>Ga0105047_10005216_pt1:0-20000 | contig 22391 bp, 15 predicted proteins | sample MAT04_FD_78384 | JGI IMG/M metagenome (GOLD analysis project Ga0105047, IMG submission 78384) | Freshwater microbial communities from Lake Fryxell liftoff mats and glacier meltwater in Antarctica - MAT-04 (megahit assembly) | ecosystem: Environmental > Aquatic > Freshwater > Ice >... | reverse complement strand
CAGCCTGATTGGAAACCAGGCGTAGAGTGCAAACGCAAAAGGGGGCTTAACTGCGAGACCGACAGGTCGAGCAGGTGCGAAAGCAGGCGTTAGTGATCCGGTGGTCCTGCATGGGAGGGCCATCGCTTATCGGATAAAAGGTACTCTGGGGATAACAGGCTGATCGCGCCTGAGAGTTCACATCGGCGGCGCGGTTTGGCACCTCGATGTCGGCCCATCGCATCCTGGGGCTGGAGCAGGTCCCAAGGGTTCGGCTGTTCGCCGATTAAAGCGGTACGCGAGCTGGGTTTAAAACGTCGTGAGACAGTTTGGTCCCTATCTGCCGTGGGCGAAGGATACTTGAGTGGAGCTGACCATAGTACGAGAGGACCTGGTTGGACGTACCCCTGGTGATCCGGTTGTTGCGCCAGCAGCATAGCCGGGTAGCTATGTACGGAACGGATAACCGCTGAAAGCATCTAAGCGGGAAGCCGGCCACAAGACGAGGTATCCCGGGCGCAAGCCCCTAAAGACCCCTCGTAGACCACGAGGTTGATAGGCCGGGTGTGGAAGTCCAGCAATGGGCGGAGCTAACCGGTACTAATAGGTCGTGAGGCTTAACCATATCTCTAGGGCAAACATTGAGGCCTTGGGTATGGCGATGCCGAAACAGAAATGAATCGACACGTCATCACAACAAGGTGAAGACGAGGTCACGAGCAGGATTCGGGTTACGAACCCCGAGTCCCAACTCCGCTGCAAAGCGAATTTAGGATTACGGAATTCGGTGCGTACGCTGACAGTCCCCCACCTCATCGAGGTTGGTGCCTGTCGCACGTTACCCACGGATTTCCGGTGATGATTTCGAAGAGGCCACACCCGATCCCATCCCGAACTCGGAAGTTAAGCTCTTCGGAGCCGATGGTACTGCACGGGTAGCCGTGTGGGAGAGTAGGACGTCGCCGGGATTTTTTATGAACGCCAAGAGCCCGAGAGCTAACCCTCTCGGGCTTTTTGCGTTTTGTCCCGCGGGTCCGCGGGTCCGCGGGTCCGCGGGTCCGCGGTCCGCGGGGCTGGGCCGTTGCCGAGCTAGGAGGTCGCGAGGCGGGCTTCGAGCGCCCTCGAGGTCGGTCCCCGTCGCGGCTTCAGTCCAGGTTCGTTCGGAACTTGCGGGCCGAGCTGGCTGGTTTTGCCGTCGTGCTGCTCGGGGTCGTTGCCGTCGTCGGCGTCGCGGCGGCAAGCGGTGTCGTCGCGGGGGGAGTGCTCGAGGCAGCGCTCGCGGTCTGCTTCGTCGCCGGGTCGGCAGGCCTGCGAGGCGTCGCGACGGTCGCTGGGTCCTTGCGGGACGCGGTCGGGAGCCCCGGGGCCTGAGGCGCTGCGCTTGTCGCTCCATCGGGAACCGCTGCGGCTGTGGCCGCGCCCGAGGCGATGTCGGCGGTCGAAGGCGGCGTGGCCTTCGCGGAGCTCGAGTCGGCCGGTGTGCCGGAGGCGCTCGACGGCGAAGCCGTGGCCGTCAGCCCGTTCGCGGGTGATTTCTCCGAGCCCCCCCTGCCGAAAGCGACGATGCCGACGACGGCCAGGGCTCCGGCTCCGACGATCCCGAGGATCAGGCCGCGGGAAGACTTGGCTCGTCCATTCGCCCCTTCACCCGGCCGAGCCGGGCCATCGGCGAGCGGGACGGCAGGCGAGGTCCGCGCCTCGGCGATCGCGAGGCCTTCGTCCTTCGAAGACTGGCTCGTGGAGAGCTCGGGGCCCGACGAAGACGACAAGGTCGAGTTCGAGGGGGCCCCGGCTCCGGCGGTTCCGGTCGGAGAAGGGGCCGCGCCGCCTGAGCCGACGCCGGCGACCGGGCTCGACTGCGGCTGGGACGAAATCGGCGTCAAAACGGTCGCGGCCACCAGTTTCGGGGAGCTCGCGTATCCCGGGGCGGCTTCGGACCACGCGATCGGCGTTCCGGAAGCAGCCGAAGCGGCCGAGGAGACAGCGCCGGGGCGGGCCGCCGAGCCTGCGGGACCTGCCGAAGCGGCTCCCGCTGCCAGCCGGGAGGGATCCGGAAGGGTGATCGGGGTCGCGGGAGGCCGGTCCGAGGCATGGGTCACGGCAAACGAGAGGCTCGACCGCCCCTGAACCTTGCCCCACGCGACGATCTCTTCCTGAAAGGCTCGGGCGTTGTGGAACCTCTGCGGCAGCTCGCGCGCGAGACCCTTGTGGACGATCGCGGCGAAGGCCTCGTCGACCTCAGGCGCAAGGTCGCGAAGCGGCTTCGGATCCTCGAGCACGATCTTGAACAGCAGCTCGTTCAGCGTCTCGGCGTTGTACGGGAGCTCTCCCGTGAGAGCGCGATAGAACATCACGCTCGCCGCGTAGATGTCGGTTCGGCCGTCCACGTCGCGAGCGCCGCGTGCCTGCTCCGGCGACATGTAGAGGGGCGTGCCCATCATCGTCCCGGTCTGGGTCATCGAGCCGACCTCGCCGGCGAGCGGCTGCAGCTTCGCGACGCCGAAGTCGAGGATCTTCACGACCTCGCCGCGCCCGCCCGAGGTCTTCGACAGGAACACGTTTGCAGGCTTCAAATCGCGATGGATCACGCCTGCGAGGTGCATCGTGCCGAGGCCCTCGAGGAGCTCGAAGGCGATGGGCGCGAGCTGCGTGGGCGTGAGCTTGCCGCGCTCGATCAGACGGTCCTCGAACGAGACGCCGTCGAGGTACTCCATGACGATGTAGCGGTCGCCGTTCGGCAGGTCGCCGAGATCGAGGACGTCGCAAACGTGCTGCGAGCCGATGCGTGCGACGGCCCGCGCCTCACGCTCGAAGCGGGCGACGAAATCGGACATCGCCGCAACCTGCGCGTGAAGCACCTTGATGGCGACGCGACGCGCGATGCGCGTGTTCTCCCCCTCGTAGACGGTGCCCATGCCACCCTCTCCGATGAGACGGATCACCTTGTACTTGGCGTCGATGATCTGTCCGGGCTCGAGTGCCATGCAGCCGCTCGATACTAGCAAGAATCGGACGCCGAGGCGTCAGGGCGGCGCGGCGTCCCTGACCTCGGGGGCCTTCGAAGGGTCGAAGCTCACATCCAGCCCGGTCGGGCCGGACTGCTGCTCCACGCGGAAAGCCCGGACCGAGCCCGGGGTAGGGGCGTTGTCGTCCGTGTAGACCTCGACGGTGTAGGTGACCCCGCCCTCGATCATCCCGGGAATCGTGATCGTCGGGGCCGCGTCGGCCAGCGACGGGACGCGATAGAATGCGACGACGCGCTTGGAGCTCGCGTCGGCGATGCGCACCTCTAGGCGCTTGCCGATGAACCCGCCCATGTTGGCGAGGCGAATCGTCGCGGGGCCGCCGATCTCGATCGGCGGCTCCGGGTCCGTCAGGACCGCGAACGACGTGTTGTGGTCGAAGAGCACGACGTATCTGCCCGTGTTCTCGTCGTAGAGCTCGGGGGTCGGGGGCTCGTCACCGCCGCCCAGCTTGATCCTCCACGAGTGATCGCCGGTGCCCGTCGCCTGGTCGCGGTCGTAGTGGAGATTGTGAGCCGGGTCGTGGTCGGAGTAGAAATCGAGCGTGAACGGGCCGTTCTGCTTCGGAATGGCGCCCGCCGCGAACAGCGTCGCCTCGGGTCCGCCGAGCGGCATGATGATGCCGCGCGACTGGAGCGTGTTGTTCTTGTCGACGATCCGGTACTCGAACATCTCGTTCACGTGGGAGAACATCCCGCGCACAGTGAGCCTCAGGTCGCTGAAGTTGCCGGTCGCACCGGCGCTCGTCTCGAAGCGACCGAGGTCGGTCACCGCGAAGCACGAGCTCGTCGAAGCGGCGAGCAGCGCGGCCGCCGTCGTGAGCGTGAAACGTCTCAGCGCGCGCATCAGAACACCACCTTCATCGACGCTCGGCAGCCGTCGGGACCACAACCGCCACTCGGGAGCGGAACCCACGCACGAGGCACCGACGCGCTCTTCGGCGGCTCTTTTTCGGTCTTTCCGCGATCCAGCAGGAGCCACCCGAGGCCCCCGACGGTGAGGACGCCGCCGCCGATGAGAAGCACGTCAGTGATGCGCACGAAGGTCTTTGCTGAGGAGCGCTCGCCGTCGAGGTCGAAGCTCTTCGGGCAGACGTCGTTCGGGCACTTGGTCTCGATGTCGTTCGTCTTGCCGAGCGCGAGGATCCCGGTGATGGTGCCGCCGACGAGCATCGCCCCGCCGATGCTCATGAGGACGAGCGGCGCGACGTTGGTGCCTCGGCCGTTCTCGCCGTTGTTCGCTGTCGCGACGACGCGCGGGCGCATCGTGAAGGAGTTCTTGTCGCGTGAGGCGGCGAACGCGTCGATCTCCCACGTCACGTCCTCGTGATCGGCCAGCTTGGCCGTCACGATGTGGTGCCCCGGTCGCACGCCGACCTCGAGCTTGCCGGTCGTGATCGGCCCGTATGTGTTGGTGACGCGCTCGCCGCGTACGGGAATACGAACGTCGACGATGCGTACGCCGGGCTTGTCGACCTCGATCGTGAGGCGCGCGATACCGATGGTCAGCGTCTGCAGATCGCGGATGATCTGCGCGCGCTCGTCGGCGTCGATGTCGGGGACCTCGCGCAGGTAGCGTGTGTAGGCCTCGATGGCCTCGCCGTCGCGCTCGAGACGCATCGCGCAGAAGCCCATGTTGCCGAGGATCTTCGGCGAGCCGGAGAGGTCGTAGGCCGTGCGGAACTCTCGGTAGGCCTCCTCGACCTTCTCGCCTTCCGGATCCTGGAGAAGCGAGACTCCGGCGGCGAAGTGGCTGCGCGCCTCCTCGCTCGTGCCCGTCGGGGAGGTCTTCCCTCCGGGAGGTATGGCCGGCCCGGCTGGAGCAGCCGGAGCAGCCGGAGCAGCCGGAGCAGCCGTTGCGCCCGGCGATTCGTCCGCACGAGCATGCGAGGCATGCGACGCGACCAGCAAGCCCAGGGCGGCCCCGAGAGTCGCCTTGCCGATCGTCGACGAATGGATGCGCATGGCCCCGGATTATTCCGGGCGTGCGCCCCAGTGCAAGCTCCGTATCAACTCTTTCGACCCTCCCCCCGGGACGCCGCCAGTCGGAGCTCGTCGACGAAGTGCCGGTGCACCCCCGGGAGCGCCGCCCCCTCCCGCCAAATCAGCCAGAACGACACCGCCCCGAACGAGGCGGTGACGTCGCGCAGCGCCACGCCCGTACGCATGGGCTTCTGCGAGGCCACCGCGGAGACGAAGGCGACTCCGAGCCCCGCGGCCACGTAGGCGAGCGCCGCGGCCTTGCCGTCCACCTCGATCCAAGGCGCGCCGCCATGCGGGCCGAGCACGGCCATCAGCCGCTTCATGGTCGCCGACTCGGCCGAGTACCCGATGAGCGGCTCGTGGGCGAGGCTCGCGACCGCCAGGCGGCCAGCCCTCGCGAGCGGGCTCTTCGTCGGGACCGCGAGCCACAGCCGGTCGGCCGCGAGGCGGACCGACGCGACGCCCGCGGGGCGTTCCGCGGCCCGGATGACCGCGAAGTCGATCTCGCTCCGTCCGACAAGCGCTCGCGACGCCTCGGCTCCGGCACGTCGAACGCGGAAGAGGAGGCGCGGGTAGGCGTCGCGCAGGGCGCGAAGGGCCGGCGGGAGCACCTCGGCCAGGATGGTGCCGGTACACGCGACACGCAGCGGGCCGGCGTCGTCGTCGCCGACCACGGTGAGCTCCGCGGTCGCCGTGAGCGCTCGAAGCGCGTGTGCGCGCGCTCGGCTCCCTGCCGGGGTGAGCTGCAGCCGGTTGCCTCGACCCTGCACGAGCGGCGCGCCGATGAATGTCGCGAGAGTCTGCATGCGCCTTCGAAGGACGCTCACGTCGACCGCCAGCTCACTGGCCGTTCGCGCGAACGCTCCGCGCTCGCCACGCTCGACGCTGCCACACAGCTGCACGAACGCCCGGAGATGAGCGAGGAGGTCTCCCGGGTACGCGCGCGCTCCGAGCATCATGCAGAGCATGCACTAAAACCGTGTGAACGATGCCTGGAATGCACGTTCAAGACGGCCCATGCTGGAAGGGTCGGAGGTCGTCTCTTCATGCCAAGAGCCCGTATTCCCTCGCATTTTCGTGTTCGTCGTCGTCGAGCACGGCGGCAACGTCCTCTCGTCCGGGAGGCCAAGCACGGGCAGCGCTGGTATGCACCGGCAGGAGGCCTCGAGGCCGGTGAGACGATCCGCGAGGCCGCGATTCGCGAGACGCAGGAGGAGGCAGGGGTGCTCGTCGAGCCGACGTCGCTCCTGCGTGTCGAGCAGCAGTGGTATCCGTCCGAGTCGGGGGAGGGTCTGGTCTCGTGGTGGCGCTACGTCGTGCGGGCGCATCCCGTCGGCTCGCTCACCCCCAAGGCGCGCCCCGACCATCACAGCCTCGAGGCGCGCTGGGTCAGACCCGAAGCGATCGGACGGCTACCGCTGCGTCATCCCGAGGTGATCGATCTCGTGTCGCTCGCGCTCGCGAATCCCGCATCGATGCCGCTCGTCGCCTGACGGCGTGACCCTATACTCGCGGGCGCCATGCGTTCCTCGCTCGTCGCCTCGCTTCTCGGTGTCCTCGTCCTCGCTGCCTGCGACGACAAGCGCTCGAATCCGGCCCCTGTAGCGCCGCCGCCCGCGGCCTCGGCGTCCGCCGTCGTCGCGCCGTCGGCGAATGCGCGCCCGTTCGACCCCGGCCAGCTTGCCGTGTTCAGTCCGCTGCCCGCGTCGATCGAGCGTCCCGACAACCCGCTCACGCCCGACAAGGTGGCGCTGGGGCGCATGCTCTGGTTCGACGCCCGGCTCTCGAGGGGCCAGGACGTGTCCTGCAATTCTTGCCATGACGTGACCAAATCCGGGGCCGACGGCTCCGACGGCGCGGTGGTCTCGACCGGCACCAAGAAGCAGAAGGGCACCCGCAACGCGCCCACCGTCTTCAACGCTGCGGGCAATGCCGCGCAGGGCTGGGATGCGCGCGCCGCGCTCGTCGAGGAGCTCGTCGTGCCGCACGCGGCCGAGGCGAGCGTGATGGGGAGCGACGCGAAGCGGCTCGTCGACACCGTCGCGTCCATCCCCGCGTACGCTGCCGCGTTCAAGAAGGCGTTTCCCGACGCCAAGGGCGCGGTGACGCCGGAGACCCTGGCGATGGCGCTCGCCGCGTATGCGCGCAAGCTGCTCACGCCGTCACGCTGGGACAAGTTCCTCGCCGGCGACGAGACCGCGCTCACGCCCGACGAGAAGGTAGGGCTCGGTGCCTTCATGGACGCGAGCTGCACGACCTGTCACGCCGGCAAGTACATGGGCGGCGCACAGAACCAGAAGCTCGGCGTCGCCAAGCCGTGGCCGAACACTACGGACACCGGGCGATTCGAGGTCACGAAGCAGGAGGTCGACCGTGGCGTCTTCAAGGTGCCCACGCTCCGCAACGTCACGAGGACGGGCCCCTACCTGCACGACGGCTCGGTCGCCTCGCTCGAGGAGATCACGAAGATGATGGCGCGCTACCAGGTCGGCAAGGAGCTGACCGATGGGCAGGTGAAATCGATCGTGACCTTCCTGGGAGCGCTCGCGGGGGATGCACCCAAGGAGCTCGTCCAGCGGCCCGAGCTTCCCCCTTCCGGACCAAAGACGCCGAAGCCCGACTGAGGTATTCTCGTCTCCATGAAGCGGCTCACCATCGGCGCCGACGCCTGCACCGAGACCCTCGCTCTCCTCATCACCATGGCCTGGGCCGACGGCCGGCTGGACGAGAAGGAGAAGGCGAGCGTCCTCGCGGCAGCCGAGGTCTTCAACCTCACGAAGGAGCTGCGCGATCGTATCGACCAGATCCTCGAGACGCCGATGCCCGTCGAGGAGCTCCTCGTCGAGAACCTCTCCGCCCGGGACAAGGCCTTCGCCTTCGTTGCCGCCGCGTGGATGAGCGGCGTGGACTCGGAGGTCGACGAGAAGGAGCAGCAGCTCCTCGACAAGGCCGCCGACCTCCTCGGCCTCGACGCGTCGCGCAAGAAGGAGCTCCTCCAGATCGCCCGCGACCTCGAGCCTCTCCGTAAGGACGATGGCGGGTGGACGACCGAAATCGTGGCTCTCTTCAAGGCCATCCCCGCTCGCCTCGAGGGCGAGGGAGACTTCGAAGTCGCGTTCGAGTGACCCGTCTGGCCCCGCCCGGCGTCCAATTTCTGCCGGTTTGATGGGGTAATGGCCCTCAAGCGTTAGGATGGGGAGCCCGATGCTCCGCGCCCCGCCCAGCCGTTCGAGTGAGCACCCGCCGGGGCCGCGCAGCGCGCAGCCTCCGCAGGTGGCGCGCGCGGCGCACGCTCATGGGGGCGCTCACGACTCGGTGCGCCCGCGGCGAAGGCGAGTGCCGCGGGCATGGCTCCTCGGTGGCGGTGTCGGGGTGGTCGTGCTCCTCGTGGTCGTGCTCCTCGCGTTCGGCCCGATCGTGCGGTCGCGCGTCGCCAAGGAGGGCGAGCGGAGGCGTCTCGACGTGACCGTGGGCTCCGTGCGGCCCGGGTTCTTCGCCGTGAACCTGAAGGACGTCCACGTGAAGCTCCAGGGAATCTCGGGGCTCGAGGTGCGCATCGACGACGTGCACGTCGACCTGACCGCGGGCCTCTCGGTGCGCGAGATCGCCGCTCATGGCGGCGAGATCCGCGTCGAGGGCGAGCCGGAGGACGTCGTGGACCGCCTGCGCGCCTTCCAGAAGGGCGGCGGAGCGCCGACGGCGGGCGAGAAGGGGCACCGCATGCCCGTCTCGGCGGACGCGCTCACGCTCGCCTGGAAGCTGCCTGCCGAGGGGGAGATCAGCGGCTCGGCCCTCAAGCTCTCGCGCGCGGACGACGCCATCCGGCTCGGCTGTGGTCGGTTCGCTGCGACCTACAAGCGCGCGTCGCTCGAGGTCATCGGCGGTGATGTCGAGCTCGGACTCGACGGCGTGGCGCGTCGCGTCTCGGCGACCTCCGTGACCGTCGGACAGGAGCCCGTGCCGCGCGCCGCTGTCACGGCGAAGCCGCCGACCACCGCGGGCGCCGAACCGGCCCCGCCGCCGCTGCCGCCCCCGACGCTCTCCGCAAAGGGCCGCGGCAAGGCGCAGCCCGTGAAGCCGGCGAAGGTCGGCGCCGCTGCCGCCGACGTCGTCTCCGACGAGCCCGTGCTTCCGCTGCCCGATCTTCACGCCCTGCGCGCGCGCATCGCCGCCCTGGCCGCGACGGTCGGCACCCGCGTGCCCGACGGCAGCAAGGTGGACATCGGTGGCCTCTCGGTGAAGCTCGACCTGGGCGGCGAGCCGTTCGCGTTCGGCCCCGGGCCCTTCACGATGGAGCGCCACGGCGACCTCGTGCGACTGACCTTCGCGAGCGAGAAGGCCGCGACGTCGACGCCTCTCTCCATCGATGCGGAGCTGCCACTCGCGACCGGGGACGTCACGGCGCGGATGTCCGGCGGCCCGGTCTCGCTCGCGCTGCTCGGTGTGAAGGAAGGAACGAAGGGGCTCTTCGACGTCGGGCGAGGCACGGTCTCCGGCAAGGGCCAGCTCGTGCTCGCGGCCGCTGGTGATTCGCTCACGTTCGACGGCCAGATCGCGCTGCGATCGATCTCGGTGAAGCAGCCGCGGCTCTCCGCGGAGCCGCTCCGAGGCATCGATTTCGCCGTGGCCGCGCGTGGATTGCTCGACGACGCAGGGCGCTTGCGGGTCGACGACGCGCAGCTCGACATGGGCGCTCTCCATCTCCGCACCCACGGCACGATCGAGGAGTCACGCGATCACTTCGGGCTCTCGCTCTCGATGGACGTGGCGCCTGCCGCCTGTCAGGCCCTGCTCGACAGCACCCCGCAGGGGCTCCTGCCCCTCGTGCGCTCGGCCCGGATGACGGGCACCTTCGGCGCGACGGCGCGCGTCGGGTTCGACACGCGGGCGCCCGACAAGCTCGCGCTCGAGTACCAGATCGACGACCGCTGCAAGATGGCCGAGGTGCCGCGTGACCTCGCGCGCGACCGCTTCACGGGCTCGTTCACGTACCGGACGTATCACCCCGACGGTACGCCCAGCGACACGACCACGGGACCGGGGACGACGTCGTGGACCGATCTCGACAACATCTCGCCGTTCATGGTCGCCGCGGTTCTCACGACGGAAGACGGGGCGTTCTACAAGCATCACGGGTTCAATCACTCGGCCATTCGCAACAGCGCGGCGGCGAACCTCAAGGCGCGCAGGTTCGCGCGAGGCGCGAGCACCATCACGATGCAGCTCGCGAAGAACCTCTTCTTGTCGCGCGAGAAGACGCTCTCCCGGAAGATCGAGGAGGTGATCCTCACGGACTACCTCGAGCAAGCGTTCCGCAAGGACGACATGATGGAGCTCTATCTCAACGTGATCGAGTTCGGCCCCGACATGTACGGCGTCACGCGCGCCGCCGAGCACTACTTCGGTCGCAAGCCCGAGGAGCTCAATTTGCCGGAATGCTTCTTCCTCGCGTCGATCATGCCGTCGCCGGTCCGCTATGGGAAGCAGCGGGACAAGGGGGAGGTCTCGGAGGGCTGGATGAGGCACCTCCAGGCGCTCATGGAGATCGCGGCGAAGAACGGCAAGGTCTCGAAGGCCGAGCTCGCCGAGGGGCTGGCGCAGCCGATCGCCTTCGTGAAGCCCGGCGACCCGCGGCCGGAGCCGCGCAAGCCGGTCAGCAGCGGACGACGTGACCCGCTCGAGGAAGACTCCGGCTGGCAGCCGCTCGACTGAGATGGTCCGGACGCCGGCCTCTCCGCTGCTCGCGAAGCTGAGGCGCGAGCTGGCTCGCGAGGGCGACGCCACGCGCGCGGTGGCGATGCAGGCGTACATGAAGTCGCCGATGCCGTTCCACGGCGTGGGAGCGCCGAGGCTGCGGGCGATCTGCAAGGCGGTGTTCGCCGAGCATGCCGTCGGCGATGCCGCGGAGTGGCGCCGCGACGTCCTCGCACTCTGGCGTGGCGCGCGGTTTCGCGAGGAGCGCTACGCGTCGATCGAGCTCGCGCGCGATCGACGCGCGCGGCCCTTCCAGACCATGGAAGCCCTGCCGATGTACGAGGAGATGATCGTCACGGGTGAGTGGTGGGACGTCGTCGATACGATCGCGTCGCATCTGCTCTCCGCGATCCTCGTGAACGAGCCGAAGAAGATGCGCCGCACGATGCTCGCCTGGAGCCGTGACGAGAACATGTGGAAGCAAAGGAGCGCGATCCTCTGTCAGCTGCCGTTCAAGTCCGAGACGGACCTCGAGCTGCTCTACGCGTGCATCGAGCCCTCGCTCGGTCGCAAGGAGTTCTTCCTGCGGAAGGCCATCGGCTGGTCGCTACGGGCCTACGCGTGGACAGACCCGGCGGAGGTCGTTCGCTTCGTGCGCGAGAACGAGTCGCGACTCTCTCCGCTCAGCGTGCGCGAGGCGCTCAAGAACGTCGATGTCGACGCTACTTCTTCCCCTGCGCGCGGAGCGCGGCGAAGAAGCGTCGCAGACGGTCCGCGCACTCCTCCGCGAGCACGCCGCTCACGATAGGAAAGCGGTGGTTGAGCCGCGTGTCGGTGCCGATCGTGAATAGCGTCGTGCACGCGCCGGCCTTGGGGTCGGCGGCGCCGTACACGAGCCGACCGACGCGCGCGTTCACCATCGCGCCCGCGCACATCACGCAAGGCTCGAGCGTCACGTAGAGGGTCGTGTCCTCGAGGCGCCACGTCCCGAGCTTCTGCGCGGCCAGGCGGATGGCGACGATCTCCGCGTGCGCGGTCGGGTCCTCGTCGGTCTCGCGGAGGTTGTGGCCGGTCGCGAGGAGCTCGCCCGTCGCCGAGACGATCACGGCTCCCACGGGCACTTCACCCTTCGAGGCGGCGATGTCTGCCTCGTCGAGCGCGACTCGCATCCAGCGCTCGTCGTCCATGATTTCCGACTCGTTCTAGTGGCGCGCCCGGGAAGATTCGAACTTCCGACCCTTGGTTCGCGGGGAGCGAATGGTGCTTCCGACTCGTTCTAGTGGCGCGCCCGGGAAGATTCGAACTTCCGACCCTTGGTTCGCGGGGAGCGAAATGATGCTTCCGACTGGATTTAGTGGCGCGCCCGGGAAGATTCGAACTTCCGACCCTTGGTTCCGTAGACCAATGCTCTATCCAGCTGAGCTACGGGCGCATGCCGCGACAGGTCGCGGCGAGGAGGCGCGCACCATACTTGTGCCTGCGTACGTGTCAACGGATCGATGTGCTTCCGCGCAGATAAGTGCACTGCGACAGCTGGAGGTGCACGGACGGAAGACTCGTGCCAGCTATGAAAAGGTTGCGTACCGGCTGGCTCACGCTGACCCTGCGGCCACCCCCGGCAGCGCCACCTCAGCCCAGCTCTCGCTCCAAGCCACCGTGATCGTTCGATTTACGAAACTGGCACGGCTGCTGCTCAAAGGACCGGCACTGCCCGCATCCGCTTTCTCTTTCGCTTAGCTCCTTACGCTTCCTCGCTTATCGCTTCTGGATTGTCCGGGCAGGACACCGACTGACACGGAGTGCTGGGCTGCTCTTCGTGTCGCGCCTCTACGAAAGTACGCAAGTCGGACACCGTTTGCGTTCCTGGATCTCCCTTCGGGAACGGCACTGAACGCGTCTGCGAATAGCTTTTTCTTCTTAGTCTTCTCTCTTTCCCTCTCTTCCTTCGCGTTCGCTTGACGTGGATTTGGCCGGCCGTACCGGCCGAGCTTGTTCGTGGCGTCTGCCGCGGCGAAAGCCGCAGTTGGCGCCACGTCGCTTTTTGTCGTTCGCGTCGTTCGCCTCGTCCGTTTCTTTCGCGTTCGTTTTTTTCGCGATCGCGATGGCGTCGTGGGTCAAGCTATCGAGATGGCGCGCGCATTCCTTCGGGCGACCGCGTTCGCGCTCGGGCTCGGGGTGACGCTCGCGTGCACGCAGGACGCCCAGGCCGGCGAGCCCGGCGCACCGGCTCCCTCGGTACCTCCGCTCCCGTCTCCGCCCCAGGCCCCCCAGGCTCCCCAGGCCCCGCACTCGCCGCCGTCCGGGCTGCCCGCTGCGCCGTGGCTGGGCGTGCAGATGGATGCAGGGAGCGACATCGGCGTGACCGTCGAGCGCGTCGTGCGCGGCTCGCCCGCCGAGAAGGCCGGCCTGAAGCAGGGGGATCGCATCGTCGGCATCGACGGAGCGAAGACCACCGCGCCCGCACAGGTGACGCGTGCGGTCGGCCTCCACAAGGTCGGGGATACCGTAACGGTCGAGTACGAGCGTCGCGGCAGTGCGACGACCGCGACGGTCGTGCTGGCCCAGCGTCCTTCGGGCGACGACATCCTCAAGATGGACCTCGTCGGCGCCCCGGCTCCGGCCTGGACGAAAGTAGCTGCTCTCGGCAGTGCGCCTTCGTCGATCGCGCAGCTCCGCGGTCGCGTCGTGCTCCTCGACTTCTGGGCTTCGTGGTGCGGCCCGTGCCGCATGCTGGCGCCGCGCCTGAGCGCACTGAAGGAGAAGCTCGGTGCGCAGGGGCTCACCGTCGTCGGCATCACGACCGACGAGGCCGAGAAGGCCGCCGTCTTCGCCGAGCGACATCAGATGCGCTACGGCGTCGTCGTCGACAAGGACGGTGACACGAGCCGCGCCTACGGCGTGAGCGCGCTGCCCACGATGATCCTCATCGACAAGAAGGGCATCGTTCGCGAGGTCTTCATCGGGTACGACCCGAGCGGCGACGCGCGCCTCGAGGCGACGTTGAGGATGCTCCTCGCCGAGGCCGGCCCGGCCCCGACTCCGCTCCCGCCCCCGACGCCTTCCGTGCCCCGACCGCGGTAAGCTCTCGTTCGCGATGGCGGACGTGCGCACAGCCCTGCGGGTCACCGACGAGCTCCTCTGGGTGCTTCGTCGGGCGGGCTTCGCGATCGCGACGTCGCAGGCCATTGATGCCGTGCGCGCGGTGCGTGCCGTGGGCTTCGAGTCGCGCGATGCCGTTCGTGACGCGATCGCCTCCGTGGTCGTCAAGCGCGCCCGCGATCGCGCGCGGTTCGATGACGTCTTCGACGGATTCTTCGCTCGCGAGCCGCGGCGGACGCTCTGGGAGCGCCTTGCCGCCGACGGCTTCAGCGACGCCGAGGTCGAAGCTCTGCGCGAGCTGCTCGACGCGTTCGCGTCGTCGACGCCGGACGGTGGCTCGCTCGGTGCGCTCGTTCATCGCGGCGCGGAGCTCGATCGCCTGCTCCAGCTCGCCGGCAGCGCGCAGATGCTCGAGGGGATGCAGAGCCCGCTCCAGGCCGGGTTCTACACGCATCGCCTGCTCGAGCACGTCGGCACGTGGCGCGCGCAGGACGAACTCGCGAGCCTCCGCGTGCGGCTCGTCGACGCGCTCGGTGCGGAACGCGCCGACGCGCTCGTCGCCGCGTTGAAGCGCGAGGTTCAGCGCGCCGCCGACGACGTGCGCGGCTTCGTCCAGGCGACGCTCGCGCGTCGCGACCTCGATGCACAGAAGGGGGGCGACCTCCTCGGAGCTCCGCTCGCGACGCTCGACGACGCCGAGGTCGAAGAGGTTCGTCGAGCGGTGCGCGCGTTCGTGCAGCGCCTCCGCGGTGGTGAACGCGTGCGGCGCCGGCGTGCCCGGAGCGGCCGCATCGATGCTCATGCCACGCTGCGGCGCGCGATGCGAACGGGCGGCGTGCCGTTCATGCTCCTTCGTCGTGCCCGTCGTCGGGACAAGCCGCGTCTCGTTCTCCTGTGCGACGTCAGCGACTCGGTCCGCAACGTGGCGCGCTTTCTCCTCGAGCTGACGTACGCCTCGCAGGAGCTCTTCGATCGAACGCGCACGTTCGTCTTCGTCAGCGAGCTCGGAGAGACGACGCGCCTCTTCTCCGAGGAGCCGATTGCGACGGCGCTATCGAAGGCCTACGCCGGCGGCGTCGTCCCGGTGACGCACAACTCGAACTACGGCCGCATGCTCCGTACGTTCGAGGAGCGCGTCCTCCCGGAGGTCGATCGGAGGACCACGGTCGTGATCCTCGGTGACGGTCGAACGAACTACCAGGACGACGCCGCCGAGATCCTCGACGCCGTCCGCGCCCGCGCCCGCGCGCTGGTGTGGCTGTGCCCGGAGCCGCGCGCGGCATGGGCTACGGGCGACAGCGCGATGCCCCGCTATGCGCCGAAGTGCACTCGCGTCCTCGAGGTGCGCTGCGCCCGTGATCTCGAGACGGCCGCGCGTCTGCTCCTCACGCTCAGGTGAGCCTCAGAGCCCTTCGGTCGGCGCGCCGACGACCTCGAGCTTGCCTTGCAGGCGCTTGCTCACCCAGAGGTTGTTCTTCGCGTCGATGATGACCGCCCCGACGCCGTCGATCGACTCGACCAGCTCGAGGCCCTTCTTCGGGCCGAGGATGAAGACGGCGTCGTCGATCTCGTCGGCGACGAGGGCGCTCGTCGCCCAGATCGTGACGCTTCGGCAGGCGGTCGCGGGGTAGCCCGTTCGCGGGTCGATGATGTGGTGGTAGCGCTTGCCGCCGACGACGTAGCTGCGCTCGTAGTCGCCCGCGGTGCTGAAGGCGTGGTCGGAGAGCGGCAGCTTCGCGAACCACTTGTTCTCGGGGCCGCGCGGGTCGCGGATGCCCGCCTGCCACTCGCTTCCGTCGGGCTTCTTGCCGCGCGCGAAGAGGTCGCCGCCTGCCTGGACGAAGAACGACGTGAGGCCGGCCTTCTCGAGGACGGCGACGGCGCGATCGACGGCGTAGCCCTTGGCGATGCCGCCGAGGCCGATCTGCGTCTTCTCCTTCGCGAGCATCACCGTCTTCTTCGAGTCGTCGACGATGATGTTCTTGAAGCCGACGAAGGGGAGTCTGGCCTTGATGTCCTTGTCGGCCGGCGGATGAGGATCGAGATCCTCGTCGAACTTCCAGAGGCCGTGCAGCGTCTGGAAGGTGATGTCGAACGTGCCCTCGGAGATCGTGCTCGTGTGGATCGAGTCCTTGATGATCGCGAGCGTCTCGTCACTCACGCTCACGGCGGACTTGCCTGCCGCAGCGTTGATCTTCGAGATCTCGCTGTCAGCGCGCCACGTCGTCATGAGCGTCTCGATCCGGCGGATCTCGGAGATCGCGGCGTCGAACGCGTCGCGAATCTGCTTCGGCCCGACCTTCTCCGTCGTGTAGCCGGCGAATGCGAGGTGAGTGCCCATCGCCGCGCCCTCGCCTTGCACACGCTCGGTCACGAACCGAGGTGCGGCGGACGGAGCAGGAGATGCGTCCGGAACGCCGAGCGTCGTCGGCGGCGGCCCCGGAAGCTCCGGCGCGACGGGGCCCTCGGCCGCACGCACCGAACCCGTCGACCCCGACGGGTCGCGACACGCCGCCGCGAGCGGCAAGAGCCCTGCCAAAAAACCGAGCAAGATTCGCGCTCGCATGCAGAGTTGATAGCAGAACTGCCGCGGCGTCGGAGACCGAGCCTAGCCTTGCCTCGCTCTTCCCCGGCGTGTACCCCGGAAGGTCCCCCATGCCCCTTTCCGTCGAGCTCGAGAAAGCGATCGATGCCGTCGTCGACGGTGAGCGCGGCGCGCTCGCGAAGCTCTCCAGTGACATCCACGCGAACCCTGAGCTCCGCTTCGAGGAGCACAAGGCGGCCACGTGGATTGCAGAGCTGCTGCGCGCGCGCGGGTTCGAGGTGGAGCACGGGCTCGCGGGCATGGACACCGCGCTCCGTGCGAGGCGCGGCAACCCCGAGGGGCCGCGCGTCGCGATCCTCGGTGAGTACGACGCGCTCCCCGACATCGGACACGCGTGCGGTCACAACCTCATCGCCGCGAGCGCCGTCGGAGCGTTCCTCGCGGCGGCCGCCGTCGCCGATCGCGCGGGGGGCGAGGTGGTGTTTCTCGGCACCCCCGCCGAGGAGGGCGGAGGCGGGAAGATCAAGATGATCGACGCGGGCGTCTTCGATGGGCTCGCCGCAGCGATGATGTTCCATCCCTTCGATCGCGACATCCTCGCGCACCCGGCACTCGCGAGCGTCTGGCTCGTGATGACGTTCCGAGGTGCGCCCGCGCACGCCGCCGCGGCTCCCCATGACGGCTGCAGCGCGCTCACCGCGTGCATGGACACGTTCCGGCTCATCGACGGACAGCGCGTCCACTTCCGCGACGGCGTCCGCGTGCACGGCTACATCACGAACGGCGGCCAGGCCGTGAACATCATCCCCGAGCTCGCGGCGTGCGAATTCAGCGTGCGCGCGCGTACCGTCGAGGAGCTCGAGCGCGTTCGCGCGATCGTCGAGCGGTGCGCCGCCGGAGCCGCGACGGCGAGCGGCGTGAAGGTCGAGATCTTCGCGCGCCAGGGCTACCGCGACATGCGCAACAACCTCACCATGGCACGGCGATTCGGAGCGCATCTCGAGAGCGCGTCGAGTGGTCGCAAGGCGCGCGAGACCGACGACCGCGTCGGCGCGGGCAGCACGGACATGGGCGACGTCTCGCACGTCGTTCCCTCGATTCATCCGTACCTCGCGATCGTCGACGAGAACGAGGCGCTCTGTCATCAACACCGCTTCGCCGACGCGGCGGCCAGCGACCGAGGCCTGAGCACTGCGTGCGCAGCCGCCAAGGCGCTGGCGCGTACGGCCGTGGAGGTCCTCAGCGACGAGACCCTGCGTCGAACGATGCAGGAGGAGTGGCGAGCGGGCAGGTGAGACGCGCGGCTGCCGGCGCCCTCGTTCTCGTGGTGGTGCTCTCTACCGAGCGCGTATCTGCCCAATCAAGGGCCGCTCCCCCGGCCTCCGAGCCGACCGAGGCCGCGCCCGCGCAGCGCGACGCAGCGCCAGAGCCCGCGCCCGCTCCCGCTGCACCGGCCGCCGCAGCGCCCGCCCACGCCGCCGAGGAGGTCCAGGTCCGCGGTCGCCGAGGCGTGAAGGCCGGCCAGACCACGTTCGGCGGTCAAGAGGTCCGCCAGGTCCCCGGAGCCTTCGGCGACGCCTTCCGTGTGATGGAGGCGCTGCCCGGCGTCACTCCGCTCGTCAGCGGCCTGCCGTTCTTCTTCGTCCGCGGCGCGCCGCCAGGCAACAACGGCTACTACATCGACGGGATCCGGATCCCACTGCTCTATCACGTGGGCGCAGGGCCGAGCGTCATCCACCCCGGCCTCGTCGAGCGCGTGGACTTCTACCCGGGAGGCTACCCGGCGCGTTACGGCCGCTTTGCCGGCGGCATCCTCTCGGGAGAGACGAGGAGGCCCGCAGAGGAGCTCCATGGCGAGGGCAACGTGCGCCTCTTCGATGCCGGCGCTCTCCTCGAGACTCCCTTCGCCGACGGCAAGGGCTCACTTCTCGTCGCCGGGCGCTACTCGTACACGGCTGCTCTCATCTCGCTGGCTGCCCCCGACGCGGTGCTCGAGTACTGGGACTACCAGGCGCGCGCCACCTGGAAGCTCGGGCCCCAGGACCAGATCGGCATCTTCGCGTTCGGTAGCTACGACTTCTTCGGGGAGAAGCGCTCGAACGGCGAGACACGCACCGCGTTCGCCACGCAGTTCCATCGCATCGACGCGCGCTGGGATCATCAGCTCCCGAACCACGGGAAGATGCGCACTGCCGTCACCATCGGAAGTGACGCCACCGGAACCGAGGAGCTCGCGGGCGTCAGCGATCGCATGATCTCCGGCCGCGTGTACGTCGAGCAACCCGTCGGCAAGGACGTCACGCTACGCGGCGGCGCCGACATCACGCTCGATCACTACGACCTCGACGTTCCCACGACGAACCGGCAGGAGCGCGACTCCAGCGACTCGCTCTACCCGCCGCGCAACGACCTGGTCATGGGCATGCATCTCGACGCCGTCATCCAGGCCACCGACCGCTGGGAGGTCGTGCCGGGGATTCGCGTCGACATGTTCGAGTCGGTGAGGAGCCTCGAGAACGTTCCGCCGAAGGAGCAGAAGCTCGCAGGCAACGCCGCGATTCCCGCGGTCGACCCGCGATTGCTCTCGCGACTGCGTCTCTCGAAGGCCGTCACGCTCGTGTCGACCTTCGGCATCTCGCACCAGCCGCCGGCGTTCTTCGTCCCGGTGCCGGGCCTCCAGCTCGGTCGCCTCTCCGCCGGCCTGCAGACGAGCATCCAGGCCAGTCAGGGCGTCGAGGTCGCGCTCCCGTGGGCCTTCACGTTCGTCCCGACGTTCTTCTACCACCGCTATCTCGGCCTCACCGACTTCGCGACCACGTGCGGCATCACGGACAACTCGAACAGCGACAACGGCGGAGAAGACTGCATCGACAAGCGCGTCAGCGGACGCACGCTGGGGTTCGAGATGCTCCTCCGCCGGTCTCTCACGCAGAAGCTGACGGGCTGGGTCTCCTACACGCTCTCGCGAACCACACGCGGAACGACGCTCGCCTCCTACGACCTTTCGAACCTCGCCAGCATCGAGAGCACGCGCCCGAAGACCGTGAGCTACGCCGAGGTGGCCGGCGACTTCGATCGCACGCACGTGCTCAACGTCATCGGTGCGTACGATCTGGGCGCGGGGTGGCGCACCGGTGCGCGTTTCTACTACTACACGGGCCGGCCCTACAGCCGTCGCGTGTACGGGTACACGATCCCGCCGTTCAACGAGGAGCGCTTCCCGGACTTCTACCGGATCGACGCGCGCATCGAGAAGGCGTGGCGCATCGGCACGAAGGGCCGCATCGCGGTCGTCTTCGAGTGGCTGAACGTGACCCTTCGGAAGGAGGCGACGAGCGTGAATTGCAACTCGAAGGCCACCTCCTTCCAGGAGGCGCTCACCGCGAACGACTGCAAGTTCGAGGAGGTCGGGCCCGTCACCATCCCGAGCCTCGGGGTCGAGGGCAGCTTCTGACAGGTGGGGCTCCGCCCCTCGCTTCGCGAGCCTCCCCGGGATGTGGACTTTCCGGCGTGATTCGCCTTCGGCGAACGGCGCCGCAGACGGCGCCGATTTCACGCCTAGCCCTACTTTCGCAGAACGGACGACGTGAAGGCCGCGAGAGGCTTGTTTTCAAGGCCAATCAGGTGCGGCTCGCCTAGCTGAAGGAATGTGACGCACCGCGCAACGGCAGAACATGG
>Ga0105047_10005215_pt1 | contig 22395 bp, 22 predicted proteins | sample MAT04_FD_78384 | JGI IMG/M metagenome (GOLD analysis project Ga0105047, IMG submission 78384) | Freshwater microbial communities from Lake Fryxell liftoff mats and glacier meltwater in Antarctica - MAT-04 (megahit assembly) | ecosystem: Environmental > Aquatic > Freshwater > Ice > Liftoff... | reverse complement strand
TTGGAGAACAGGTCTCCGACGCCGAAATGAAGTCGCTCAATCTTCTGAGAGACAGCTTCCATGGCGATTGGAACTACACCATTGGCCCACGAGCCAAAGCCGCATGAACGAGCAATTTATTCATACGCGGGCCCTTACGCAGGGCGACCTCCATCCCGGTCGCCTTGTTGACGCCGCTGGGCAACACCATGACGGCCGACTGGTTGAAGATGATGTGCAGCTCCAGACCCAGCTCCTGGATCGCACGCAAGACCGCCCCTTGATGGGGCTGCCAGGTGGCGACGATCACCCGACCGACCTCCACGGGATCGACCCCCAACTGCGCGAGTCGGTCGATGAACGCCTGGGGAGGCGGCTCCGCGAGCAGGGTTTCCTCGCGCGTCCGAGGATCGTAGAGGGTGGCCCCGTTCTCGGCGACGACGTAATCGAACAACGAGAGGTTCGGGCAGCTCTCCCTGAGACTCTCCAAGCGCCGGCCAGTGACCAGAATCGCGCGCCGCCCCGACTGTCGCAGACGCTCGATGGCCGCGAGCGCCGCCGCCGAGGCCTGGCCGTCCCGAGCGATGACCCCATCGTAGTCCGTGACGAGAGCTAGGTATCGCATGGTCCATTCCCTGGGTTCTTCTTCCACGGCGTGAGCTCGTGGGCCTGATGGAGAACGTCGAGGGGGAGAAGTACCATGGTCCGGCCTTCTCGAAGGAGGGGCTCGCGGAGCGCGGCGAGCGGACAGCACCGCGTCATCGAGGCACTCTGGTAGGCTCCGTCGGATGAAGGTTCCTGCGACCGTGTTCACCCTGCTCCTCGCGCTCTGGTTCACCTCCGGGTCGCGGGCCCTCGAGCCCACGGCCCAAGATCGCCTCGCTAGCCTCTTCGACGAGGCGCTCGGACGCGCCGGTCGTGCGCACACCCGGCGGGCCATCGACCGCGACATCGGACCCAACGGTGAGCTCACCGTGACCGACCGCCAAAGCGGTGTTGGTCTCACCGCGACGCTCGATGGCGTCATGCGGGCTCGAGCCACACGAGCGCACGGCCGGCTCACGTTCGAGGACGCGCTGGGCGTCGGCACGCGCCGGGTGATCCTCGAGCAGACGCGAGGTCTCGAAGACTGGGTCGGCTTCGAGCGTCGTCCTTCCGTGGAGACGCTCCGCTACCGCGTCGAGGCCCGCGCTGCCGGCGTCCGCTTCGTCGCGCGGACCCTCGAGCTGCTCGACGCGTCGGGCGTGCCGCGCGTTCGCATGGCCCCGCCCTGGGCGCTCGATGCGCGCGGGCGGCGCATCGAGCTCGACGTGCATGTGTCTGGCTGCGCTTTCGACGCCGACGCGCGCGCGCCGTTCGGACGACCCGTCGTCGCGCCTGGCGCTGCGTGCGAGGTCGAGCTCTCGTGGGCGCAGAGCGCACCGGCGTATCCCCTCGTGGTCGATCCCACGTGGAGCGCGACCGACTCGCTCGCGACCGCGCGCCGCGAGATGGCGATCGGCGTGCTCGCCGACGGCACCGTGCTCGTCGCAGGCGGCGCGATCAACAGCTCGTTGACGTCGTTGGTCACGACCAGCAGCGCCGAGCGCTTCGATCCGACGTCCGAGACGTTCGCCGCCGCTGCGAGCATGCCGAGCGCGCGTGCTCTGCCGTACTTCGCCACGCTCGCCGACGGTCGCCTATTCGTGGGCGGCGGCGCGGTCGAGGGGCCCTCCCCGCCGGTCGCGGGGGCCATCGCCTTCGGCAGCGACACCAGCGCGTGGGAGACGCTGGCGGCGCCGACGGGCCCGCGCGTGTGGGCCAACGCGGTGACGCTCCCCGATGGGAGCGTCCTGGTCGTGGGCGGAAAGCTCACCAACTACTTCGGCACCGTCGCCATCGCGACCACCCAGCGATACGACCCGCTCGCGAACACCTGGTCTGCGGGCGGATCGCTCGCGACGGCGCGGCACGGCAGCTTCGTCCTGGCGCGGCTCGCGAGCGGGCGCGTGCTGGTCGCTGGCGGCGGGGACGGCACCTCGACGGCGCACGCGTCGGCGGAGCTTTACGACCCGGGCACCAACGCGTGGACCGCAACGGGGTCGATGGCGCTCGGTCGGGGAACCGGCCTCTTCGCGACGCTCCCGTCGGGCGACGTCGTGGTCTCGGGCGGGACGACGTTCGTCGCGGGCGTACGGGGGAGCACCGCGACGACCGAGATCTACGATCCGACGCTCGGCACCTGGAGGGCCGCAGGCCCGATCGGCGCGCCGGTGGACTACCGCTCGAACGGCGCGCTCTCATGGCCGGACGGCACCATCGTCGCGCCGGCAGGTATCGGAACGCGAGGGCTGTACAGCGAGACGTTCGATCCCGCGACCGAGACCTGGGAGGCGGGATGCGACCCGACGCGAACGTACCTCGTGGCCGTCGGCTCCGTGCTGCTCGACGACGAGCGCGCGCTCGTGGTCGGCGGTATCGACGCGACCGGTGTCGTCGGGACGGCGTGGCTCTCCGGCGCCGAGAGCGGCGCTTGCGACGACGGCAATCCGTGCACGGATGACGCTTGCAGCCCCGGGGGCGGATGCTCGTTCGTCGAGAACGCGATCGGCTGCGATGACGGCGACGCGTGCACGACGAGCGACGTGTGTACAGCGGGAAGCTGCGCCGGCGAGCGAGCCACGGGCTGCGACGACGCAGGCGTGGACGCAGCGATGGAGCTCGATGCCAGCGTGGCGGCCGATGCGGCCACGACGCCCGATGCAGGTGGGCTGCTCGACGCTGCGTCGCGCGATGCGAGCGCCGCCCGTGACGCGAGCGGCACCCCGGCGAGCGCGGGCGGGTGCGCGTGCCGCGCGGGTGCGCGCCGCTTCGGCATGGGCGAGCTCGCCGCGCTGCTGGCGCTAAGCGCGGTCGTCATGCGTCGCAGGGCTCGCCGCGCAGAGCGCCCGTGAACCGTTTGGCGCCGCGCCGCTCGAAGGAGCCGTAACCAGCGAGTCCGTCGCTCTTGGTCTCGTCGCCCATGCGTCCGTAAACGCGACACCCCCCGACGTCGTTGCAGTCCCTGAGGGGGATGGTTCAGAATCCCGGGCGTGAACGACGTCACGATCCCGAGCCGAATCGCGAGCTTCTCCTGGGGCGCGCTGTGGTTCGCGATTCCGGCCATCGCCCGAGCGGACATCGCTCCGGTTGCGCCACCGACTCGTCCCGAATGGGACCAAACACCGCTCCCGATGCCGACCGACCCGACCGTCTTGGTGACGCTCCTCGTCGCGGCGGCCATGATCGCGATGGTCATCGTGGTCTTCTGGAGGAGGCGAGTGCCGCCCCGTGGGCCGGAGCCACGGATAACGCCGGTGCCGGTCCCCTGGCCGTGGCCGCCGATCGCCGCTGCGATCCAGCCTTCGGCGACGACGCGCGCGGATGGCTCTCCTTCGCGGATCTCCGAGCCCGATGTGGACGGGATGATCGCGAAGCTGGAGAGTCGGTCGGGCCCCGGCCACTCACCATGGCCTTTGGCGGCGGCCCTGCACCATCGCGGCTGCGTGCGCGCAGCGCTCGGCGACACCTGCGCCGCGCTTGCTGACGTGACGCGAGCGACCGAGCTCGACGGATACCCCGTATACTGGACGACCCGTGCGCTCCTCGAAGAGCGACTCTCGCATCGCGACAGCGCAGTACGCTCGCACGACACCGCGGTGGAACTACTGAGTGGCCGCCCGTCGGCCGTTCCTTTTTTCTCACCCCCGATCGTGATCCGTCCCGAACTCGCCAGCCGCACGTGGCTCGCGCGCGGCGTGTTTCGCGCGCGCAATGACGACCGGGCCGGCGCGCTCGCCGACGTGCGGGCGGCCATCGCGCGCGCTCCGAGCCCGCTCTCCGAGCGATGGCAAAAGGCGCTCGAGTCCGGCTGAATTGAAGCGGAGCCCACTGTGTCGACTGAGTCGCGTCTCGCCCGTCTCGGGCTCTCACACCTCGCGAACGATCCCGAAGCGCTCGACCGCGAACTGAAGCGGCAGAACGAGCAGTTCGACGCGAAGGTGCGCGACCACCACATTCGTCGCGACGCGGCGAAAGCGCTGACCGACGAGATCTGTCGCGAACTCTTCCGCGATCCGGGGCAGATGGCGCTTCTCGCGATCACAGCGCCCGACGGTCCCCCGTTCGAGCGCGACTTGGCACCATTCGCGGACGCGCTCCAAACGAGCGAAGGCGGCGTCCGCGTGCTGCCGCCGCCTTCGCCTCCCGAGGAGGCCGATGTGCCCGCGTCGCTCTGCAACGCTGTATTCATGCTTGCGCAGCTCGTCGACGGCGGATGGCTCACGCCGAGCCCCGAGTTGACCGCGGGCGCAGCGACGGCACGCGAGGAGATTGTTTCGCGCCTCGGCGCCCACCACCACGCGATTGGCCGACCTCGGCCCACGACGCGTGACGTGCTGTTCGTGGCCACCCGACACGAGCTACAGCGGCGCTGGGCGCAGGAATGGGCGGCGGTCGACCTCGACCATGACCATCAAGCCGTCGCCTATCTGAGCAAGCTCAGCTCGTCGCTCGGCGGTTGTCCGGACCGATACGGTCTGCGGCGCGTGCTTGCGCGGGTGCTCGCGAACTCGGCGCCCGTCGCCGCGATGATGGGGCGCGCGGTCCAGGCCATGCCTTGGGCGGTGCTCGCGGAAATCCACGCTCGACGCGTCGCGGCAGGTTGGGGCACCGAGGGTCTCCGCCCGCTCCAGAGCGTCCATGAAGCAGGGGTCTGGCCCGCTGCCCTGCCGCGTGATCGATGGGTCATATGGGTGCCCGGAGCGGCCGATGCGGCGATCGAACCTCCGGCGTCTGGCCCGCCGCCCGACCTGCGCGAGCGGGTCGAGCGCATGATGAGTCAGTACCACGAGGTCGCAGGCGTGGTGTTCCCCTGAGATGGGGTGTGGGGCCACCCCAGCATGGGATACACCGGGGCGCCGAATGGACCGGTCTCAGGGGGCCGCGGTCGGACTCGACGCTGGACTCGACGCTGGAGTCGGCGGCGGGTCCCAGCGATGAAACGTGGATACGACGATATAGGTCTGATCGGCCGGCCCCGGCAGCACCCCGCACGTCGGGCTCCCCGCCGCATCGGGGTGAAAAGCGACCAGCTGGTCTGGGTCGGGCATCCGTAGACTGAACGACGCCCCGTCTTCCTCGAAGGTCGCGGACCCGTGGTGTTCCTCGTAGAAGGCCCGCACACGCGCGATGGGGTCGGGGCTCGCATAGGCCTGCATCACGATCTCCCCGGACGGCGCCAGGACGATGTTCTGGGAGCAGAGATGGTGAGCTCCCGGATAGGCCGGCACCTCGTGGAATGCCGCGGGGATGGGAGACCCCGCAGATTCCGCGCCGATCACGGTGCCACACCCACAGAGCATCCATGAGAGAACCATCAGTGTGCGCATAGGCAGGCCCCTTCTCGGCGTGATCGGCTGAAGCAACGAAGCACGCTCGTGTTTGTCCGGCAAGGATTCAATCGATTGCGCGCTCACAGCGCGCTGGGTGGGTAGACGAAACCGATGTCGCGCTCGAGGTGGTACGTCGGCGGCACCAGCTCGGGACCCGCGATCGTGAAGAGGTGGTCGGACACAGGGCTCACGTAGCGATGAAGCGGGACCGTCCCCGATACGGCGGCTGTGAAGATGCCGCCGTAGGGCGTGGGCACTCCGTCGATCGCGGCGCCCTCGCACCGATCACGATGTGCTCTGCGCCCAGCACCTCGAGGCGCGCCACCAGCGGCGCTATCACGTCACGCACGTGGGTACGCGCGACCCCTAGATCGGCCGAGCTCGTGTACCAATCGAGGCCCACCCAATCCAGGCCCGCCGGCAGACCGCGATCAAAGGGCGCGAGAAGGCGGGTGCAGTCGACGCTGGCATCGTCGAACGAAGGGTCAAAGCAGCCCGCACCGAACGTCATGTACGTGGGCACGTCGGGAAAGCGCGTGTGCACCAGGGTGATGACGCGCTCGAGCTCACTTCGAGGGATGCCGTGCTGGTAGGGCTCATCGACGAGGTAGAGCGCGGCGACTCCATCGTAGCGGCCCGCGATCATGAGATCGATCACGTCGAGCTGGGCCTCGATGTCCGCCCGAACCGTGTGGGCCGTGTAGTCGAACACGAACCCGTGGAGGTTGAGGATCGAGCGCATCGGTGTCTCGAACGCGCCGTCTGAGTCGACGTGGCCGGCTTGCAGCACGTCCGACGCCTCGGCGACGTGATCGCCATACGCGCCGCTCTCCACGTAGTACGCCGAGGTGAACTGAAGGTGTCCGCAGGCGTCCGAGAACCCGCGCGCCGGCGGGATCGACGCATCGGCCCTCGCAGCGTCCATCGCGGCGTCCTCGAGGCGCCCCACATTGGTGGCACCTGCGTCGGGCGGGCGGCTTCCGCCGAGCCCGCCAGCGTCACTCGCTCCTCCATCGGGAACCGTAGGACTGGCGCACCCGACCGACAGAAGCAGGACAGCTATCGAGCGCGTCATCGAGTCGGCTACCCGCAGGCGTCGCAGGCGCCGCGGACTTGCACTTCGTAGACGCCGCGCTTCATCGTCTTGGGCGCGCCCCGCACGGCGCTCACCACCACCGCGCCCTCGGGCAGACACGCGACCTTGCCGCACTCGGTGCAGACGAAGTGCGGATGCGGATCGGGCGCGTCGTGGTGGGCCTTGTGGCTCCCCAGCTCGAAGCGCCACAGGTGATCGCCGTGATCGGTGCGGGTGACCAGCTCGACCTCGGTGAGATCGGCGAGATTTCGATAGACGGTAGCCCGGTCCATCCCCTGGCCCTCGAGCGCCTCACACACCTCGGCGTGGGTCAGGGGACGCGGTTGATCGGCGAGGCACTGGTAGACGGCCGCGCGCGCGGAAGTTGCGCGCAGGCCCGCCTCGCGGAGCATCGTCTTCACCTCGTGCGGAGAGCGGGTCATGCGCGCCGAGCGTACGGGCCCGGGGTTGCATCTGCAACCGCTGGAGTTGCAACTAGAAGCGGCTGGTCATGAGGGCCATGCCGATGGCGAGCGCAAAGAGCGGTGACGAGGAGGATCATCGCCTGCCTTCCATGTCGTCTGCCGCGCGCGCGAGCTCCGCGTGATGCACCAGCGTGCTTCGGAGCGCAGCACCCACCCGACCTCCGACGCGCAGCGTCGATCCGTCGATGCCGATCGCGCGCGCGTCGTTCAGCGCGGCCCCGGGCTCGAGCACGACGATCGGGACGACGTCGGTCTCGGACAAGAGCAGCAGGAGCTCCTCGTCCGCGCGCAGCACCACCGCGCGGGTGCGCTCGCCGATCTCGCTCCACAGCGCGTCCACGGCGACCGTGCTCGGATGACCACCCACCAGCTCCGCGAGCGGCGCCAGCCACGATCCTGTGCCCCCGACGATCCCTGTGCCCCCGACGATTCCCGAGCCCTGGATGATCAGCACCTCGTCGCCCGGATCGAGGAGCGCCGTCCACAAGGCGATCCCCGCGAGGCTCCGTCCGCCGAAGCGCAGCGTGAGGGTCGGTTGCTCCTCGCAGGGCAACGCTGGGTGCGCGTGGTGCGGGCCGTGAGCCATCGCTCACCATTCGCGCATGAATGACCGACCGGGGCAATGCACCCGTGACCGCGTTGACCCGAATGCCTTCCACCGACAGGCTGCCGCCTCGCATGCGGAGCAAGAGAGCGCGGAGTTCGATGGGGCGCCCGCTGTTCAGCCTGATACTCGCCATCGCCGTCTCGAGCGGCTGCTACGAGAGCCACGGACGCACGGGCCTCGACGCCTCGAGCGACGCACGCGTGAGTGATGTGCCCGCGCGACCCGACACGCCTCGCGATGGGGGACGGGACGCGCCGAGTGCGCGCAGAGACGTGCCAGGCGGCGGAGGCCCCTGCCAGCGCGACGCGGACTGCATGGCCGGCTTCTGCGTCCTCGATGTGGCGGAGAGTCCGGTCGATGAGGCCGAGGTGCCTTTGATCTGCGGCGGTGCCGGCTTCACGGCGCCCGGGCAGGAGTGCGACGACAACATCGATTGTGAGAACGGCCTCTGCGCGCTCTCGGGCGGCTGCGTCGAGCCCTGCATCACGAGCGATGACTGTGCGACCGGCGAGCGCTGCACGACGGCCTTCGTGGTCACATCGGATCGCACGATGCAGACCGCGAGCGTGTGCGCCCGCTGGCTCGATGCTCCGGACTCCGTCGAGGTCACCGCCAACGAGGACCTCACGGTGCGCGCGTCTCGGTCTGAGCGCTTCAGCGTGCCGCGAGCGAGCCACGATCACCGGGTGATCATCCATGCCACCGACCTTTACAGCGAAGATCGCACGATCGATCGGGTGGTCCTCACGGACAGCCGCACGCTCTACGACATCGGGACGCTGGGCTCCCCGCAGATCAACCCGGCGGTGGCCTACTTCGACCTCGCCAGCATTCTCTTGCCCAACGCGCCGTGGCCCGCGGGTCTCGATCGAGCAGGGGCCGTCGACTACGAGATCACCACAGGCACCGAGGCCACCCACCACCGGGTGGTGATGGCCTACGACGGCGATGGCCGCACGCTCGATCTCAACCTCTACTTCGTGGGGATACGGCCCACCGCGACCAACCGCGCCGTGCTCACCCGCATGCTCGAAGCGTACGAGCGGATCCTCGGGAGCTTCGGCCTGCGACTCGGGCGCAGCCGCCAGTTCGAGCTGGTGGGCGCCGCGGCCTCGCGCTTCGCGGTGATCGACTCGACCGAAGAGGTCAGCGAGCTCTTCAAGACGAGCGCGGGCGCGGCGCGGCCGGCGCTGAACGTGTTCTTGATCGCGACCTCCGCCGACTTCCTCGGGATAGCGGGCGGGATCCCCGGCGCGCTCGCGATGCACGGCACCGGCAGCTCGGGCATCGCGCTCTCGTTCGAAGATCTACGAAGCGCGCTCGGGGTCTTCGGACCCGAATTCCTCGGCGTCGTGATAGCGCACGAGATCGGCCACTTCTCCGGGCTCTTTCACAGCACCGAGACGGATGGCACGTCGTTCGATCCGCTGAACGACACCCCGGTGTGCGACCTGAGCCACGACACCGACGGCGACGGCACCGTGATCGCCGAAGAGTGCGTGGGCGCCGGCGGCGAGAACATCATGTTCTGGGGACCCACCCTCCCGGACGCGACGTTCTCGCCGATGCAGCAGGACATCGTCTCCGCCAACCCGGTGCTCCTGCCATGAACCTCACACGCGTCACCCTCTTTCTCCTGCTCTCCCTGGGCGTGCCCCGGATGGCCGAGGCGCAGCACACCGATCCAGGCACGCGAGCCGCCGTACCCGAGACCGACGCGCTCGCTCGGATGCGACGGGCCCTCTTGGTGATCGAGGGCGAGGCGCCGGCATCGTTCTTCGCCGGCCAAGGGCGCGCGGGGCGAGACGCGCTTCTGTCGATCTTGGCGAGCTGGAGTGAGCCGCTGATCCTTCGGCGACGCGCCGCGGTCGCGCTGCATCACTACCCCGAACCCGTCGTCCGCGCGGCGCTCGAGGCCCGGGCCATCGACGAGGCGGAGGACGCGATCGTCTCCCGCTATGCCCTGCGCACGTTGGGGCTCGCCTTCGGTGCTTCAGCGTTCGAGGTGATCGCCGCGCGCCTCGGTGATCCCCGCCCGTTCGTGCGCGAGGGCGCGGCGCTCAGCCTGACCGCACTCGATGCAGGGCGCGCGGCGCCTTACCTGCGCGCGCGCCTCGCGATCGAGCCCGAGGCCTTCGTTCGCTCTACTCTCGCTGTCGAGTAGAGGCTCTCGAGTAGCTCAGGCGGTCTGTTCGACGCGCAGGAGCTGCTGGCCGATGAAGAGGTAGTCGCCGTGGGCGAGCTCGCGCTCCTCGCGGATGCGCACGTAGGTGCCGTTGCGCGAGCCGACGTCGTGCAGGGTGAACGCGCCGTCCGCGGTCATCTCGATGCGCGAGTGGCGCCCGGACATGTAGATGTCATCCGGGAAGTTCATCTCGTTGTCCTCGCGGCCCACGTGCACGTTGGTGTCCCGCGCGCAGTAGACCATCCCGTCGGAGCCGCCCCGAAGGACCTGCACCACCCGGAAGGGCGTCGGGCGCTTGGGCGAAGAGTAGAAGTAGGTCTGATCGGGCTCGGGACCCGAGGTGTCGCGGGGCGTGGACTCGACCCGGAAGACCTGCTCACCGCAAAGGAAGTAGTCGCCTGGAGACAGCGGGACAGAGCCCTTCACCCGCACATACACCCCGTTGATGCTGCCCTCGTCGCGGATGACCAGCTTCTCGCCACGGTAGATGAAGTTCGCGTGGCGATCGCTTATCCACGAGTCGTTGGGGAACGGGATCTGCGCGCTGGTGCGGCCGGCGACGTGCTCGGTGCCCTGAAGCAGGTAGCTGAGGCCGTCGGTCCCATCGGTGCCGCGGATCAAGATCAGCCGCGCCTTACCGGGCGCCTGCATGGTGCCGAAGTACTCGACTTTGCGCTCGAGGGCCTCGTCCGGGACCGTGCAGCCGCAGCCGCCGCAGAACTTGTGACCCGGGGGCACCGGCGACGAGCACTCTGCGCAGATGTAGTAACGAGCTTGCTCCACAGCTTCCTCCAGCGCGCCCGCGCTCGCCGCATCTGGTGCGACGAAGCCCACGGGCGCTGTCATTCCGACGTCGATCAGGATCTCCGGTTCCTCGCTGGGTCCCGGACTCAAAGGAACCGTGCCGCTCTGCGGCATCGATCCGGCGCCGGGGATGCTAGCCCGGCCCGTCAGTGAAAAGAACGAGAGATTGTTGCCGCACGAGGGGCACCACGCGCCATCCATGGGAGCGAGGGTGTCGCAGACACCACAGGCAATGCCGACCGGGTCATCCATGAGGAACGCAGGGCGATCTTGTAGGCGATCCGCTCACTCGTCGTCAACGAAGCGCAGGGCCCGGGCCACGATCATGCGACTTCCGTGGCATCGAGGATGAAGCGGAGGGACGGTGGGACCTTGCTGGCGGCGTCGGGTCCGGGGATCGGCCGGGGCGTGGAGAGGGTGTTCCAGAGCAGGATGTTCTTCCCCGGATGGGCCCGAACGATGCGCCGGAGCGCCGCGAGCGCCTTGCCGCTGTACGTCACTTCCCCCGGCTGACCGGTCAGCGTCCGCACCACCTCGATGGCCTCGATGGACTCCGCCGTGGGGTGGCCGTAGCCCGGACCGAGCGCGCTCCCATCGAGCGACCACCTCACGTTGCCGCGCTGAGGACGCCAGTGCTCCGGCGCGCGCTCGACCAGGAACCTGTCGGTAGCGCGGATGATCTGTCCGATGGTCAGCCGGTTGGTGGCGATCGCCACCGTGATTCGCACCCCCACGATCTCGGTGGGCCAGCCCAGGTGCGCCGCGCCCAGCGCGAGCGCCGCGAGCGTCCCCGAGCTGCCGGTCGGGAGCACGATGAGATCGGGTCGGGGCAACAGACCCGCGTCCACCTGCTCTGCTAGCTCGAGCATCGCGTCGATGTAGCCGAGGTTCGCCAGCGGGTTCGCGGCGCCCGGCAAGATCAGCTCGTTGTCCTTGCGACCGCGGAACATCGCGGCGCCCGTGCGCAGCACCGTGGTGAGGTAGCCACCGCCCCAGATGAGCTCGGCGCCCGCGTCGGCGTCCACCAAGAGCGCCTCCTTCGCAAAGCGGGTGATGGGCTGATCGAAGAGGACGATGCGCACCGAGAAGCCCAGCGCCTGACCGAAGAGCGCGGTCGCCATCGCCTGGGTCGAGGCGATCCCGCCCGCGGTGACCAAGCGCTCCTTGCCTCGCCGCTGGGCGTCCGCGAGGACGAACTCGTAGCGGCGCACTTTGTTGCCGCCGTAGAGTGGTGAGCTCAGGTCGTCGCGCTTCATCCACACCCGATCGCTGCCGAGGTAGTCTTGGATCGCGTCCATCGGCTCGACCGCAGTGGGCAGGTGCGCGAGCGGCCGCCACGCGAGCTTGTCGGCCAAGGGCGGCAGCGCGGTGAAGAGCAGCGGCGCGGCCCTCCCTTTGGGCAAGATCGTCTCGATCGGGGGCAGGTTCACGGACCCGATGCTGCCCTGCATGGCGTGCCGCGACAATCACGCGGGCGATGTTCATCCGAACCGGGTATGCCGGACGTCATGGAAGCCGAGCTCATCGAAGAAGGGGGGAACTACAAGATCACCCGCGAGCTCGGCGTGTGCCTCCTGACCGTCTGGCGTCGGGAAGATCTCACGAGCGCGGAGGGGGCCGATCTCGCGGAGAAGATGGTGCGTGCCATGCGGACCCAGCTCGACGATCGAGGGGTGCGCGAGGTGATCCTCGATCTCTCGCACGCGCCGATCGTGATGGGCCCGCGGACCCAAGCGACGGTCGGCGGATTGATCCACGACATCGTGGCTGCCGGGCGCAAGGTCCAGGTGATCGCCAGCCCCAGCGCGATGGGTCGCATGCAGATCGAGCGCCTGGTACGCGACCACGGCGCCGAGCACGCGGTCTTCGATTCCATCGAGCAGGCCCGTCACGCCAAGCGCTGAGGCGGCGCTCGTGGGCGCATCGCTTACGATGCGCGCATGACCGACTCGATCCGCTACGCGCTCGACGCGCACATCGCCACCATCACCCTGAGCCGGAGCGCCAAGCGCAACGCGTTCGACCTCGCGATGCTGAAGGGCCTGGCCGAGGCCTACACCCGCGCCGACGACGACCCCGAGGTGCGGGTGATCTTGGTGCTGCCCGAAGGCGGACACTTCACCGCGGGCCTCGATCTCGCCGAAGTGGGCCCTGCGGTAGCCAGCGGCCAGGCGCTCTTTGGGAGCGAGGGCGTCGATCCGCTGGGCCTCTACGGTCGGCGCCGCAAAAAGCCCGTGGTGATGGGGATACGGGGCTACTGCTTCACGATCGGGATCGAGCTCGCGCTCGCGAGCGACGTGATCGTCGCGGCCGACGACGCGCGCTTCTCCCAGCTCGAGATCAAGCGGGGCATCTTCCCCTTCGGCGGCGCGACCCTTCGGATGCCCCGGCTGGGCTGGCACAACGCGATGCGCTGGCTCCTGACCGGTGAGATCTTCGACGCGAAGGAGGCGCACCGCGTCGGACTTGTGCAGGAGGTGTGTGCCGCAGACGAGCTCGAAGAGAAGGCGCGCGCGATCGCAACGAGCATCGCCAAGGCGGCTCCCCTGGGTGTCATGGCGACGCTAGAGAGCGCGTTCGTCGCACAGCACGAAGGCGAAGCGGCGGGCGCGGCCAAGCTGCTCGAGCAGGCGCGAACGCTGATGGGATCGGACGACGCGATGGAGGGCATGCGCTCCTTCGTCGAGCGCCGCGAAGGCGTCTTTCAGGGCAAATGACCCAGCGCAGGTAGGCGGATCAGCCGGGCGAGAGCAGCGTCGCGGGCACCCGCACCCGGAGACACTCGCTCGGCAGATCGGGATCGTCCCTGTCGACGACCACCAGCACCTCATCGCCGGCGCCGTCGGGATCGGCCCACACGAGCCCCTCGACTTTGGCCAGCAGCGGGGCGTCGTCTTCATCGCGGAGCTGGACCAGACGCACCCGGTCCCCATCGACGCGCCCCAGCGCGGTGCCCACCACCGCGCCGTCATCGATGGTGTTCGGTGAGGCCTCGGCGGCCGCTAGAAAGAAGAGCGTGCCACCTGGCGTGGCGCAGAGATCCGTGACGGTGAGCCGCACTCCGTCCAGCTCGCCCAAGACGAGCGGACGCGGCTCGCCGAGCGGCGGTAGCGGACCGCCGCGGAGGTGGGCCATCAGCGCCGCAAGGTCGATCGTGATCAGCGCGTCGGTGCCCCTTCGCTCACCCGTCGCCGCGCCGTTGCCTCGGTTGGCGAGCACCAACGCCTCGCCGAGCACCGCCGCGCCCTCGATGTTGAGCTCGCTCCCGGCGAAGTCGGGCAGGGCCCGCAGCGCCGCGTAGAGCGCGCCCAGCGGAACGAGCTGCACCTCATCGGCGGTGACCAGCACCATCCGCTCGCGCGAAGGCAGGCTGCCCGAGCCCACCACCAAGACGCCGCCGGGGCCGGCATACCTGTCGGGCAAGCTCGCGCAGCTCTCCAGATCGAGCTTGTGGTGCTTGTTGCCCAAACGAGACTCGAAGATCTTGCGACCCTCCATGGCGTGAGGCAGCGAGAGCGCGCGAACGACGTGGGCGCCCTGATCGAGGATCACGAGGTACGACGTGTCGTCTTGCGCGAGCACCAGCCGCGGCGGGCTGAGGTGCTGCCACGCCAAGCCCGAGGCCGCGCGAACGTGCACGCTGCGATCGCCCAGCGGATCGCCGCCATCGGGATAGAGGAGCGGATGCCGCGAGAGCACCCGCGCCGTGCCCGCGATCACGGCGTGGGCTCCGAATGGGTGGCAGCGGCGTCCGGCGCTTCACTCACCGCGCCGGTGGCGGAGAGCGCCTCTTCGGCGTCGTGGTGCAGCGGCAAGATCCCCATCCGCGAGGTGATGATCTCGTGCGCGACGTAGCAGAGCGGCGTCAGCAGCGCGGCGACGATCATCTTATAGACGTAGCTCCAGACGGTGGTCTCGATGATCGCGTCCATGGGACGGAGACCTATCCATGCGCCGAAGTTCACGAAGAGCGTGTCGACCACCTGACTCAGCGCGGTGGAGCCGATCGCGCGGAGCCAGAGGTGTCGAGATTGGGTGACCTTCTTGACGATGTGAAACGTGTAGATGTCGAGGTATTGGCTCACCAAGAAGGCGACCAGCGACGCGCCGAACAGACGAGGCGCGAGCCCGAAGACCGCGTCGAACGACGCTTGCGAGACGTACGTGTCGTCCGCCGGCGGCGCGAAACGCGCAGCGGTGATGATCCCGAAGCCCACGATGAGCATCGCCATGCCCACCCAGGTCATGAGGCGCGAGCCCGGTCGGCCGTAGTACTCGTTCACCACGTCGGTGAGCAGGAACGAGATGGGGAACGCCACCGTGCCCACGGGGATCGAGACCCCGCCGAGCACGAAGAGCTTGCCCGCGATGATGTCCGCCACCAGCAGGGTGGTGATGAAGATCGAGACCAGCACGAGGTAGAGCCGATGGCGCGGCGTCAGGTCGAGCACGGACGGCGCTTAGGTCGGGGGCTCTCGGCGCGCAAACCAAAGCAAGCGGGCTGGACGGGTTGCCCGCCCATGCAAAGCTCCCACGCCTTGCCCACCCGAGCGTCAGCACCATGCCCGAGATAAGCGATCCGATTCTCTGGGCGGGGTTTCTGGTCTTCCTCGGGACCGTGCTCTTCCTCGATCTCTTCGTGTTCCACCGCAAGAGCCGGGAGGTCACGTTCCGCGAGGCGACGTTCTGGGTGGTCTTGTGGTTCACCTTCGCGATGGCCTTTGCGGGGCTGCTCTACGCGCTACCGAACTACGGGCCGCCACGCACCTGGGAGTTCCTGACGGGGTACGTCCTCGAGCAAGCACTCTCGGTCGACAACCTCTTCGTGTTCGTCGTCATCTTCAGCGGCTTCGCGGTCCGCAAGGAGTACCAGCACCGGGTGCTCTTCTGGGGCGTGCTGGGCGCCATCGTCCTGCGCGGCGTCTTCATCTTCGCAGGGGCAGCGGTCGTCAGCCGCTTTCACTGGGTGCTCTACTTCTTTGGCGTCCTACTCCTCTACACCGGCTTCCGGCTGCTCTTCGGCGGAGACAAGGACCAAGACGAGGACATCGACGACAACCGCATCGTGAAGCTGGTGAAGCGGTTCATCCCGGTCACCAAAGGCTACCGAGCAGAGCACTTCTTCGTGCGCGAGAACGGCAAGCTCATGGCGACGCCGCTCTTCCTGGTGCTCGTCGTGGTCGAGCTCTCCGACGTGGTCTTCGCGGTCGACTCGATCCCCGCCATCTTCGCGGTGACCACCCATCCCTTGATCATCTTCACCTCGAACATGTTCGCCATCTTGGGCCTGCGGAACATCTACATCGTGCTGGAGCAGCTCCTGCCCCGCTTCCGTTTCTTGGAGAAGGGCGTGTCGATCGTGCTGCTCTTCATCGGGGTGAAGATCCTCTTGCCGCTGATAGGCCAGGGCGTCGGCTACTTCACCGGCGCCGAGTACGACTGGCACGTAGGCGAAGCTATCTCGCTCGGCGTGGTCGCCACGGTGCTGATCGGATCCGTCGTGCTCTCCTCGATCATCCCGGCCAAGCCCGAAGACGACGAGAAGCCGAAGCCCGCAAAGACCGATCAGTCGTAGAGGGCATCGATCAGGGGGCCGAAGCTCTCGTTCACCTTCTTGCGCTTGATCTTCAGGGTCGGGGTGAGCTCGCCCGTATCGATCCCCAACGGCCGCGGAGGGAACGCGAACTTCTTGATCTGCTCGACGCGCGCCAGCTTGCTGTTGGCGCCTTCGACGACCTTGTCGATCTCGGCGCGAACCTCCGAGGACTCGATGGGGGAGCCCGTCAAGCCCTTGCTCTCCATCCACTTCTTGGTGGCGTCCGCCTCGAGCCAGATCAGCGCCGTGAGGTACTTGCGCCGGTCGCCTATCACCACCGCCTCGCTCACCAGAGGGCTCTCCTTCAGCGCCGCCTCGATGTTCTTGGGGGTGATGTTCTTGCCGCCCGCGGTGATGAGGATCTCTTTTTTGCGACCGGTGATCGACAGATAGCCCTGCGCGTCGATCGCGCCCAGATCCCCGCTGCGCAGCCAGCCATCGTCCGTGAGCGCCTCCTTGGTGGCCTCTTGGTCTTTGTAGTAGCCGGGGAACACGTTCTTCCCTCTCACCAAGATTTCCCCGTCCTCGGCGATCTTCACGTCCACGCCGGGTAGGGGCGGACCCACGGTGCCGAGCTTGGTGCGCCCCGCGAGGTTGAAGCTGGTGGGACCGGTGTCCTCGCTCTGCCCGTAGACCTCTTGGATGATCAGATCGAGGCTCGCGAAGAAGTCGAGCACGTCCTTGCCGATGGGCGCCGCGCCGCTCACCAGGGTCTCGGCCTGATCCAACCCCAAGCCCTTCTTGATGGTGGAGAACACCAGGCGGTTGGCGAGGCGGTACTGGATCGCCAACGCGGCGCTGGGCTCGCGTCCCATCGCTCGCAGGCTCGAGACCTCGGTGCCCACCCCCATCGCCCAGCGGGCGACCTTGGCCTTGGCGCCCGTCGTCTCGCGCATGCGGGCGCTGATGACGGCGTGGAAGCGCTCCCAGATCCGAGGCACCCCGAAGAAGAGGGTGGGCCGGCACTCGCGGAGGTTCTCCACGATCTTTTCCGGCTGGAGCGACTCGGCGAAGTACACGACGCCACCCGAGCTGATGGGTCCATGGATCGACGCGGTCTGCTCCGCGATGTGCGAGAGCGGCAGGTAGCTCAGCATCCGTCCGCGGGTCTGCATCTTCAGCACCTGCACCAGCTGCTGCGAGGTCCACGCGAGGTTCTCGTGGGTGAGCATCACCGCCTTGGGCGGGCCGGTGGTCCCCGACGTGTAGATGAGGGTCGCAGTCTGGTCGGGTCCGAGTGCCTCGATGCGGGCGTCGAGCTCGCGATCGGGCGTCGCGTCACCGCGCGCCAAGAAGTCGTCCCACGAGAGCGTCCCTGCCACGGCGGGTCCCTGCATCACCACCACGTGCTTCAGATGTCGATGCTCGGAGCGCTTGGCCTCGACCTTGCGCGCCTGATCGGCGTTCTCCACCAGGATGAGCGGGGCCTCACTGTGATCGAGGATGTACGCGATCTCGTCCGGCGAGCTGGTGGTGTAGATGCCCGCGGGCGCACCGCCCGCGGCCATCGTCGCCACGTCCAAGATCACCCACTCGGGGCGGTTGAAGCCCAAGATCGCGGTGACCTGGCCCGGCTGAAAGCCCATCGAGATGAGCGAGCGCGCCGCTTGCCGGACTTGGCGTGCGTACTGCGCGTACGTCTGCTCCTTCCAGACCCCACCGACCTTCGTCATGTAAGCCGGCGCGTCCGGCATGGACTGACCGCGATCGAAGAGGCGCTTGGGGATGGTGTCGGTGGTCAATGCGGGCGTCCCTGTGGGCTGGAGGCGCAATCGCCTTCGGGTGCCGCAGTCTAAAGGAGCGCGCTCCGTTTTGTCCCATCACAGCGGTTGCGTGGTGCGACGTCGGGGACCAGATGGGCGGACAATGCGCACTACGTGCTGGCTCTCGATCGGGTTCCTTCTCGCTTCAGCCTGTGGCTCGGCCTCGAGTGAGCCCGCGTCCGAGACGACGGCTCGCACCGAGGGCGATGAGGTTGCGCCCACCACGGACGTGAACGCGGCGGTGAGTACGGAAGTGCAGGCGGCGATCGACGCGCCCGAGCGCACCGAGGCGGATCGCGAGCTCGATCCTCAGCGCCGCCCCGATCTCGTCTTCACCTTCTTCGGGATCCAGCCAGGCCAGCGCGTCGCCGATCTCTTCGCGAGGAGATCTTGGCCGCTGGCTTCGCGCTCGACGGCGAACTCGACGCGCTGCGCAACCCGGACGACACCTTCGACTGGAGCGCATCGCCCGGCTCGGCCGGCGAGCGACGGGGCACCAGCGACCGCTTCGTGCTCCGGTTCATTCGTCCGGAGTGAACGAGCTGTAGATCGAATCGCCGAGCAGGGCGTCCGACAGCGTCCATGAGCCCACAATCCCGCCTCATGCCCCGCCTGACCTCGCCCTGCTCCGAAGACCTCGACGCCATGGAGAAGACCGCCCGCGGGTCGTTCTGCAGCAAGTGCGATCACGACGTCGTCGATCTCCGGACCACGACGCGCAAGAAGGCACTGAAGGTCCTCTCGGCGCTGCGGGCGGAGGCGAAGGGCGGGAAGGTTTGTGTGCGCGCGATGTTCTCGAGCGACGGGACGCCCGTCTTTCGACCCGATGCCCCCTCGATGCTGACCCGTTTCGCCGCGCCGATCGCGATGGTGACCAGCCTCGCGGCATGCGCGCCCAGCGCCCGCGTCGAGACCACCACCGACATCGTCGCAGTCGTGCACGACACCAACACCACGGAAGCCGACAGCGGCGGGAACAGCAACGGCCAGACCCGTGTGGTCACCGCCGTCGTGATCCCCGTCGAGCCCTCGACCCCTCAGCCCGCGCGCTTCGATGTCCCGGAGGCCGCGGCCGGTGGTCTGGTGTGGGCGCCCGTCGACGGCCCCTAGTTCGCTGAAGATGAGAGCGCTGGCCGCGCGCTCGATTCGCGCAACAGTAGCCGCCTCGTGCGATCCCTTGCCTTACTCGTGTTCACCGTGCTGGCCTTCGCGCCTGGGTGCTACTTCACCCGATCGCCGTCGCGACCGCTCCCCGCACTGCAAGCCCGCATGGACCCGAACTTCCAGCAGCGCTGCTTGGTGGTGATGGTCCCGGGCTTCATCGACGGCCCGGACACCTACGTCGAGCACGGCTTTCCTCGCGATCTCTCGGACGCAGGCATCCCCTGCGACGCGGTGATGGTGGATCTGCACTACCGCTACTACGGCTCGCCCGGGATAGCCGACATCGTCTACGAGGACATCCTCGTGCCCGCCGCGGCGCGCGGCTACGAAGAGATCTGGATGGTGGGGATCTCGATGGGCGGCCTGGGCACCCTGCTCACCGCCCAAGCACACCCCGAGATGATCGACGGAATCATCCTGCTCGCGCCCTTCGTCGGCGACGAGGGGACCCTGCGCGAGATCGAGACGAGCGGCGGCGCCGCGACCTGGCTGCCCCCTTCGAGCCTCGCGACCGCCACGCGCAGCGAGAGCAACTACACCGCGCTCCTCTGGTCGTGGCTCCGCGGCTACCACACCGATCCCGACGTGATGCCGCCTATCTACATCGGCTGGGGCTCCGAAGATCGACTGGGCACGGGCGACGCGCTCCTCGCCGCGCTCCTGCCCGAAGAGCACGTCTTCTCCCGCGAAGGCGGCCACAACTGGGCCACCTGGCGCCCGCTCTTTCAGCAGATCCTCTTGGTCGCCGAGCCCGGCCTCTAGACCGCGCCCTCGAGTAGACCGCTAGGAGCCGCTCATGCGCTCGCGATGCTCGCGCACCCGGCGCTTCATCGGCTCGACCACGTCCTCGACGCGGGTCCAGAGGAGCATGACGTTGATCATCAAGATCAGGTTGCAGGCCGCGGTCATTGGGTAGCGCCACTCGGGGTGGGTCGAGAGCAAGAGGAACCCCACGAGGTACGCGATGGCGGCCGGATAGAGCCGCTTCTCCACCGCGTTCGCGGTGAGCGCGACCCCGATCCCCCAGGTGAGCACCATGATGGCGTGCGCGTGATCGAACGCGATCCCCGCGAGATAACTCCCGGTCAACAGCGCGAGCTGGGCAATCAAGATGATGCGCACCGTCATCGAGAGCTGCCGGTTGAGAGACGTCTTGGACAACGACTCTCGGGCCCAAATGGCCAGGCCCAAGGCGACGCCCATGAGCGCGAGGGTGCCTGCGATCGCCCCCGGGTAGCCGTCGATCCCCGCCAGATCGAAAGGGCGTAGCCATCGGACCAGGGGCGCGAGCACCCAGATGGTGGTGAGGATGAGCCCGAGAAAGACCCGGGTGCGGCGACCGACCGAGGGGTCGTGATCGCGCTGAAAGGCAGCGCGCTCTTCTTTGGCGCTCGCCTCGAGCTTGCGGGCCGCTTCGACACGGGCGCGGAGCGTTGGGTCGGGCGCAGGTAGCTCGCTGAACAAGTGCGCGGCGAACGCCACGTTGCCCGACGCGAGCTCGTGATCGATCCGATGCTCGAGCGCCCGGTGCAGCCCATCGCGCGCCAGTGTGTTCTCGGGCCAGCTGCGCAGCGCCTGCTGAAAGCCGAAGCGGCACTCGGCGAACAGCGCGTCCGCGCGCGCACCCAAGAGCTCATCACCCTCGGGGATGGCCCCGAGCGCGCGTAGCTCCGTGAGGCGCTCGACGGCTTCTTCGGCGAGCTGGATCGACCCGCGATGCGAGAGGTACGCAGCGACCGCGAGCCTGAGGTCTTCCGCGCTCTCGTAGCGGTCGGCGGGATCGACGGCCGCAGCGCGGCGGATGATGCGCGACAGCTCCTGCGGCACGCTCTCGGGGACGTTCAGCGCCTCGGGCACCTGCGAGATCACCGAGAGCAGGTTCGGGCCGTCGCGGGGCGGCGCACCCGTCGTGATCTCGAAGAGGGTCGCGCCGAGCAGGTAGATGTCGGTGCGCTCATCGAGCACCACGCTGTCTCCCCCGAGCATCTCGGGCGCCATGTAGCAGGGGGTACCCGCGAGCTCACGAGCGTCCTTGGCCAACGGAAAGCGACCCGTGCCGTCGTCCTTCAGCGCGAGCGCCAGACCCCAGTCGACGACGTACACCTCGCCGAAGCTCCCGATCATCACGTTCTCGGGCTTCATGTCGCGATGAAGAAACCCTCGGCGATGCGCGTAGTGAAGCGCGCTCGCCACCTGGAGGAACACCCGCAGGTTCCACTCGACCGAATCGGTGCCGCCATAGCGATCTTCGATGGCCCGAGGGTTCCCGAACACCTCGCTCCAGGGCTTGCCCTCGATCTTCTTGAGGACGATCTGGGGCTCTCCGCTCGCATCCAGCCGCACGTCGTGCACCGGGATCACGTTGGGGTGCTCCAGCGCCCCGGTGATCCAGGCCTCGCGCAACAGCTTGAGCGTGGTGTCCGGAGTGCGCGCGTCGAGCTTGACGCTCTTGACCGCCACCTCGCGACCGAGCGCGCGCTGCTCGGCGAGATGCACCACCCCCATACCGCCCTCGCCCAGGGTGCCGCGACGCGACAGCGCGCTGTCCGCGCTCAGCTCGCGCAAGAGCTGGATAGCGGTCTCGAGCGTCGGGTGCTTGGACTTGTGCCTAGGGGCATCGCCCGGATCGATCGTCGAGCGCGGCCCTCGATCCATCGTGGTCGCCGAATCCAGGCTGGCGCGCACCGTGTCCCGCACCCCGGCTGGCATGCGCGCGAGCAGTTCGTCGCGCCGCGAGGTGCTCATAGCGGCGCCGCGTCGTCGGTCGGGACGTGATCGGCGACGGGGAACACATCGAGCGCGTCAGGGGTGATGGGCGTGCAGCCTGCGCGAGCAAGCGAGTGTGCCGTGCGATCCGAGGTGGTGATGTAGAGCGTGAGCGAGACCCGCTCGCCGACGATCAAGAAGATGTCGCTCACGGCGGTCTCCGCCCGTCGCCAAGTGAAGCGGCGCGTCGGCACATCGCCGGTACGAGGACAGTCCCAGATCCCGGTTGGGCTGCCGTACGCCTCGTTCATCGCCCGCAGATGCGGTGCGATCGCGTTCACGTCCGGCAAGAGCGAGAGCACCTGCACCTGGAGCAACAAGCCGAGGCGCTCCTCGAAGCCGTACATCACCTCGCCGCCATTGCTGAGGCGCTCGTGCCACTGCTGGATGCCTTCTTCCGCTGGGCGATCATCGGGGATCATCGCGGCGCCTCGCAAAGCGCGGACCTCCTCGAGCGAGGTGCCGAGCGCGACTCCATCCAAGAGCGTGGGCATCAGCGCCCTGGACTCTTCGCGGAGCTCGAGGAGCTGCTCACGACCCGCCGCGCGCCGCTCCTCGCG
>Ga0105047_10005214_pt1 | contig 22396 bp, 19 predicted proteins | sample MAT04_FD_78384 | JGI IMG/M metagenome (GOLD analysis project Ga0105047, IMG submission 78384) | Freshwater microbial communities from Lake Fryxell liftoff mats and glacier meltwater in Antarctica - MAT-04 (megahit assembly) | ecosystem: Environmental > Aquatic > Freshwater > Ice > Liftoff... | reverse complement strand
GTTGTCGAAGTCAACTGGCCGAAAGTGGCGAACAGCGACAACCATTCGTGGGATGTCCATTCCGGATTGTCAACACGTATGAAGACGCAGTCTGCTCCAATGCTCGACGCGGCTCTTTCGACGTTGCTGGAAGATCTCGACGAACGCGGCCTGCTGCAGGATACGCTGGTCGTGGCGGTCGGCGAATTCGGGCGGAGCCCGAAACGGGGCGTCAGCACTTCCGGGAACAGCAATAGTGACGACGGTCGCGATCACTGGCCTTATTGCTACACGGGTGTTGTCGCGGGTGGCGGCATGAAACGCGGCTACGCTCACGGAAAATCTGACGAAACCGCGTCAGCACCGGCTGAAAACCCGGTGCATCCCGGCGAATTGCTGGCGTCGATCTACCATGCCGTTGGACTGTACCCACGTCGCATGGTCCTGAACCATCTGAATCAGCCTCGAGAAATGGTCAAGTACGATGCCGCAATGGATCTGTTTGCGTAAGCATTGCTACGCTTGCGCCGTGCGTTGCGATTGAGCCTTCGGTACCGTGGGACGGGCGGCTGCTGACGATCGATCGGTCATTAGTGTCGTGCGCAATCAGCCGCAGAGCGCTAGCTCCCGGTTCGTATGGAACCGGACGCTGGCAAGCAGTCGATTTACCCGCCACCGGATTCATTCCGGTGGTTCTCGGGATTCTGCACTACTCGAAAACACTGAAAACTCCGGTAGTGCAGAATCCTGAAAACCACTGAGGTAAACTCAGTGGCGTCTAAATCGATAGCCTGCTGACGCGTTCCGGCCGAAAAGACAGGATCAAAACCCTCGCTGCTAATCCGCATAGTCCAACAATTTCTGTCTCACCCGGTGGCCCGGATTTTTCCGACTCACAAATCCCTTGAACTTGAAGAAGTGAAAGAATGCCAGATCGTTTGCTTGAAGGTAAAGTCGCTTTAGTCACTGGAGCTGGACGAGGTCTGGGTCGTGCGTTTGCTGAGCACCTCGCATCACTTGGTTGTCGTGTTGGCATTCATGGAATGCGCGAAAATGGTCCGGCGGAATATGGCGAAGGCACAACTCTGACTGCGACTGCTGAAGAAATTGCAAAGAAGCATGATGTTCAGACGTGCCGCGTGTTGGGCGATCTCACAAACCCCGATGACGTGACACGCGTCGTAGCAGATGTGTGTCGGCAGCTTGGTCCGATAGAAATTCTGGTTCACAATGCGGGTGGCGACATCGCGGCAGCGGGTGGCAGACCGAATCCCAATAACGCCGTCGATATCAAGCTGGAGGATATTCGTTCGGTGCTCGACAGAAATCTTTTGAGCTGCATTCTGGTCTGCCAGGAAACCGCAAAGGTAATGATGCCCAGGAAGACCGGCCGAATTCTGACTCTGAGTTCGATCTCCGCGTTCAAAGGACTTCCGAGCAGTTCCATTTACGCCACGGCGAAAGCAGGCGTCGTCGAATACACTCGTTGCCTGGCGGAACAGTTGAGAAGCCACAATATCAATGTGAACAGCCTGGCCCCCGGTGATACTCGAACCGGACGATTCCTCGGGACTCGCAAAGTCGATGATGCCCGCCTGGTCACAGAAGGGACTTTAGATCGAATCGGGATGGTCGATGAAGTGACTCGCGTCGTCGAGTTTTTCGCCGGACCACTGGGTGCCTTTGTGACCGGCCAGGTACTTCGAGTCGATGGCGGCAGCCAGATCTGGGCCGCGTAGAAACAATCCCGAATTACGCCTGATCACTTGATCTTGTCAGAGAATAGGGGATTCGCGAACATTCGGTCAACATCCCGAACAGATCATCTCCGCCATGGAAGGAAAGCAGATGTCCGCTGTATTGAACCCCGCTGTATTGAACCCCGCTGTAAAGCTCCCGCCGAATGAGGTGCTGGATTCGATTTTGACAACGCGCAGCGTCGTTCTTGCTGACGGATCGACCTCGGAACTGCATTCCGAAACATCCAGCGAAGAATGTATTGCGATGTATCAGTTCCTCAAACAGAATCCACCAGAAATCGCTATCGAAATCGGCATGGCTTATGGAGTCTCATCGCTGGCGGCCCTGACCGCTCTGGAAGAAAACCAGCGTGGTACGCTGATTTCCATAGATCCGTATCCACCGGGCTTTGATCACGTCCGACAGTCGGCAATGCTGTCGATCAGGAATGCCGGTTTGTCGCATCGGCATGCCCATCTGCATCTGGAAAGTGAACTGGCTCTTCCTAAACTGTGCAGTGAAGGTGTTCGGCCGGACTTTGTGTACATTGACGGCCATCACGGATTTGACCATGCGTTTGTGGATCTGTTCTTCGCCGACAAGATGATTCCCGTCGGTGGTACGATCGCATTTGATGATTCGCAATGGCGTTCAGTGCATCGCGTGATTCAGTACTTGCTGAATCATCGTCACTACGAAGAACTCGAAGTCGGCCTCCCGAGGAGTTTTGCATCTTCCAATCTGATCAACAACGCTTATAAGCGTATCCAGAATCGCTTTGGCCCGAGCCGTTATTTCCGGAAGACAGACGACTGGAAACCAGCATCGAATTTCTACAGAAATTTCTGAGTGTGTATCTATACTTTACTCCGTGTCTATTGAGTTGACTTGGTGAGCGGTGGGTGTCAGCCCACCGGTTGCACGCATGTGACTTGGAGGGCTTACGCCGCTTCGCTCTCCGTGGTCCTTTTACGCCGCTTCGAGTATCGAGTCTTACCCCGAAGACTCACGTCTCCGGCTCGCCAAACACATTTCTCGCCGCTGACATTCAAGTGTTGCGATATGCGCGGATCTGATGCCCGGTCATGGCACGCCAGGCACCGATCAGAAATGCGGTGTTCACGAGTACGAAACTGTAGGCTGTCCCCGCGCCAAGAATTCTGATCTGGCGATGTCGCGAAAACCATCCGAACGCCGCCAGTGTGAACAGCGTTGCGAACGGCAGGAAGGCCGTCAGCGAGATGAAGGACGGCTGAGTGACCAGCAGCAGTGCTGAAGAGACAGTCGCGATGACCAGAAACACGGGCGACATCCAACGCAGCATTTTATGCGACCAGAGGGCGAATGCATAACCGGGTGACCGAACGGGATTGAGCAATTCGCGTCGCGTCCAGGTGCCTTGCCAGTTTCTCAAAGTCATACGAATGTGCCGCCGCATGGTGATCGTTTCGTCGTCTTCCAGTCGTATCCATGCCCTCGCTGCTGGCTCGTGCAGAACTCGAAAACCCTGAGCAGCGACGTCTAGCGGAACGATACAGTCTTCGCCGATTGCCGGATTCATTGTCAGAAAAAGGCTTCGACGAACGGCGAAGCAGCATCCAGCAACGACCGCCAGAATCCCAAGCTGTGATTCCAGATGCCGCAATCGCAATTCGTAATTCCAGTAGTAACTCTGACAGGCCTGCACATCGAGCTTCGGCTTCGAACTGTAAAGCAGTCGGCCATCAACCGCTCCAACTTCCGGATCCTGGAATTTCCTTGCGATGATTGTGAGGAACTGTGCGTCAAACGTTGCATCTGCGTCGGTAAATACAATCACGTCGCTGTCGATGGTGTTAATAACTGCATTTTGCGTCGCAGTCTTGCCCAGACCGGTGCTTTCAAACAGCCTGACTCCCCGATCGCAAAAACTGCGGACGATCGAATTCGTGTTGTCTGTGGAACCATCCGATGCCACGACGATCGAAAGCCGTTCTGACGGGTACTCGCACTCCAGCAGGTTTTCGATCCGTTGACGGACAACCGACTCTTCGTTGTGGACGGTCAACAGGACAGTCAGTGAAGGCTGCGGTCTGTCGTCGAACTGCGGTTCCAGGGCGGGCGGACGCCTGAACGCCTTGCGCAGCCCGTTTGTCAGGAACAGCGCATGACCGTATCCATTGTAAATCCAGTAAAGAATGGCAGTTGAACTGAGTGTGATAGCCCACAGAAACATGTCAAATTCCGGACTACATTTACAACTTTGAATGGTGAGTGTTGCGGTCGGCAACTCGCAGAACTGAGTCGCTCCGGTTGGAACTGTCTCATCGCGGGACTGACGTCCCAGCGCTAGCAGACTATTGATTTCCCCGCCACCGGATTCATTTCGGTGGTTCTCGATATTCTGCACTACTCGACAACACTGAGAATTCCGGTAGTGCAGAATCCTGAAAACCACTGAGGTAAACTTTAGTGGCGACCAAAGCGACAGCCTGCGCGCCGGTTTTGACCTCTGCAACGCCAACAACGGAAAGCTACTTTAAACAGCAAACTGGCGATAGATCTGATCCGAAAACCGGCAGAAACTGCCGATCACGTTGTTCGATCTTGAGTCAGAACTCAAATCAGGACTAAACTTGCCGTCCGATACGACGTCTTATTTGCACGATATCCCGGGACAATTTTCATGGCCGTTGATCCTCAGCACTTTGCACAGTTTCTTGAACGCACCGGGCACACGATTCGTCAGGCTAATGGGCTGTACTGGTGCAACACACAGCGTGGGATCTATTCCAGTTTCCCATTTCATCGTGATGTCGATGCGAACGAATTGAACCTTGCAGAGATCCTGAAACGAGACGGACTTGTCGCGAGATTTGGTTGCCCTGCGGAACAGGGAATCGAGAGTTTTCGGATTATTTGTGATGATCCCGACTACGATTTTCCATTGCTGCGCAGTCGTACCAGAACGCAGGTTCGAAGAGGGCTTGATGCGTGCCGTGTGGAACAAATTGACTTCAGCCTGCTGCAGAAGCACGCCATTTCTTTGAATGCCGATACACTCAAGCGACAAGGACGAAAAATCCCGTCGAATCTTGAAAGCTACTGGAAGCAATACTACCAGGAAGCCGCTCGAACAGAAGGTGCAGAAACCTGGGCGGCGTTTGTCGGAGATTCACTGGCCGCCTATCTGATATCCTTTACGATCGAAGACGTGGCAAATCTGCTGATCGTCCGGTCGTCATTGCAGTATTTGGACGCTTTTCCAAACAACGCCCTGCTGTATCAATACATCCACCATCGCATTCGGTCGGGTGATGTGAAGCAGATCAGCTATGGCTATGAATCCATTCAGTCCGGACTCGGATCACTGGATCAATTCAAAACCGGCATGGGCTTTCGAAAGGCTCCTGTGGGGCAGAGACTTGAACTGGCAGGCTGGGTCCGTCCGCTGATGAATCGCGTGACGATGCCACTTGCAGCTCGAGTTCTGCAACGATTTGGAGAAAGTGAAACGATCGCCAAGCTCGACGGTATTCTCCGCTGGTATCAACAGCAACCAGTGTTAAAGGCACACCTGCCACAGTCACGAGCCGCGTGATGGATCTTTCGTGAGAAAGCTGTGGCAGAACAAATCAGGATAATTTCTGAGAGAACCGCCCACGTCGCTACTAAAAGTGAAAATCCTGTAACGAATTGTGGCTGAATTTGCTTCCGGGCATGTGTGCGATTGAATGCAGAGCGTGGTTCTCCAATACTTCGTTCGCACGACCAGCTCGCAGAACACAACAAACGCCAAGTCATCATTCTATGAATTCCATGCGGCCGACCAAATCTCTCCGTCCACTTCAGGACGTCAACATCGTTGGCACAACGCCGCTGATTTCCCCTGCGGAATTGAAGCGGGAATTTCCTGTCACACCCGCTGTCGAAGACCATGTCGTTCATTCACGTGCTGCCGTTGAAGACATTCTGACCGGAAATGACAAGCGATTGATCGCGATCGTCGGACCATGTTCCATCCACGATACTGGCATGGCGCTGGAGTATGCTCGGAAACTGAGAGTCGTTGCAGAAGAAGTCCGTGATCGCATCGTCGTCGTAATGCGAGTCTATTTCGAAAAGCCTCGGACAACCATTGGCTGGAAGGGCCTGATCAACGACCCGCATATGAACGACACGTTTGACATCGCGACAGGACTCCGCAAAGCACGACAGATTCTGCTGGAAATCAACAACGTCGGTTTGCCAGCCGCGACCGAAATGCTGGAACCCATTACGCCGCAGTACATCGCAGACCTGATCACCGTGGCTTCCATCGGAGCGCGGACAACCGAATCACCCACGCATCGCCAGATGGCCAGCGGGCTGTCAATGCCCGTTGGTTTCAAGAACAGCACCGAAGGCAGTCTGGAAGTGGCAATCAACGCCATGAAAGCCGCCGGCGCGACTCATCAGTTTCTCGGAATCGACCACGATGGCAAGACATGCGTCATGAGTACTCGCGGCAACGAGTTGGGACACATGATTCTGCGAGGTGGTCGCAATGGGCCGAACTACGATGCGGAAAACATCACAGAAGCCAGCCGACTGCTGCACGAAGCAAAGTTGCCGCCAGGCCTTATGGTCGATTGCAGTCACGCCAATTCCAGCAAGGATTATCGGAATCAGCCCAAAGTCTGGAACGATGTGATCCGACAGCGCGCAGCAGGAAATGAATCCATCGTTGGTCTAATGCTGGAAAGTAATCTCGTCGAAGGTCAACAGGCACTTGGTGATGATCCCTCGACACTAAAATATGGCGTGAGTATCACGGACGGATGTATCAGCATCGAAGAGACCGCCGATTTATTGCGATCTGCTCGGGCTTCATTATGAACATCGAAGAAAGACTCCTCGCCATTGCGGCGAAATCCAGCCTGAAACACGTCGATGTTGCGGCAGGTGATGTGTATGGGTTACAGTTACGGATGCGCTACACAGCGTCTGACAGCACATCCACAACCGGAGCCGTTTCTGCGCCGCAGGCAGAAGAACTTCCCGATCGACGCTACCTGATCGCATCAATCACCAAGCCTGTTGTCGCCATGGCCGCCGTGCAACTGGCGGCTGATGGACATCTGGCGTTGACGGATGCCGTGCGGAATCATCTGCCGTCATTTCATCGAGGACCGTTGAGACAGATCACGATCCGTCATTTGCTGACTCACACGTCCGGACTGCCCGACATGCTGCCGAACAATGCGGAACTCCGAGCTGCCTATGCAACGACTCATGATTTTGTGAAGGCGACTGCGGAAGTCACTCCCGACTTTACTGCCGGAACAGACTGCCGGTATTCGAGTATGGGGTTCGCCGTGCTGGCGGAAATCATCGAATCCAGCACGCAGTTGACCTGTGCCGAACATTTGCATCGCACGGTTTTTCAACCCGCAGGAATGCAATCGTCATGGCTGGGTTTGCCGTCAGACTCCTCAGAGGCGCTTATGCCAACGGTGCTTCTCTGCGAATTGCCAAACTGGCAAAGTACTGATTCGCACTGGAGCTGGAACAGTGCATACTGGCGAACATTGGGCGCGCCCTGGGGAGGCATGATTTCGACGGCGGAAGACCTTGGGCGGCTGGGTACGTGTCTGCTCAACGACGGAGTCGCCGGATTTTCCAGCCAGGCCAGAAACACCGTCTGGAGCCGTGCGGTCGTGGGCTCGTGCATGGGCAATCAGACTCAGCACATCGCCGGGCTGTATGAAGCGGATCGCATGCAGCGGGCATGGGGATTTGGATGGCGAAAAAATTGGCAGGATCACACCGCCACCTTCAGTGATTTTTTGTCGGCGGACGCTATTGGACACTGGGGAGCGACTGGCACCATGATCTGGATCGATCCTGCTCGCGCGAGGTGGTGTGTGATTCTGACGACGCAGCCGTACGAAGAAAGCCAAACCGTGATCCAGCGTCTTTCGAATGTTGTGGCAGCAGACAACAAATAAGATCGTGTCACGCGGCGGAGGAGGATTCGTGGATAAAAGGCAGTGTGTTCTGTCCCAGCGAATGATGGACAAAAACGTCACGGGACGGGAACGGAATCGTGAATCCCCGTTCGTCGAAACCAAGCTTGATCTGTTCAATCAGGTGGAACTTTACCGCATGATAGTTGCCGGTCAGTACCCAGGGACGCACCACAAAATTCACGCTGCTGTCACCCAGTTCTGAAACAGCGACCATGGCAACGGGTTCGGGCAAAATGCGATCGTCAGATTTGATGACGCTTTCGAGGAACTGACGAACGGCGCGCAGGTCGTCGTGGTAACTGGCTCCAATTACCAGATCGATCCGCCGCTGAGGCTCTGCGGAGAGATTGCGAATCGTACCGCTGGTCAGCGAGGAATTCGGGACGATAATCCGCACATTGTCCGGCGTCCTCAGGATCGTGCTGAAGATCTGAATCTCGACCACATTTCCTGACACACCGGCAACATCAATAAAATCACCCACACGGAACGGCTTGAAAAAAACCAGCAGCGTTCCGGAGGCAAAGTTGCCGAGCGTTCCCTGCAGAGCCAAACCGACAGCAAATCCCGCCGCCGCAAGGACCGCCGTAAGCGACGACGTATCGACACCAAGGCAACTCAACGACGCGATACAGACCATGCACAACATCATCACATACGCGACGTTTCCAATGAAACTCATCAATGTTGGTTCCACGCGAGCCTTCTTTGCTGCGCGGACCATCATGGCCGATGCCATTCGAGCGAAAAAGCGTCCGACAACCAAGACGACGATGGCAGAAATTACCTTCGGCCCATGTCGCAGTGCGAACTCGGACAGCAATTCGATGTTCAGACCGGACTGAAGCTTTCCCCAGAGTTGCGGAATCAACTCAGAACGTCCAGCCAATGGCTCTGCTGCAGCCTGTCGCTCAACTTGAGCGATCAGCACCGATCGGAACAGGTCGGTCAGTATTCCGGCAATAACGGCAACGTGTTCCAGCAAATTCAATGCATTAAACGGCAGAGACATTCCAGTCACCCTCAAAATGGAATGAAAACTATTCCCCGCACTGTAGTCCGGAGCCGCACTTCTGGTAAACGGGAGTGTTCTGGTTGGGAAAATGGCCAACAGTCTGGGTGATGTGGGGAGGATGTGTGACTGTTTTGAAAAGAATGATCATTCGCAGTTCGAATGCCGATCCACAAGAAGACGCACCGTGAGCGTTCGAGGAAGCATTGCGCAGATTTTGCCACAGAGGCTGAAGAATCGCAGTTGTTTCCGGTACATACCTTTTTTTACAGACGGGGTTCAAGCCATGGAATGGCGAAAATCCGCATTCATTCTGATGCTTGCTGCTTTTGCAGTGTCGGCGATCGGTCAACCGGCAGGGCTGAACACAGCGGCGGCCGATGAAGTGACTGTCATTGGGGACGTGGAGCACTTCCGGAGCTTTCCCATTTCGCCAGGTTCCGAGCTGACGGTACGTGAAGCTGTTCTGAAAGCCGGAATGCTTTCAGAATCCGCGAGAGTGACGCGAGTTCGGTTTGCTCAGGATCATGCATTGTCGACGCTGTTTGTTTCAGCGACGTCATCTGACACCGGGGAGATCGTTGGAAACGGTGACGTTCTGATGGTCGAGGCAACGTCGCCTCTCCGGGCCACTGTAACAAAGAATGCCGCTTTGCGAACTGACGACGGCGTGAAAGCTCTCAGTCTGGAACAGGAGGGCATCGTCTTCGGCGATGTCTTGACGCAGACGAATTCGCTGCCGTTGGGCGACAGGCGTCTCAGAGTCCTTTGCCGTTTTCAGGGACAGGCATCTATCACTAAGGCGGAACTGTATCATACGATTGCGCACGGAGATGTGATTTCCATCTCGAACGGCAGCCAGACGACACATAAAGGATTTGGCAGTATGGTTCCGTCCGTTTCGGAGTGGTCAAGTGGCGCGACTACCAAATTGCAGGATCCGCCAGGGGAGAATCTGCTTACTTGCATCGAAGATTCTCTGTCGGACAACGGACTCGTAGCGCCGCCGAGTCATTCCGTTGCTTCAACGGAAAGTCCGATGTTTGTTCCTGTTCAGCAAAGCACGCCACAAGTACCGGCTCCGGTTTTGGACGATATGGCGACTTACGATCTGAATTCACAACAGTCATCGACTGGACTTACGGCGATGCTCATTGGTCGTTCTGAGAATGTTCCGGATTCAGACACGGCAGGCCGCACAACGAGCTATATCTCGGAAGCCACGACGTCAGCTCCGGTTGCCCCTCAGGAGATGCAGATCGGGGCCGTGATGAATACTCAATCGTCTGCATTCAATCCGTGGAACCTTGTGTTCATTGGTGGACTGCTGGTTGCCGGTACGTTGATTCTCGCAGGAACGCTGAGACCGGAACCTGACGACAATACGGAATTCAGTAACGCTGCTGCGCTGGCCACAGATCTGATTGCCAGCACATCCTGGCAGCAAAAGTCAGCTTCTTCGAGTCAGCCGCAAAAGTCGGCTTCTCCAGCATTCAATCAATTTTCCACCCGAGAATCACATGTGGCGTCTGTTCCAACTCCGCCTCAGGACGCCGTGGTCTCAAGCATCAAACAGGCGATTTCAGCAGACTCTGCAGATCTGTCGGTCGAGACGGCAGTTGCGGGTCACGAATGGTTCAGCAATGACTGGCGCGAGCGAGATGTCAAAACGAGTCGCGTGAGCCATCAGGAATCACCAGGCGAGGCGACGCCGGAAGTTGTCTCGAACACCGAGAAACCTACTGCCGCAGCAAAACGGCCAACGGCCCGATCCACTGTTTCAGCTTCCTCTGTGATAGCCAACGCGGAAGCTGCGAAAGCCGCAGAAGCCGCGCTGACGGATGCGAAGAGCATTTCCGATCTGGACGATCTGTTGAAAAACCGTCTTCCGATTGATCTTTGCGAAACTCAGCTTCCTCTTCGTATCGCATTGTTCGGAAGGCCCGCAGGGCCACGAAGACTGCGAATTGATGCGGCTCATTCGGCGATACCAGTGCCGCATTTCAACAGGACCACTGAAAAACGCCGAGAGCAGCCTGTCGCAGCGACATCCAGTGCTGCTCCAGTCGCTCGGGATTTTCCAACGCCGCCGGATGCCACAGCATCGCGCAGCCTGGATCGAGCCCTCCACTTCTTGCAGGAACGGACAGAGACATGATTTGTGCGATCGATTTTGGCTGTTGCCGGATTCGTTCGATGTTTCGCAACCCGCAAACACCGGAACGTCTGACAATGCATTCAGAGCGCTCGGAATACACGCTGCTCGGGAACACTGATCAGCATCGAGCTGCGCTCGACAATCTGGAAGTGCCCTACGCGGAATGTGAGCAGGCTCTGGTTGTTTTCGGAAACCACGCAGCGACCGCTCAATGGATCAGCCGCGTTCCACGAACTGCGTTGCTGGCGGACGGTGCCGTGCCGACCGACGATCCGCCCGCGCGACAAATGCTCAACCTGCTTACGGAATCAATGCTCCCTGCAAAATCCGGGGCCAACAACCTGTGTGTGCTGACCGTGCCTGGTCTGCGTGATGGTTCCGATCTGGCAAAGAGGAATGAAACGTTTCTGTGCCGAATTGTGAAGATGTCCGGATATCAGCCGCTGGTCGTGAACGCCGCCGAAGCGGCATTGCTGGCCACGTGCAGTGACGCTATGTTTACCGGCGTGAGTATCGTGATGGGTGCCGAAACAACAACCATCTGCATCGCCAGATATGGAGTCCCGATCGATTCGGAAACAATCACAGTCGGTGGAAACTGGATTGATGCCGAACTGGCAAAGCAGTTTAAGATCCAGACGTACGACGACGCCGGGAACGCCTATCTGGACATCGAAAAAATTCGCGAATGGAAGATCGAAAGCGGCGTAAGTCTGAAAAGTGCGATCGGTGAACGAGAACGCATGACTAAGCGACTTTACACCGACGTCCTCGATAAGGTGGCGGCAACTGTCAGCCGGATGCTTGCATCGACGCGTGTTTGCAACAGTCTGAGTCGGCAGCGATTGTCGGTGATGCTGGCAGGCGGTGCCGCGATGGTCGATGGATTCGCCGAGGTTTTGACCGAACAACTGATCCAGCACGAAATTGCCGACCGGGTTCTCACTGTTCGCACCGCGCTGGACCCGGAGACTGCCGTCGTGCGAGGCGCATTGATTTTTGGCGAACTGGAATCTCGTGCGATGGCCGCCGAAGGTGCAGCATAGTTTTTAGTGCATCGCAATTTGCGGGATCAATCACAGACGATCGATGGCTCGCACGTAGTCAACTTCCAGCCGTGAAATGTCACCAAAGACTTTCTGGAAATCATTCAGCCGATCTTGGGCTGTGTACGGCTGCGAAGAGTCGCGTTCGCTCAGAGTCTTCAGGTACTTTGAAAACATTCTGGCGCGAGCAGGGTTCTCAGTCAGAAACCATATGAATCCCCAGGCAGCACTGTAGGCGTCCAGCGTCTGTTTACGAAACATGTCGTCGGATGCGATCAGTTTTGCTAGATCGCCGGGCTGCCGACGTGTTTGGTACTCGGCCTTAAACCATTCCAATCGATCCGCGTTCACTTTTGTGGAGCTTCCGCCCTGACTGCTTCTTGTTCTCATACCCGGAGCTTCCAGAACGGTTGCCATTCCTTCGAGAACCCATGACGGTGTACCGCCGGTGCGGGAATGTATACCGATATTGAATCCTACCTGATGCGTCGTTTCATGGATGATCGTGTCTGCAGTCTGACCTGTCACGGCTGATGCAGCCGCAGCTTCCTGAAGCCGACTTAGAATACTCACTTCGGTTTTCGTTCCTGCATCGGACATCTCGCCAGACGCAACGATCACAGTTCTATCAGGTCGCAGGCCGCCATCCGGCGAAAGACGAACAGACTGAAACAGTTCCGCCTGCTCGTACATCACAACTCGATTGGACTTCAAAGAATAGTAGCCGCGAAGCCCGTCCGACCATGCCATCTGGTCTCCTTCGCAGTACTTTTTGAACGCAGCCTGATCTTTCAGAACCAGAGCAATCATCGGAGTTTCGGGGGCTGACGTCCGAAAGCCACGCAGCGAGTAAAACGATTCGACCTGACTGAAGATCTCTTCAAAGAGAGCCGCATAGCGACGACTGTGACCTCGTACCCCGCCGACGACGTAGTGTTTTGATGTCGCGAATTCGTATTCCGTCCCAAGCTCTGCTTCCAGCATTCGGCGAAATCCATTCTGTGATGCAGGACGGAAGTCCTCTGAGACGACTTTGAATGACTTCAGGTTCGCAATCGGCAACTGAGCCTGCCGACCGAATTCATCGACGATAAAACATTCCGACGCCGACCGGGCAACGATCATTCCTGTGTAAGACTGATTGGCGTCCGAAACTTCAATCAGTCGCGCTCTGCTGCCAGCGTCAGAAACGTTGACCGCAGTCAGCATGACGATGCCTGCCAGGAGTGACCGGGAAACGAAGTGCCGGACTCTGTGGTCTTGACTGGAGATTGACTGTCGTTGAAATTGCATCAGGTCTCGACTCGATGATGGTGCTAAGGATCGTGCGGAAAAAAAAGTGTCAGGAACCTTTTGCCGGAACGGCCCGTCGGGTGCTTCACACAAAAGGTTCCTGACACTTATTTCCCGCTCAGGGCTAAGTTGTGTCGCTGGTTTTAAATGGTTTGGCCGAGCAACCTTGATTGCTCGCCGAAACCCTCAATCCGTATTCGCATCGTTGTCGCGAAAATCTTCAGAAACCTGGCTCCGAAACTTCGAAGCGGTGTTTGAAAAATCCTCCAAATCTGCAGCGTCCCACCATGTGATGCAGGTCGAGCCGAATTGCAACGTCGGCCAGCAACGGTTTGATTCCGCAACGCCACACACGGACATTCGCGTTGCCTCATTGCACCTGAGATTGTCGCCAGATTTCGACACCATGTTGCCAGAATGCAACACTCCGGAACGGCGTTGCAAATCGGCAACATTCGACGTCAATCGCTGAGTTTTCTGCGGCTGCGGGCCAGTCTCACAAGCTGGCGTTTTTCTGTGAACGCTGGACAATTGCGCTACGGACGTGACATGCTACGGAGCCAGCGCTGACGAAGCAGCATGTTGCATCCCTGCATTTGACGATCATTAACGGAACACCATACTTATGCAAATCCGATTCTTGCTCCTGGCCCTGACAACCCTCCTTTCTCCTGCATTTCTGAATGCCCAACCGACTGCATCAATAGATTCTCCCATGACCAAACGCGCGATCACTGTAGAAGATCTGTTTCAGTTCAGGCGGGTGGGGACTCCGAATGTCAGTCCCGATGGCAGTTGGGTCGCGTACGCAGTGACTGAAATCATTGATTCTCACCTGAATAAGTCGCAGTCACAACTGTGGCTCGTTCCTGCAGACGGCTCTCTGCCTCCACGTCAACTCACGAACGCGACTGCGAAAGACACAAATCCCCAATGGTCGCCGGACGGCCGCTGGATTCTGTTTGAATCAACACGATCCGGCAGCAGCCAGTTGTGGGTGATCAATCCGGCAGGCGGAGAAGCGAGGCAGATTTCGACGATCAGCACAAATGCGGCAACGGCGATGTGGTCGCCGGACGGAAAACATATCGCGTTTGTATCGGCGGTCTATCCGGAATATTCATCGCTGTCGTTCGCTGAAAGCGACGCCGCGAACAAAAAGAAGGCGGACGAAATTGCAGCATCACCAATCAAAGCCCGGGTTTTCAAACGGCTGTTTTATCGTCACTGGGACAGCTACGTGGAAGACAAACGACAACACTTGTTCGTGATGGATTTGAGTGTTACAAAATCAGGTGATCTCACTGCGGAGCCACCGCGCGACGTGACTCCTGGGGATCGAGATGCATACCCGACGTCCACGACGTTCTCTGCATCACAGGACTATTGTTTCAGTCCTGACAGCAGTTGTCTGATCTTCAATGCTGTCCCGGCGGTGGATGAATCGTGGAGCACAAACTACGATCTTTGCCGAGTCCCCGTGAGCGGCGGCACTGTGGAATGGGAAACGCTCACCGCAAACAATCCTGCTGCGGACGGGCTTCCCGTCTTTTCACCGGATGGTACAAAGCTGGCCTGGCGGGCTCAGCGAACGACAGGCTACGAAGCTGACAAATGGCAGATCATGATCGCCGAGTGCAATGCTGACGGCAGTCTGATCAGCAATGCCAGATCCATGACAGCGGATGTGGATTTGTCGTTTGAAGAAATCGTTTGGCGGAGCAACAATCAGATCATAGCTGCTGCCGAATCCAATGGCCTGAAAGCGTTGTTCAGCCTGTCATTGGATGCACCAAATATGGTTGAACGCGCTCAAGCGGTCGGCTCAACAGGCAATCTGAGTATCTCTGACGACGGCAATACGCTCGTCTGCAATTGCTCCCGATTGACGAATCCGGCCGAGGTCTATCGCATCCGCCTGGAGGACTCGTTTCTGCGGACAAAGGTTCCTGGTGACAACCTGTCTCATGCCAACGACGAACTACTGGGACGACTGAATCTTCCTCAACCCGAGAGTGTTACGGTTGTCGGAGCTGATGGTGATCCTATGCAGATGTGGATTCTACTGCCGCCGGGATTTGACAAATCAAAGAAATGGCCGCTGGCGTTCTTAGTCCACGGCGGACCGCAGGGTGCCTGGGCAGACGGCTGGAGTTTCCGCTGGAATCCACAAGTCTGGGCGGCGCAGGGCTATGTTGTCGCAATGCCCAATCCACGCGGCAGCACGGGCTTTGGTCAAAAGTATACCGACCAGATCAGCGGCGACTGGGGCGGACGCTGCTACGTTGATCTTCTCGCAGGACTGGCTCACATGGAACAGCAAACCGGGATCGATGCCGATCGTATGTTCTCCGCCGGCGCATCATTCGGCGGCTACATGATGAACTGGTTTCAGGGCAACACATCGAAGTTCAAGACTCTGGTTACTCACTGTGGCGTCTACAATTTCGAAAGCATGTATACGACGACCGAGGAGTTGTGGTTTGACGAATATGAACATGGAGGACCTCCGTGGGGGCCGAATCGCGAATCCTACGAAAAGCATTCGCCTCACAAATACGCGGCAAATTTTAAGACTCCAATGCTGATCATTCACAACGATCTGGATTTTCGGGTCCCCGTGAGTGAAGGGCAGCAGTTGTTCACGGCCCTGCAGCGACAAGGCGTGCCCAGCAAATTTATCAACTTCCCGGATGAAGGCCATTGGGTCAACAAACCTGGTAACAGCCGCTACTGGCATAATGAGGTTTTCTCGTGGGTACAGCAGTATTGCCCCGGTGGAGGTCGGTAGAGAACGCCATGCCAATCAAAACCTGCTTCTTTGACATGGGCAACGTACTCGTGCATTTTTCCCATGACAAAATGTGCCGAAACATCGCGACGCTGTGTGGCTGGACCGAACCCGAAACGAAGACATTTCTGATCGATGAAGGACGGCAGTGGAAACTGGAACGCGGCGAAGTTACCGAACAGCAATTTCATGAGGAATTCTGTCAGGCGACCGGCAGATCGCTGGATATCGACAAACTGCGTCACGCGGCAGCCGATATTTTCTGGGTCAACGAATCGATCGTCCCCGTCCTGCATCAATTAAAAAACGCGGGAATGAGACTTGTCCTGCTATCCAATACCAGCGTGACACATCTGAACTTCATCGAACGAAATTTCAGTATTCTGGAGCTGATGGACGATCGCGTGACATCTTTCGAAGCCGGAGCCATCAAGCCGGAAGATCGGATCTACGAAGTGGCTTTGTCGAAGGCGAATTGTGATCCGCACGAGTGCTTTTATACAGACGACATCGAAGCCTATATTCGAAAAGCGGAAACGTTCGGCATTCACTCCAGACTGTATACGACGACCGAATTACTGCTCAGGTCGCTACGAGACCTGGCTGTTCCCATCATTGGATGAACCAAAATCACGGACGGGTCTGAATGAGGGCCAGCGGATATCGGTTGGTTGACGGTTGCGGGTTCAACGCTGCGACTTTTGGGGCTCGGATATGACGGTGGCATTCAGCACAGGTCATCGTGACGCGCACAAAGCCCATCGAGATTCCTTCGGCATCGCGTGCCGTGGCCATGCGATCCATGAATTCAACGGCGGCTGCGAAATCGGCGGTGTCCTGAACAAATCGTGGACTCGCCATTCGCTCCCAGGCTTCTTTATGGCTGAGATCGATCATATCCGAACACACCTCGTGAAGCTGTTCATAGTCTTCGCGTGTCACGGCTTCCAGCGCACTTTGTGCAGCGGCGAGTTTTTGCTGCATCAGTTCATCCATTGCCGCTTTCGAGGGCGGAGCTGCAATCTCATCCTGCAAAACCGGTTCCGGCAATGTCGACGACGCCTTGACGCAGACAGGTTCCGTCAACGCAATGACTGCATACGCTACCATGATGGCGACAACGCCCGCCTGAAAACCGCCAACCGCTGAATGGCGTGGCATAGATGTGCTCCCTGCTGTGTCATTTAAATAACTTACCGTCACGAAGTTCGAAATCGTGGACGACGTCATATGCTGCACACGGCGTGCCGAGCGTCATCCCACAATCGCTGCCGCTCGTGAATCACAGCATTTTGCGTGCATGCGTTGAGTCGCTGCATGGATTCGATTGGGACCGATTTACTCTGTGTCTGTGAAAGATTTACAATCCACTGACGCTTGACTGCTCAATACTTATTCCGCATCAGATCCCGCCTCTCGACCGGAAACCCATAAGCACAGAATTCTCCGATGTCTTGTACCTGGACTCAGCAACGCATGGGTAAGGATCGCTGGCGGTGTGCGGATGTGCGAATTTCGTGGTCGTTGTGTGCCAAGGCGTCCCATAAGATACGCGTGTTCCGGAGAGAAGCCTCACGATTGCTCGCGTCGTGCTCGTCCCTCCGGTAGCATGTTCGCCGTCCTTACCATCCCGCCTTCTGTGACCCGACCCGGAGAGAAATCGTGAACGTTCGACTTGTCTCGCTGATTGCTGTACTGGCTCTGAATGTTGCGTTGAATGTCTCCGCAGCAGACTGGAGCGACGAGCAGATTTCTAAACTGCCGCCGTCTGAAGCCCCGGTTCACCTCTTCAACGGCAAAGACCTGGATGGCTGGGAAGGTTACATCGGAAAGTACTTCTCGGTCGAAGACGGAATTATCGTCGGTCGTAACTCGGACGACAACGCGCCGAAGTCCAGCACCTACCTGATGACGAAAAAGCCGTTCCGCAACTTCCGGCTGATCTTTGAAAGCCGACTCGTCACCAGCGAGATGCATTCGGGCATTTCATTCTGGGGCAAGGCCATCGAAAAAGAGGAAGGCCCGTTTACGTATCAGGGACATCTGGTGATGTATCCGTCCGCCTACGGCTACTACGATCTGTTTGGACGAAACAGTGTGTTCAAAGATGAACTCGGGATTGCGCGAGCTGCCGGAAAACAGCATGACTGGAATCGTATGGAGATCCTGGCGAGCGGTCATCGCATCCGTCACGTCGTGAACGGGCGACTTGTAGCCGACTGGGCCGATCCTCAACCTGAGTCCTGCGTCGCTGGACCTATCGGACTGCAACTGCACTCGAACAAAGTCGCCCAGGAAGTTCAGTGGCGGGGACTCATTCTGACAGAAAACCCCACCGATCAACTGGTCACGGCAGAAAGCCGCGACGCCGGTTTGATCGTTAACGGCAATCCCGCCGAGTCCGGTCTTGATGAAGCCGCGCTGAAAAAGATCGACGCGCGGATGCAGGAATTCATCGATCAGAAACAAACGTCCGGTATTGTCACTCTGGTCGCTCGGCGAGGCCGCGTGGTGCATCTGGGAGCCGTCGGCAAGGCCGATGTGGCGTCGGGTCGCGACATGGCGCCGGACTCCGTATTTGCCATCGCGTCGATGACCAAGCCCATCACGGCGGCGAGTGTCATGATTCTTCAGGACGAAGGAAAACTGCAACTGGATGAACCGATATCGAAATACATTCCCGCGTTCAAAGACACAAAACTCGCGGACGGAACCGCGCCGAAACGTGAGATCACAATTCGCGATTGCCTGAAGCACACAAACGGACTTGTCAGCGATCAGCGAAACACAGGAACACTTGCCGAAACGGCGGATAACCTGGCCAGGACAGAATTGGCGTTTGAGCCCGGTTCCAAATGGCAATACGGCCCTGGTTTGAGCTTCGCCGGGCGAGTCGTCGAGATCGTTTCGGGCAAACCCTTCGAGCAGTTCCTTTCCGAACGCATCTTTGCGCCGCTCGAAATGACTCAGACGTCGTTCCATCCAACCGAAGAGCAACTGCGGAAACTCGCGCTGTTGTATCAGCCAACGACCGACAAGAAAGACATCGAACGCGGCAACCACTGGCTCTATGAAGTCACGGCGGATACCTCACCAAATCCCTCGGGCGGATTGTTCTCAACCGCCGGAGACCTCGTGCGGTTCTATCAGATGGTGCTCAACGGCGGTGACCTCAACGATAAACGCATTTTATCTGCCGACTCGGTAGAACAAATGACGTCGTTACAAACCGAAGATCTGGCAACGGGCTTCACACCTGGCAACGGCTGGGGTCTTGGCTTCAGCCTCGTGCGTCAACCTCAGGGCGCGACCGACGCACTGTCACCCGGTTCGTATGGCCACGGCGGCGCATTCGGAACTCAGGGCTGGATCGATCCCACGCACGAAATGATCTTCATCCTCCTCATCGCCCGCCAAAACTTCGGCAACGGCGACGTTTCCGATCTCCGGGCAGAGTTGCAACGGCTTGCAGTTGGTGCGATTCGTGATTGAGTGACGATCCGCCAAAGCAAAAAAAGTCAGTTACCATTTTTTTGCTTTTGCGGAGAAGTTGAAACGGCCGCCCCGAATCCTGGAGTCCGAGAATGTGATACGACTTTGTGCGATTGAAGTACATCTTGACCGCAGCTCTCATGCTTTGTACTTCGTCAGGATGCGGATACCGCGCCGACGCGCCTTCGTACCGGAGTGCAATCCGATCCGGTCGCTCAGTCATTGCTCCTGCGATGGAAATGGAAAAACAGTTCACGAAAACCGAGCATATGTTGATCATGTATGGCGGAACCGGAAGTACGCAACACGAATGGCAAACCGTTTCGTTCTTCGGGGGACGCTATGAGTTGACAATGACTGTTGATGTCATGCTCAGCGATGATGGTAAGACCGTCGAAACCGTGATTCGGGAACCGATATTTTACCTCAACGTGTGCAGCAAGATCTCCGATTCGGGGACATGCTTGTATCAGGGTTCGCGGCAACAGGAATTTGGAATCGACAAATGGAATCAATTCAGAGATTCGGGGTTTGATCTAAAAACCTTGGATCCTCAATACGACGGCAGAGTCCTGAAAAACTTCGATGCCTTCGCCGATGAGTGCCAGCAGAGCAGGAAAATCTGGAGATGAGGCCGGTCAGGTTTCGTTGGTTGGCCAAACACGGACTCTTGTCGAATCCCGAGGCAACCAGCATGATTTCACGTGCGATTCCAACGGAGCCCGGACGCCGTTCATAGACCGGTCGTCAGAATCGTCGCTCGGTTTCAATCAGTAGCTGCCGGAACTCGACAGCTTCCGGTTCATTGATTCGCAATACAACAATCGTAGCGCGACCCGTTGCGGATTTCCCAAAGAGCAACGCCCGGTTCCACTCAAAGTGATCGGCCCAGCGATCTTTGCGAGGGTGAAAGAGCTGAACAGCAACGTCCGAGGCACCTTGAGGGTCAATACCGGCGATATTCGGGCCTTTGAAGCTGTTGCAGTAGTAGCAACTGAGGGCGAGGTTTTCGGCGACAGTCGCACCATCGTGCTTCTCGGCAATAATATGATCAATCTGAAAAGGGAGCCATGCGTGAGCAGCCGGAAACATGCAGTACTCACACCGACTGGCTGCGCGATCCCAGACAAGTTCGACAAGTGACGTCTTCATCCGGCTGGATTCAGTTTCTGATGAGCACGAAGCTTGAGCGTCTCAATCAGGCGACCAACGCGGCGATATTCGTCAATCTCAGCCTGCTCCAGAGTTGAAAGACAGCCCTGCCGTGCTTTATCAGCAAGCTCGTTGGCACGCTGTTCGTCGGATGGATCGAGCTGGATTGCCAGCAGATATCGCGCTAAATCCTCACTCATGGGCGGCGACGCGGCACCCAGAGCCCTGGAAAAAATCGTCGTCTGTGTGTTGAGAGCTGTCTGTGTCATGGCTAGATTCTAGCACGGATCGCTGGCAAGGGAAGATTTTATGGAAAGCCGATCGCCAGAGTAGAACAATTGTCCTTAATTGTTCCTTGCAGACATCGTCATGCGGACAGAAGGCGTGAAAGTTGGTTTGCGACGCCCCTGAAGAAGTTGCACGCCTTTCCTGTGACAACGTCGGTTGCTGGAACAGTTGAGACAACTGTTCTACTCTGGTCGGCTTACAATGCTGCCGCATGGATGTTAATGGGCAATCGCTGATCACAACGGCGGAAGTTTCAATTTACGAATCACCTTGATCGGCAGAAACAAATGTCGTGAATCGTCCTCGAGCGAAACGAATCCATACTTCTCGTAGAAGCTGATCGCGGCTTCGTTGATCGCATCGACTTCGACGGCCTGGATGCCGATTCTTGTTGACAGGTACTTAGCACGGCGAAGTGCATCCAGCAGCAGGAATTCGCCAAGCCCCTGTCCAGTGATTTTTGAATCCACCACGAGCTGACCGAGCAAAACAACTGGAATGTCGATTTGGGGCAAGCACTTCGCCTGATCCTTGGGCAATGCTTCATACACAACCGTGTGGTTGGAAATGGCGTAGTAGCCTTTCACGGATGCCCGGCCATCCTCGACAAGCACATACGTTCGAGCGAGATCCCGCTTCTCGAACTGACTGATCTTCGTGGTGAGCCATTCGTTCAGGGCCGGGACGCCGCAGTCGAAGCCAGTGCGATCATGTCGCTGCTTATCAAACGGCTCCACCGTCCATATTGAGTCGGCCATCTATGCCATCCTCTTTTTGTAACGCCGGGCGGCAGCCTTTAAAGCATCGTTGGGCTTTGCGTCGGACGAATCGAGAGCAGCCAGAAAGATGTCGCGGTCCCGATTTGACAGACGGGTAAACTGAGCGTCCTGAATGACCTGACGCGCCTCACGCACGATCGTAGAAATGGTGAAGTCGCTCACCGTTTGGCCGAGAGCCACCGCAGCTTCTTCGACAAGCTGTTTCAAATCGCTCGCAAGACGCACATTAATCCGAGCATCACTGTTTGTTGTCGGCATGGGACTCACCCTGCTAAATGACATGTGGCAAATTGCCACTTCAGTGTACGCGGAGTTTTATGGCGTGTCAACATGCGAAAGAACGACAGTGAAACCCGGCCGGACCAAGGGAGCGGAGCGGCAAATAGCAGCTTTGTAGAAATTTGGAGTTTCTTTATGAGGTACTTTTCGATCCAAGATTTTTGATGACACGAACCCCTCGCCCCGACTTCCGCCCCTTGCCGGCTCGCAGGCTGTCGATTTAGTCGAGAAAATCCTTACGTATATGTATGAACACTCTGTGTATTCTACTATCCTACCATAGATCGGCCCCGCTGAAACGCTTGGAAATCACGGACGCAGGCAAATGTCGCAGAAATCAGTCAATGGAAGCTACTGGCAGACGCCGCCAGGCGCGAGAAATCAGATCCTCCTCATT
>Ga0105047_10005213_pt1 | contig 22396 bp, 20 predicted proteins | sample MAT04_FD_78384 | JGI IMG/M metagenome (GOLD analysis project Ga0105047, IMG submission 78384) | Freshwater microbial communities from Lake Fryxell liftoff mats and glacier meltwater in Antarctica - MAT-04 (megahit assembly) | ecosystem: Environmental > Aquatic > Freshwater > Ice > Liftoff... | reverse complement strand
GCCGGACTCCGCGCCGATCATCGACGAGCTCGGCGTCGAGCTCGACTTCGCCGAGCCGGTCCCCGAGCCCGAGCCGGTGCTCGCCGGGCCGGCGCTGACCGAGCCCGAGCCGGTGCTCGCCGAGCCCGAGCCGGTGCTCGCCGAGCCCGAGCCGGTGCTCGACGGGCCGGTGCTCGCCGAGCCCGAGCCGCTCCTCGATCAGGCCGCTCCCCTCCCCGCCGAGGAGTGATCGACCCCCTCGGCACCGCAGCGCTGCGCACGGCTGCCCTGGCAGCCTGGACCGCGCATCCCCAGCGGCTGCGCGAGGACGCCAACGCCGAGGAGGACCACGCCCGCGGCCACTACCGCGACCGCGTCGTCGTCGAGCTCGCCCAGAACGCTGCCGACGCGGCCGTCCGCGCCGGACGACCGGGGCACCTGCTGCTGCGGCTGACCACGGGCGCCACGCCGGTGCTCGTCGCGGCCAACACGGGGGCGCCGCTCGACGCCGCCGGCCTGGCCTCGCTCGCCTCGCTGCGGGCCTCGGCCAAGCGTGAGGTCGATCCCGGAGCATCGACGCACACCGTCGGGCGGTTCGGCGTCGGCTTCGCCGCGGTGCGCTCGGTGTCCGACGACGTCGCCGTGGTCTCGCGGACCGGGTCGGTGCACTTCTCCGCGACCGCGACCGCGGCGCTGCTCGCCGGTGAGCCGACGCTGACCGCCGAGGTTGCCCGGCGGTCCGGCTCCCTGCCGGCGCTGCGCCTGCCGTTCGACGGTGACGGAACCGCGGTCGCGGGTGCGCTGGGCGGGCGACCCACCACCGAGCTCCTCGGCGAGCAGTGGGACACCGCCGTGGTCCTCGTGCTGCGTGACGCCGATGCGGTGGCGCACGTGCGTGCGCAGCTCGATGCCGTTGCCGACCCGCTGCTGCTGGCCCTGCCCGGTCTGGACCGCGTCACCGTGCAGGTCGAGGGCGCGTCCCGGGTGATCGAGCACGTCACCGATCGCTGGGTCCTGGCCACCGGCAGCGGGCAGCTCTCGGACCATCTGCTGGTGTCCCGGCCGGTCGAGGAGCGGGAGCGCACCACGTGGCGGGTGACCTGGGCGGCGCGGCGCACCGGGGACCACCGCGAGCCGCCGGCCGACGGGGTCGTGCACGCACCCACGCCGACCGACGAGCCCTGCTCGGTGCCCGCCCTGCTCGTCGCGACCCTGCCGCTGGACCCTTCGCGGCGGCACGTCGCCCCCGGCCCGGTGACCGATGCCGTCGTCGCGCAGGCCGGACGGGTGTTCGCCGACCTGCTGCTGGCCTGCCGGTCCGAGCTGGCCGATGGCCACCCGGCCCCCGACCCGCTCGACCTGGTGCCTCGCGGCTGGCCGACCGGCCAGCTGGACGCCGCGCTACGGGAGGCCGTGCTGGCCGCCGTCGCGACGTCACCCGTGCTCGCGGCCGCGGACGGCACGGCGGTCGCGCCTCGGGACGCGGTCGTCCTGGACGCACCGTGGACCTGCGACGACGGCGCCGCCCGACTGCTCGGGCCGTGGGTGCCGGGCCTGGTCCGGCTGCCGGACACGCACCGTGACCTCGTGCGTGTGCTCGGTCTGCGCACCGTCGGCCTCGGCGCGGTCGTCGAGCAGCTGCCCGCCGAGCCCACCCTGCTGCGGGGTGTGCTCGAGCTGGTCGCCACGGCCGGGACCGACGTCCTCGCCGAGCTCGCGACCGCACCGGTGCCGCTGGTCGACGGGCGGGTGGTGCACGGCGTGCGCGGGCTCGTCCTGGCCTCGCAGGCGCCGCCCGACGCGCTGGACGCCCTGGTCGGTTGGGGGCTGCGGGTGGTCCACCCGGACGCCGACCACCCGGTGCTGGAGCGGCTGGGTGCGCTGCGGCTGGACACCGCCGCACTGGCCCGCCACCCCGTGCTCCGCGAGCGCGTGCTCGACGGCGACCTGGACGCGGCCGACGTGCTGCTGTCCCTCGTCGTCGCGACGTCGTCCGCACCGGGCGAGGGGCCGTCCTGGTGGGGCGAGGCGATGCTCGAGGCCGACGACGGCGAGCTCGTCCCGGCCAGGGGCCTGGTGCTGCCCGGGTCGGCAGCCGCAGCCTGGTTCGACCCGGCCGTGCTGCCGCCGGTCGCCGGGGCCCTGGTCAGCCGGTGGGGTTCGGCGCTGGCCGCGGTCGGGGTGCGCGCCGGGTTGGTCACGGAGCGGGTCGACGAGCTCGTCGCCGAGGGCCTCGACGGTTGGCAGGACTACCTGGCGGACACGGGACTGCCGCCGGCGCCCGAGCAGGACGACGCGGCGCCCGGGGAGGCGCACGAGGCGCACTTCGCGGTCGCCGACCTCGACGCGGTCCGGCCCGACGCCTGGCCGGCCGTGCTCGCCGCGCTGGCCGCGGCCCATCGCCACAGCCTCGACCCGGTGCGTGGTCCGGACGGTCGGCTCCCGGCGTACACGCTCTGGTGGCTGCGCCATCGCGCCGGAATCGGGCTGGACCGCCCGTTCGCCCTGCGGCCCGGCACCGTGACGGGACTGGGTGACGCACCGCCCGTGCTGGCCGGGCTGGACGAGACCCTGCTGCGTGCCCTGGGCGGGGTGGGCGCGGCCGCCGACCTCGATCCGGCGGGCTGGGTCGGCCTGCTCGACGGCCTGCTCGACGCGGCGGCGGGCGTCGGCCTGCCGCTGGCCGTCGAGCTGTGGCGATCGGTGGCCCGGTGGGCCGAGCGCGAACCGGCCTCGCTCGCCCCGCTCGCCGACGCCGAGGTGCTGCCCGCGCTGGTCGGCGGCGCGGTGGACCTCGCGCCGACCGACGACGTCGCGGTGGCCGACCCGATGTGGGCCCAGCACCCGCGGGTCGCGCCCGTCGTGGTCGTGCCCGTCGGCCTCACCCCACGGGTCGCCGACGCACTCGACCTCGACCTCGCCGCCGAGCGGAGCCCGGGAAGGGTCACCTCGGCGGGCACCGGCCGTCAGGTGCCCGCCGCCCTGCAGGTGCTCGCCGCCGCGCTCGGCGAGGTGCCGGCGACGTGGTGGGAGCACACCGTGCTGCTGGTCGACGGCGAGGCGGTGAAGTGGTGGGTGGCCGACGACGTCGTGCATGCCGACGGACCGGACGGCCTGGCCCGGGCCCTGGCGCACCTGCTGGGCTGGGCGCAGCGCGACCGCTTCGCCCGCGTGCTGGCCGAGCCGACGGCCCTGGACGGGCTGCTGGTGGACCTGGCGGGGGACCTCCCCGGTCCGTGACGTGCCGCAGCACGGGGTGCGGCGTCAGCCGGCGGTACCCGGTCCGCCCGTGCTCTCGGCCAGGCGCGCAGCGTGGCGGGCCCGGCGGTGCTCCCACTGCAGGGCGGCCCCGCCGAGCAGCAACCCGGTGATGCAGATCGCCACGGCGCGGCCGGTGAGGTCTCCGGTGAGGGTCAGCACCCCGGCGACAGTCAGGGCGCCGGCCCACACCGCGATGCCCACCCAGAACACCCGGCGCAGGTCGACCTCGACCGGGGCGAGGGTGGACGGGCTGAACACGCTGGGCCGGTCCGGCGGGGTGCTCACCGGCCCAGGGTACGTGGCGTTGGTCACGATGCGTACCGGTACACATGCCAGACCCAGAGTTCTGCCACGCTGTGCGCCATGACGCAGACCCTCCCCCCCACGTCGACCGGTCCGACCAGCCGGGTCGACAGCTATTTCAAGATCACCGAGCGTGGCTCGACCGTCGGCACCGAGGTGCGCGGCGGTCTGGTGACCTTTTTCACGATGAGCTACATCATCGTGCTGAACCCGCTCATCCTCGGCTTCGTCGCCGACGGATCCGGCGGGTTCCTCGGGGGCGGGGCGGGCGACGGGTCCAACCTGGCCAAGATCGCCGCGGCCACGGCCCTGATCGCCGGCGTGCTGTCGATCCTCATGGGCGTCGTCGCCAACTTCCCGATCGCGCTCGCCGCGGGCCTCGGCCTCAACGCCGTCGTCGCCTACTCGATCGCCGCCCTGCCCGGCATGACCTGGGCCGACGCGATGGGCATCGTCGTCCTCGAGGGTCTGATCATCCTGGTGCTCGTGCTCACCGGGTTCCGCACGGCGGTGTTCCGGGCCGTCCCGGTCGAGCTCAAGACCGCGATCAGCGTCGGCATCGGCCTGTTCATCGCGTTCATCGGTCTGGTCGACTCCGGATTCGTGCGCATCCCGTTCAGCCAGGCCACCCCGGTCGAGCTCGGCATCTCCGGCTCGCTGCAGGGCTGGCCGCTGCTCGTCTTCGTCGTCGGCCTCGTGCTGGCCATCGTCCTCATGGTCCGCAAGGTGCACGGCGCCATCCTCATCGCGATCATCAGCTCGACAGTCCTGGCGGTGATCATCGAGGCCGTCGCCAAGGTCGGCGGGCAGCCGCAGGACGGCTCCAACCCCACGGGCTGGGAGCTCAACGTCCCGGCGATCCCCGCGAGCGGCCTGGTCAAGGCGCCCGACTTCGGCCTGCTGGGCAGCTTCTCGCTGTTCGGCTCGTTCGAGAAGATCGGCGTCGTCGCGGTCGTCCTGCTCGTCTTCTCCCTGCTGCTCGCCGACTTCTTCGACACGATGGGCACGATGGTGGCCGTCGGGGGCGAGGCCGGGCTGCTCGACGAGAAGGGCAACCCGCCCAGGACCAAGCAGATCCTCGTCGTCGACTCGATCGCCGCGGCCGCCGGTGGCGCATCGGGCGTCTCGTCCAACACGAGCTACATCGAGTCCGCCGCCGGCGTCGGCGACGGCGCCCGGACCGGGCTGGCCTCGGTCGTCACCGGCATCGCGTTCCTGCTGGCGACCTTCCTGTCCCCGCTCGTCGACATGGTGCCCTTCGAGGCGGCGACGCCCGCCCTCGTGGTGGTCGGCTTCCTCATGGTCATGCAGGTCTCGGGGATCGACTGGAAGAACTACGAGGTCGCCATCCCGGCGTTCCTCACGATGATCCTCATGCCGTTCACCTACTCCATCACGGTGGGCATCGGCGCCGGCTTCGTCTCCTTCGTGGTGATCAAGCTCGCGCTCGGCAAGGTCAGGGCTGTGCACCCCTTGATGTGGGGCGCCGCGGCGCTCTTCGTCATCTACTTCACGCTCGGCCCGATCAAGACCGCCCTCGGCATCTGACGCCCGATCGAAGGGCCCCGTGGACCTCGTCCGCGGGGCCCGTCGTCGTCCGCGTCCTGCCGGCGTCCTGCCGGTGTCCGGGTGACCTGTAGCAGGGAGCGGGTCACCGGCGGTGGTGACATGAGAGGATTCGGGCCTCCCGGCCACCCGCGCACCACGCGGTGGCCGACGGTCTGTCGGAGGGAAGCCCGTGCGCATCTCGGTCATCGGTTGTGGCTACCTCGGTGCGGTGCACGCCGCGTGCATGGCCCAGCTCGGGCACGACGTCGTCGGCGTCGACGTCGACGCCGACAAGGTCGCGCTGCTGGCCGCCGGCCGGGCGCCGTTCTACGAGCCCGGTCTGCCCGAGCTGCTCGCGCAGACCGCCGCGACCGGGCGACTGGCGTTCAGCACCGACCTCGGGGCGATCGCCGGCGCGACGGTCCACTTCATCTGCGTCGGGACGCCCCAGAAGCGTGGCGAGAACGCCGCGGACATGCAGTTCGTCGACGCCGCCGTCGAGGCGCTGCTGCCGCACCTCGCCCCGGGGGACGTCGTGGTGGGCAAGTCGACCGTGCCGGTGGGCACGGCCGAGAAGGTCGCGGCCCGGCTCGCCGAGGTCCAGCCCGAGGCGACGCTGGTCTGGAACCCCGAGTTCCTGCGCGAGGGGTTCGCCGTCCAGGACACGCTGCACCCAGACCGGCTCGTCTACGGGATCGAGTCGGGCCCGGCGGGGCAGCGTTCGCGCGCGCTGCTCGACGAGGTCTACGCCACCACGCTGGCCGACGGCACCCCGCAGGTGGTCACCGACTTCGCCACCGCCCAGCTCGTCAAGGTGGCGGCCAACTCCTTCCTGGCGACCAAGATCTCCTTCATCAACGCGATGGCCGAGCTGTGCGAGGCCACCGGTGCCGACGTCACCCAGCTCGCTGACGCGATCGGGCACGACGCGCGGATCGGCCGCAAGTTCCTCAACGCCGGGCTCGGCTTCGGCGGTGGCTGCCTGCCCAAGGACATCCGCGCGTTCATGGCCAGGGCGGGTGAGCTCGGCGCCGACCAGGCGTTGTCCTTCCTGCGGGAGGTCGACTCGATCAACATGCGACGCCGCGTGCGGATGGTGGACCTGGCGCGGGAGGTCTGCCAGGGCTCGATCGTCGGCCGCAGGGTCGCCGTGCTCGGGGCCGCGTTCAAGCCGGAGAGCGACGACGTGCGCGACTCGCCGGCGCTCAACGTCGCGGCCCAGATGCGCCTGCAGGGCGCGACCGTCGTGGTCACCGACCCGCAGGCGATCGGCAACGCGTCGCGCGCCTGGCCCGACCTCACCTTCGCAGCCACGGCGCAGGAGGCGGCGGCCGGTGCCGACGTCGTCGTCCTGGCGACGGAGTGGGCCGAGTACCGTGCGCTGGACCCGGAGGCCTTCGGTCGCCTGGTGCGCGACCGCAAGATGGTCGACGGGCGCAACGTGCTCGACCCGGTCGCCTGGCGCGGCGCGGGCTGGACCTACCGCGCGCTCGGCCGCCCCTAGCACCCGTTCGGTCCGAACTGCCGGATTTCATTACCTAAGGTCATGACCTATGATAGGTACATGACCGACATTGCCAAACCTGAGGCGCCCGCCCGACCGCTGTCGGCCAGCTGTCGCCCGCCGGCGCTCGCCGGCGACCTGCGGTTGTCCCTCACCCATCTGGTCCGTCGACTGCGCCTGGAGCGCAGCAGCGAGCAGATCACCGACGGCCAGTACGCGACGCTCGCTACCCTGGCCAACCGCGGGCCGATGACGCCGACGGCACTGGCCGAGGACCAGCACGTCCAGCCGCCGCCGATGACCCGGACGGTCAACGCGCTGGCCGAGGCCGGTCTGGTGCGGCGCGACGACCACCCGACCGACCGTCGCCAGGTGGTGGTCTCCCTGACCGAGGCCGGGCTGCGCGAGGTCAAGGAGACCCGTCGTCGGCGCAACGCGTGGCTGGCAGGTCAGCTCGCGACCCTGAATCCCCAGGAGCGCGAGGTGCTGGCGCAGGCCAGCGTGCTGCTCGGCAGGATCGCCAACGGATGAGCCCCACGTTCGCCTCGTTCCGCTACGTCAACTACCGCCTGTGGTTCGCTGGGGCCCTGGTGGCCAACGTGGGCACCTGGATGCAGCGGGTCGCCCAGGACTGGCTCGTCCTGACCGTCCTGACCGACGACTCCGGCGTGGCCGTGGGGGTGACCACGGCGCTGCAGTTCGCCCCCGTGCTGGTCCTGTCCGCGTGGGCCGGGGTGCTTGCCGACCGGGTGGACCGGCGTCGGCTGCTGATGGCCACCCAGGTCGCCCAGGCCGTGCTCGCCGCCGGGCTCGGGGCGCTCGTCCTGTCCGGTCACGCCCAGCTGTGGCACGTGTACGTGTTCGCCACCCTGCTCGGCTGCGCGACGGCCATCGACGGCCCGGCCCGGATGACGTTCGTCGCCGACATGGTCCCGCCCGAGCGGCTGTCCAACGCGGTCGCTCTCAACAGCACCTCGTTCAACGCCGCCCGGTTGCTCGGCCCGGGACTGGCCGGCCTGGCGATCGCGTGGATCGGCACCGGATGGGTGTTCGTCCTCAACGCGGCAACCTTCGCCGCGACGATCGGCGCGCTGACCCTGATGCGGCGCGCCGAGCTGCGGCCGGCGGCTCGGGTCGACCGGGCCAAGGGTCAGATCCGCGAGGGGATCGCCTACGTGCGGGGGCGCAGCGACATCCTCGTCGTGCTGGTGGTCGTGGGGGTCGTGAGCACCTTCGGCCTCAACTTCCAGCTGACCAGCGCGCTGATGGCCCGGACGGAGTTCGGCCGGGGGCCCCAGGAGTACGGGATCCTCGGCTCGGTCCTGGCGATCGGCTCGCTCGCCGGCGCGCTGCTCGCCGCCCGGCGCGAGCGCCCGCGGGTGCGGCTCGTCATCGGCTCGGCGCTGGGGTTCGGGATCGCCACCGGCATCATGGCCCTCATGCCCACCTATCACGCCTACCTGCTGGCGACGATCCCGGTGGGGTTCGCCTCCTTGACCATGCTCACGGCGGCGAACGCGACCCTGCAGATGTCGGTCGACCCGGCCATGCGTGGTCGGGTGATGTCGCTGTACATGGTCGTCGTCCTGGGGGCCACACCCATCGGCTCACCGCTGGTCGGCTGGGTCGGCCAGGCCTTCGGCGCCCGGTGGGCGATCGGGATCGGCGCCCTGGCCTCGCTCGCGGTGGCCCTTGCGGCGGCGATCTGGGCGACGAGGGCCTGGAACCTGGAGCTGGGCTACGCCGTGCGCAGCCGCCCGCACCTGCTGGTGCGCTACCCGCAGGTCGACGAGGCCACCGCCAGGACGGACGCGGCGCTCGCCCTGCGGGGCCAGCAGGCGACGGACCTCACCGCAGCGTGAGCGCGGGCGCCCGGCGGGCCGACCGCTGCGCGAGCGCCACCGCCAGGGCCCCGGCGACCAGGAGCACCGGCACCAGGATGAAGGCCCGGTGCGCGCCGACGGCGTCCGCCAGGGCGCCGAGGACGAACGGTGCCGCGCCGATCGCCGCGCCGCCCCCGATGGTCAACGCCGCCTGGGCCTGGTCCGGCCGCGACGGCGCCGCCTGCAGGGCCAGCGAGATGGCTACCGGGTACATCGCCCCGTAGCCCAGCCCGGCCAGCACGAGGCCGGCAACGGCCGGCGCGGGGGAGGTCGACAGCCACAGCACGGCGAACCCGACGAAGGCGAGGCCGTAGGTGGCGAGCAGCAGGCGGCTCGGGGCGTACCGCAGCGACAGCGGGCCCAGGACGAACCGGGACACGGCCATCCCCAGGACGAGGGCGGAGACCGCAGCCGTCGAGACGGCCGCCGGGGCACCGGTGCGGTCCCGGATGAGGGCGGCGGCCCAGAAGGTCGTGGCGAACTCGATGGCGACGCCGCAGACCAGGGCGACGAGGTAGAGCCAGAAGGTCCGACCGAAGGGGGTCGGGCGGCCGGACGTGTCGACGGCAACGGGGCGTGCGCGCTCCGCCCGGCCGACCTCGTCGAGCGCGGGCTCGTGGCCCACCCCGCCGAGCAGGACGGCCGTGAGCGCACCCAGCCCGAGGATGAGGGCCACCGCGGGACGCCAGCCCCAGCCCAGGCCGACGGTGGCGCCGACGGCGAGCGGGGCCAGCAGCCCGACGACGGCGCCGAGCGCGTTGCCCTCGGTGACGGCTGCCGGACCCGCCGGGCCGTGGTGCAGCACGAGGGCAGGCTGCAGGGCGGCGAGGACGAGGTTGCCGCCGGCGCCGGCGACGAGGCAGGCCGTGAGGGTCGCCGGCAGGGCCGAGGTGGTCAGCAGCAGGAGGATCCCGGCGGCCGTGACGCCCAGGCCCAGCAGTGCTGCGAACCGCCGTCCGGCACGTCGCGCGACCGTGGCGCTGATCACCCCGGCCAGGACCGTCCCGATGGCCAGCGCGGTCCCGTGCAGGCCGGCCTGCGCCAGTGAGATCCCATGCTCCTCCGCGAGCAGCGGGACGGCCGGGCCGAAGCTGTAGAGGAACCAGCCCCACATGACGTACACGCTGTAGCTCGCGACGGTGAGCCGGTCGCGCACGAGGCGCGGCCCCGGCCGGTTCACGCCGACCCGTGCGGTGCGCTCATCCGAGCTGCTCGACGACGTGGTCGACGCAGGCGGTCAGGGCGGCGACGTCGGCCGGGTCGACGGCGGGGAACATGGCGACCCGCAGCTGGTTGCGGCCGAGCTTGCGGTAGGGCTCCACGTCGACGATCCCGTTGCGGCGCAGCACCCGGCACACGGTGGGGGCGTCGATCGACGCGTCGAGGTCGATCGTCCCGACGACTGTGCTGCGTGCGGCGGGGTCCGTGACGAACGGGGTGGCCCAGTCGCGGGCCTGGGCCCAGCCGTACAGGTGGCCGGCCGACTCCGCGGTCCGGGCCGCGGCCCACGTCAGGCCGCCGTGGGACAGCAGCCAGTCCAGCTGCTCGGCCAGCAGCACGAGGGTGGCCAGGGCGGGGGTGTTGAGCGTCTCGTCCTTGCGCGAGCTGGCCAGCGCCGTGCTCAGGGACAGGAAGGCGGGGATCCAGCGCTCGGCGGCGATCCGCTCGGTGCGCTCGACGGCCTCCGGTGAGAGGAGTGCGAGCCACAGCCCGCCGTCGGACGCGAAGGACTTCTGTGGGGCGAAGTAGTAGACGTCCGTCTGCGCGACGTCGACCGCCAGCCCACCCGCCCCCGACGTCGCGTCGACCAGGACGAGCGCCTCGCCGCGCGTAGCGTCCGGCCGCCGGACAGGGGCACACACCCCGGTCGAGGTCTCGTTGTGCGGCCAGGCGTAGGTGTCGACGCCCTCCTGGCGGACCGGGAGCACGAGCGAACCGGGCTCGGCGGTGCGCACGGTGGGGGTCGCGAGGAAGGGCGCTCGGTCGACGGCCCGGGCGAAGGCGGCGCCGAACTCCCCGAAGGCGCACAGCTGGGCCCGCTGCTCGACGAGGCTGAACGTCGCCAGATCCCAGAACGCCGTCGAACCACCGTTGCCCAGGACCACCTCGTAGTCCTCCGGCAGGTCGAACAGCTCGGCCAGCCCCGCGCGGACCCGGCCGACCAGCGCGCGGACCGGCGCCTGGCGGTGGCTGGTGCCCAGCAGCGAGCCGCCGACGGCCGCCAGCGCCGCGACCTGCTCGGCGCGGACCTTGGAGGGACCGGAGCCGAATCGACCGTCGGCGGGCAGCAGGTGCGCGGGGAGGGTGATCTGGGCGGGGCTCACCCCAGCACTCTAGGGCGCCCGGCAGCCCGGTCAGGCGCCCTCTGACCGCCCGTGCACCGTAGCCTGGGCCCAGACGACGACCGTCCCGGGAGAGGCGCGCGCATGAGCGATCTGATCGACACCACGGAGATGTATCTGCGCACCATCTACGAGTTGAGCGAGGAGGGGATCGTCCCGCTGCGGGCCAGGATCGCCGAGCGTCTCGGGCACTCCGGCCCGACCGTCTCCCAGACGGTCGCCCGGATGGAGCGCGACGGCCTCGTCGTGGTCAGCGGCGACCGGCACCTCGAGCTCACCGAGGACGGGCGACTCAAGGCGGTCCGGGTGATGCGCAAGCACCGCCTGGCCGAGCGGCTGCTCACCGACGTCATCGGCCTGGACTGGGTGTTCGTCCACGACGAGGCCTGCCGCTGGGAGCACGTCATGAGCGACCGCGTCGAGCGTCGCCTTGTCGAGCTCCTCGACCACCCGCACCATTCGCCCTACGGCAACCCCATCCCCGGCCTGGCCGAGCTCGGCGAGGAGCGCGCGGCCGAGGCCTTCCTCGACGGGGTGGTCTCGCTCGCCGGGCTCTCCGTTCCCGCCGACGCACCGGTGCGCGCCGTCATCGCCCGGCTCGGCGAGCCGCTGCAGACCGACATCGACCTGCTCGGGCGGTTCGCCGGAGCCGGTGTCCTGCCCGGGGCGACGGTCGACGTCGAGCGTGGCAGCGGCATGGTCACCGTCGGGGTGCCTGGCGCCGCGCTGGTGCTCGACCTGCCGGACGACGTCGCCCGGCACGTGTTCGTCGCGCTGGGCTGATCCACGGCCCGGTCCACCGGACCGGGACGTGGGGTACCTCACACACCTCCGACCGTGACCTGAGCGTGACATTCACGCGAACTGTCGGGTACCGTGCGGGTTGCACCTCGGAACCCTCCTCCCTGGTGCCCTCGGTCGGATCGCCTAGTCCTGCCACCGAACGAGGTCCGTACAACACGCTGGCAGGAGCGGGGGAACCACGAAGTGGGCACCACGGTGTCCTTGGGGTGAAGCCGCGTGAGCACCGGAGACGGTGTGATCGAGGCCGGGTGATCTCCCACCCGAACCCGACAGCTCACCTCGCAGGCGTATCGGAGAGGTTCTCAGTGACCATCACGATCGAGCACGGACGGCACAGATCGGCCCGCCGTCCCGCAACACCCCTCAGTGATCTTGCCACCGCAGCCACCGGCAGCCTCGCGATCGTCGGTCGTCGTTCTGCCGTCGTCGCCGCCACCGGTGGCCTCGTCATGTCGATGACCCTGCCGGCCTCGGCCGCCACCGCTGAGGGCCCGGCCAACGCGCTGCCCGCCGTCGACGTCGCCGCGCTGACCGCTCAGGCCCGGGCCGCGCTGGCGACCTCGCCCGTCGTCTCGGTGCCGGTGGATGCCGCCTGGGGCTTCGCCACCCCGCAGCTGACCGTCGTGGCCAACCCGAAGCCCGTCCCGGTCGTGGTGACGCGCTCGTCCACGACGGCGCGCAGCACCGAGCGTGCCGCCGTCGCCGTCGCCGTCGCAGGCTCGTCGGTCCCGCAGACCGTCGCCGGCAACGCCGTCCTGGAGATCGCCGCCCGCTACGTCGGCGTGCCGTACGTCTCGGGCGGCTCCACCCCCGACGGGTTCGACTGCTCCGGGTTCACGTCCTACGTGTACGCCCAGCTCGGCATCTCGCTGACGCGCAGCTCGGGCGACCAGCGCTACGCGGGAGTCGTGGTCTCGCGGGCCGACGCGCTGCCCGGTGACCTCATCTGGTCGCCCGGCCACGTCGGCATCTATGCCGGCGACAGCACGCAGATCGACGCGCCGCGTCCCGGCAAGACGATCCAGTTCCGCTCGATCTGGCAGAGCAACCCGATCTTCATCCGCGTCACGGGCTGACGGCGACCCGTTCGACCCAGGCCCGGACCGTCACGATCCGGGCCTGTGTCGTGCCTGTGGCTGGTGGCACGCTACCGGCAGCGGACGGGCGCCGGTCCCCTCCTGCCGAACCGCGCACGGACCGTCGCGTACGCTGGCCTGCGGAGCCCGCGCAGCCAGCCGGGCTCCCGCCCCGTGACGGTCCGGGAGGCCGCCGTGCCGACATCAAGTGTCCAGATCTCCAGCGAGCCCCGAGCGCTGCCGACGGGGCGTGAGGTGGGTGACCTACGCCGAGCCCTCCTGCTCAACGCCAGCCGTGAGCCGCTGTGCGTCGTCAGCGTCCACCGCGCGATCGCCCTCGTGCTCCAGTGCAAGGCCGTCGTCCTCGAGCACGACGGCCGGATGCTCAGGTCGGAGCGGCTGACGCTGCCCGTGCCCGCCGTGCTGTGCCTGACCCGGTACGTCCATGTCCCCTACCGTCGCGCCGTGCCGCCCACCCGGCGCTCGGTGCTCGCTCGGGACGCCCACCGGTGCGCCTACTGCGCCGGGCCGGCCGACACCGTCGATCACGTCCAGCCACGATCGCGCGGCGGTCGGCACGAGTGGACCAACGTGGTGGCGGCCTGCGCGCGGTGCAACCATCGCAAGGCCGACCGCCTGCTCGCCGAGATCGGCTGGCAGCTGCTCATCACGCCGGTGGCACCGGTGGGCGTCGGCACCCTCGCCGCGCTCCGGCCGCACCCCTCGTGGACGGCCTACCTCGCATCGTGACTCGTTGACCCCTCGCGCGCGGCCCGATCACGGCAGGATGGGGGGAGCACGGCTCCCAAGGAGGCAGCGATGGATGCGAAGGACGTCGTCCTGGTCGGGGTGGACGGTTCCCCCACCAGCCTCAACGCGGTGGACTGGGCCGCGGCCCACGCCGAGCGGCACCAGCTGGGCCTGCACCTGGTCTGCACCTACGCGATCCCCTCGTTCTCGGCAGCAGGGATGGACGGTGGCTACACGGCCCTGGACGACACCGCGATGCACGACGGAGCGCAGGCGGTGCTCGACGAGGCGCGGGGCAGGGTCGCCGGTCGTGGCCTGCGGGTGACCTCGGCCGTCGCCACCGGCGACGCGGCGGCGGTGCTCGTGGAACGCTCGCGCGCTGCGGCCCTGGTCGTGGTCGGCACACGCGGCCGGGGCGGGTTCGCCGAGCGACTGCTCGGCACCGTCTCCTCGGCGCTCCCGGCCCACGCCCACTGCCCGACCGTCGTCGTGCCCTACAGGCGCCGTGAGATCGACCAGGAGGGGCCGCTGCCGACCGACCGGGGCTCAGCCGCGCAGGTCACGGCCGTCCCGTCCGCCGGCCGCGGCGCGGGGCGCGAGGTGCTGCCCGTCCGCACCATCGTCGTCGGCGTGGACGGTTCGCCGTCCGCCGAGGTCGCCCTGCGACACGCCCTGCACGAGGCCGAGGCCTGGGGCGCCGAGCTCACCGCGGTGGCCGCGGTCCCGGTGGGAACCGGCGCCGGACTGCTCGCCTGGCTGCCGGCCGCTGTCGACCACGAGGCGGTGCTGAACGACGTCGCCGCTGGGCTCGACATCGTCGTCGACCGCGCCCTCCTGGAGCATCCTGGGCTGTCGGTTCGCCGGGTGGTGCTCGACGGCACCGGCTCCCAGCTGCTCACCGAGTTCTCCACGGCCGTCGACCTGCTGGTCGTCGGGTCGCGCGGGCGGGGTGGCTTCGCCGGGCTGCTGCTCGGCTCGACGAGCCAGGCCGTGCTGCACCACTCCGCGTGCCCGGTCATGGTCGTCACCACCAGGGTGCGCGAGGAGGAACGGTTCCCCGGGTCCTCGCGCTGGTGAGCCTCAGGCCGGCGGCAGGTCGCGTCGGACCAGCGGGGTGAGCACCACCGAGGACCGCGTGCGCTCGACGAACGGCTCGGCGTTGATCCGCTCGACCACCTCGTCCAGGTGGCGCACGTCCCTGGCCCGGACCTGGACGACGGCGTCGGCCTCTCCGGTGACCGTGCTCGCCGCGACGACCTCGGGGTATCGCTCGAACGCCTCGCGCATCCGGGCCGGGCTGGTCGAGGCCGCGGCGAAGACCTCCACCTGGGCCTCGGTGGCCCAACCCAGGGCCGCGGGGTCCAGCCGGACGGAGAAGCCTTCGATCACCCCGTGGGCGCGCAGCCGGTCCACCCGGCGCTTGACCGCCGGGGCGGACAGGTTGACCTGGGTGCCGATCCGCGCGAACGAGGCGCGGCCGTCGCGACGCAGGTGGTCGAGGATGGCCCGGTCGATCCGGTCCAGGGCCGGCCGCGGCTGAGGGGTGGCGTCGTCGAGCATTGGCCCAGCATGCCGGAGGACTGCCCGCCGGGGTGGACCTTGGCTCAGCCCCGTGCGTCGGTCAGCGCGGCGGTCAGCTGGTCGAGGGCGTGGTCGAGGTCCTCGCGGCTGATCGTCAGCGGCGGGGCCAGCCGGACGGTCGAGCCGTGCGTGTCCTTGACGAGCACGCCGCGGGCGAGCATCCGCTCGGCCAGCGCCCGGCCGGTACCCCGCGAGGGGTCGATGTCGATCCCGGCCCACAGCCCGACGCTGCGTGCGCCGACGAGCAGGCCCGCCTCGACGAGCGCCTCGAGCCGCTCGCCCAGGTGCGCGCCGAGCTCGCGGGCGGCGTGCTGGTGCTCGCCGGTCTCGAGCAGGCCGACGACCGCGATCCCCACGGCGCAGGCCAGCGGGTTGCCGCCGAAGGTCGAGCCGTGCGTGCCGGGGGTGAGCACACCGAGCACCTCGCGCCGCCCGACGACGGCCGAGACGGGCAGCACGCCACCGCCGAGGGCTTTACCGAGGGTGACGAGGTCCGGGCGCACCCCGGCGAGCTCGCAGGCGAGCGTCGAGCCGGTGCGGCCCAGGCCAGACTGGATCTCGTCGAGCACCAGCAGCGCGCCGTGGGCGTCGCACAGGGCCCGGGCGGTGGCGAGGTAGCCCGGCGGGGGAAGGATGACGCCGGACTCGCCCTGGACCGGCTCGAGGAGCACCGCGACGGTCGTCCCGTCGATCGCGTCGGCGAGCCCAGCCGGGTCGCCGTAGGGCACCACCCGGAAGCCGGGGGTGTACGGACCGAAGCCGCGCCGTGCGTCGTCGTCGTCCGAGAACGAGACGATCGTCGTGGTCCGGCCGTGGAAGTTGCCGCCCGCGACGACGACGGTCGCCTGGCCTGGGGGAACGCCCTTGACCTCGTACCCCCACTTGCGGACGGCCTTGATCGCCGTCTCGACGGCCTCGGCGCCGGTGTTCATCGGCAGCACGAGATCGGCCGGCAGCAGCCCGGCGAGCAGGCCGGCGAGGCGCCCGGCGAACGGCTCGAGCAGGTTGTGGCCGAACGCCCGCGAGGTGAGCGTCAGGGTGTCGAGCTGGGCGTGGGCCGCGGCGGTGAGGACCGGGTGGCGGTGGCCGAAGTTGAGCGCGGAGTACCCGGCGAGCAGGTCGAGGTAGCGGCGGCCCGCGGTATCGGTCACCCAGGAGCCCTCGCCGGCCACCAGGGTGATCGGCAGCGGGTGGTAGTTGGCGGCGAGGTGCCCGCCGGAGGTCAACCCCGCGTCATGGCCCGCGGTGCCGGGCGCCGTCGCCGGCAGGGTGGCGGTCATGGCGCGGTGCGGATCTCGAGCGTGCAGCACTTGGCGCCGCCGCCACCCTTGAGCAGCTCGGTGGTCTCGACCGGCGTGGGCTCGAATCCGTGCTCGCGCAGGGAGGCCTGCAGGTCGCGGGCCGCGGGGGCGACGACGACGCGGCGGCCGTCGGAGACCGCGTTGAGGCCGAGGGCCAGGGCGTCGCGCTCGGAGGCCAGGATCGCGTCGGGGTAGCGCTCGGCGAGCAGCGACTGGGAGGCGGGCGAGAACGCCGGCGGGTAGTAGGCGACGAACGGGTGTGCCGGGTCGCTGTCGAGCACGGCCAGCGCTGTGTCCAGGTGGTAGAAGCGCGGGTCGACGAGCTCGAGGGTGAGCACCTCGCGGCCGGTCAGTCGGGCCAGCTCGGCGTGGGCCGCCGGATCGGTGCGGAAGCCCGAGCCACCCAGCAGCACGTCGCCCACCATGAGGATGTCGCCCTCGCCCTCGTTGACCTGCTCGGCGGTGTGGGTGACGAAGCCCGCGTCGGCGAACCACTTCTCGTACGCCGGCCCCTCGGCGGCGCGCTCGGGGTAGGTGAACCGGGCCGAGTAGACCAGACCGTCGACGACGGTGGCGCCGTTGGCCGCGTAGACCATGTCGGGCAGCCCGGGGATCGGCTCGATGAGGTCGACGGTGTGGCCCCAGTCCAGGTAGGTCTGGTGCAGGGCCTGCCACTGCGCTACGGCGAGGGCGGTGTCGGTCGCCCGGGTGACGTCCATCCACGGGTTGATCTCGTAGCTCACCTCGAAGTACGTGGGCGTGCACATGAGGAAGCGGCGGGGCGTCGAGATGCGGGTCATGGGTCCTCAGAGATCGGCTGGCCGGCGAGGGCGGGACGGTGTCGTTCGAGGCTATGGCGCACCGCCGAGCAGTGGCGGGTCAGGACCGTGCGTGTCGACGCACGATTCGTTGCGCGCGAAGGGTCGAGGGCGGCGGATCGTTGCGTCAGCGGGCCGACCGGGTCTCGGCGGCGATGCGGTCCAGCGCGCGGCGGAGCATGGCTCCCGTCGCCGGGCGCGAGACCAGGTCGGTGAGCCGCGACGGCAGGCCGCGCAGGGTGATCCGCTCGACCCAGGTCACCTCGCACACCTCGGCGCCGAGCGGCCGGACCCGGATCTCGGCGACCCCGCCGAGCACGGGTCCGGTCTTGCGGAACCGGGCGACGCCGGTGCGCGCCGCCTCGGGCCCGCGCGCCTCGACGGGTGGGTCGAGCCGCTCGACGACCATCCGGTCGACCAGCCCCGGTCCGCCGCTCGTCGCCGTCGGGCCCGAGACGGCGACGAAGGTCTCGCCGACCGAGAGCCGGCCGGGCGCGCCGATCCGGGTCATCGGCACCCAGCGCACGTGCTGGTGCACGTCGGTGACCAGGTCCCACGCCCGCGCGGCGGACAGCGGAAGCACGCGGCAGACGACGGCTGCCCTGTCGATGTCGTCCACGGAACCTCCAGATCCTCGGTGGTCGAACCCTAGTAGCGTGCCGTGACATGGACACGCGCGTACTGGGCAGGACCGGTCGACCGGTCTCGGTGGTGGGGCTGGGCTGCTGGCAGCTCGGGGCGGACTGGGGCGAGGTGAGCCCCGACGTCGCGATGGGCATCCTGCACGCGGCCGTCGACGCCGGCGTGACGTTCCTCGACACGGCTGACGTCTACGGCGACGGGCGTAGCGAGCGCCTCGTCGGGCGGCTGCTCGCCGAGCGCGGGCCGCAGGCCGGGCTGACCGTCGCGACGAAGATGGGCCGCCGCGCCGCGCCGCACGTCGCCGAGGCCTACACGCTCGACGCGTTCCGTGGCTGGACCGACCGCTCGCGGACCAACCTCGGTGTCGAGGTGCTCGACCTCGTCCAGCTGCACTGCCCGCCGACCGAGGTCTACCGGCGCGAGGAGACCTACGACGCGCTGGACACCCTGGTCGCCGAGGGCCGGATCGCCGCCTACGGCGTCTCGGTCGAGACCGTCGAGGAGGCGCTGACGGCGATCGCCCGCCCCGCGGTGGCGACCGTGCAGATCATCCTCAACGCCTTCCGGCGCAAGCCCCTCGAACGGGTGCTCCCGGCGGCCGCAGCTGCCGGCGTCGGCATCATCGCCCGGGTGCCGCTCGCCTCCGGGCTGCTCACCGGGAAGTTCGACGCCGCGACGACCTTCGCCGCGGACGACCACCGGCAGTACAACCGCGACGGCGCCGCCTTCGACGTCGGCGAGACGTTCTCCGGGGTCCCGTACGACGTCGGCGTCGGCGCGGCCCGCGAGGTAGCTGGCCTCACCCCCGCCGGCGCGACGACCGCCCAGCTCGCCCTGCGGTGGATCATCGACCAGGTCGGCGTGACGACGGTCATCCCCGGTGCCAGCCGCCCGGAGCAGGCCCGCGCCAACGCCGGGGCCGCCGACCTCGCGCCGCTCGATGCTGCGACCCTCGAGGGCCTGCGCGCGATCTACGACGAGCGGATCCGGGCGAACGTGCACGATCGGTGGTGAGCGCTGGGGCGCTCGTCGTCGAAGTCGTCGCCGGGCCCCGGGGGCTGAGTGCGATCAGGGCTGCTCGGCGGCCTCGATAGCCTCGACCTCGGAGCGCGGGGCGACCACCCGCAGCGGTGCGGCGGTGTCGTCCGGCCCGGAGACCGCGAGCTCGAGGGTGAGCGGGAAGCGCGCCGGCGCCGGGCCGAACGCCCGCTGAGCGCCGACGACGACCGTCCGGCCGAGGGCACGGGCCCCGGTCGCGCCGATGACGGCGCCGATCCCGAACGGTGCCAGCCGGCCCAGCGCCAGGGCGCCCTGACGGCCCGCCTGGCGACGCAGGATGCGGCGGGTGAGCGCGGAGTTGACCTGCTTGATGGTCGACGTCGGCATGTTGACCAGCAGCGTGCGGGCCCAGGCCTTGGTCCCCAGGCCGGTCTGGGTGCCGACGAGCCGGGAGCCCTGCTCGCCCAGGACCGTGGCGAGCAGCAGGGTGCGTCGCCGGGCGGTCTCCTCGACGGCGATCCCGTGCACGTCGGCGACGGCCAGGGCGTAGGCCGACGACGCAGCGAAGAAGGTGGCGATCTCGCTCGTGGTCAGCGCGACACCGACGCCCGTACCGATGGCCGGCGCCGCGGCGACGGCCCCGACGGCGCCACCCGACGCGGAGACGGCCAGCAGGTACTGGCGGTCGAGGAGCCGGATGATCTGCTCGGGGGACGCCGAGGGGTTGCGGGCGCGCAGCCGGTCGACGTGGGTGTGGATGACGCTCGACGGGATCGCGACCGCCTTGTCGAGCAGCACGTCGACGAGGCCGATGCCGGTGACGGTGGGTGGGGCTGGGGTGGTGCCGGGGGCGGCGCGGGTGCCGGGGATGCTGCCGGTGCCGGGGCCGCTGCCGGGCTTGGGGACGGGAGGCGTAGTGAGGTCGGTGCCCGCCGGTGTGCCGGGATCGGCGCCGGGACGCGCGGAGCGGGATCGACGGGAGAATCGGGCGACCATCGCCCGATCCTCGCACGGCGGTGGGCCGGAGCGCTCACTGTCGGTGGTCGGGTGGAGAATCGAACACATGTTCGGGATAGGGCCGATGGGCGACACCCTGGTCGAGGAGGTGGACCTCCTCGACCCGGACCGGTGCCCGTCGACCGGTCTGGTCGCGCTGCGTTCCGCCGAGCTCGCAAGGATGCTGCCCGGAGCCGACCTGGCCTGGCTGCTCGAGCAGGGTGACCCGCTCGCAGCCGATGACGACGCGCTGCTCGAGACGGTCGCAGGGTGGCAGCGCATGGCCGCGTGGGCCGCGGCGGGAGCCGCCCGGGCCGCTGCCGAGCTCGCCGAGCGCCCGTCGATGAACCCCGACTGGCCGCGATCGGCAGGCGCCGTCGCCGAGCGTAACGTCGCCGGCGAGGAGCTCGCGATGGCGCTGAGCTGCTCACGGATGGCCGCCCGCGCGCTGGTGCGGGACGGGCGCGCCTTCCAGGGTGCGCTCGCCGCGACGGGCGGGGCGCTGGCCCGCGGGGAGATCGACCTCGCTCGCGCCCGCGTGCTCGTCCGCGCCCTGGACGACCTGCCGGTGATGCTGGCGCTGGCCGTGCAGGACGCCGTGCTTCCCGGGGCTCCCGGTCGGACCGGCGCGCAGCTCGGTCAGGATGTGGCCAGGGCCCTGCTCGTGGCCGATCCCGACGGGGCTCACCAGCGGCACCAGCTCGCGACGCGGGGGCGCCACCTCGACCGGCCGCGGCCCCTGCCGGATGGGATGGCCGGCATGTGGGCCGTGCTGCCCGCGGCCGATGCGACACGCCTCGACGCCGGGATCGACGTGCTCGCGCAGTCGGCGCGGGCCCTGGGCGATCCCCGCACGCTCGACCAGCTGCGCGCGGACGTCTTCGTCGACCTCATCGAGGCGAGGTTGGCGCAGGCGGCCGGCACGCAGGGACCGTGTGCGTGCACGACCATTCCCGGCGGGCGTGACCGGCGCCGCGGTCGTCGCTCGGAGATCCGCGTGACGGTCCCGCTCACCACCCTGCTCGGCCTGTCGGACGTGCCAGGCGAGCTGGCCGGCTACCGCGCCGTCACGGCCGAGGTCGCGCGGGCCCTCGCGCGGGACGGCACCTGGCGCCGGATCGTCACCGATCCGCTGACCGGCACCGTCCTGGACGTCGGGCGGACGTCCTACCGCCCGACCGAGGCGCTGGCCGAGCACGTTCGCGTCCGTGACCAGCAGTGCGCCCGTCCCGGCTGTCGCGCCCCCGCCGAGTCGTGCGACCTCGACCACACCGTGGCGTACGGCCGTGCCCTGGGGTCGACGAGCGCAGCCAACCTCGGGCCGCTGTGCCCGCGGGATCATGCCGTCAAGACCGACGGCGGCTTCGCCCTGGCGCAGGTCGAGCCAGGGGTCTTCGAGTGGACCACCCCGCTCGGCCGGCGCTACCGGGTGACCCCTGGCGCCCATGGTGTCGTCGAGCGGCTGGGGTCGAGAGGCGCTCGCGCGGAGACGAGCGACCCGCCGCCGTTCTAGGTCGCGACGCGCAAGGCCCCTACCTGCGCCGCGAGGGGTCCCGCGCCACCTGGGCCATGCCGTGCGCGAGGCGCTGACCGTCGGGCGACCGGTCGGTGCGGCCGGCGTGGTGCGGATCCAGAGCCACCCGGTGGCGCGACGGGCCGGTAGGCTGATCCGGCGCCGTCCGGCGACCTCGTCGTCGGAGGTCCGGCGCCTGTAGCTCAGGGGATAGAGCACCGCTCTCCTAAAGCGGGTGTCGGCAGTTCGAATCTGCCCAGGCGCACTTGGTGTTTGTGCAGGTCAGGGGCGGTCTGAGTACCCTGAGTGCGACAGTCGCAGCCCTTGTGCTGGGGCGCGTGGCCAACGTATGGCCAACGCAGCGTCAGGTGCGCTCCGGAGCGTCCTCGTCGTCGCTGGCCATCGCGGGCGTTATCGCGGGGTCGAGCCGGTTGGCGCTCGCGAAGCCCGGTAGGTCTGGGAGGCGTGAGATTGCGACCCGCGGGGGCTCGGAGAACATGTGCCCGTACAGGTTCATGGGCATGGTGCCGGATGCGTGTCCGAGGATCGACTGGACCGCCTTGATGTCCGCACCCGAGGCGATCAGGAGTGAGGCCGCGGTGTGCCGCAGGTCGTTGATCGTGGTTCCGGCGAAGGCCAACCGCCAGGAGGCCCGCGGGCACACGCTGCTCTGGCACAGCCAGAACCCGCAGTGGTCGATCGACGCCTCCGCCACCTGGACCTGCCAGGAAGCGCGCGACGTCCTCGAGGACCACATCAGCACCGTCGTCGGCCGCTACGCCAGCGAGGTCGACGAGTGGGACGTGGCCGACGAGATCTTCCAGGACGGTGGGGACGCCGGCGGCGTGCGCCTGCGCACCGAGGCGAACCCCTTCCTCAAGGCCTGCGCGGATGACCCGGTCGCCCTCATCGGCGACGCGTTCCGCTGGACGCACGAGGCGGACCCGGAGGCGGTGCTGTTCCTCGACCAACGCCTACTACGAACCGGCCCAGGAGCTCCTGGCCGACGGCGTGCCGTTGAGCGGCTTCGGCGCCCAGGGGCACCTCAGAATCCAGTGCGGCCTCGACGACTCGATGCAGGCCAGCATCGAGAGGT
>Ga0105047_10005211_pt1 | contig 22397 bp, 20 predicted proteins | sample MAT04_FD_78384 | JGI IMG/M metagenome (GOLD analysis project Ga0105047, IMG submission 78384) | Freshwater microbial communities from Lake Fryxell liftoff mats and glacier meltwater in Antarctica - MAT-04 (megahit assembly) | ecosystem: Environmental > Aquatic > Freshwater > Ice > Liftoff... | reverse complement strand
TTGCCGTCGCGTTCCGATTCGTTCGGCCTCGTGCTGCTCGAAGCCTGGGCGAACGCGAAGCCCGTCGTGGCGTATCGTGCGGGTGGACCCGCCGACTTGGTGCGAAACAATACAGACGGTCTGCTTGCGGCGTGCGGCGACATTCCGGGACTCGCATATGGCATCGAGATACTGATTTCGAACGCTAACATTCGACTTCAAATGGGCGAAGCCGGGCAGCAACGGGTGCCGCACGGATTCGCTTGGACGGACAAATTGCAGTTGGTTCGCGATACCATCGCAGCGAGCGTTACCGCGTAATGTTCTTGACATTAACCTATAGCCCACTTAGACTTGAAACTAATCTCTTGGAATCGCATTCGTCTCACAATCGTCGGGAGGACGGTACTCGTGACAAAAAAAGAAATCGTAAAACGGATCTCGGAGCAGGCACAACTCACCCAGATCAAAACGAAGAAAATCGTGCAGTGGACCTTCGATGCGATCATCGATACGCTGGCGACCGATGGCCGCATCGAACTTCGGAAATTCGGAGTGTTTGAAGTCCGCGAGCGGAAGGCCCGCATAGCGCGGAACCCACGAACCGGCGAAACGGTCAAAGTCCCGCCGAAAAACGTCGTAACCTTCCAACCCGGCAAGGAAATGGAAGAGCGTGTCCGTGTAGCGAAAGCCGTTAATACTCACCGCAAGCCGCGTAAAGTTCGTCCGCAACCTGAAGTTCCCGTCACTCCTACAGGGGTTGCCGGTACGAATGGCACGCACACCGAAACGACAAAGCCTGAAGTCCCCAAAAAAGCGCCGCCGTTGAAGTCGCGATAACCGCTGCACCCAACCGAGCCACGGTCCTGTCGAGTCCGTGGTGTAGGTAGCAGTAGATTGACTCCAGCCACTTCCCACCCACCCATCCGTGGACTCATTCCCGAATTTCGGAACCAACCTAACCCACCAACGACTTACGTCCGATTTCGTTTGTCTGGAATCACGCCAGAACCAAAGTGACATTGGTCCTTTTTGGCAAAACTGCAAACTGTGACCGTCCTTCGATTTTCGATTTTCGCTCTCATTTTCTGTTAGCAGACATCGTTTTCCCGTGTGAGTTGGGTTCAAGTCGCGTAACGATCGTGCCGATAATCCTGATAATGCGATTCACGGCACGATAATCCAGCCGCACGGGCGGCGTTCCCAGCACGGAGGGCGGGGTATGGTCCGCAAATTCATTCTGATGGCGGCGTTAGTTCTCATGGTGGGTGGGAACACGGGTTGCCTGATGAATCAGTACGCGAGCGATCCGAACGTACGGATGAACCAGTTGATCAACCAATCGGAAGATCAACGACAAATCGGCGAGTTTTCGCGTCGCTTCTGGTTCAACGATCAGCCGAGCCACCTGACACCCGAACGGATTCACGGCGGTATTCTGTAACAGAACGAAGAAACCCGGAGTAATGGCTCCGGGTTTCGTGAACTCTCTTTGCGATTATGCTTACTTTTTCTTGCCCGCAATCGCTTTCACGGCTTCGCCGGCGGCGCGGCCGAGTTTGCTCTTTTTGTCTTCGCTCTTTTGCAGATCGCGAAGGTCTCCGAGCGCGTCTTTCGCGTTCGAACCCATCGCGGCCAGGCCTTGTGCAGCACCGATTTTCACATCCTCGGATTTGTCCTCTTTGAGCAACTTCGTCAGCGCGGGTACGGCCTCTTTTGGGTCTGCACTGCTTTTTCCGTAGGAAATTGCTGCCGCTTTCCGAACCCCGGCGTCTTTGTCTTCGAGTGCTTTTGCGATGTCCGGGATCGCCGCTTCGCTGTACGACGCCATGATCGTGCTGAGTTTGCCGAGTTCTTCGAGCGCTTCGATCTTCTTCTTCGCGTCCTTCGTAGTCTTCAGTTGTTCGTGAAACTTCTTCGCATCCTCCTGTTTGTTGGCGGCATCAACCCCGTCGGCACCGACGATGGCGAACGCTCCGAGTGCAAACAGGCCAATCGACAGAACTTTCATAATGCGACGCATGGACATGGGAAAAACTCCTTCGCAGACGGTTGAGTGGGGATAGTGAATCTTAACAGCATAAATGAGTGAACCCACAAAATACCTCGAAGTTCCGCAGGCTCACACCAGCACACTATTTATTGCCAGACGATTTCACTTCTTTCGTCTCGATACTGACCTCGACCGTTTCCCCACTCACAACGTACCCGATCCCTTCCTTGGGAGAAAGCCATGCGTGCCACTTGATGATTGGTTGCGATCCGCAAGGCTTCCGCTTCCGCACCGACTTTACGATGTGCATTTGAGTCTCACTGCGGGAACGTTTGATTTTGAACCTCGTTATCCACCTGATGCAGTCTGAACCAGTGAGTCAGATGCATACGCAACTTCGATCCGAAGTTGACGGTTTTTTCGTTCCGTTCGCCCACTACTTGTGTTTCAATACTGTCACCTGCCTGCACCCGCGTTCTTTCGGAGTCGTTCGACATGTTGCATCGGTTTGCATTGTTGTTTATTGTCTCGGTGACGATTGTGCCCCTCGCCATGGCAGGGGATTGGCCCGGTTGGCGTGGGCCGACGGGTGATGGCCGCGCGGAGGGTACGGGTTATCCGCTGAAGTGGACCGCGACCGAAAACGCAAAATGGAAGACGCCAATCTTGGGGACGGGGCATTCGTCGCCGATCGTGTCGAGGGGGAAAGTCTTCGTCACGGGGTGCGTGCAGACCGATAAAACGCGCGTACTGTATTGCCTCGATCGCAACGATGGCCACATCATTTGGGAACGCGTGGTGGTGACGGCACCGCTGGAATCCAAGCACAATCTCAACAGCTACGCCAGCTCGACCGCAGCAGCCGATGGCGAGCGCGTCTATGTGACGTTTTTCGATAATCCCAATGCTCGCGTGTATTGTTACGACTTCGCGGGGAACAAACTTTGGGAGCGTTCGCCGGGTGAATTTCACTCGAAACACGGCTTCTGTAGCCCGCCGTTGCTGTACGAAAATCTCGTAATCGTCAACTGCGATCAGGACGCACTCGCGTTCGTCGTTGCCTTCGACAAAATGACCGGCAAGGAAGTGTGGCGCGCGAATCGACCGAACAAAACGCGGTCGTACTGCCCGCCAATCGTGTTCGAGGCCGCCGGGAAAAAGCAACTGGTCATGACCGGTTCCATGTCCGTCGTCAGTTACGACCCGGAAACCGGTAAGCTTATCTGGAACATCGATGGCCCGACCGAACAGTTCGTTTCCAGCATGATCATGCACGATGGTTTGTTCTTCCTGACTGCCGGTTTCCCCGCACACTGGGTGATGGCGATCAAGCCCGACGGCACCGGTAACGTAACCAAAACGCACATCGCGTGGTCGAAGGAAAAAGAAGGCGGTTACGTGCCATCGCCCGTCGCACATGACGGCCACTTTTATCTGGTGACCGATGAGGGTCTCGGTTCGTGTTGGGAAGCAAAAACCGGCAATCGCATCTGGAAGGAACGCCTCGGAAGGCATTACAGTGGCTCTGCGGTTGCTGCCGAAGGGCGTATTTATTTAATCGACGATGACGGTACGACCGTCGTACTGAATGCCTCGCCGAAATTCGAACTCGTGGCGAAAAATCCGATCGGCGAACGCTGTTATTCCTCGCCCGCCTTCTCCGATGGTCAGATTTTCATTCGCAGCGAAAAGCATCTGTTTTGCATCGGCGGGAAATGATCGAAATTTCCCTTCGCATCGAACAACAATTCTGAACTTGTTAGCCCGAAGCGCCAACGCTCGGGATGACCGTTTTACGGCGCGTTTCAAAGACTCGACTCGACTCCCTTGCTAGCGCGTCGGGCTAACAATTTAGCTCTTGTTAGCTCTACGCGCTAGCAAGGGAAGGCGTTCTGCATGGGCGATTGCAGGTCGGGGGCGGAGTCTTCGCGACACGACATTTCATGCAAGAGGAATGACCGTTTTGGCGTTTCGCCACGATAACTGCAACCTGGTGAAAAGAAGAACATATCTTGAAGAAATTGCAGGCAACGACCTCGTGCAATTGTTACGATCTTTCGAACTGCTCAATACCTTTCCTGTCCTTGTGGAGTTTCTCTATGCGTAACCTGAATCGATTGGTTTTGCTCGCGGCAATTGCCTTCCTGGCACCCTCTGCGATTGCACAATCGCCCGTTAAGAAAGCCGAAGTGAAGCCCGGTGCCCGTATTGCCATCGTCGGCGATTCGATCACCGAACAGAAACTGTATAGCCGCTTCATCGAGTCGTACTTGACGGCGTGTTACCCCGAACTCAACGTTCGCGTGTTTCAGTTCGGCTGGAGCGGCGAGACGGCAGGTGGCTTTTTGTCGCGGATGGACAACGATCTGTTGCCGTTCAAACCGGACATCGTCACGCTCTGTTACGGCATGAATGATGGCGGTTATGCCCCGTTCAGCAAAGCCACTGGCGAGCGTTTCGAGAAACCACTTCGGGAGATCGTCAAAAAGGCCAAGGCGGCGGGTGCCACTGTCGTCGTCGGCTCGCCGGGCGCGGTCGATCAATACTTCTTCGACAAGCAGAAATCGGGCGGCAAATCGCCGAAAGCCGAGATGTACAACGGGACGCTCGCGAAGCTGCGCGACATCAGCATGTCGATCGCGAAAGACAACGAGATGCCGTTTGCGAATGTCCACGACACGATGACCGTTGCGATGGTGAAAGCCCAAGAAACGCTCGGCGATAAATATTACGTCTGTGGGGCCGATGGCTTTCACCCCGCTGCGAACGGACAGTTGCTGATGGCGTTTGCGTTCATGCGGTCGCTGCAACTCGACGGTAACCTCGGTAGCGTTCAACTCGATATGGGTTCCGATGCCAAAGGCGCGGGCGGACACAAAGTCTTATCCGAAAAGGACGGCACGATCGAAATCGAAAGTACGCGATTCCCGTTCGCGTTCAGCGGCGACGACAAAGACCCGAACGGCACGCGAAGCATCACCGCATTCACGTCATTTAACGAAGAATTCAACCGGTTCACGCTGCTCGTCTCGAACGCGAAGTCAGACAAGCTGAGAGTCACTTGGGGCAAGGAATCGAAGATATTCACCAAGGCGGAACTTCAGAAGGGCGTGAATCTGGCTGCGGCATTCGCGAATCACCCACTGTCGGCCGCGTTCCAGAAGGTCGATGCCGCCGTTGCGGACCACCAAAATTTCCAGACGTTCATGATCAAAAGCGTCATCACGCAGCATCGTGGCATTTTGGCAATGACTCAAGGCGATCCGGAGATCGCGAAGGCACTCGAAACCGTTCGCGACCGCCTCTGGATGAACGACGCGAAACGCTACGACGCGGTCCGAGCGACAATTAAGCCCGTGAAACACACGATTGTCGTTGCGAAAGCCGAGTAGCGATTGGTATTGCACGCTCGGTTCGTTTCCGTTCACAATCGGGCGATGTTGCAATCACTCGGATACTTTCGATCGTTCGCTGCGTTGGCCGTCGCACTCGCTTGGGCGTACTGGCCAACGCTGACATTCATGTACGAGAAGTGGGTCGGAGACCCGCAATATTCGCACGGCTTCCTCGTGCCGGTGTTCTCGGCGTTCTTGATCTATCGCAACCGCGATGCGTTACGTGCGGCGACTGTGACGCCGATGCCGATCGTGGGCGGCGTGGTGCTGGGTGTGGCGCTGCTAATGCGCACGCTGGCGGGCGGATTACTGTTTCACCAACTCGATGCCATTTCGATGCTGATTGCTGCGGCGGGTGCGGTGCTGGTACTCGGCGGGCGACGATGGTTCGCACTGACAGGGCCTGCGATTCTGTTCCTCATTTTCATGATCCCGCTCCCCTACGAACTCGAACGAAACGTCGGCGGTCCGCTTAAAACGGCGGCGACGTGGGCGAGTACGTTCCTGCTGCAAACTTGCGGACTGCCCGCGATTGCCGAAGGGAATCTGATCCTGATCGATGAAATCCGGCTCGGTGTCGTCGATGCGTGTAGCGGCCTCAAAATGCTCATGACGTTTGCTGCATTCTCGTTCGGTGCCGTGCTGATGGCGGGGCGAACGACGTTCGAGAAACTGATGGTCTTGCTCGGCATCATCCCGATTTCCCTATTGGCGAACGTGCTGCGGATCGTGGCAACGGGTATCGGGCTAACGATGTTCCACGACAAGGAAACGACGCATTTTCTGCATGATTTCTTCGGCTGGCTGATGATGCCCGTCGGGTTGGCGTTACTCGGTTTGGAACTGTGGGTACTGAAGCGGCTGGTGATTCGAGCCGACTGATGCGACGCGCCGAAACGGGAAGGAACCCAACGATGAACGCAACGAATTTGGCAATCGCGCCGGGTACGGGAGCATCCCGCCCTACTGGAACGCCGCGTGCGGCCTTACGTGTGTCGCCGAAGATCGACAACGATGGCGGCAACGGGTATCGCATCCTCGCCTGGCTGCGTTTGTACTGGCTAATGGTGCTATTCTGCGGGGCGTTGATTGCCGCACCGATGGCGTACTTGGCATGGACTCTGTTGCCGTCGAAGTTCGAATCGTACGCATTGCTACGCGTCGCATCGTCGCCGTTCAGCGTGTCGAACTCGAAAGACCCGCAACGATCGCGTACCGACTTCACTACATACTTGAAGACGAACTCGCAGCTCATTAAGAACGAATTCGTGCTTAACAAAGCGCTCAGTACGATCATCGATGGCTCGCGGATCAGCGACCTTGCGACCATCAAGGAACAGAAGAATCCGTTTCAGTTTCTCGACGATGAATTGGTCGTGTCGTTCCAGGAAGGCTCGGAAATCATTCGACTGACGATGAAGGGCCACAACGCGGAAGAAATTCGCAAAATCGTCAATGCAGTGCAACTGGCGTACATGGAAGAAGTCATCGAAAAGGAGATCAAGGAACGGCAAGATTTCCTGCTGGTGGTCGAGACGACACTGTTAAAATTGCAGGGCACTTTGAACCAGAAATCGGGCAAGGTGCTCGACGCGCTACTGCCCGTGGGTGCAGTCCTGCCCGCCGAACCGCGACCGTTCCCGGCACTCGGTCAACCGGCGCTAGCGATCCCGCCAGCGGCCTTGCCCGAGTCGATTCGCAAGCTGTTCGTCGGCGAACTCGTGAAACGAGTGATGCTTCTCCGCGAACAATCGTACGACATGCCGCTGCTGATTGCATCGCAAAGAACGCGAGTGGAATCGCTCGAAAAACAGATGCAATCGCTGACGACGGGTTCGCCATCGAAGGAGATTCTCGACGAAGTCGACCGCGATCCGGATGTAGTGTATCTGGCCACACGCGAAGGGGCGTTTCGCCGAAAATACAACAAGGATCGTGCGACGTATCAGAACCCCGACGCGCCGACGATTCTCGCATCGCTCGAGGAAGCCGACAAAGTCGCCGAGCAACTGAAGCAGACGCGAATCAAGAAGGCATACGAGAAGGAACTCGCTAAACGGCAGGGCAAAGCGGGCGATTTCGGCGGGCAGTACGAGGATGCGGTACGGAAGCTGGGCGAACTCGAAACTCGTTTCGCGAAGGATCAGAAGCGGCTGGTCGAAGCCGAACAGGAAATGGCGAAACTGCCGCCCGACTCCGTAACGCTGACGCAAGTCAAAGCCGAAGAGAAGCGGCACGATGACGAGAAAAAGCCGTTGATTAACACCGATGCGAGTTTGGTCGAAGCCGAGGATAATATCTTCCGTTCGATCGCCGGCCATGCGGCCACCTTGCGTCTGGACATCAGTTCGCCGAAGCGAGTGAGTGTATTGCAAACGGCGTCGACTCCCATGCAACGCGACACCCGCAAGCAGATCCTCGGTAGTGCGTTCGCGGGGATGTTCGGCTTCGCGCTGATTGCCTTCTGCGCGATTGCCTACGAGACGAAAGTACAGAAACTATGCGGCGTCGCCGACTTTCGCAGCACCGCACCGATGCCCGTTGTCGGCGTGATTCCGTGGCAACCCGATGCAACTCGCGATTCGGCGAAGCGTACCGACATGCTCGAAGCGATCGATAAACTCCGAGCGTACGTCACGCAAACGTGGCTATCGCGCGGCGCGACCGTCGTATCGGTGACTAGCCCGATTGGCGATGAAGGCAAGGCGTTTACTGCGTTCCACCTTGCGAACAGCCTCGCACAGGGCGGCTTCAAAACCTTGCTCGTCGATTTCGATTTACGCACGCCCACGATGCACCCGTTGGCGAACGTGCCCAACGGAGTCGGGGTGTGCGAACTCCTTCGTGGTGAGGCCGATTTCCGCAATACGATTCACGCACTGCCGAGCGGATTGCACTTCGTTTCTGCGGGGCAATGGTCCGAAGCGGCACGAATGGCGGCGTGTGGCGGGCGGCTCGAAGCGCTGCTCAACCGGCTCAAGGAACCGTTCGACTGCGTGATTTTGCACGGGCACTCGTTGCTGACCGCGGCAGAAGCGGTGGAAGTGTCGCGGCGTTGCGATGTCGTGTTGCTGTGTACGCTCAATCGCGAAACGCGATTGCCGATGGTGAAGAAAGCCAGCGAGCGGATCGCAACGATGGAAATCCCGTTCTCCGGGATCGTGTATCTCGGTGCGACCACCCAGGAAGCCTTGTGTTAAGGATGACTGCCTTGAAACGATCATTGCCGGTTTGGCTTGCGTTTGGCTTCGTGTTGGCGGGGGCGGCCGTTCACGGTGCGATCACGCAGCGTTGGTCGGTGTTCGCACCGAACGTCGAACGCACCGAGCGAATGCACGCGGTGGCGGTGAAATTCGCCGATGCCGAAGTGACGGACGTGCCGCACGATGTCCCGTTGAAAGAGCGAAGCATTGCGACATCGCGACGATATTTTTCCGCGTCGCACAACGTTTCGGCGATGATCTCCGTCATATCGGGTGTGCCCGGTGCGGTGTCGACGCACACGCCGGACGTTTGCTACACTGCAAGCGGCTACAAAATGACCTTCGGCCCGAAACGCGAAAAGGTAACGATGCCCGATGGCAAAACGGCGATGTTCTTCGTCGCCGATTTCGAGAAGCGCAAGGCCACCGAAGTCGAACGGCTGCGCGTGCGTTGGGCGTGGACGGCCGATGGCGCTTGGGACGCCCCGGACTATGCCCGTTTCCAGTACATGAAGGCGAGCGAACTGTTTAAGCTGTACATCGTGACCGCGTTGGCGGAATCGCCAACCGGCGATCGCATCGAAGATGCGGAGCCGACTCGCGTGTTCGTGCGAGATACGTTCACGCAATATGCCGAAGCCTTCGCGAACGCACCGACGACCACAACACCCTGATGAACCCCTTGGTAGGATACCTTCCACGATGAACTTAACGAAAACGGGAAATCGAATCTTCCCGGTCACAGTCGTAGTCAAGGCGATCGCCATCGAGACTGTGCCGAACCCGAAGAGCGCGATTGCGGGCGAGCGTTGGAAAACGGCGTTCGATTTCACGGCTGCTATCGTACTCATGCTGCCGTGTTTACCCGTCATGTGGCTGGCGATGTGGCTCACGCGACTGACTTCGCACGGTCCCGGAATGTACTCGCAAATACGCATGGGCCAGTCTGGTAAGCCGTTCACGATCTACAAGATTCGTACGATGCGCATCGATGCGGAAAAGGACGGCAAACCGCAATGGTCCAAGCCTGGCGACACACGCATTACGCGGCTCGGTGCCATTATGCGTGCGTTGCATATCGACGAACTTCCGCAACTGTGGAACGTACTTTACGGCGAAATGTCGCTCGTAGGCCCACGACCCGAGCGACCCGAAATTGCCGCAAGCCTCCGCAAGGAAATCCACGGCTACGACCGTCGCCTCGAGGTCAAGCCCGGCATCACCGGGTACGCGCAAATCCACCTCTCGCCCGATGAAACCATCGAGTGCGTGCGGCTCAAACTCGCCTACGATCGTTACTACATTCGCCACGCCAGCCCGATGCGAGATCTCTCGATCTTGCTTTGTACGGCACTAAAAGTGCTCGGGTTACGCAAGTTGTATCGACGGCGATAACATTCCGTTCACGCTTGTCCGGAGGTCAAGGATGCCGACCGTCACCGTGATCGTTCCCGTGCGGAACGAGGCGCGTTCGATCGAACAAACGCTTCGTTCGCTGTTCGAGCAAGATTACCCGCGCGATCAGTATGAAGTCATCGTTGCCGACGGTTGCAGCGACGACGAAACCGTGCCGATCGTCCGACGGCTTCAGGGCGAATTTGCGAACTTGCACCTGACGTACAATCCACGGCGGGTGTCGAGTGCGGGGCGAAACCTCGGCATCTATCACATGACGGGCGAAGTCGCCGTTATCGTCGATGGCCACTGCCATATTCCGGACCGCAACTATCTGCACAACCTCTCGAATGCCTTCATGGAAAGCGGTGCCGATTGTCTCGGTCGACCGCAACCGCTCGATGCTCCAAACCCGACGCGGTTCCAGGAAGCGGTTTCGATCGCCCGCTCGAGCCGATTAGGCCACAATCCGGAATCGGATATTTTCTCCGACGAGGCGAAGTTCGTGCCGCCGCAAAGCACGGCAGTGGCCTATCGGCGAAGTGTGTTTGAAACGGTGGGGCTGTTCGACGAGCAGTTCGATGCCTGCGAAGATGTCGAGTTCAATCATCGCGTCGATGCGGTGGGGCTGTCTTGTTTCTTCTCGCCGAAGTTGAAAATCGTTTACGATCCGCGCACGACATTTACGCGGTTGTTCATTCAACTCGGGCGCTACGGTTCGGGTCGTGGCCGGCTCGCGGCAAAGCACCCGGCGTCGCTTTCGCTACCCGCACTCGTGCCGCCGCTGTGGGCGATCTGGCTCGTGGTGGGTGGCATAACCAGTGCGTTTGTGCCGTATGTCGGGTGGGCGTATCTGGCGTCGATTCTGCTCTACATCAGCGTGATTGCGGGCGGTTCGATCGTACTCGGTTTGGGCAAATCGCTTGCGGTTGTGGCCCGCGTGCCGCTCGTTTTCGTCGGCATCCACTTCGGCTTCGCGTGGGGATTTTTGAAAGAGACGGCACGCCAGTTGCGTATCATACGCACATGAAAACCGGCGAAACCTTTCCGAATCTGACGTTCCTGAAACCCGGTGGCACGGCTGTTGTGCTCTCGGAACTCCTCACGGCGGATCGCACGCTGATCCTCATGATGCGGCACCTGGCCTGAATGCCTTGCGTTGCCCACCTCGGCGAGGTGGCCCGTAACTATCCTGCATTCCAAGCGGCAGGTATCGCAGTCTTCGGCATCGTACAGGCACCACCGGCAGTGCTACAGACGTTCCTGAAAAGCGAACCGCAACCGTTTCCCATCGTGGCCGATCCGGAACGGGCTTCCTACAAGGCATTCGGACTCGGGCGCGTCAGTATCTGGCACTTCTTGCGGCCACGCATTCTGTTCAATTTCATCAAGTTGCTGTTTCGTGGCGAGCGGATTCGCAAGCTCACGCACACCGAAGATGTCTTCCAGCTCGGTGGCGATTTTGCACTCGATCGCAACGCCAAGCTCGTTTACGCCTACCCGAGCAAGGACGCTACAGATCGCCCGCGGCTTGCAGATCTGATTGAGAAACTGCGGACCAAAGTCTAGATCGAGTTATCCGTCACCCGTTGGCTGGAGCCGCCGTTGCTATGGTCGTCGGTGTTCGAAAAGTAGCCGAAACAGGCGAGGAAGAAGCCCACGCCGCCGACGAGTATGCCAACGGCTGGATTCGTCATCCCGAAGCTCTTGTAATCGCTCATTAACAGCTCGCCGAAAAACATCACGACGACGCCCGCAATGGTCGTCCCGTTCATGATCGTCCCCAAAAAAGTGAAATTAGTGTAGTTGATACGAGGTTAGTACACGGAATCGAATTACGTGTCGCAAAACTTTCGTGAAATGAAAATCCGCCGTCGTCGTTAATGTTTGTAAGCTCGCGGATTGTTGCTCGGCGCGAGAGTGACAGTCGGATAAACTATCGTCAGTCATGTCTGAGACGCGGACCGTGAGGTAACACCATGATTCGTTGCGATTTGTTTCTTTTACTACTTTTGTTCGTATCTGTCATTCCCGTTGCGAACGCCGAAGATGCGGTCGCTGTCGAACGCCGCGTTCAGCAGATGGTTGTGGCGATCGATCGCCGGATCGAGAGCGATTGGCTGACACACAACCTCAAGCCGGCGGCGGTGGCCGACGATTCGGAATACGCGCGTCGCGTCTATCTCGATCTCATTGGCCGCATCCCGAAAGTCGGCGAACTGACCGAATTCGCGAACGACAAATCACCGGACAAGCGGGCGAAATTAGTCGAGAAGTTATTGAATATGCCCGCACACGCCCGGCACTTCGCCGCCGGTACCCGCAACGAATGGCTGCCCCAAACACAGACTGATATCCGCTTCATTTTCCTCGGCGCGGGCGTCGAGTTGTGGCTCCGCGAACGCTTCCGGCAAAACACGCCGGCCAGCGAAGTCGTTCGTCGACTGTTATCCGTGAAGCTCGGCGAAGGAGCGGCAGTGCGGTTTCGCAACGCGCAGGTACCCGATGGCGATACGGAATCGCAGCAGCTTTTGAACTATTACCAAGCCAACGAAGTGCGACCCGATCAACTCGCGGCATCGGTGAGCCGCGTCTTTCTCGGTGTGAAACTCGAGTGTGCCCAGTGCCACGATCACCCGTTCGCCCCGCACACGAAGGAACAATTTTGGCAGCTCGCCGCATTCTTCGGCGAGTTCTCACCACTACCCGCTGTCGCACCGAGTTTCGTCGGCCCACTGCCTCCGCAGTTCGACAAAAACCAGATCACGATCCCGAATACCGAAAACACCATCATCGCGACGTACTTCGATGGCACATTTCCGGAATGGAACGCGAAACGGCTGCCCCGTCAGGAACTCGCCGTCTGGCTGACCTCGCCGGAGAACCCGTACTTTGCACGCAATTTAGCGAATCGCATGTGGGCACGTTTCTTCGGCATCGGCCTGATCGACCCAATCGACGAACCTGGTGACAACAACCCGCCGAGCCACCCCGAACTTCTGGACGAACTCGCAAAAGGCTTCGCAGAAAGCGGTTTCGACAACCGTGTGCTGATTCGTGCCATTGTCCGCAGCAAGCCATACCAACTCACGAGCCAGCTCACACACCCGACGCAAAACGATCCGCGACGCTTCGCCCGCATGGCGATGAAAGGGTTGAGCGGCGCACAAATCTACGATAGTTTCGTCGTCGCAACGGGCATGGCAAACGACGGGAACCTCGAGCCTGTTTTCTTCGATGCGCAATCGCAGACACCGCGTGGCCGATTCGTGAAGCAGTTCCCAACGGGCGGGAAGGTGACCGAATCGCAGACGTCGATTTTGCAAGCCTTGATGATGATGAACGGAACCGAGATGGCACAACAAACGACGATCAAAACCGGCCAGACGCTGACCGCGATCGTGGATGCGCCATTCCTTACGACGGAAACGCGAATCGACGCGCTCTATCGTGCCGTCGTTTGCCGAAATCCAACCGTAGAAGAACGCGAAAAATTAGCCAGCTACGTCGATCGCGGCGGCCCGTCCGGCAATAAAACGAAAGCGCTCGCCGACGTGATGTGGGTGTTGCTGAACAGCACGGAATTTCTGTTTAACCATTGAGTGGTTCCGAGGCATTAGGCGAGCGGTGGGTGTAAGCCCACTGATCCAGCCACCGTCGTACACAGCAGTAACGGATCGAGATTGCCTCATCGAAATCAACATGATCTGCGACTCAGGAAGAATCAGGGGAGTTACCTCCCGCGCTCGCCAAGAATGGTAACCCGGTTTTGAACCGTGCCGATTTTGGTCGAAGTCAGTCGGGTTCTTCGGTCCTGAAGAGGATCGCACTCGTTATTATGTTCGACAGTTTCCGTAACCATTCCGAGGTGATGCCGATGTTCGATCGCGATGCGTCTCGCAGGCAGTTCATTCGGGTGGGTGCGCTCAGCGTGGGCGTATCGGTGTCGGGGTGGTTGGCCCCGCTAGCGAACAGCCTTGCCGCCGACCCGAAACGGAAGCGGTCCTGCATTCTGTTGTGGATGAATGGCGGGCCGTCGACCATCGATCTTTGGGACTTGAAGCCCGGCCACGGGAACGGCGGACCGTATAAGGAAATCGCAACGAGCGTACCGGGGTTGAAGATCGGAGAGCACCTGCCGACGCTGGCGAAATTCGGCGACCGCCTCGCGATTCTGCGTGGAATGTCTACGAAAGAAGGCGATCACGGGCGGGCGACGTTCCTGATGCGCACGGGGCAACTTCCGCAAGGGCCAATCCATTACCCGACGTTCGGCTCGCTCGTTTCCAAAGAGATCGGCGACCCGAAAGCCGAGTTGCCGAACTTCGTGAGCATCGCACCGCGCCGGTTCTTCGATGCCGATCCGAACACACCCGGGTTTCTCGGGCCGCAACATGCTCCCCTCGTCGTCGGGGCATCGAACGACTTCCAGGAACCCGTTGCCGACGACATCGGCAGCCGGTTGAAGGTCGAGAACATCACCCGGCCCGAAAGCGTGACGACGGCCCATGCGGACGCCCGGCTGTCACTTTTGCGCGATATGCACGACGATTTCGCCACCAAACGCCCGACGAGCATCGTCAACAGCCACGTCTCGGCGTACGATCGCGCGACGCGGTTGATGCAATCGTCCGCCGGGAAAGCGTTCGACCTCAACGAAGAGAAAAAGGAAGTGCGCGAGCGTTACGGCAAGTCGCTGTTCGGTCAAGGCTGCTTGCTGGCAAGGCGACTCGTCGAGAAAGGCGTGCCGTTCGTCGAAGTCACGCTCAGCGGTTGGGACACGCACGGTAACAACTTCGACCAGGTCAAGAAGCAGTGCGATCACCTCGATAAAGGCTGGGGTTCGCTGATGACCGACCTGAAAGAACGCGGGTTGCTCGATTCGACGCTCGTCGTCTGGATGGGCGAATTTGGTCGCACACCGCGCATCAACGGCTCAAACGGCCGCGACCACTTCCCGAACGCATGGTCGACCGTGTTGGCAGGTGGCGGAATTAAAGGCGGGCAGGCGATTGGCAAAACCAGCGCCGATGGCACGACGGTCGAAGACCGCCCGACGACAACAATCGACCTGCTCGCAACCGTCTGCGGTGCGCTCGGTATCGATCACGAAAAACAGAACATGTCGAACGTCGGTCGGCCAATTCGCATCGTCGATAAATTGGCAAAACCTGTCACCGAGGTGATCGCGTGACCCGTACCGCGTGTTCACTTTGCACAATGCTTTTCTGCACGGCGACCGCAATGGCCGAACCGCCTAATTCACTTACGCGCGGTTTGCCGCGACCGACGGGACCGCGCGGCGATGCGTTCGTTCCGGGCATCGTCTCTATTGATGCGGCCCCGATCCAGCGACGCCACCCGCAGTTCGTGCTGCCATCTGCGTCGCCGATCCGCGATTCGGTCGATGTGATTTTCTTTGCGAAGGATCGACCGATCCGCGTGCAGATTCACGTGACCGTCGATGATGTGGCGGTCGATGTGGCCTGGCGGAATCACCTTAAAATGCTGTTTACAGCATTCGATCGCGACCGCGATGGCTTGCTGAACCGCTATGAAATCGAGCACATTTACAGTGCGGCGGGGATGGCAACGCTAGTCGGTGGGAACGCCTATCGCAACCTGAGCCAGCCACCGACACTCGAGGAAATCGATCGCGATGGCGACAATCGCGTATCGGTCGATGAGTTCGCATACTATTATCGCGAAGCGGTCGAAGACCTCGTGCAGCCCCGTTCGATATCGATCGACAGCACGCCGAATCGCAAGATGACCGAGAAGCTTTTCGCTGCGCTGGATCTGAACAAGGACGGCAAACTCTCGAAAAGCGAGGTGTGCGACGCGGAGCGAATTTTACTCTCGCTCGATCAGAACGAAGACGAATGCCTATCGCCAAACGAGTTGAACCTCGGCACCGCAGATCGAACGCCGACTGCCAAACCGGAACCGCTAGCAGCCTTGCGTCGGGTCGGGTCGGTCGAACAGCGAGGCGATTTGCAACTCTTTAGTGAGGCGATACCCGCAACGATCGTGCCGCAACTTCTGCAACGTTACGATGCGAACAAGGATGCATTCCTGACGCAAAAAGAGATCGGCTTCGACAAGGAGACGTTCGACCGCTTCGACGCGAACCGCGATGGCAAACTGTCTGCGGCGGAGTTGGAGTTGTGGCGAACGGGGCCACCAGATTTCACCGCCAACGTCAACATCAGCGATCTTGCCGAACGAAGAAAGATGACGATTTACTACGCATCGGGTAAGACACTGCCCGCGGGGTTGGAAATTCGCACATCGAGTCCGGGCCGGTTGGTGTTGCGGGTGGGCGGGCAGTTGCTCGATCTTTACGCAGGGGCGGCACCGTCGTACGTCATCGACCGCCTCGACGCGGAAGTGAAGTCCACGTATCCGGCGGGGAAAACCATCGTGACCGAAGACGAAATCGGCGGGCAGGAGTTCCAGTTTCTGCGTATCGTTTTCGATGCCGCCGACTTCAACGGCGATGGCAAACTGACTCGCGACGAATACGCGAAGTATATGCGGCTCCAGCAATCGACGATCGACCTCACAACGATCGCCGGATACGCGACGCGGACGCCGAGCTTGTTTCATTTGATGGACGAAAACGGCGACGGGAAACTGAGCGTTCGCGAACTTCGCACTGCGTGGGATCGCTTGATCGTACTCGAACCCGGTTCGGGAACCGAAGTCACGCACGATGCGATTCAGCCATCGGCATCGATCCGCTTCGGGCGAGCGAGTTCGTCAATTTTAGCCGAGTATGCCTCGTCGATGAACAACTCTAACGCACCGCGAAAAGTGGCGGGCCCGCTTTGGATGCAGATGATGGACCGCAATGGCGACGGCGATATTTCGCGGCTCGAATTCCTCGGCACCCGCGCCGAGTTCGACCGCATCGACACCGATAAAGACGGCATTATTTCCACCGCCGAAGCCGAGACCTGCGACAAATTGAAACGGGTGGCCACGAAGAAATGAAATCACCGCACCGCTTCACGGGACTTCCATTCGGCGCGTTCTTCGAGGTACCACTTCACGGTTTGCATCAGCCCTTCTTCGAACGTCACCATTGCCTCGTAGCCGAGGTCGACGCTCGTCCGGCGCAAATCGGCCTTGGAAAATCGCACATCGCCCGTGCGGGTCGGCGTGAAGATCGGATCGAGGCGCTTGCCCAGAATCGCGTTCAAACCCGCCACGAGGTCGAGTACGGTCACGGTTCGCCCGGTGCCGACGTTGTAGACTTTCCCCGAAATTTCCGGCACTTCCGCCGCGCGTTCGAGTGCGGCAATCGCGTTGCCGACGTAGGTAAAATCGCGCGATTGTTTGCCATCGCCCTGCACTGTTGGGCGTTCGCCGCGTGCCATCATCGCGGTAAATAACGCGATCACGCCGGAGTACGGGCTGTCGTCGCGCTGACGCGGGCCGAAGATGTTGAAGAACCGTAGTCGTACGGTTTCGATGCCGTAGGTGGCTGCGAATGCCTGCATGTAAAATTCGCCCGCGAGTTTCGCTGCCGCGTACGGCGACTTCGCAACGGGCAGCATATCTTCGGTTTGGCCGACTTCAGCGGTGTTCCCGCCGTACGCGCTCGAACTCGCGGCATACACGACTCGCCGCACGCCGACTTTCCTTGCGGCATCGAGCAAGTTCAGCGTGCCCGTCGCACAAGCCGCGTGCGATACCGCCGGACTTTCGACGCTCCGCGTCACCGAAGCGAGCGCCCCCAAGTGATACACCACGCCGACGCCCCGCATCGCCCGCGCGATGGCTGCCGGATCGGCGAGGCTGCCTTCGACGATGTCGATGTCATTGTCGAAATTTTCGAGATTCGAATGTAAGCCGGTGCTGAAGTCGTCGAACACGCGAACGGGTCGGTTCTGCCGAACGAGACTCTCGACGAGGTGCGATCCGATAAAACCCGCGCCACCCGTAACCAGACTGAGTTCGCCCATGAACCCTCTCCCCAGATTTTGTCGATTCGGCATAAGTGGCGCGAGTTTACCCAAATCGGCGTCGCGGTGTCTAGTGGGAGTGGTGGCACAAGACGCGATTCGATTACAATGTTTGAAGACCATTCCTGAGCCGGAGGAAATCGTGTCGTACGCCGACTTCACAATCGAATCTGCCGAGACACGCTTTGGCCTTGTGGCCGTTCCTGGCGACCTGTTGGCGGGTGTCGTGTCGTTGTCCGTTCCCGAGTGGCTTCAGTCTCAGTTAGCACGCGGTCAGGAGATGGCTGCACTCGTCAGCGAGAAAGCGCGTTCGGAGTTTCTCGTCGCGCCGATATTGCTCGCTTGTCGCGGTCTGGTATCCGGTGCGCTGTCGGTCTACTCGGGGCAACGGCTGGACGTGGACGCCGAACTGGGGCTTACGGGCGAATGCGATTACATCCTCGCGCTCACGCCGCCAGTTCCCCGGCTGCGCGCCCCACTTGTGACCGTGCTGGAAGCGAAACGGGGCGACATCGAACAGGGTCTGGGCCAATGCGTGGCGCAGATGGTAGGGGCGAGGTTGTTTAACGAGCGTGCCGGCTCCAGCATCAAACACGTGTTCGGCGTGGTGACGACAGGCGAGTCGTGGCAATTCATTCGTCTCGAAGGCAAGTCCGTGACTTTGCATCGGGAAAGAGTGTTCCTCGCTGAACTTGGTGTTATCCTCGGCGCATTACAGATGATGCTGTCCCAGCCTTAAACGCGCACTTCGCGGCACAACCGAACTTTCGCCTGGCACCCTTCCCTTCGCAAATATCCTCTTGTGACCGCGTCTGCGTCTGAAACAATAGAACTACGTGTGACGCACACTCTCCTGGCGGACGATGAGCTACTCGCTAATCACCATCTGGTACGAACGGACCCGGTTTCTACCGGCGATCTTTGCCGTGGCATTCAGTGCCATCCTGATCGCGGTGCAGTGCGGCCTCGTCATCGGTTTGCTATCGATGATGTCTTTACCCGTAGATAAAGCCACCGCCGATGTATGGGTCGGCTATCCCGGCGTAAGAAGCGTCGACCTCGGCCAACCGCTACCCGAACGCTGGGTCAGCCGCGTGGCCGATCAACCCGAAGTCGAACGCACTGAAACCTCGGTGATTGGCTTCTCGATGTGGACGCCGGTGTCGACATTTCAAACCCCCGGCACGCCGGAGCCGGTTACCATCGTGGGAACGCGGCTCGAACGCGATTCGCTCGGTGCAGTCGAATGCCTACGCGATTCGCCCGATATTCAAGCCTTGCTCACCGAGCCGTTCTCCGTGGCCGTCGACGAATCCGAACTCGGCCGCCTGAGCATTTCCGGCGTCGGGGATCGCGCGGAAATTTTGGGTAAGCGCGTGAAAGTCGTTGCACTGGTGAAGGGCTACAAGAGCCTCGGCGGGCCGTACGTTTTCTGTTCCATCGACACCGCCCGCGTACTGATGAAGTACTTTCCGGGGCAAGTCACGTACATTTTGGCGAAGTGCAAAACCCTCGAAGACGCCGAGCGCGTGACCGCGAGACTTTCGCAATACACGCAACTGAGCGCCTTCACGCACGATGAATTTTCGCACCGTTCGCGAATGCACTGGCTGACGACGACGAAGGCAGGCGTTGCGGTCGGCTTCACGGCACTGCTCGGGTTGCTCGTCGGTGCGGTCGTCACCAGCCAGACGCTGTATGCAGCCACGGCGGCCTCGCAACGCGAGTTTGCCACGCTCCGCGCGATGGGCATCCCCCGCTGGCGGTTGCAACTTTCCGTGCTGATGCAATCGTTCTGGGTGGGGATGTTCGGCATCCTCGTCGCCGCGCCGATCTCGTTCATACTTGCAGAAGCGGCGAACCGCGTGGGTACGCAAGTGCAATTGCACCCGCTCGTTCTCGGCGCGTCGGCACTCATTACCATGGTCATGGCGATCGGCTCCGGGCTGGCGGCACTCCGCTCGTTCCAGAACGTCGACCCCGCACACAACATCCGCTAACCCACGGTGCCCCGATGGCCGATGGCCGACGATTCCCAAAATTCACCACGCTGTTCGGCTTGCTCCTCCTCGGCAGTTCGATCGCGGCGGCGGCGTACTTCTACAACCGCAAACCGCCCGAGGTCGTGTCGACGGGGCCATCGCTGAACAACCTCGATGTCGTCTGTTCGGGCCGCATCGATTCGGAAAAGTTGGTCGTCACGCTCACCCCGTCGCAACCCGGCCGCGTCGAGTCGGTGTTCGTTTCCGAGAATGCACTCGTAAAAAAGAATCAGGAGATTCTCAAACTCGATGCGACGCAGTTTCTGATTGCCGTTCGCGAAGCCACCAACGGCGTGTTGGCAGCGCAGATCGAAATCGATGCGGCCAGCCAACGCTTCAAACAGCATCCGTCGCTGATCGTTTTGCAGGAAAAAAAACTCGCCTCGGCGATCAACGAAGCGAGCGCGAACGAAGACCGCTTGACCCAGATGCGCGAGCAAGCGAGCCTGAGCGGGCAACTGACGAAGTCCGACATCGATGCCGTTGCCGCGCGTGTGAACAGCCTGAAAATCCTGGTGGATGTGGAGAAAATTCAGCTCGAGAACCTAAAGTCGCTCGACCCGAATTTGGAAGTGCGGGCCGCGAAGGCGAAGAGCGATGCCGCCCAACTAAACCTCGACCGGGCGAACAAAGCGGTCAACGACTGCGTGCTGCGTGCCCCCTCTGACGGCACGATTTTACGTCTGCAAACGTCGCCCGGTGCCACGCTCGCGCCGGGTTCGCCGATGCCTTCGGTCGTGTTCGCGCCATCGGGGCCACTGATCGTTCGCGCGGAACTCGAGCAAGGCGGCCTCGGGCGCGTTCGCGTCGGCATGAAGGCCAAAGTCCGCGACGATGCCCGCGTCGATTCGCCGATCTGGACCGGTCGCGTAAAGGAAATCGCCGGTTGGGTGGCATCGCGTCGCTCGATCGTTTTCGAACCCGGCGAACTGAACGACGTACGCACTACCGAAGTGATTATCGAACTCGACCCATCGACCGAACGCCTCTGGATCGGGCAACGAATGCAGATCCGCATCAGCAACGAGTAGACTGTTCCCCGAATTTCACGTAAGGTCGCGACATGCCTTTTTATCGTATCATCAGCTCGCTGTCGGCGATTGTGTGCGGCGGGATCTTGTTCGTGTCGTCGCGTGCGGACGATGCGAAAATGCCTGTTACACAAGCCTCATTCGATGATACGGTCCGCCCGCTTCTGAAGGCGTATTGCCTCGGGTGCCATTCGACGAAGTCGAAGAAAGGCAGCCTCGACCTCGAGCGGTTTGCCACGCTCGCCGACCTTCGCGGCGACGTGAAGCCGTGGCTCGGGATGATCGAACAGATCGAAACCGGCGAGATGCCACCTAAAGACAAACCGCAACCGACGGCACTCGAAAAGAAACGACTGATGACGTGGGTGCGAAGTTTTCTCGATGGCGAGGCCGTGGCAAAATCGGGCGATCCCGGTGCCGTTCCCGCACGCCGACTGAGCAACGCGGAGTACGATGCGACGATCCGCGACCTCACGGGCGTCGACATGCGACCGACCCGCGAGTTTCCCGTCGATGGCGCAGCGGGCGAGGGCTTCACGAACGCGGCTGAGGCACTCACAGACATTTCGCCGACGCTACTTTCGAAGTACATGGCGGCATCGAAGGAAATCGCGAATCGTGCGGTGTTGCTGCCCAGCGGATTTCGCTTTTCACAAAGCAAAACGCTTCGCGACTGGAGCGACGAAAGCACGGCGAAACTGCGGCAGTTTTACTCGCGATTCGCAAGCAGCGACGGCAAGACACCGATCGCGGCACACCTGCTCGCGTCCGTTCGGCACCGCGATGCACTTTTGAATGGACGATCCACGACGAAGCAAGTCGCGGCACTCGAAACGCTGAATGAGAAGTATTTTGACGCCGTCTGGACCGCACTCACTGACAAGGCACCGTCAGTAACCCTCGACCCAATTCGAATGAAATGGAAGACTGCCACCGAGAAGGATGCTCCTGCCATCGTTACGGAAATTGCGAAAGTGCAGACGACTTTGTGGAAGGTCGTACAGGTCGGCAGTTACAAGCAAGATGCGGGCAAGGGCTACGCCGAAAGTGTGAGTCGGCAGGTACCGGGCGACGCAGCAACCGACGGCGATAAAGCCGCGTTCCGCGCGGTGTTCCCACTCTTCATCTGCTTCCCGCAAGTCATCCCCACCGATGAAGTCGTCTGCCTGAAAATGTTCCACCGCGAAGACGAACCGCTCGTTCGCCTTTTCTTAAATCCCGGACAATTGAAGGAACTCGAACGGCTCTGGGCGGAGCATCGCTTCATCAGTCGGCAACCGGTTGCGGAGTTCGCGTATCTGCCGCAGTTCATCGGCTTCGTCACGCAGGATCAGCCGAAGGCAATGGTCACATTTTTTGAAAGCCTGAAGCCCGCGTTTCAGAAACGTG
>Ga0105047_10005208_pt1 | contig 22401 bp, 18 predicted proteins | sample MAT04_FD_78384 | JGI IMG/M metagenome (GOLD analysis project Ga0105047, IMG submission 78384) | Freshwater microbial communities from Lake Fryxell liftoff mats and glacier meltwater in Antarctica - MAT-04 (megahit assembly) | ecosystem: Environmental > Aquatic > Freshwater > Ice > Liftoff... | reverse complement strand
CACCCTGACTATCTCGTGCGGGCCGACCCGCCGATGGGTGCAGACGGCCCCGAGTACACCGCTACCCGCACCACCTACCAGCAGGACCTGTGGCACTACACGATCTCGCGCATGGTCGATGCCTGCGCGATGTACGGCCTGCTGCCGTTCTACGGCCCCTTCGGCGACATCAAGGACACGGTCGCCTGTGAGGACCAGTTCCGCAACGCCTACCTGCTGGGCTGCGTGGGCGCCTGGAGCCTGCACCCCGTGCAGATCGAGATCGCAAAGCGCGTGTTCAGCCCGCGCCCGGCCGACGTGTTGCAAGCGCAGCGCGTCATCGACGCGATGGGCGACGGCACCGGGGCCATCATGCTCGACGGCAAGATGGAGGACGACGCTTCGGTGAAACAGTGCAAGGTGGTCGTGCGGCTGGCCCACGATTTGGCTGCCCGCGACCCGCAGCTCGCGGCCTCGTACGGGTTCACGTCATGAGTGCGTCACTGCGTCCCCGCCGTTCAGTGCTGTACATGCCGGCCGCCAACGAGCGGGCGCTCGAGAAGGCGAAGACGATCGACGCCGACGCGATCATTTTCGACCTCGAAGACGCTGTTGCTCCCGACGCCAAAGCGGCGGCACGAGCGAATGCCGTCGCGGCCGCTTCCTCCGGTGAGTACGGCTCGCGTGAGTTGGCGATTCGTTGCAACGGGCTCGACACGCCGTGGGGTGTGGACGACCTGGCGGCTGCCGCGCAATCGGGCGCCGCCGCCGTCGTGATTCCCAAGGTTTCGTCGGTGCGCTATCTCGACGAGGTCTCGGATCGGCTGGATGCAGCCGGTGCCCATGCCGACATGAAGATCTGGGCGATGATCGAGACACCGACGGCGATTCTCGATGCTCGCGCCATCGCCGCTCACTGGCGCGTGTCGGTGTTGGTGATGGGTACCAACGATCTCGCACGCGAGCTGCGTTCTGTGTTGGGCGCTGCAGACCGCCACCCGCTGGTACCGCACCTGGCGACCGCGCTGTTGGCCGCCCGCGAAGCCGAGAAGGTGATCCTCGATGGTGTGTTCAACGACGTGAAGGACCTCGATGCCTTCCGCGTGGAATGCCAGCAGGGCTTCGAGATGGGTTTCGACGGCAAGACGCTGATCCACCCTGGCCAGGTCGACATCTGCAATGACGTATGGGCACCTTCGGAGGCAGACATCGAGAACGCTCGCGGCCTGATCGCCGCGTTCGATGAAGCCATCGCCGAGGGCAAGGGCGTGGTGACGTACAACGGTCATATGATCGAAAATCTGCACGTCGCCAACGCACAGAGAATTCTCGCCGTCGCCGACGCCATCACCGCGCTCGGTTAATCGGCCAGCCCCTCGCGCCAATGACGGCAGCGTCGCTGGGTGGATCGACTGATCGACGACGAGATCACCTGATACGTCGCACGCTCCGTACGTCGCACTCGACCGGCCCGCACCTGGTACGCCAGCATGTCAGCAATCACCATATGCGGGGGCTTCGAAGTCCACGACCAAGTGGTCACGCCAGCAGCGTGGAGCGTATCCACCACCTCCGTCACCGTGACCGGACGCCCTGCAGCGAGTAGCACTGCAAACAGTGCCCGCCGCAACGTGAGGCCGGAGATCGGGAGCAGTTCCATCACTGGTACTGGGCACGGCGAGATGCTGCGATCGGCAAACATTCTCAGTTCGTCTGTTCCAGGTCCACGTTCCAGGTTCGTGCGTAGGCACTGGGCCCACCGGCCTGGCGGCCAGCCCCGGCGGAGGCCCGACAACTTACTTCAGTTCACCTCTTTCAGATTTCCCACCACGCCCAACCGTCGTTGCCAACTACCGCCCGGGGCTCAGCAGCTATACGAAGCCCACGGCTTTTCAAGTCGTTGGCAGAACCGCCGACCGGTTTTGGGTGGATCGGCAATCGGTCGACGAGATCGAGCTGACTCTCAACGTGGGGCAAATCTGAAAGAGGTGAACCAAAGGAGTCATGGCGACGGGCCGCACGCGGGCGGGATCGGGGCTGCTCAGGGGCGGATGGCGTTCAACGCGGCCATGGCCGAGCCACGGGCGCCGGCCATGTCGAGATCCGACACCACCAGGAACTCGGCCACATCGCGCTGCTCGACACGCAACGCTGTGTGCTGCTTGACGGCATCGAGGAACCAGTCGCGGAAGTGTGGCTCGGCCTCCACGACTCCCCCGCCGACGAAGTAGCCGTCGGGGTCGGTGAAGTTGGCGGCAATCGTGAACATTCGGCCAATGGCCATCGCCTGCTGCTCGAAAATCTTCAACGACATCTCGTCGCCGCGCTGCGCGTAGCTGCGCACTTCCTTGGCCGCCGCAGCGATGGGATGCGATGCCAGCGGATGCGAGGGATACTGACTCAGCCAGAACGGCAGCAGGTTGTTTTGAATGCCGCTGAGTGAGGCAACGCTCTCCAGGTCGCCATCGAAACCGCAGTTGCAGTGCGGCAACGGCTGGTCCTCCACCAAGAGCCCGTACATCGGAATGTGGACGTGCCCCAGCTCGCCGGCCATGCCCGACGCGCCGCGAACCACGGCACCCATTTCCACCACCCCGCCACCGAGGCCCGTGCCAACGATCGCTGATACCGACGACCGGTGTGCCGACAGGGCGCCGTAGTGCCGCTGGTGCGCGTACAGCGCCGCCGCGTTGCCATCGTTGTTGTAGATCACGGGCAGACCCAGCGCCGCCTCGACTGCCGCGCGCACATCAAACCCCCACCACTCCTCCTGCGCAAAGTTGGTGGAGCCTCGGCGTGAGATCACGCCACCGGCGGTGGCCGGGCCGGGCGTGTCGAGGCCGACCGCCAGCACTGTGCGCCCCACGGCCGAGGCCTCGTGCAACACCGCCGAGAACACTGCCGCGATTGCCTCAATGGCGGCCGCCGGGCCATCCGTGACCCGGCTGGGCACCTCGACCATGCGGTCGATCAGGAAGGTGCCGGCATCCGACAACACGGTGGCGTTGGTCTTGGTGCCACCCACATCGATTCCGACTACGACTGTCATGTGCCGACACACTACTGATGAACTTTGTGCGGGCACAATGACCGCTCTGTACGCCACCCCGTGTGACAACTACCATGGCGCCCATGACCGCGCTCGACACACATTCCGAAGACGCCTTCGACAACGACCGCAAGCACGTCTTTCACTCGTGGAGCGCGCAGGGTGCACTCAACCCGGCAGTCGTCACGCGCGCCTTGGGCAGCGAGTTCTGGACACAGGACGGCACCCGTTACCTCGACTTCTCCAGCCAGTTGGTCAACGTCAACATCGGCCACCAGCACCCCAAGCTCGTCGCCGCCATCCAGGAGTACGCCGGCAACCTGTGCACCGTTGCGCCATTCCACGCCAACGACGCCCGCAGCGAGGCCGCCCGGCTGATCACCGAAGTCGCCGCCACCAACATTGCGGACTGCGACCTCGACATGGTGTTCTTCACCAATGGCGGCGCAGAGGCCACCGAGAATGCGGTGCGCATGGCCCGTCTACACACCGGCCGGCACAAGGTGCTCAACCACTACCGCAGCTATCACGGCGCCACCAACGGCGCCATCACGCTCACCGGCGACCCACGCCGTTGGCCCAGCGAGCCTGGCATGCCCGGCGTGGTCAAGTTCTGGGGGCCGTACGCCTACCGCAGCGCCTTCCACAGCACCAGCGAAGCCGAGGAGTGCCAGCGAGCGCTGCAGCACCTCGACGATGTGCTGATGGTTGAAGGCGGGCACACCGTTGCCGCCATCATCATCGAAACAGTGGTCGGCACCAACGGCATCCTGGTGCCGCCCGACGGCTACCTGGCGGGCATCCGCGAGCGCTGCGACCGCCACGGCATCATGATGATCTGCGACGAGGTGATGGCCGGCTTCGGTCGCTGCGGCGAATGGTTCGCCTTCCAGAAGTGGGGTGTCCAGCCAGACCTCGTCTGTTTCGCAAAGGGCGTCAACTCTGGCTACATCCCCATCGGTGGCGTGGTCATCAGCCGCAAGGTGTCCGACACCTTCCGCGACAAGGTCTACCCCGGCGGCCTCACGTACTCGGGCCACCCGCTCGCCTGCGCCTCCGCCGTCGCCAGCATCAACATCTTCAAGGAAGACGGCATCATCGAACACGCCCGCATGTTGGGCACCGACGTGTTGCGGCCGGGCCTCGAGAAGTTGCAGGCCAACCACCCCAGTGTCGGCGAGGTCCGCGGGCTCGGCGTGTTCTGGGCGTTGGAATTGGTGAAAGATCGCGCCACCCGCGAGGCCCTCGTGCCGTACAACGCCGCCGGCGCCGACGCAAAGCCGATGGTCGAACTGGCCGCCGCCTGCAAGGCGAAGGGGCTGTGGCCGTTCATCCACTTCAACCGACTGCAGGTCACGCCCCCGTGCACGACCAGCGTCGAGCAGGTCGAGGAAGGCCTGGCCATCCTGGACGACGCGCTGACCGTCGCCGACCAGTACTACACCGGCTGAGCCGCCGGCAGCACGAGCGCACGAAACCCTCGCGCACCCCTCTGCCACACTCCCCCGATGGGACGCAACAACCAACAACGTAGGGCGCGCAAGCAGCGCCAAGGAGCCGCTCGACAACGCACGGCCAGCCCTGGAGCTGGTCGCGGCGGAGTCGAGCACACACTCGATGAACTGCTCGGCATCGCCTGTATGGCAGCCTTCGGGGCAGGTGCCAACAAGCCGCTCTTCACTGACGTGATGGCAATGCTGCACAAGTTGGAGACCGAGGAAGACCCGCTGGATCGACCCAGCGCACACGTCGCTCGGCTGTTGCGCCAGGTCACCGAGTATGTGCTCGACGGCGGATGGCAACCCGCCGATCTCGTGCACGTCGTCAAGCGCGAATGGACCCTTCGCGCCAGCCGCCTCACCGTTGCCTACATCGCCGACCACGCTCGTCGGTTCGACGCACCGAAACGCGCTCCTCACCCGTGGCTTAGCCAGTTGCAGGATCTCGGTGTGCTCGACGCAGATCGCACCACGGTCATCGGCGGGCACGGCGACCTGATTGCGGGGTGGGCGCGCACCGAACGACAGCACCCGGAGGAAGCGCTCACGGTTGCGGTGCAGTATCTGGCCCAGTTGCGCCAGCTACCCCGCTTGCCGATGGCACTGACGCCGCCCGCCCAGTGGGGCGCCACCAACCGCGGCGTCATGCCAACGCCGCGCTCCACGGAGGGCATCGACGCCAAGGCGTTGAAGCTGATCAGAGCCCTGCTGGCAAAGGCAGAGGCCACCACCTTCGATGCCGAGGCGGAGGCGTTCACCGCCAAGGCACAGGAAATGATGACTCGCCACTCCATCGATGCAGCGGTGCTCGCGTCGGCGGCCGCCGGCAGTCGCCTTGCGGCAGGCGTCGAGTCGCGACGTGTGCACATCGACAACCCCTATGCCGAGGAGAAGGCCAGCTTCCTGGCAGCCATTGCGGATGTCAACGGCGTGCGCAGCATCTGGGTGCCACACGCGGGCCTGTGCACCGTCATGGGGTTTCCGGTCGACCTGCAGCTCACCGACCTACTGTTCACGTCACTGCTGGTGCAGGCCACGCGGGCGGCGGCGGCGGCAACCGCCAGTAACCGACAGCTCAGTACGCCGTCGTTCCGGCGGGCATTTCTCATCGCCTTCGCCCACCGAATTGCCGAGCGGCTGGAGGCTGCGCGCAGTCATGTGGCCGCCGAGGCTGCCCTCGAGTACGGCGAGTCGCTGCTGCCAGTGCTCGCCAGCCGCGAGGCGGCGGTCGAGGCCGCGTACACCGAGGCGTTTCCCAACGCAACTACGATGCGCAGCCGAAGCCTCAACGCTGCCGGTTGGCACGCCGGTCGCCGCGCTGCCGACGCCGCTGACATCGGCGCCGGCGCATCCATCACCCGCGGCTGAGGGGTGCCCCGAGGCTGCGGGCGGGCACAGGCGAAGGTGCAACAATTGCGCCGTGACCGACACCAGCCATCTGCCTCGCTCAGCCGCCAACGACGCCACCGCCCACACTCAGGCCGTCACCTCGCGGAGCGTTCCAGCCTTCGATCCAGCCGACTTCGAACGCGCCGAGCGTGGGCTCATCGCGCAGCACCCGACGGGCATCATCGACGGCGACTTCGGTCAGGCCTGGAACATCAACAACTACGACTTCATCCAGCAGGGCTCCCCCAACCCCGACACGGTGCACCCCAGCCTGTGGCGTCAGGCGCAGCTGAACAACATCCACGGGTTGTTCGAAGTGGCGCCGGGCGTGTGGCAGGCGCGCAGCTACGACATCTCCAACATCACGTTCATCGCCGGCGAGACGGGCTGGGTCATCATCGACCCCCTCACCACCACCGCCACGGCGCGCGCCTGTCTCGAACTGGCCAACGCCCATCTCGGCGAGCGGCCGGTGACGGGCGTGATATACACCCACAGCCATCTCGATCACTTCGGCGGCGTGCTCGGTGTCACCACTCAGGCCGATGTCGACGCAGGCAAGTGTCGGGTGATAGCGCCCGAGCACTTCATGCGCGAGGCCGTGGCCGAGAACCTGCTCGCCGGCCACGCGATGAACCGACGGGCGCTGTACCAGTTCGGTCCGCTCTTGCCCCCTGGGCCGAAGGGCCACGTCGATTGTGGGTTGGGCAAAGGCACGCCGCTGAGCCTGCCCGGCCTGATTGCACCGACAAAAGACATCACGTTCACCGGCGAGGAACTGGTCGTCGACGGAATTCGCATCATCTTCCAGCTGACCCCGGAGACGGAAGCACCGGCGGAGATGAACTTCTTCTTCCCCGATCATGGCTGGCTGTGCATGGCGGAGAACTGCTCGCACAACATGCACAACCTGATCCCGCTTCGCGGCGCGCAGGCACGCGATTCGTTGGCGTGGAGCACCTACATCGACGACGCCATCGAGCTGTTCGGCGACCGAACCGAGGTGATGTTCGCATCGCACCACTGGCCGCGGTGGGGCACCGAGAACGTGCACGAGTTCCTGTGCCGCCAGCGCGACCTGTACCGCTGGGTGCACGACCAAACCCTGCGGCTGGCCAACCACGGACACGTCGCCACCGAGATCGCCGAGCTGCTTCGCCCCGCGATCGAGCACTACGAGGAGAGCCACACCATCGGCTACTACGGCAGCCTGATCCACAACGTGAAGGCGGTCTACCAGCGCTACCTGAGCTGGTACGACGGCAACCCCTGCCACCTCCACCCGCACCCGCCGGTGGAGGCCGGCCAGCGCTATGTCGCACTCGCCGGAGGCGCCGATGCGCTGCTCGCGACGGCACGTTTGTCATACGAAGCCGGCGACTACCGCTGGGTTGCCGAGTTGGTCAACCACCTCGTGTTCGCCGACCCCACCAACACAGCCGCTCGTTCACTGCAAGCCGACGCGCTGGAACAGATGGGTTACCAGAGCGAGTCGGCCACGTTCCGCAATGCGTACCTGATGGGTGCCCAAGAGCTACGCCACGGCGGCCCGCCGCGCCGCCCGGCCGCCAATCGCGGGCTGGTGCGCGCCCTACCCATCGACCAACTCTTGGCGCTGGTGGCGATGCGTCTGAAGGCCGACGAGGTGGGCGGCGTGAAGGTGAACATCAATCTGGCGTTCACCGACATCGACCAGCGCTGGACGCTGGGGCTGTCCCACCGCGCCGTCCACTACCGCGCCGGCCGACAGCTACCTGACGCCGATCTCACGGTCACCACGACCCACGAAACGCTGTCGCAGATCGTCGCCGGCGAAACCACCATCGATGCGGCCGTCGAGGCTGGTCAACTCGCGTCGGAAGGTGACCTGAGCGCGCTGCACGAGATCATCGACCACCTCGACACCTTCCTCGGCGGCTTCCCGATCATCGAACCCTAGGCATCGAACCCTAGGCACGGTTGCCCGGTCAGGCGCTGACCATCCAGGTGCCGTTGCTGCGGAGCAGGGCGGCCAGGTCTCCGGGGCCTTTTCGTTCGGAGGCGGCGGCCAACTGGGCGCCGACCATCTGGCCGTAGTCGCCACGATCGACATCTCGAAACACGCCGAACGGAGTGGCCGAGTGGTCGTCGTGAGAGAGGCGAGCCAGGGCGAAGGCGAGCCCAGGGTCGCTGCGGTTCGCGTCGTGCACCAGGATCGCGTCGTCGCCGACGTCGGCGACTTCGACGATGCGCAGTTGACCGTCGCTGCCCATCACCACGCCGCGGTGACCGTCCGCACCGAAGCGAATCGGCTGCCCATGGTGCAGATCGATCATCATCTCGTCGCGGGCGTGACGGCTGGTGATGTCGTCGAAGGCGCCATCGTTGAACACGTTGCAGTTCTGGAAGATCTCGACGAACGATGCACCCCGATGAGCGTGCGCCGCGCGGAAGACTTCGATCATGTGCTTGCGGTCGAGGTCGTGGGTACGAGCCACGAACGAGGCCTCCGCACCCAATGCCACAGACAGCGGGTTGAACGGGTGATCGATGGAACCGAAGGGTGTGCTCTTGGTGACCTTGCCCGTCTCCGACGTCGGCGAATACTGGCCCTTGGTCAGCCCGTAGATGCGGTTGTTGAACAGCAGGATCGTCAGGTTCACATTACGGCGCAGCGCATGGATGAGGTGATTACCGCCGATCGACAACGAGTCGCCGTCGCCGGTGATCACCCACACGTCGAGGTCGGGACGGGCCACCGCGACGCCGGTCGCAATGGCCGGCGCACGGCCATGGATGCTGTGCATGCCATAGGTGTTCATGTAGTACGGAAAGCGGCTGCTGCAACCAATGCCACTGATGAACACGGTGTTCTCAGGCGCGACGCCCAGCTCGGGCATCAGCGTCTGCACCGCATGCATCACGCCGTAGTCACCGCACCCAGGGCACCAGCGAACCTCTTGATCACTGACCCAGTCCTTCTTCGTTGTGATCGGAACAATTGTGTCGTTGATGACGGCGTCGCTCATGACAGTGCCTCCGTGATGGCAGCTTCCAGTTCGGCGGAGGTGAAGGGAAGGCCCTGCACCTTGTTGATCGGCTTCGCATCGATCAGGTAATCGGCGCGGATGATGCGACACAGGTGGCCGAGGTTGAGCTCGGGCACCAACACCTTGGGGAACCGTTTCAGTAGCTCACCGAGGTTCGGTGGCAGCGGATTGAGGTGCGTGAGGTGGATCCAGGCAACCTTCGTACCGACCCGGCGGGTGCGCTGGACCGCCGCGTCGATGGCAGCCCAGGTCGAGCCCCAGCCCAGGAGACACACCTCGGCGTCTTCGTCGCCCACGATGGTTGCCAGCGGAATGTCGTTTGCGATGCCGGCCACCTTGTCGGCACGCAGGTGAACCATCTTCTCGTGGTTGGCAGGGGCGTAACTGATATTGCCGGTGCCGTCCTCCTTCTCGATGCCGCCCACACGGTGCATCAAGCCAGGGGTACCCGGGATCGCCCACGGGCGAGCCAGCGTCTCAGGGTCGCGCAGGTACGGCCAGAACTCGGGAGTGCCGTCAGCGGCAACGTGGTTCATCTCCGTCTGGAACGGCACCGAGATGTCGGGCAACGTGTCGAGGTCGGGCAGTAACCACGGCTCGCTGCCGTTGGCCAGGAACCCATCACTGAGCAGAATCACCGGCGTGCGGTACTTCAATGCGATGCGAGCGGCTTCGATTGCGGCATCGAAACACTGGGCCGGGCTGTACGCGGCGACGATCGGCAACGGTGCCTCACCGTGGCGGCCGAACATCGCGATGTTCAGGTCGGCGGCCTCGGTCTTCGTCGGCAAACCCGTGGAGGGACCACCGCGCTGAATGTCGATGATCAGCAGCGGCAGCTCCAGCGAGATTCCCAGGCTGATCGTTTCACTCTTCAGTGCCAGGCCAGGGCCGCTGGTGGTGGTGATGCCAAGGTGCCCCGAGAAGGCGGCACCGAGCGCCATACCGACGGCCGCAATCTCGTCCTCTGCCTGCACGGTGCGAACGCCGAAGTGCTTGTGCTTCGACAGCTCGTGCAGGATGTCGCTGGCAGGCGTGATGGGGTAGCTCCCCAGGAAGAGTGGCAGCTTCGCCATCTGCCCGGCCGCCACCAACCCCCAGGCAAGGGCCACGTTGCCGCTGATGTTGGTGTACTCGCCCGGCGGCAACTGAGCAGGCTTGACCTGGTACGGGTGATCGAACAGCTCACTGGTCTCACCGAAGTTGTAGCCAGCCTTGAAGGCGGCGATGTTACTGGCCTTCACGAGGTCCTTGAAGCGGCTCTCGATCCATTCCAGGGTGGGCTCGGTCGGGCGCGAATAGAGCCACGAGACCACGCCCAACGCGAAGAAGTTCTTCGATCGCTCGGAGTCGCGAGCCTTCACACCCAGCGGCTCGGTTGCCAGCCGGGTGAGCGTCGTCATCGGGATCTCGACCACGCGGTATGCCGACAGAAAGTCGTCGTGGAGCGGGTTGTGGTCGTAGCCGGCCTTGTCGAGGTCGCGGGTTTCGAAGGCATCACTGTTGACGATCAGCAGCCCGTTCTGCTCTAGCCGATGCAGGTCGGCTTTCAACGCTGCCGGGTTCATCGCCACCAGCACGTTGGGCGCATCGCCAGGCGTGGTGATGTCGTGGTCCGAGATGTGGACCTGAAAACTCGACACTCCGTTGACGGTGCCCGCTGGCGCGCGGATCTCTGCCGGGTAGTCGGGAAAGGTTGACAAGTCGTTACCGAACAGCGCGCTCGCCGAGGTGAATCGGTCACCGGTGAGCTGCATCCCGTCGCCGGAATCGCCGGCGAACCTGACAACGACATGGGAGATCTGCTCCGGCTGCCGGTCGGTTCTTGCGTCGACGTTCATGGGCTTGGTGTCCGTCATGGGCCACCTCCTGGTGCGAGGTCCGGCGTCGTTGCCGCCCTCACTGCGCACGCTACCTCGCTGGCCTCAGTGTCAGCGCTACTCCAGCGAGCGCCACGGCCAGACCCACCACGGCCATCAGGCCGAGTTGCTCGCCGAACAGGATGGCTCCTTCGATGGTGCTCAGCGCCGGCGTGAGGAAAAAGAGGCTACTGACCTTCGCTGCCGCCTCGCGCTGCAACAGCCACAGCATGATCAACACCGCCGCTATCGAGAGCACGATGATCGCCCATGCAAGTGCGAACAGCGACTGCGCGGTGGGCGTGAAACCCTCGTCGGCATGGACCGTCGCCGCCAACGCGAGCACGGCCGCAGCGACGACGTACTGAGTGGCGGTGCCCCACAGCAACGATGTCGTGTTGCCGTAGCGGCGCTGCAGCAACGTGCCCGCGCTCATCGCCAGCACGCTGAGACTGGCCGCCAACAGCGCTCCCCCGCTGAGCCCGACCGACTTCGCCAGCAATCGATCGACGACGACCACGATCACGCCCGCGAAGCCGAGCGCGACACCCAGCCACTGCAGTCGCCGCAGACGTTCGCCCAGCACTGCGCGCCCGGCGATGGCGGTCAGCACCGGATGGAGGCCGGCGATCAGGGCGCCGATTCCCGACGGCATTCCCCAACTGATCGCGAGGAAGACTCCGCCGAGATAGACGGCGTGCATCGCAATGCCCACCACACCGGCCCACAGCACCTGCGATCGCGTCGGCCGCGGCGCTCCCGAGGCGGACGCGATGACACCGAGAACCACCGCGGCCAGCGTCAGCCGGATGGCCAGGAACGTCAGCGGCCCAGCGTCTTGTGTTCCGTAGTGCGCAACGATGAAGCCGGTGCTCCACAGCACCACGAAGAGCCACGGCGCGCCGGCCACCATCGCGGGCGCGACGCGTGAAGGGCGGGCCGCCGAAGCGACCCGCCCCACCACTTGTGCGTGTTCACCCTTGGTCAGGCGCCGCCCTCGGTGAGGGTGACATCGATCGGGGCAAAGTCGGCACCGTTGATGTCGACGCCCATCGACTTCAACAGCGCGTGCGCTGCGGTCACGATGTCGTTGGTGTATGCCTTGGCGTCAGGAGCCTTGGTCAGCACGGTGCTGCCCTCCAGGTTCTTGGTCTCCTGCGAGATCTTGGCCGTACGGTCCCATGCTGCGGAATCGATGTAGCCAACACCTCCGTCGGCGGGCCAGATGAGCTTGTTGACTTCGTTCATCTGCCACGTCTGGTGGGTGAGACCCAGGATTGGGCTCAGATCGCTGACGATGCCTGCGCACTCTTCCGCGTTGTCGCGGCAGAACGCCCAACCCTGGAGCGAAGCGGCGACGAAGCTGACAGCCATGGCCTTGTAGTCAGCATCGGCCAGACGGGTGCCGTCTGCCCAGATTGCGTCCTGCAACATGCCGACGCCGACGTCCTCGTACGAGATGACGTTGAAGTCTTCGGGCTGGTACAGCTTGCCGGTGTCGGGGTTGATCGTCTCGAGCACCTGTGCAAGCTCGTTGTAGGTCATTGCCTCGGCGGCATCGATGTCGCCTTCCAGCAGGCCGACCATGTCGAACTGCTGTGCCACGTTGTCAACCGAGGCCGGGTCGATACCGGCCTGGGTCATGGCGGCGAAGACTTCGAACTCGTTGCCGTAGCCCCAGTTACCAACTTTCTTGCCGGCGAAGTCCGCCGGGCTGGTGATGTTCTTGTCCTTGAAACTCACCTGCAGGGTGCCGCTGCGCTGGTACACCTGTGCGATGTCGACGATGTCGGCACCGGCTTCACGGCTGGCGAGCGCCTTGGGCACCCACGCAATTGCAAAGTCGGCATCGCCATTGGCGAGGACGGTCTGCGGTGTGATGTCGACAGCACCTTCGAGAATGGTGACGTCGAGGCACTGGTCCTTGTAGTAACCCTTGTTGACAGCGGCGTAGTAGCCGGCGAACTGGGCCTGTGTGACCCACTGCAGCTGCAACTTCACCGGAGTCAGCTCGGCACAATCGCCGGACGCTGCGGTATCGCCGGGAGCCGTCGTTTCTGCCGGTGCCGTCGTCTCTGCCGGTGCCGTCGTCTCTGCTGGCGCGGTGGCCTCCGCCGGTGCCGTCGTATCCGCGGTGGTCCCGTCATCGCCGCAAGCTGCGGCCACGATCGAGAGTGCCACCAAGGCGACGATCACACCCTTGTTTCGTTGCTTTCTCATTGTTGCTCCTCCCCCTTTGGAATGATTCCTCTAGGCCTGTGCGGGTGGGTCACGAACCCTCCCGATTGCGGTTGCGGCCGCCCGGTGTGGCGACCGCCTCCACGACAATTGCGATCAAGTAGAAACCCAGCCCCAGCAAGCAGGCACCGGTGACATATGCCCAGCCGACAGCGTTCTTCGAGTTGGCGATGTTGCTGGTGATCCTGCTACCGAGGCCGTTCTGCGCACCACCAAAGTACTCCGACACGTAAGCGTAGATGACCGCCAGTGGAGCCGAGATGCGCAGCGCGGTGAACAGAAATGGGATGGCATTCGGAATGCGCACCTTGCGCATTACCTCCCAGCCGCTGGCGGCGTAGCTGCGCATCAGTTCGGCGTGGACGGGCTCGACCTGGCGCAGGCCTTTGGCGACATTGACCAACACGACGAAGAAGACGACGAGCGTCACCATCAGCCGGCGCGGTACCTCGCTGGTACTGGAGAACATGTTGTTGAACACCGACACCAGTACGAACGCGGGGATCGCATTGATGGCAATCGCCATGGGCGTGATCAGCTCGTCGGCGATTCGAAAACGACTGAGCAAGAAGGACAGCAGTACGCCGGCGATGGTGCCGAACAACAGGCCAAAGGCAGCGTTGGTGCCCGACACTTGCATCGCTTCCCAGACGTTGCTCCAGTTGTCCGTCAGCGCCACCCAGATGTCGGTGGGCGCCACGAGAAAGTACGGCTGAAGGTCGAAGCCGCGCACCACCAGCTGCCACAGCGACAGCATCAGCGCGCCGAGCAACGCCGGCGGCCACAGTGCGTGCAGCACAGGGCTGAGGCGGGCCGTCACCGATCGTCAACTCCCTTGGGAGCGTGGCCGACGGTGCCGTACTCGGCGCCGCGAAGGGCCTCGCGCACCTCGGTGATCTTGCCGAAGAAGTCGCCCGATTCGCGAGTGTCGAGATCGCGATCCGCACCCAGCGGCACGTCGATGATGTCGGTGACACGACCTGGCCGCGGCGACATGACCATCACCCGCGTAGACAGGTACACCGCTTCGGGAATCGAGTGCGTGACGAAGATGACCGTGGTCTTGGTCTCGGCGCAGATGCGCAGCAGTTCGGCCTGCATGTGCTCGCGAGTCATCTCGTCGAGCGCCCCGAACGGCTCGTCCATCAGCAGGATCGGAGGGTGGGCGGCGAGGGCGCGAGCAATGGCAATCCGCTGCTGCATGCCACCGCTGAGCTGCCAGGGCATGTGATCTGCAAAGTCGGAGAGCTTGACCAGCTCCAACATTTCGCGGGCGCGAGCGCGACGCCTCGAGCGGTCCCAGCCCTTCAGCTCCAGGGGAAGCTCGATGTTCTTGGCAACAGTGCGCCACTCGAAGAGCCCAGCCTGCTGGAAGGCCATGCCGTAGTCCTGCTCGAGACGAGCCTGCTTGGCGGGCTTGCCGTTGACCGTCACTGCGCCGCTCGATGGCTCGGTGAGGTTGGCGACCAGACGCAGCAAGGTGCTCTTGCCACAACCCGAGGGACCGATCAGCGAGATGAACTCACCGGGTTCGATCGCCAAATCGATGTCGACGAGCGCGTCGACCTGACTGGCCTTGCCGGCGTTGAACACTTTGCCCAGCCCGACGACCTCTACTGCACTCACGAAAAGGCCCCCATCACGACACGTTCCCCATCACGACACGTTCCCCATCACGACACGTTCCCCATCACGACACGTTCCCCATCACGACACGTTCCCCATCACGACAAGTCCCCATCACGACACGGTCTCCTTCGGCCGGTTCCGCATGAAGAACGAATCGGCGATCGCAATCAGCGCGGCCATGATCAGGCCCAACACTGCCGCACCGATGATCGCGGTGTAGACGATGGCCGGGTCGCTGGTGGTGGCCCTACCGAACTCGATGACCAGCCGACCAATTCCCCCCCGCAGGCCGGTGGAGATTTCAGACACCACCACACCGATCACCGCGCCGGCTGCGCCCAGCTTGAGGCCGGGCACGATGTAGGGCACAGCCGCAGGAAAACGAAGCGTGAAGAGGGTGCGATGCCATGGCGCCGCCAGGCTGTCCATCAACTCGAGTGAGGCAGGACTGGGCGACTGCAAGCCGCGCAGCGTGTTGACCGCTATCGGAAAGAACGTGAGGAACGCGCCCAACACCGCTGCCGACAGCCAGCGCGGCCACTCCCACCCGAACAGCTCCACCTTGCCGCCCCAGCTGGCCACCAATGGTGCCAGCGCGATCAGCGGAACCGTCTGCGAGATGACCAGGTACGGAAGGATCGCCCGCTGTGCGAAGCGGAACCGTGTCATCACCACCGCCAGCGACATCCCAGCGATCAGCCCCATTGCAAAGCCGGCAAGCACAAGGCGCAACGAGAACCACACCGCGTCGATCACGACCGAAAGGACGGTCTCGTCGGCGTTGCGGCCGATGGGGTTCCCGAAGCGACTGAACATGTCGCTCACATGAGGCATCACCCGGTCCTTCGCACGCGGCAAGATCTTCCAGCCGAGCACTTCCCCACCGTCTTGCGGCCCGAACTTCTTGTACAGCTCCCAGCTGGATGCCACGAGCGCGAGCGCCACGAAGAACATCAGCACCCGGCGAGCGCGCAGAAACCACAGCCGAGGAGAACGGGCGATGGTCGGGACGGTCTCGGAGCTCATGAGGAACAGCGCGACCCTACGCCGCGCCCGGCAGCACGCGGTTCGGAGTAGGTGAACGCAGCGTCACAGCTACGTGCTGTCGTGAAGGTGAACGTCAAGACTTGGCCTTCACATGCTCGGCGACCGCCGGCATGATCTTCTCCCCGTACGCCTGCAGGGTGTGGTCCTTGTCGTCGTGCTGCAGGTAGACCGCGAACTGGTCGACGCCCAGGTCCTTCAGCTCCTGCATGCGCTCGATGTGGGTCTCCACCGGGCCGACGATGCAGAACCGGTCGACGATCTCGTCGGGCACGAACGTGGTGTGGCTGTTGCCGGTCTGCCCGTGCTCGTTGTAGTCGTAGCCCTGACGGTTCTTGATGTAGTCGGTGAGCGCCTTCGGCACCGGGGCGTCGTCGCCATAGCGGGCAACGATGTCGGCCACATGGTTGCCCACCATGCCGCCGAACCAGCGGACCTGCTCACGTCCGTAGGCCAGCCCGGCCTCGGTGCCATCGGTGACGTAGGCCGGCGCTGCAACGCAGATGGTGATGTCGTCCGGGTTGCGCCCAGCGGCAGCGGCCGCATCGCGTACAGCCTTGATGGTCCACTCCGCGATCGACAGATCTGCGAGCTGCAGGATGAACCCGTCGCCGACCTCACCCGTGAGCGCCAGCGCCTTCGGGCCGTATGCCGCAACCCACATCTCCAGACGACTCTTGGCCGCCCACGGCAGCCGTAGATCGCTGCCCTTGTACTCCACCGAGCGACCGTTCGCCATCTCACGAATCACGTGGATGCTGTCGCGCAGCGTTGCAAGGTTGGTGGGCGCACCGTTGGTCACACGCACGGCGCTGTCGCCGCGCCCAATCCCACATACGGTGCGATTGCCGAACATCTCGTTGAGCGTGGCGTAAAGACTTGCTGTCACCGTCCAGTCACGGGTGGCCGGGTTGGTGACCATCGGCCCGACGACGACGTTGCGCGTCTCCGCCAGAATCTGGCTGTAGATGACGTACGGCTCTTGCCACAGAATGTGACTGTCGAAGGTCCAGACGTAATCGAATCCGTACGACTCCGCCCGCTTGGCAAGATCGATCACGCGCCGTGACGGCGGCGTGGTTTGCAAGACGACTCCGAACTGCATCGCTGGCTCCTCTCGTTCAGTGGGTACAGGACTATCGGGTACAGGACTAGCGGGTACAGGACTAGCGGGTACAGGACTAGCGGTTCTGCGGAAAGCCGAGATCGACCTTGCTGGTGCGCGGGTCGGGCCAACGCTTGGTGACGACCTTGGTGCGTGTGTAGAAGTTCACGCCTTCTGGCCCATAGATGTGGGTGTCGCCGAACAGGCTGTTCTTCCAGCCACCGAAGCTGTAGTAGCTGACCGGTACCGGCACAGGAACGTTGACGCCGACCATGCCCACCTGCACGTCGAACTCGAACTGTCGGGCAGCGCCGCCGTCACGAGTGAAGATGGCGGTGCCGTTGCCGTACTGGTTGGAATTGATCAGCGCGACCCCGTCGTCGTAGCCGTGCACGCGGGTGACGGTGAGCACCGGCCCGAAGATCTCGTCGTCGTAGCACCTCATCCCCGGCGTGACGTTGTCGATCAAACTGGGATTCAGGAAGAAGCCGGTGGCGGGAACGTTGACCGTGCCGTCGACGACTACCGTCGCACCCTCGCCCGGGGCACCATCGACATAACCCTTCACCTTGTCGCGATGCTCGCCGGTGATCAAAGGCCCCATCTCGCTGCCGTCCTCGCTCGCAGGGCCAACCTTGATAGCGGGAATACGGTCCTTGATCTTGGCCACCAGGTCGTCGGCAATGGACTCACTGGCCAGCACCACCGACACCGCCATGCACCGCTCGCCGGCGCTGCCATAGGCCGCACTGACGGCAGCATCGGCGGCCATGTCGAGATCTGCGTCAGCAAGCACCAACATGTGGTTCTTCGCGCCACCCAGCGCCTGCACCCGCTTGCCGTTCTTGGTGCCGGTCTCGTAGATGTAGCGAGCGATCGGCGTGCTGCCGACGAAGCTGACCGCCTGCACATCCGGGTGCTCCAACAGCCGATCGACAGCGACCTTGTCGCCGTTGACGACGTTGAAGCAACCGTCGGGAAGGCCGGCCTGCTTCAGCAGTTCGCCGATGAACATGCTGGCCGACGGATCCTTCTCGCTGGGCTTGAGCACGAAGGTGTTGCCACACGCGAGAGCGTTGGCGAACATCCACATGGGAACCATCGCCGGGAAGTTGAACGGGGTGATACCGGCCACCACACCGAGCGGCTGCTTGATGCTGTAGACGTCGATACCGGTCGACGCCTGCTCGCTGTACCCGCCCTTCATCAGGTTGGGGATGCCACAGGCGAACTCGATGTTCTCCAACCCACGAGCCACCTCACCGAGGGCGTCGCTGAGAACCTTGCCATGCTCCTTGGTGAGCAGCGTCGCAATCTCCTTGCGATTCGCGTCCACCAGCTCGCGCATATGAAACATGACCTCCGCCCGCCGCGAAAGATTAGTAGCCCGCCACGCCGGAAACGCGCCGAGCGCAGTGGAGACAGCCACGTCAACCTCAGCAGAGGAAGCCAGATCAACAGAGGAGGTCTGCTCCCCAGTTGCGGGGTCGAAGACCACCCCGGAACACCCAGAAGTCCCGACAAGGACCTTCCCGTCAATCCAGTGAGAAATGCGATTCATGATGAGTCCTTAGTAGTGAAGAAGAAAGTGTGAAGGAGAAGTTAGAGAGCAAAACGCCCCAGAAGTGAGCAAGGTCCGAGCACCCTGGGCGGGATAGCAAACCAGCGAAGGGGAGCGGGCAGCTTCGACGACGAACCGGTAGGTCAGGGGTGGGGTTTCCCCTGACTGTGGTGAGGAGCGAAGGTGGCCGTAGCCCCTGAGCGGGCGTGCGGGGCTAAACCAGGTACTGCGAAAGGCCGCGGCGAACGTACTGACCGTGGCCTTTGCGGCCCTTGAATGTGTCGTTCTCCATGACCACCGTGCCACGAGACAGGACAGTGTCGACCTTTCCATCGATCACCCAACCCTCCCACGCGCTGTGGTCCATGTTCATGTGATGCTTGTCGTTGATACCGATCTTGGTCTTCGTGTTCGGGTCCCACACCACCACGTCGGCGTCGGCGCCGGGGGCGATGACACCCTTCTTCGGGTACAGGCCGAACATGCGAGCGGGGGTGGTGCAGCAGGTCTCCACCCAGCGTTCCAGCGAGATCTCGCCAGTGACGACGCCCTGGTACAGCAACTCCATGCGGTGCTCGACGCCGCCGATGCCGTTGGGGATGGCGGAGAAGTTGCCCAAGCCGAGTTCCTTCTGGTCCTTCATGCAGAACGGGCAGTGGTCGGTGCTGACGATCGCCAGTTCGTTCATACGCAGCCCCTTCCACAGGTCGCCCTGATGGCCATGGCCCATCTGGCCGATGTAGTCCGGGTCGTGGTCCTTGCTGCGCACAGGCGTGCTGCACACCCACTTCGCACCTTCGAAGCCAGGCTTGCCCAGCGTCTCTTCCAGCGTCAGGTAGAGGTACTGCGGGCAGGTCTCGGCGAACACGTTGCGGCCGTTGTGGCGGGCAGCAGCCACTTCGTTGAGTGCGTCGCCGGCGCTCATGTGCACGATGTACAGCGGCACGTTGCCGGCAACGTGGCTGAGCACGATGGCACGGTGCGTGGCCTCGGCCTCCAGAGGCGAGGGCCGGGTGTAGCTGTGGAACTTGGGGTCGGTGTCGCCGCGGGCCAATGCCTGCTGCACGAGCACGTCGATGGCGGGGCCGTTCTCGGCGTGCATCATGATCATGGCGCCGCAGTCGGCGGCGGTCTGCATGGCCCGCAGGATCTGGCCGTCGTCGCTGTAGAACACGCCGGGGTAGGCCATGAACAGCTTGAAGCTGCTGATGCCTTCGTGCTCGACGAGGTACTTCATGTCCTTCAACGACTGGTCGTCGACGCCGCCGATGATCTGATGGAACGCGTAGTCGATGCTGCAGTTGCCGTCAGCCTTGCGGTGCCATTCGGCCAAACCTTCGTGCACGTTCTCGCCGTAACGTTGCACGGCCATGTCGATGATGGTGGTGGTGCCACCCCAGGCCGCGGCGTTGCTGCCGGTTTCGAACGTGTCGCTGGCGAAGGTGCCACCAAATGGAAGCTCCATGTGCGTGTGCACGTCGATACCACCGGGGATGACGTACTTACCCGCCGCGTCGATGATGTGGTCGACGCCCTCCTCGGTGAAGTAGCCGGGCGCGCCCATCGCACGGATGCTTTCGCCGTCGATCAGCACGTCTTGGGCGATGACGCCCGTGGTGCTGATGACCTTGCCGTTCTTGATCAGTGTGGTTGCCATCGGAGGTTCCCCTATCGCTCGAACAGGTCGTCGTACGCGTCCGGACGGCGGTCGCGGTAGAACGCCCAACGATCGCGGACTTGCTTGATCTTGTCCATGTCGAGGTCGCGAACGATCAGCTCCGGCTGGTGAGCGTCGCCCACATCACCGACGAACTGGCCTTCCGGATCGACGAAGTAGCTCTGCCCGTAGAAGTCGTTGTCGCCCAGTGGCTCGATACCGACGCGATTGATGGCGCCGACGTAGTACATGTTGGCGACTGCCGATGCCGGCTGCTCCAGCTTCCACAGGTACTGCGACAGCCCGCGGCTGGTGGCCGACGGGTTGAACACGATCTCGGCACCATTGAGGCCCAGCGCCCGCCAGCCTTCGGGAAAGTGGCGGTCGTAGCAGATGTAGACGCCGACCTTGCCGACGGCGGTCTCGAAGATGGGGTAACCGCCATCGCCTGGCGCGAAGTAGAACTTCTCCCAGAAGCCCTTGGTCTGGGGAATGTGCTGCTTTCGGTACTTGCCCAGGTACTTGCCATCAGCGTCGATCACGGCAGCCGTGTTGTAATAGAGCCCGGGCCGCACCACCTCGTACATCGGCAGCACCAGCACCATGCCAGCCTCCTTCGCAATGCTCTGGAAGCGCTGCGTGGTCGGCCCGTCAGGGATCTGCTCGGTGTACTCGTAGTACTCGGCGTCCTGCACCTGGCAGAAGTACGGCCCGTAGAACAACTCCTGGAAACACATCACCTGTGCACCCTGGGCCGCGGCCTCGTGGACGGCCTGCTCGTGCTTGTCGAGCATGGCGTCCTTGGTGCCGGGCCAATCCGTCTGCAGCAGTGCTGCCTTCACAATGTGTGCGGTGCTGTCGGGCATGTGCGGACTCTAATGACACACACCATTGCGCACAATAGTTGTATTGTTACCGGACAATGAACGACCCGTTCAACGGCGCAAGTAACGAACCCTCTGCGAGAGAGCTCAGCAAAGCCATCGCCGGGCGGGTCGCCGACCGCAGCGCGCGCGGCATCGCGGCCGCCGTCGGACGAATGATCTCGGCCGCGGAATTGTCGGTCGGCAGCCGGCTACCGACCGTGCGCGAGCTGTCCAAAGAACTGGGCGTGTCCCCCACCACAGTCAGCGAAGCGTGGCAATCGTTGGCCGCCGTTGGCGCCATCGACGCTCGTGGGCGGCAGGGCACTTTCGTCCGTCAGCCCACGGGCCCAGCGACCCCGCGTCGCTACCGGCGGGTCACCGAAGGCCCGGGGCACTTCGCACTCGACCTCAGCAGCGGCACCCCCGACCCCGCACTCCTCCCCGACCTGCGCCCCGTCATCGCACACGTCAGTCGACAGTCGCTGACCAGTAGCTACCTCGACCAGCCGGTGCTGCCTGAGCTTGCCGCACGGGTACGCGCCGACTGGCCCTTCCCGCCAGAGGGGCTGACCGTGGTGGACGGCGCGCTGGATGCGCTCGACCGGGTTGCCAGCGTGATCGTGCGTCTCGGCGACCGCGTGGTGGTCGAGAACCCAACGTTCCCACCCCTGCTCGATTTGCTCGACTTGCTGGGCGCTGATGTCATCGGCGTCGACATGGACGACGAGGGCATGCTGCCCGCCGGGCTGGCCGACGCGCTCGCTCTCGGAGTGACGGCGGTGTTCCTGCAACCGCGTGCGCACAACCCCACCGGTATCACGCTCACCGAGCAACGCGGCCGGCAGTTGGCTGCTGCGCTGGCCGACAGTGACGCGATCGTGGTGGAGGACGACCACTCGGGCGACATCGCGAGCGGCGCATTGGTCAGCCTGGGCACGTGGCTGCCACATCGCACGGTGCACATTCGCAGCTACTCGAAGAGCCACGGGCCGGACCTGCGGCTGGCTGCGGTCGGCGGTGCCGGCAATGTGGTCAGTGCGGTGGCGAATCGCCGGCTGCTCGGGCCCGGGTGGAGCAGTCGCATCCTGCAGGCGGTGCTGTTGGAGATGCTCGATCATCAGCCGACCATTGATGCGGTCGGCACGGCCCGGGCGGAGTACGCGGCCCGGCGGCTCGCCGTCACCGAAGTGTTGTCCGTTGCCGGCGTCGGGTTCACCGGCACCGACGGAATCAATCTGTGGATGCAGGTCGCCGACGAGCGTTCGGCATTGCTGACGCTGGCCGCTCAGGGCATCGGAGCTGCGCCCGGCGAACCGTTCATGGTGCGCGACGGCGCACCATCGCTGCGCGTCACGGTCGGCCTGATCGACGCGTCGATCGCCACCTATGCAGCCTGCCTCGCCGAGGCAGCGGGCAACCAACCAACCCGCGCCGGCCAGCGCTAGCTGTCGCCTTCCTCAGTCGGGCCGGGTCGGGTCGGGTCGGGTCGGGTCGGGT
>Ga0105047_10005207_pt1 | contig 22401 bp, 19 predicted proteins | sample MAT04_FD_78384 | JGI IMG/M metagenome (GOLD analysis project Ga0105047, IMG submission 78384) | Freshwater microbial communities from Lake Fryxell liftoff mats and glacier meltwater in Antarctica - MAT-04 (megahit assembly) | ecosystem: Environmental > Aquatic > Freshwater > Ice > Liftoff... | reverse complement strand
GCCGGTGCCGCCTTCTTCGCCGCCGCCTTCTTCGCCGGAGCCGCCTTCTTTGCGGGGGCTGCCTTCTTGGCCGCAGCCTTCTTGGCCGGAGCGGCCTTCTTCGCCGGCGCAACCTTCTTCGCCGCAGCCTTCTTGGCCGGCGCAGCCTTCTTCGCCGCAGCCTTCTTGGCCGGGGCTGCCTTCTTTGCAGGTGCAGCCTTCTTTGCAGCGGCCTTTTTCGCCGGAGCGGCCTTCTTTGTCGCAGTTGCCATAACGATCTCCTTGATCAAGTTACAAAAGGCTCCGCGCTGCCGCGTGCAGCACGGAGATCCACCGCCCGGTGGTCTGCTGGTGGGTTTGCACCCCCAGCGGTCGCCCCAGTGCGGTGAACGGGGACACGAGCTCGGCTTTCTTGATGGTCGTGATGCCTGCCTTGGCTCGCAATGCTTGATCTCTCATGCACACCCGCAGCCCTTGCCTTGTGGGCATCGGTACTTTCGGTGTGCTGCGGTTTGCCGTGCACGTAAGACGTCAGTCCCACGCCAGCGCGCCGCCGGTCTGGTAATCGATGACCCGAGTCTCGAAGAAGTTGCGCTCCTTCTTCAAGTCGATCATCTCGCTCATCCAGGGAAAGGGGTTCTCCTCGTTAGGAAACAGTGCCTCCAGGCCGATCTGCTGCGCGCGACGGTTCGCGATGTAGCGCAGATAGCCCTTGAACATGCTCGCGTTCATGCCCAGCACGCCGCGCGGCATGGTGTCTTCGGCGTACCGGTACTCCAGCTCGACGGCCTGCTCGAACAGGGCCTTGATCTCGGCCTTGAAAGCCGGTGTCCACAAGTGCGGGTTCTCGAGCTTGATCTGGTTGATGACGTCGATGCCGAAGTTGCAGTGCATCGACTCGTCGCGCAGGATGTACTGGTACTGTTCGGCGGCACCGGTCATCTTGTTCTGCCGCCCCAGCGCCAGGATCTGCGTGAAGCCGACGTAGAAGAACAGGCCTTCCATCAGGCAGGCGAAGACGATCAGGCTTTTCAGCAGCGTCTGGTCGGTCTCGGGCGTGCCGGTGTGAAAGTGCGGGTCCATGATCGCCTCGATGAAGGGGATCAGGAACTCGTCCTTGTTGCGGATGGAATCGACTTCGTGGTACGCGTTGAAGATCTCGCTCTCGTCCAGGCCCAGGCTCTCGACGATGTACTGGTAGGCGTGGGTGTGGATCGCCTCTTCAAAGGCCTGCCGCAGCAGGAACTGCCGGCACTCGGGCGCCGTGATGTGGCGGTAGGTGCCGAGCACGATGTTGTTCGCCGCCAGCGAGTCGGCGGTGACGAAGAAGCCGAGGTTGCGCTTGATGATGCGGCGCTCGTCGTCCGTCAGGCCGTTCGGGTCTTTCCAGGTCGCGATGTCGCGCGACATGTTGACCTCGTTCGGCATCCAGTGGTTCGCGCAGGTCGAGAGGTACTTCTCCCACGCCCACTTGTACTTGAACGGCACCAGCTGGTTGACGTCGGTGTGGCCGTTGATGATGCGCTTGTCGGCGGCGTTCACGCGGCGCTGGCTGGCGGCCGGCTTGAGCGTTGCGGCACCTATCGCAAGCGGCTTGACCGGTGCTGCGGCGCGTGCCGCCGCAGCGGGCACCGCCACCGGCGCAGCGGTCGCGGCAGGCGCCGCGGTCATCAGGGCTGCGGCATCGAGAGGTTGCAACGGCAAGGCTGCGCTTTGCGCTCGATGCGCGTGGTTCGGAGTGCTTTGGACTTCGTCTTCCCAGACCAGCATGTGTATGTACTTCCTGCTCAATGCGAATTATCGGAGTGTTGTGCGCCAACACCAAGCACTGGTTGACTTTGCGCCCGAGACGTTGTTGCAGCAGCGCATCGACAAGGGCCCTTCGCGGTCACCGATGCGCTGCCTTCACGGACGTTCAGCGTGGTGTTTCGAAGCTCATGACGAGCGTCACTGACAGGCCTCGCAATCGGGGTTGTCGATGGAACAGAACTTGATGTCGCTGGCGGGTTCCGCGGGCATCACGGCAGCAGCCGCTGCACCCGAGACATCACCACTCGACACCGCGTTCAGCTTGCCCGCCGAGACCGTGGACTTTTCGCTGTAGGTGGCGCTGGTGGTGCGCAGGTAGTAGGTGGTCTTCAGGCCACGCAGCCAGGCCAGCTTGTAGGTTTCGTCGAGCTTGCGACCCGAGGCGCCGGCCATGTAGATGTTGAGCGACTGCGCCTGGTCGATCCACTTCTGGCGCCGCGAGCCGGCTTCCACCAGCCACAGCGCGTCGACCTCGAAGGCCGTGGCGTACAGGCGCTTGAGCTCTTCCGGCACGCGGTCGATGGGGCGCAGCGAGCCGTCGAAGTGCTTGAGGTCCATCACCATCACGTCGTCCCACAGGCCCAGTCGCTTCAGGTCGCGAACGAGGTACTCGTTGACGATCGTGAACTCGCCCGACAGGTTGCTCTTCACCGACAGGTTGCCGAAACTCGGTTCGATGGACGCGTCGACACCGATGATGTTGCTGATGGTGGCCGTGGGCGCGATGGCCACGCAGTTGCTGTTGCGCATGCCGTGCTCGGCGATGCGGGCGCGCAGCGCTGCCCAGTCCAGCGTGCTGCTCATGTCGACTTCGAGGTGGCCGCCGCGCGCTTCGCGCAGCAGTTCCAGGCTGTCCTGCGGCAGGATGCCGCGGTCCCACAGGCTGCCGCGGTAGCTGCTGTAGCGGCCGCGCTCGGCCGCCAGGTCGGAACTGGCGGCATAGGCGTGGTAGCAGACGGCTTCCATGCTGCGGTCGGCGAACGCCACCGCCTCCGGGCTGGCATAGGGAATGCGAAGTTCGTAAAGGCAATCCTGGAAGCCCATGATGCCCAGGCCCACCGGGCGGTGCTTCAGGTTGCTGTCACGCGCCTTCTTCACCGCGTAGTAGTTGATGTCGATGACGTTGTCGAGCATGCGCATCGCGGTGCGCGTCGTCTTCTTGAGCTTCTCGTGGTCGATCTGGCCGTCCAGCAGGTGCTGCGCCAGGTTGATGCTGCCCAGGTTGCAGACCGCGATCTCGGTGTCCGACGTGTTCAGCGTGATCTCTGTGCACAGGTTCGAGCTGTGCACCACGCCGACGTGGTTCTGCGGGCTGCGCACGTTGCAGGCGTCCTTGAAGGTGATCCAGGGGTGGCCGGTCTCGAACAGCATCGACAGCATCTTGCGCCACAGGTCCTTGGCCTGCAGGCGCCTGAAGAGCTTGATCTCGCCGCGGTCGACCTTGGCCTCGTAGGCCGTGTAGGCCTCTTCGAAGGCACGGCCGAACTTGTCGTGCAGGTCCGGGCAGGTGCTGGGGCTGAAGAGCGTCCACTCGCCGCCTTCGACGACGCGGCGCATGAACAGGTCGGGAATCCAGTTCGCCGTATTCATGTCGTGGGTGCGGCGGCGGTCGTCGCCGGTGTTCTTGCGCAGCTCCAGGAACTCCTCGAGGTCGAGGTGCCAGGTCTCGAGGTAGGCGCAGACCGCGCCCTTGCGTTTGCCGCCCTGGTTGACGGCGACGGCCGTGTCGTTGACCACTTTCAGGAAGGGCACCACGCCCTGGCTCTTGCCGTTGGTGCCTTTGATGTAGGAACCCAGGGCACGCACACGCGTCCAGTCGTTGCCCAGGCCGCCGGCGAACTTGCTGAGCAGCGCGTTTTCCTTCAACGCCTCGTAGATGCCGTCGAGGTCGTCGGCCACCGTCGTCAGGTAGCAGCTCGAGAGCTGCGAGCGCCGCGTGCCGCTGTTGAACAGCGTCGGCGTGCTGCTCATGAAGTCGAAGCTCGACAGCACGTTGTAGAACTCGACGGCCCGCGCCTCGCGGTCGATCTCGTTCAGCGCCAGGCCCATGGCCACGCGCATGAAGAAGGCCTGCGGCATCTCGATGCGCGCTTCGTCGATGTGCAGGAAGTAGCGGTCGTACAGCGTCTGCAGGCCGAGGTAGTCGAACTGCAGGTCGCGGGAAGCGTCGAGCGCGGCGCCCAGCTTGGCCAGGTCGAACTGCAGCAGCTTCTCGTCCAGCAGTTCGGCCTGCACGCCCTTCTTGATGAACTGCGGGAAGTAGTCGGCGTAGCGCTCGCTCATCTGCGCCTGCGTCACGTTCTCGCCGAGGATCTCGCGACGGATGGTGTGCAGCAGCAGGCGCGCGGTAGCGCGGGTGTAGGACGGCTCCTTCTCGATCAGGGTGCGCGCGGCCATGATGGCGGCCTTGAAGACCTCGTCGAGCGGCACGCCGTCGTAAAGGTTGCGGCGCGTCTCGGCCATGATGGGTTCGGCCTTGACGTCGGCACCCAGGTTGGCGCAGGCGGCTTCCACCAGTTCACGCAGCGCCGCCATGTCCAGCGGCACACGCTGGCCGCCTTCGGTGACGAACAGCTCGGGCGCCTTCGCGGCCGCCGGCACCACCTGACGCGCACGTTCCTGCGAACGGCGCTCGCGGTAGAGCACGTAGGCGCGCGCCACCTCGTGGTGGCCGCTGCGCATCAGCGCCAGTTCGACGTGGTCCTGCACGTCCTCGATGTGGAAGGTGCCGCCGCCCGGGCGCGAGCGCAGCAGCGCACGCACCACGCCTTCGGTCAGGCCCTCGACCGTCTCGCGCACGCTGGCCGAGGCCGCGCCCTGCGTGCCATGCACGGCCAGGAAGGCCTTCATCAGCGCCACGGCGATCTTGTTCGGCTCGAACGACACCACGGCGCCGTTGCGGCGAATGATCTGGTAGCCCGCATAGACGGCGGCACCCGCAGCGGCGTTGGCAACGGTGCCCGCGGGCCGGGTGGCGGCGGCGGGCGCGGTGGTGGTGGTCGGAGCAACTTGCATTCAATCCCCTCTTGTTGGTTCGGTCTGTAAATGGCACGGCCGGCGCATGCACAACGGCGGGGGCCGGCTCGGGACTACGGGTTCGGTGGCGGCGCCGGGCAGGTGCACGGCCCCGGGGCTTCACGCGGCAGGTGCCGCGCTCTGGAGCAGGGCCGACTGCGGCCCCAGAACAGGCTGCAGGCGGCGCGCCGGCGGGCTCTTCAGGATTCGCGAGATTATCACCGTGGGCACTATATCTGGGGTACCGGCCCCCTACAAGCCACTACGGCTAGTGTTCGGTCGGTAGCTTCCCGGATGTCGCGCGGGGCATCTTGCGCGCCGGCCGCGGCGGTGGACCGAACCTGCACGGTGTGCCGCAGCGCAGCGCGTGGCAGCCCGCCGGACCGCCACCGCCGCAGGCCGCGCTGCGCGCGGCGAAGGGCGTGAAAACGGCCGCCATGCCGCGCCGTTTCAGTCTTTGCGCACCCCGATCACGGGTGGATGCGGGCCGCCGCCCGCAGACACGCGCATCAGCCTTGTCCAGTCGAAGCCCGCGCCCGGGTCGGCCTTGCGTCCGGGCGCCACGTCTTCGTGGCCGATCACCTGCTCGAGACGGTAGCGCCGCGACAACACCCGTAACAGACGGCCCAGTTGCCGGTACTGCGCCGCCTCGAAGCGCCCGCCTTCCAGGCCCTCGAGTTCGATGCCGATGGACCAGTCGTTGCAGTTCTCGCGGCCTTGCCAGCGCGAGACGCCGGCGTGCCACGCGCGCTGCTCGCAGGACACGAACTGCAGCACGCGGCCGCTGCGACGCACCAGGAAGTGCGCCGATACCCGCAGCCCGCGCAGGCTGTCGTAATACGGGTGTGCGTCGCAGTCGAGCGTGTTCGTGAACAGCCGCCGCACGGCGTCGCCGTGGAACACGCCCGCTGGCAGGCTGATGGAGTGCACCACCACCAGCGTCACCGCCATGTCGGGCGGACGCGGGCCGAAGTTGGGCGACGGGCAGGCTCTTGCGCCGGCCCACCAGCCTTCGTGCCAGACACGGCGGCGCGGCATGGCGTGTCTGGCGGCTCTAGTCCGCGTCGCCCTCGGCCACGCCGACACCCAGGCGCGCCATGCGGTAGCGCATCTGGCGCAGCGACAGCCCCAGACTCGCACCGGCCGCGGTGCGGTTGTAGCGGTGGCGCTCGAGCGCACGTTCGAGGATCTCGCGTTCGACGGCGTCCAGGTAGGCCTCGAGGTCGGCGGGCAACGCGGGCGCCGTGGCGCCCACGGCGGGTGGCGGTGCGGGCGGTGCGGGCGGTGCGGCGACAGGCGTGCGGGCCAGCGGCGCGGCGTCGTCGAGCACGTCGTCGGGCAGGCTCAGGTCGGCGCACTGGATCAGCTGCGTGCCGGCGAACGCCAGCGCGCGGTGCAGCAGGTTCTCGAGTTCACGCACGTTGCCCGGGAAGCCGTAGCGGGCCAGGTGCAGCAGCGCTTCGGCATCGAGCGTCGGCACCGGCGCGACGCCGGCATCACGCGCGATGCGCTGCAGCACGTGTGTGCACAGCGCGGGCAGGTCGTCGATGCGCTCGCGCAGCGGCGGCACGTGGATGCGGATGACGTTGAGGCGGTAGAACAGGTCCTGGCGGAAACGGCCGGCCAGCACCTCGGCGCCCAGGTCCTTGTGCGTCGCGCTCACGATGCGCACGTTGACCGGCGTCTCGGCCACCGCACCGATGGGCCGCACCGCGCGCTCCTGGATCACGCGCAGCAGCTTGCTCTGCATCTGCATCGGCAGGTCGCCGATCTCGTCGAGGAAGAGCGTGCCGCCCTGCGCGGCCTGGAAGAAGCCCTCGCGGTCTTCGTTGGCACCGGTGAAGGCACCCTTGCGGTAGCCGAAAAATTCGGCCTCCAGCAGGTGTTCCGGAATGGCACCGCAGTTGACGGCGACGAAGGGCAGCGCGCCGCGCGGCGAAACCTCGTGGATGGCGCGCGCCACCAGTTCCTTGCCGGTGCCCGACTCGCCGGTGACGAGCACCGGCGCCATGCTGCGCGCCACGCGCTCGACCAGCGAGCGCACCTGCTGCATCGCGTTCGAGCCGCCGATCAGGCGCTCCAGCGCCGCGTGGCCGGCCAGCGGGGCGCGCACCGACGCCGGCGCGCCAGGCGCCGGTGGCACCGAGGCCGGCGCCGGCACGCGCCCCAGCGCCGAGGCCACCACCGCGCGGAACTGGCGCAGGTCGACCGGCTTGGTGAGGTAGTCGTAGGCCCCGGCCTTCAGCGCCTCGACCGCGTTTTCCGGCGAGCCGTAGGCGGTGATGACGATGGCCTTTTCCTGCCGGCCCGCGGCCTGCATGCGCTGCAGCAGGTCCATGCCACTGCCGTCGGGCAGGCGCATGTCGGTGATGACGAGCTGGTAGCCGCCGGGGCCGCGTTCGCACAGCAGCGCCCAGCCTTCCTCGACCGAGCCGGCGCTTTCGACGTCGTAACCCTCGCGCAGCAGCGTCAGTTCGTAGAGCGTGCGCAGGTCGGGCTCGTCGTCGACGACGAGCAACCGCAGGCCGGTGGCAGAGGCCAGGGCGGGGCTCAAGGCAGGTCTCGCAAAGGGACGGCTGGGGTCACACCGGTTCCAGGGGCAAGGCGTTGGCGGTGTCCGTCAGGGCGGTACGCCGCATGCTGACGACAAACTCGTTGCGCAGGCGCTCGGCCGCGGGCCGCGGCCGGTACTCGATGCTGGCGCCGTAGCGTTCGCACAGTTCGCGGCAAATATACAAGCCCAGCCCCGAGCCGCGGCTGCGTGTGCTGAAGAAGGGCTCGAAGAGGTGGCGCTCGACTTCGGGCGGTATGGGCGGCCCGTCGCTCAGCACCGACAACTGCGTCCAGCCGTCGTCGCGCCCGACCAGGCGCATGAAGATGGCGCCGCGATCGGCCGTGGCGTGGCGGTGGGCGTTGTCGAGCAGGTTGACGAGCACGCGGCGCAGGTGTTCCGGGTCGAACACCACGCCCAGCGGCGCCGGTGGCAGCTCGGCGCGCAGGCGGCTGTCGGGGCCCAGCCGCAGCCCGGTTGTGCGCGTCCAGTCGCTGGTCACTGCCGACACCGTGGCAGTGGCGTCGATGGTGCGCTGCGCGGGCTCGGCGCCCGGGGCCACCTCCATCACGTCGTCGACCAGGCGCTTCAGCCGCTCGACGTTGTCGGCCACCATCTGCGCCAGCCGCCGCTGGTCGGGCGGCAGCGGGTCTTCGAGCAGCAGCGCGTTGGCCTGCGCGATGGCGGCCAGCGGGTTGCGGATCTCGTGCGCGATGCCCGCCGACACGCGCCCCATCGCGGCCAGCTTCTCCTGCCGGATGCGCGCCTGCAGCGTGCGCAGGTCTTCCAGCAGCAGCACGGCGAAGGGTTCCAGTGCCACGTCCTCTGCGCTCTCGCCGGCGGACTCGAGCCCGCGCCCGCGCATGAAGCGCACCCGCAGCCGCAGCGTGCGCGTGTGGCCGGCGCCGAAGGCCAGCATCACGTCGCGCCCGGCCTCGGGCCATACGCCTTCGGCCAGCGCGCGCTCGACGGCCCGCAGCAGTTCGGCCCAGGCCGGCGTCTGGTGCAGCGTGAAGGGTGCAGGCGGCGTCAGGCCCTGGTCGACGAGCAGCGCACGCGCCGCCGGGTTGGCGGCGCGCACCCGCAGTCGGCGGTCGACCACCAGCACGCCGTCGGCCATCTCCTCGATCACCAGGCGGTTCAGCTGCGCCTGCTGGCGTGCCAGTTCCAGGCTGCCCCGGGCCGCCAGTTCCTCGCGCGCCAGGCGGCCGGCGAGTTCACCCGAAAGCAGCGTGATCATGAACATGCCCAGCCCGGCCAGGCCCGACTGCAGCATCAGCGCCGCGGCGGTGTCGCTGCCCAGGCCGGCGCGCCAGGCCGCGAACAGCAGCATCAGCGCCACGCCGGCGGCGGTGCCCAGGGCCAGCAGGCGTGACGTCAGCACCCCCGCCATCAGCACCGGCAGCACCAGCAGCGCCGCGTAGTTGAGCGAGGTGCCGACCTCGACCAGGTGCAGCAGCGTGAAGGCGACGAGGTCGACTCCGATGGTGGCCACCCACTGCCGCCGCCGCCGGCGCCCCTGCGGCTGCGGCGCCGCCAGCGGGCGGAAGCGCGGCAGCAGCCACAGCGTGATGGCCTGCACGCCGTACATCAGCGAGATCAGCGTCAGCCATTCGGCGCTGCGGGTGCCGATCAGACTGCTCAGGCCCTGTGCGCCGACCAGCCCGAGGCCGATCACGGCGCGCGCCGCGGCATAGGTGCGGTAGACACGCGCCAGCGCGCTGTCCTGGGCGCGCTCGATGCGGCGCGCCTGGCGCAGCAGGAAGCGGCTGTCGGCCGGCGCTTCGCCCGAGGCCAGCCAGCCGGGGTCGAAGAAGGACTCGGCCGCGGTGGCCGAGTCGGTGGCGCCGAAGTCGCCGAACAGCGGGTCGTCGTGGCGGCGGTTGCCGGCGCCACGGCGGTCGGTGCGGCGCCGGTCGCCTTGGCGGCGGTTGGCGTCGGTCGCGTTCATCCCGGCGCCGCGTTCAGCGCGGCCCGGCCTGCTGGTGCGCCGCGCTGCAGTAGGCCTGGCCGGCGGGATCGAACAGGGCGTCGGTCTGCGGCAGGTGCACGCCGCAATGCGCGCAGGCCAGCATCGGCGTGGCTTCGGCCGCGGGTGCGCCGGGCCGCGGTGGCGGTGGCTTCTTCGGCCCCGTCACGCGGTGGCGGGCCTTGAACATCCAGATCGCGATGCCGACGACGACCAGCAGCAGCAGGAACTTCATGGTGCGCGCTGCGCCTTCATCCCGGTGGCCGTTCGAGCAGCACTTCGAGCACGAAGCGCGAGCCGACGTAGGCCAGTAGCAGCAGCACGGCGCCGGCGTACAGCCAGCGGGTGGCGCGCTTGCCGCGCCAGCCGCGCAGGCGGCGCCCCACCAGCAGCGCGGCGAACACGGCCCACGCCAGGATGGAGAACACCGCCTTGTGGTCGGTCCAGCGCCAGTGCACGGTGTTCAGCACGCCCAGCACCAGCGTCGCGGTGAGCACGGCGAAGCCGGCCTCGACGAAGTGGAAGGTGACGCGTTCCAGTTGCAGCAGCGGCATGCCGAAGGCGCTGGGGCCGACGGCCTGCAGGCGGCCCGCGGGCCCGCCGGCGCGCAGGCGGCGCTCGGCGGCGTCGAGCATCAGGGCATGCAGCACCGCGGCACCGAAGAGGCCATAGGCGCTGACACCCAGCACGAAGTGCAGCGGCGCCAGCGGCGAGGTGATGGGCCGCAGTTCCCCCGGGAAAAGTGCCATCACGGCCACCGCCAGCATGCCCGCCACCGCCAGCCCGCGGCGCACCGCGAGCAGCGGTGCGAAGCGGCTTTCCACGGCATAGACGGCGATCACCAGCCAGACCGTGATCGACAGCACCGGCGCAAAACCCAGGCGTGCGCCGGGCGCGGGCAGCCCGATGCCGGCGATGTCGATGACGAGCAGCAGGCCGTGCAGCGCCCAGCCGCCCAGCAGCGCGGCGGCGGAGAAACGCTGCAAGGCGGCCAGGGGCAGCGCGGCCAGCAGGTACAGGAGCAGGGCCACCGACACCAGCAGCAAAGCGCCTCCCGGGGCGAGCGCAGACGGTGCGGTCGATAGAATCATCACGACAGTGTAATGACCGCGCGCCCCGTTCACGGGCGGCCTGAACAAGCCATGGCCTCGACCCTCTCCGACAGACTGTCCAAGCTGGTCAAGACCATGCGCGGCCAGGCGCGCATCACCGAAGACAACGTGCAGGACATGCTGCGCGAGGTGCGCATGGCGCTGCTGGAAGCCGACGTGGCGCTGCCGGTGGTGCGCGACTTCATCACGCGTGTCAAGGACAAGGCGCTGGGCCAGGAAGTGGCCGGCTCGCTGAACCCTGGCCAGGCGCTGGTGGGCATCGTGCACAAGGAGCTCGCTGCCACCATGGGCGAGGGTGTGGCCGACCTCAACCTCGCGACGCAGCCGCCAGCGGTGATCCTGATGGCCGGCCTGCAGGGCGCGGGCAAGACCACCACCACGGCCAAGCTCGCCAAGCACCTGATCACCAAGCGCAAGAAGAAGGTGCTGACGGTCTCGGCCGACGTCTACCGCCCGGCCGCCATCGAGCAGCTGAAGACGGTGACGGCGCAGGCCGGCGCCGAATGGTTTCCGTCCGACCCCGGGCAGAAGCCGCGCGACATCGCGCTGGCCGCGCTGGACTACGCCAAGCGCCACTATTTCGACGTGCTGCTCGTCGACACCGCCGGCCGCCTGGGGATAGACGAAGCGCTGATGACCGAGATCCGCGAGCTGCACGCGGCGCTGCAACCGGTGGAGACACTGTTCGTCGTCGACGCCATGCAGGGCCAGGACGCGATCAATACCGCCAAGGCCTTCAAGGACGCGCTGCCGCTGACCGGCGTCGTGCTGACCAAGCTCGACGGCGATTCACGCGGCGGTGCCGCGCTGTCGGTGCGCCAGGTCACGGGCGCGCCGATCAAGTTTGCCGGCGTGTCCGAGAAGATCGACGGCCTGGAGGTCTTCGACGCCGACCGCCATGCCGGCCGCGTGCTGGGCATGGGCGACGTGGTGGCGCTGGTCGAGCAGGTGCAGAAGGGTGTCGACGTCGAGGCGGCGCAGAAGTTCGCCGACAAGATGAAGTCGGGCGGCGGCTTCGACCTCAACGACTTCCTGTCGCAGATCAGCCAGATGAAGAAGATGGGCGGCCTGTCGAGCCTGATGGACAAGCTGCCCAGCCAACTGACGGCAAAGGCCGCGGGCGCCGACATGGACAAGGCCGAGCGCGACGTCAAGCGCATGGAAGGCATCATCAACTCGATGACGCCGCTGGAACGGCGCAAGCCCGAACTTCTCAAGGCCAGCCGCAAGCGCCGCATCGCCACCGGAGCGGGCGTGCACGTGCAGGAGGTCAACCGGCTGCTGAACCAGTTCGACCAGATGCAGGGCATGATGAAAAAGATGAAAGGCGGCGGCCTGATGAAGATGATGAAACGCATGGGCGGTGGCGGCTTCCCGGGCATGCCGCGTTGAGCACAGCGCGCTGATCACGCCGCCGGCGGCCTAAGCCCGAGGGCACACCGCGGCGCGTCGGGGGTAACCCTGATTCCGCGCACCGGCGCGCAGTCTCTAGACACGTCTTGATACCGATCTTGTGCCTCTGAGCGTTGATCTGGCGCGCCCCGAGGCCGATGTTCCGGGTTCGCCCCCATAGACTCAGCCACCATGGAATTCCTGTCGCCGATCGCCAGCTTTGCACTGCCCGCGACGGCCCTGTTGCTGCTCACGCTGCTGGTGATGCGATGGCGGCAGCGACGCAGCGCCAGTCGCAGCGCCGCGCGCGAGGCGCTGGACACCGTGGCCAGCTGGCCGCCCGAAGCAGCGCGTGTGCTGACGATCTCGGAACGCCAGGCCTACGACCTGCTCCGCCGTGCGATGCCGGGCTTCCTGGTGCTGGCGCAGGTGCCGCTGTCGCGCTTCATCCGCGTGCCTTCGCGGCATTCCTACATCGACTGGCTGCAGCGCGTGGGCTCGCTCAGCGCCGACCTGCTGTTCTGCGATGCCGGCTCGCGTGTGCTGGCGGTGATCGACATCCGCGCCGCGCAGGAAAGCGACCGCGCCCGCCGCCGCCACGAACGCATGACCCGCGTGCTGCGCAAGGCCGGCGTGCACGTGCTGACCTGGCGCGAAGACGAACTGCCCACGCCGGCCGAAGTGCGGCACGCGATGACGGCCGTCGTCGGCGGTTCCGCCGCCGCCGCGGCGGCGCTCGCCGCCGCCCGCGCCACGACCTCGCGACCGATGCCGCTGATTCCGGTGGCCGAGATCAGCGAGATCCTCGCCGAGGGCGACCGCGCGGCGCTCGAGGCCGACGACCCGTCGATGGAGCCCGTGCCCTCGGCCTTCTTCGAGGAACTCGAAATCGCCGGCGCCCGCCGCTGAACAGCCCGGCCGCGCCGCGCGGTCGTTTTCAGTCGAGCAGCGCGCGCACGAATTCCTGCGCATTGAAGGGCTGCAGGTCCTCGAGCCTCTCGCCGATGCCGATGAAGTAGACGGGCACCACACGCCCGTGCTCGGCACCCCAACGCGCGATGGCCGCCAGCACGCCGCCCTTGGCCGTGCCGTCGAGCTTGGTGACGATCAGCCCGGTGAGCCCCAGCGCGGCGTCGAAGGCCTTCACCTGCGCCAGCGCGTTCTGCCCCGTGTTGCCGTCGATCACCAGCAGCACCTCGTGCGGCGCGCCGGCCTGTGCCTTGGCGATGGTGCGCTGTATCTTCTTCAGCTCGTCCATCAGGTGCGTCTGCGTCGGCAGGCGGCCCGCGGTGTCGGCGATGACGACGTCGCAGCCGCGGGCGCGGCCGGCGGTGACGGCGTCGAAGGTAACAGCGGCGGGGTCGCCGCCTTCCTGGCTGACGATCTCGACGCGGTTGCGGTCGGCCCACACCGCGAGCTGTTCACGCGCCGCAGCGCGAAAGGTGTCGGCCGCGGCCAGCAGCACCTTGCAGTCGGCCTCGGCGAGGTGGCGCGTGAGTTTGCCGATGCTGGTGGTTTTGCCGGCACCGTTGACGCCGGTGACCATGATCACCGTGGGCGTGTGCGCGCCGATGTCGAGCGTGCGCTCCAGCGGCCGCAGCAGCTCGGTCAGCGCCTGCGCCAGCAGCGCACGAACGGCGGCGGGCTCGGTGGCCTTGCTGTCCTTGACGCGACGCTTCAGGTCCGCCAGCAGATGTTCGGTGGCCGAAACCCCGGTGTCGGCCAGCAGCAGCGCCGATTCGAGTTCCTCGTACAGCGCGTCGTCGATGCGCGTGCCGGTGAAGACGGTGGCGATGCTGCTGCCGGTCTTGCGCAGGCCCTGCTTCAGGCGGCCAAGCCAGCCGCTGCGCGGCTCGGCGGGCGCGGCCGGCGTGTCGGGCAGCACGGCCGCGGCGACCGGCGAGGCGGCCTCGGGCGGCGGGCTGGCGGGGGCTGCTGCGGGCGCGGGCGCCGGCGGCTTCTTCTTGAAGAAACTGAACATCGTGGGAAGCGGGGTGGCGCCTGTTTGCCAGCGTGCCAGCCCGGCTATAATGCCAGGCTCAGGCGCTTTAGCTCAGCTGGTTAGAGCGACGGAATCATAATCCGCAGGTCCGGGGTTCAAATCCCTGAAGCGCCACCAGAATCCGCGGCCCGAGGTCTCCACTTCGGGCCGTTTTGTTTTGTCCCACAGCCCCTGGATCCACACCATGCTTCGCTGTGTCACCCTGGCCGCCCTGCTGGCCGCCATCACCCTGCCCGCCTCGGCACAGATGCTGCGACCCTTCACGGCGCAGACGCTGCGCGGTGAACTCGTCGTCACCCAGCCGCCCGAGGTGCTGCTGAACCGCCAGCCCGCCCGGCTGGCACCGGGGGTACGCATCCGCGGTGCCGACAACCTGCTGCTGATGTCAGGCGCCGTCACCGGCCAGCGCCTGGTCGTGCACTACACGCTCGACCTCAGCGGCCACCTGTTGAACGTCTGGGTGCTGACGCCGGACGAGCTGGCCCGCCAGCCCTGGCCGACGACGCCGCAACAGGCCGCCACGTGGGTCTTCGACCCGTCTTCGCAGTCCTGGAGCAAGCCATGAAGAAGGTCTTCATCCGCACCTTCGGCTGCCAGATGAACGAGTACGACTCGGACAAGATGGCCGACGTGCTGGGCGCCGCGCAGGGCTACGAGAAGACCGACGACGTCGAGCAGGCCGACCTCATCCTCTTCAACACCTGCTCGGTGCGCGAGAAGGCGCAGGAGAAGGTGTTCAGCGACCTCGGCCGCGTCAAGCACCTGAAGAAGAAGGGCGTGCTGATCGGTGTCGGCGGCTGCGTGGCCAGCCAGGAAGGTGCGGCCATCATCGAACGTGCGCCCTATGTCGACCTCGTCTTCGGCCCGCAGACGCTGCACCGGCTGCCGCAGATGATCGCCGCGCGCAATGCCGAACAGCGGCCGCAGGTCGACATCAGCTTCCCCGAGATCGAGAAGTTCGACCACCTGCCGCCGGCGCGCGTCGACGGCGCCAGCGCCTTCGTCTCGATCATGGAAGGCTGCAGCAAGTACTGCAGCTACTGCGTCGTGCCCTACACCCGCGGCGAGGAAGTGCACCGGCCGCTGGACGACGTGCTGGCCGAGGTCGCGGGCCTGGCGGCGCAGGGCGTCAAGGAGGTGACGCTGCTGGGGCAGAACGTCAACGCCTACCGCGGCCGGATGCAGGGCGCCGAGGGCGGCGCGGGCTCGACCGAAGAGATCTGCGACTTCGCGCTGCTCATCGAGCTGGTGGCCGAGATTCCCGGCGTCGAGCGCATCCGCTACACCACCAGCCACCCGAACGAGTTCACGCAGCGGCTGATCGACGTCTACGCCCGCGTGCCCAAGCTCGTGAGCCACCTGCACCTGCCGGTGCAGCACGGCAGCGACCGCATCCTGTCGGCGATGAAGCGCGGCTACACCGCGATGGAATACAAGAGCACCCTCCGCAAGCTGCGCGCGGTGCGGCCCGACATCAGCTTGAGCAGCGACTTCATCGTCGGCTTCCCCGGCGAGACCGAGGAAGACTTCGGCAAGATGATGAAGCTGATCGAGGACATCGGCTACGACAGCAGCTTCAGCTTCGTCTTCAGCAAACGCCCCGGCACACCGGCCGCGGCGCTGGCCGACGACACGCCGCAGGAACTGAAGTTGCAGCGCCTGCGCCACCTGCAGGCCACCATCGAAGAAAACGTGCGCCGCATCAGCGCGAGCCGCGTGGGTACGGTGCAGCGCATCCTGGTGGAAGGCCCGTCGCGCAACAGCGGCAAGGCCCACAAGGCCGGCAACAGCGCCACCGAACTGATGGGCCGCACCGAGTGCAACCGCATCGTCAACTTCGACGGCGGGCCGAACGCGGCGCGGCTGGTGGGGCAGATGATCGACGTCACCATCACCGAGGCGCTGCCGCACTCGCTGCGCGGCGAGCCCACGCTGCGCGACAGCGTCGTCAGCGCCTTCCCGGCCCGAAGCCCCGCCACCACAGCGTGAAGGCGCAAGCGCACACCATGCCGGCATACGTGGCCATCTTGCCGTCGCGCCCGAAGATCACCAGCCCGACCACGGTGACCAGCGCCGCGGCCAGCGCCGCCGGCCCGGCCAGGCGCCGCCACGCGACGGGCGCCAGTTCACGCCGCCACAAGAGCTTGGCCAGCGCTGCGGCCAGCGCGCCCAGCGCCAGCGCGGGCGTGAAGAGGTTGCCCAGGTGCCAAATCGCGTCCAGCGGTCCCATCGTGTGTCCGGTGCGCCGGGTTCGTCCCCGGCTTGATATCGGTCAAGCCCCCTGGGGACCCTGTGCCTTTAGTGTCGCAGGCCCCAAAACTACAATTCTGACGTGAGCGTCTTCGCCCTCGGCCTGAACCACACCACCGCGCCGCTCGACCTGCGCGGCAGGTTGGCGTTTTCGCCCGAGCAGATGGCCCCCGCACTGCATGCCCTGCGCGAACGTCTGCAGCGCAGCGTGCCCGAGGCCGCGCTGGTCTCCACCTGCAACCGCACCGAGCTCTATGTCGCGGCGCCGGCCGACCGCGCGAGCGAACTCGTGCGCCCCGCCATCGACTGGCTCGCCGAACAGGGCGGCATCAGCGGCGGCCAGTTGCTGACGCACAGCTACGTGATGGAAGACCGCCTGGCCGCCCGCCACGCCTTCCGCGTCGCCGCCGGCCTCGACAGCATGGTGTTGGGCGAGCCGCAGATCCTGGGCCAGATGAAGCAGGCCGTGCGCCTGGCCGACGAAGCCGGCACGTTGGGCACCACGCTGCACCAGCTGTTCCAGCGCAGCTTCGCGGTGGCCAAGGAAGTGCGTACCTCCACCGAGATCGGCGCGCACAGCATCAGCATGGCCGCCGCCGCGGTGCGGCTGGCAGCCCAGCTGTTCGAGGATCTGCAGCAGGTCAAGGTGCTGTTTGTCGGCGCCGGCGAGATGATCGAACTGGTGGCCACGCACTTCGAGGCCAAGAACCCCAAGTCCATCGCGCTGGCCAACCGAACGCTGGAACGCGGCGAGCGCCTGGCGTCACGTTTCGGCGGCGAGGCGTTGCGCCTGTCCGACATCCCGACGCGGCTGCACGAGTTCGACGTCGTCATCTCCTGCACGGCCAGCACGCTGCCCATCATCGGCCTGGGTGCCGTCGAGCGGGCGCTCAAGGCGCGCCGCCACCGCCCGATGTTCATGGTCGACCTGGCGGTGCCGCGCGACATCGAACCCGAGGTCGGTGAACTCGACGACGTCTACCTCTACACCGTCGATGATCTGTCGACGCTGGTGCAGACCGCCGGCGAAAAGCGCCAGGCCGCCGTGGAACAGGCCGAGGCCATCATCGACGCCGGCGTGCAGAGCTTCTCGCACTGGCTCGACCGGCGCGCCGCGGTGCCGCTGATCCAGGCGCTGAACCGCCAGGCCGACGACTGGGGTGCCATGGAACTGGCGCGTGCGCGCAAGTCGCTGGCACGCGGCGAGTCGCCCGAGCAGGTGCTGGAAGCGCTGGCGCGCGGGCTGACGCACAAGATGCTGCACGGTACGCTGGCCGAGCTGCACGCGGCCGAGGGCGACGAACGCGCGCGCCTGGCCAGCACGGTGTCGCGCCTGTTCCTGCGCCAGGGCTCGCGCGGCGGCAGCGTCGGCAACCCCGGCAGCGAACACGGGCGTTAGCGCCCGCCACCCGCCCCCGCCGCGCGGCCCGCGCGGTGCCGACCCTGCCCTGCCCTGTCCTTCATGAACTCCACCCTGCGCGAACAATTCGACCGCCTGGCGCTGCGCCTGGCCGAACTCGACGCCACGCTGGCCGACCCCTCCGTCTCGGCCGACATCAAGCGCTGGCGTGCGCTGTCGCGCGAGCAGGCCGAGGTGGGCGGCATCGTCGAACGTTACCGGCGCTACCAGCAGCGAGAAGCCGACCTGGCCGCCGCGCGAGGCATGCAGGACGACCCCGAGATGGCCGAGATGGCGCAGGAAGAGATCGCCGCTGCCACCGCCGATCTCGAGCGCCTGCACGCCGAGCTGCAGACGGCGCTGATCCCGAAGGACCCCGACGACGAGCGGCCGGCCTTTCTGGAGATCCGCGCCGGCACCGGCGGCGACGAGTCGGCGCTGTTCGCGGGCGACCTGGCGCGCATGTACCTGCGCTTCTGCGAACGCCAGGGCTGGCGCACCGAGATCATGAGCCAGAGCGATGCCGAACTCGGCGGCTACAAGGAGCTGGTGCTGCGCATCGAAGGCGAAAACGCCTACGGCCAGATGCGCTTCGAGAGCGGCGGCCACCGTGTGCAGCGTGTGCCGGCCACCGAGAGCCAGGGCCGCATCCACACCAGCGCCTGCACCGTGGCCGTGATGCCCGAGCCCGACGAGGCCGAGGAGGTGCAGCTGAACCCGGCCGACCTGCGCATCGACACCTTCCGCGCCAGCGGCGCCGGCGGCCAGCACGTCAACAAGACCGACAGCGCCATCCGCATCACCCACCTGCCCACCGGCCTGGTCGCCGAGTGCCAGGACGACCGCAGCCAGCACCGCAACAAGGCCAAGGCCATGGCCGTGCTGGTGGCACGGCTGCGCGAGAAGGAACGCAGCGAACGTGCGGCCAAGGAGGCCGCCACGCGCAAGGGCCTGATCGGCAGCGGCGACCGCAGCGACCGCATCCGCACCTACAACTTTCCGCAGGGGCGTCTGACCGACCACCGCATCAACCTCACGCTCTACAAGCTGGGGCAGATCATGGAAGGCGACCTCGGCGACGTGGTGGCCGCCCTGCAGGCCGCACGTGCCGCCGAACAGCTGGCGCAGCTCGAAGCCGGCCCGCGCTGAGGCAGAGAGCACCATGCGCATCGCCGACGCTATGACCACCGCCCGCGCCCTGGGCGTGGCGCGGCTGGACGCGCAATGGCTGCTGGAACACCTGCTGGGCCGGCCACGCAGCTGGCTGCTGGCCCACGACGACACCGAGCTGACGGCGGCGCAGGCCGCCGGCCTGCAGACCGGGCTGGCACGCCGCGCGGCCGGCGAACCGCTGGCCTACATCGTCGGCGAGCGCCAGTTCCGCGGCCTGACACTGCAGGTTTCGCCTGCGGTGCTGGTGCCGCGGCCCGAGACCGAGATGCTGGTCGACTGGGCACTGGAGCATCTGCCCGCCTCTGCCGCCGACCCCGCCGCCGCCGACGTGATCGACCTCGGCACCGGCAGCGGCGCCATCGCGCTGGCGCTGCAGCAAGAGCGGCCCCGCGTGCGTGTGCACGCCAGCGACGCCAGCGCCGACGCGCTGGCCGTGGCGCGCCACAACGCGCTGCGGCACGGCCTGCCGGTGCAGTTCCAGCACGGCGACTGGTGGGCGCCGTGGCACGGCCGCCGCTTCGCGCTGGCGGTGTCGAACCCGCCCTATGTCGCGGGAGACGACCCGCACCTGGCAGCGCTGGTGCACGAGCCGCGCATCGCGCTGACGCCCGAAGGTGACGGCTTGGCGGCGCTGCGCCGCATCATCGGCGACGCGCCCGCCCACCTGTTGCCGGGCGCCTGGCTGCTGCTGGAGCATGGGCACGACCAGGCCGACGCGGTGCAGGCCCTGCTGCACGCCAAGGGCTTCGAGGCGGCCGAGACACGCCCCGACCTGGCCGGCCTGCCGCGCTGCACCGGGGCGTGCTGGCCCAGCGAGAAATAGTGCCGGGCTGCCGAATACCCTACCGATGGTTACCGGCGCCAGAAAGCAACGCACGACCCACAGGCCCGAATCCCGGCGCATGATGAACCCTGCTGGTACCGCAGGAGATCGCGATGAACATGCGCAAGAGGGTTCTGAGCCTGGGTCTGATCGGCACGGTCTCCGTCGCTGGCGCTGCGCAGGGGCTGTCGCAGCCCGCCGCCGACATGTTGTGGCCACAGTGGCAGGCCCGCGTCACCCTCATGACCTCGGGCGCCAGCACGCTTGCAACGGCGCCGCTGGCCGAAGGCCGCGCCGCGCCGCGCGGCTTGAGCGTGGGCGCGCTGCTTGGCGACTACGTCTTCGCCAGGCCCGCCTTCGGCAGCTTCCGCGCCAGCGGTGGCCTGATGAGCGGCCATCTCGGCGGCCTGCCGCTGGCCACCACGCTGGCTGGCGGCCGCTTCGACGTCTCGGTGCAACGCAGCACCACGTCCGCGGGGCAGCCGGGGACGGAGGCGCCAGCCGCGCTGCCCTACTTCGGGGTTGGCTTCAGCGGCGCAGCGGGCTTGGTCGGCCTGTCGCTTACCGCAGACGTCGGCCTGGTGGCCGAACGGCCGGAAGCCGCCGTCGGCCTCGGCCGCGCGCTCTTCGGCAACCAGGGCATGGAACGCTCGCTGCGTGAACTGCGCCTGGCGCCGGTGATGCAACTGGGCGTGCGCTACACCTTCTGAGCGCCCGCGCCGCGAAGCCCTGGCGGCGCATCGCCCGGTGGCTTTGCCGCATACTTGCGGCTGCCTCAATTTCCCCAAGGACATGTCCCCATGAGCGACGCGCAGCAACGCATCGACGAGCTGGTCAAGAACAACCGCGTGGTGTTGTTCATGAAGGGTACGGCGCAGTTCCCGCAGTGCGGCTTTTCGGGCCGCGCCATCCAGGTGCTGAAAGCCGCCGGTGCCGACGATCTGAAGACCTTCAACGTGCTCGAGGACGAGGAAGTGCGCCAGGGCATCAAGGACTACGCGCAGTGGCCGACGATCCCGCAGCTCTACGTCAAGGGCGAATTCGTCGGCGGCTCGGACATCATGATGGAGATGTACCAGTCGGGCGAGTTGCAGCAGCTGCTGGTGAAGTAAGCCCCCAAGCTCACTGCGTTCGCTACCCCCGAGGGGGCTGAGCGCCGCGGCTCCAGGCCCGCCTGCGCGGGCCCGGACGGCACGAAGGCCCAGGTTGTGTCGCCCCGGGCTCTTGCAGCGGCCCGGCAGAGCCGGGATCCGCGCGAGGCCTTGATCCACGCTGGCAGTCAGGCCGCGGGCGGTACCTGCCACTGTCGGCGCGCACCGAACACCAGGTTCGGGTACTCCGCGCGGCCGCGGCTGCCGTTGTAGCGGCCCAGCGCCAGGAACATGTCGCCACGCTCGCGTTCCAGGTAATGGCGAAGGATGGTGCAGCCGAAGCGCAGGTTGGTCTGCAGATGGAAGAGGCGCCGCGGGTCGCCGTCGCCGATCAGGCGCGCCCAGAAGGGCATCACCTGCATGTAGCCGCGTGCACCGGCGCTGCTGATGGCGTACTTGCGGAAGCCGCTTTCCACCTGCACCAGGCCGAGCACGAGTTCGGTCTCCAGCCCGGCGCGCCGGCTTTCGTACCAGAGCGCCTCGAGGAACTCGACACGCGTATGGTGGTCGGCCTTGCGCTTCTTCAGGCGTTCGCTGGCCGCGCCCAGCCAGCGCAGGTACGCCAGGCGCGCTTCCACCGTGTCGAAACGCGGCTTGGGCGGCGCGGCTTCGGCGACCGAGGCCGCCAGCGCCGTGCGCACGGCATCGGCGAGCGGTTCCTCGACCTGCGCGCCGGCGCGTGCGCGCATCGGCAGCCACAGCGCGGGCGCGCCCAGCAGCAGGGCGCGGCGCGCCAGCGTCATGCGGCCAGACGCTCCTTGACGCGCGCCGCCACTTCGGCCACCGGCACCGCCGTCGCCTCGGTTTCGCGACGGCCCTGCATCTCGACCGTGCCGGCCTTCAGGCCGCGGTCGGACAGCACCACGCGCAACGGCACGCCGATGAGCTCCCAGTCGGCAAACATCGCACCGGGCCGCTCGCCGCGGTCGTCGAGCAGCACGTCGATGCCCGACGCAGCCAGTTCGTCGTGCAGCGCATCGGCCGCGGCCTTCACGTCGGCACTGCGGTCGTAGCCGATGGGGCATAGCACCACCGCGAACGGCGCGATGGCCGGCGGCCAGATCATGCCGCGCTCGTCGTGGTTCTGTTCCACCGCAGCACCCAGGATGCGCGTGACGCCGATGCCGTAGCAGCCCATCTCGAAGGGCTGCGGCTTGCCGTTCTCGTCGAGGAAGTTCGCCTTCATCGGCTCGCTGTACTTCTTCGTGCCGAGGTAGAACACATGACCGACCTCGATGCCACGCTGGATGGCCAGCACACCCAGCCCGTCCGGTGAAGGGTCGCCGGCGACGACGTTGCGGATGTCGGCGACGAGGTCGGGTTCGGGCAGGTCGCGGCCCCAGTTCACGCCGGTCAAGTGGAAGTCGGCGTCGTTGGCGCCGCAGACGAAGTCGGCCATGTTCGCGACGGTGCGGTCGGCTATCACCTTCACCGGCTTCTTCGTCGCCACCGGGCCCAGATAGCCCGGCTTGCAGCCGAAATGGTCCTCGATCTCGGCCACCGTGGCGAAGCGGAAACCGGCCTTCAACCCCGGCAGCTTGCCGGCCTTGATCTCGTTGAGGTTGTGATCGCCACGCAGCAGCAGCAGCCACACCGTGACCTTGGTGATGTCGCCGGCTTCGTTCTTCAGTTCCGTAGCCAGCACGATCGACTTCACGGTAGACGCCAGTTGCAGGCCCAGCAGTTCGGCCACGTCTTCGCAAGTGGCCTTGCCTGGCGTCGGCGTCTTCGTCAGCGCCTGCGCCTGCGCGGCGCGCGCGCTCAGCAGCGGCAGCG
>Ga0105047_10005204_pt1 | contig 22404 bp, 16 predicted proteins | sample MAT04_FD_78384 | JGI IMG/M metagenome (GOLD analysis project Ga0105047, IMG submission 78384) | Freshwater microbial communities from Lake Fryxell liftoff mats and glacier meltwater in Antarctica - MAT-04 (megahit assembly) | ecosystem: Environmental > Aquatic > Freshwater > Ice > Liftoff... | reverse complement strand
CCAACGCGTCAGCAGGTCCGGTCAGCGTGGCCTGCTCAACGTCGGTGCGCATCGACACTTTCGCGTCTGACTTCGCCTTGCGCACCGCCGACAAGATCACCGACATCGTGTCGATGATCGCGGGATCACCGTCGCTAGCCATCGCGCGTACGGCATCAGAGGAGGGCCATGCACTGCGGTGCACTGAACCGTCCTGCCACCACGACCACACCTCTTCGGTGACGAAGGGCACGAATGGTGCGAACAGGCGCAGCATCACCGAGAGTGCGGCGGCCAAGGTGGCGTGAGCCGAGTCCGCGGCCTCTTGTCCCTGGCCGCCGTAGGCGCGTTCCTTGACGAGTTCGAGGTAGTCGTCGCAGTAGGCCCAGAAGAAGGTTTCGGTGGCTTCAAGGGCGCGGCTGTAGTCGTAGTTCTCAAAGGCGGTCGTGCTGCGGTCGACGACGTCGGCGAGTTGGGCCAGAAGAGCCCGGTCGAGGGGATTCGTGATTGCTTGGGGACGCTCGGCCGCACCGAGGCTGATCGCGAACTTCGACGCATTGAGGATCTTGATCGCCAGGCGGCGGCCGATCTTCATCTGTTGCACATCAAAGGCGGTGTCGGTGCCGGGTCGGCCGCTGGCCGCCCAGTAGCGCACGGCATCTGACCCGTGCTCTTCGAGCAGACCCATCGGTGTCACGACGTTGCCCTTGGACTTGCTCATCTTCTTGCGGTCGGGGTCCAAGATCCAGCCCGAGATCGAGGCATCGGTCCACGGCACACCACCGAACTCGGAGTTGGCGCGCACGACGCTGGAGAACAACCAGGTGCGGATGATGTCGTGGCCTTGTGGGCGTAGATCCATGGGATACACGCGCGCGAAGAGATCGGGATCGCGCTCCCAACCCCCGGCGATCTCGGGAGTAAGCGACGAGGTGGCCCAGGTGTCCATCACATCGGGATCACCGATGAAGCCGCCGGCTTGTCCGCGTTGATCGGCCGTGAACCCCGCGGGGCATTCAGACTGCGGGTCGATGGGGAGTTCAGATTCGTTCGGCACGATCGGCTCGTCGTACACCGGCTCGGAGTTGGCGTCGAGGCGATACCAGAGCGGGAACGGCACGCCGAAGAATCGCTGCCGGCTGACGAGCCAATCGCCGTTCAATCCGCCGACCCAGTTCTCGTAGCGCGCCTTCATGTAGGCGGGATGCCAGTTGATCTGCGATCCGCGGGCGACCAATTGCTCGCGCAGCAGAGCGTCGCGGCCACCATTGCGTAGGTACCACTGGCGCGTGGTGACGATCTCGAGCGGCTTGTCGCCCTTCTCAAAGAACTTGACTTGATGGGTGATCGGGCGGGGTTCACCCATCAGGTCACCACTGCTGCGGAGCATCTCGACGATCGTTTCTTTCGCCGTGAACACGGTGGATCCGGCCATCCGCGCATAGGCGGCGCGACCGTCGACCGAGTCGAGTCCGTGCGGCGGATCTGCGACCAGGCGACCGTCCCAGCCGATCACCGGACGCGTATCGAGTTGGAGCTCGCGCCACCACGTGACGTCGGTCAGATCGCCGAAGGTGCACACCATGGCGATGCCCGTGCCCTTCTCCGGATCGGCCAGGGGGTGCGCCATCACCGGAACCTCGACATCGAACAGCGGCGTTCGCACGGTGGATCCGAACAGCGCCTGGTAGCGCTCGTCGTCCGGGTGCGCCACCAACGCGACGCAGGCCGGCAGTAGCTCGGGACGCGTCGTGTCGATCAGCAGGTATCCATTGCCATCGGCGCGGTGGAACTTCAACTGGTGGTAGGCGCCGGGGCGTTCGCGGTCTTCGAGTTCAGCCTGCGCCACCGCCGTTCGGAACGTAACGTCCCACAAGGTGGGGGCTTCGTTCTGGTAGGCCTCACCACGCGCCAGGTTGCGCAAGAACGCCCGCTGCGATGCGGCGCGCGAGTTGGTGTCGATGGTCTGGTAACTGTGCGACCAGTCGACCGAGAGTCCCAGACGTCGCCAGACGGCTTCGAATGCCTTCTCGTCCTCAACAGTCAGCGTGACGCACAGTTCGATGAAGTTCTTGCGCGAGATGGGAATCTGTTGCTTTCCCGGAGTCTCAGGCGGCAGCAGATCGGGGTCGTAGGGGAGCGAGGGATCGCACCGGACGCCGTAGTAGTTCTGCACCCGGCGCTCGGTGGGAAGTCCGTTGTCGTCCCAGCCCATCGGATAGAAGACTTCGCGCCCGCGCATGCGCTGGAAGCGCGCGATGGTGTCGGTGTGCGTGTACGAGAAGACATGCCCGACATGCAGTGATCCGCTGGCGGTTGGCGGAGGGGTGTCGATGGAGTACACCTGCGCCCGCGTGGCGGTGCGATCGAAGCGGTAGACGCCGTCGTCCTCCCATTGCCGCGACCAGCGGTCCTCGAGGCCATCGATGGTGGGCTTCTCGGGGAGGTTCGAATCGGAGGTGCTCATGAGCGCAGATCCTATTGAGCGGCGCACACGTAGACTCGGGCCCCGTGACCTCAGACGGCTTTGACACCAACCCGGAGGACCGGTTCGCCGGCATCCAGCAGGCCTTGAACCATCGGTGGCCCGAGGGCCGCCTCGAGCCCACCCTGGAGCGGGTCGCGCGGGCCGTGGAACTTCTCGGCGATCCCCAAAAGACCTTTCCCAGCATTCATGTGGCCGGCACGAATGCAAAAACCTCCACGGTGCGCCTGATCGATCGGTTGGCCCTGTCAGTCGGGCTTCGCACCGGACGTTTCACCAGCCCCCACCTCGAGAGCGTGCGCGAGCGAATTGCACTGTCCGGCGAATCGATCGACATCGAGCGGTTCGCTGAAACCTACGACGATGTCTCGCCCTATTTGGAGATGGTTGACGCCGAAAGCATCGGTCGTGGCGGCCCTGCGATGTCCACCTTCGAGGTGTTGACGGTGCTCGCCTTGGCCGCCTTCGCTGAAGCACCGGTGGATGCCGCCGTGATCGAGGTCGGCATGGGCGGCAGGTGGGATGCGACCAACGTCGTCGATGCGCAGGTGGCCGTGATCACGCCCATTGGTCTTGACCATGCGGAGTATCTGGGCAACACCATCGAAGAGATCGCGTCTGAGAAGGCCGGCATCATCAAGGCTGGCGGTTTGGTTGTCGTGGCACATCAGGAGCCGGCAGCTGCTCGCGTGATTGCCGATCGCGTGGCTGATGTGGGCGCAACCGCGCTCATCGAGGGCCGTGACTTCTCGGTGGCAGAGCGCTCGTTGGCCGTGGGCGGACAGATGATCTCGGTCCAAGGCCTTGGTGGCTTGTATGACGAACTCTGGCTGCCACTGCATGGCGAACATCAGGCACATAATGCGGCTCTGGCCCTCGCCGCCTTTGAATGCTTCCTCGGTGGCGGACAGCATCGCCTCGATCTGCAGATCGTGCGCGAGGCGTTCTTCGAAGCCACCTCTCCTGGCCGCCTTGAAGTCCTGCGACGTTCTCCCACCGTGCTCGTCGATGCGGCTCACAATCCTCACGGAGCCCGCGCCAGTGCTGATGCATTACAGGAGTCGTTCGATTTTGGTTCGGTGATCGCCGTAGTCGGTGTGATGGCCGACAAGGATCTTCAAGGCATTCTCGAAGCGTTCGCCGATCAGATTGATGTCGTGGTGGCGACGGCGGCCAACGATGCTCGCGCGATGTCGGCCGAACAGGTGGGGCAGGTCGCGACCGATCTGCTGGGTGCTGAACGTGTCGTCGTGGTGCCGAACGTGGTCGACGCGCTGGAACACGCGGTGGCACTCGCCGACGAGGCCACGCTGGGTGGCGCGGCATCGGCGGGAGTGGTGGTGATCGGTTCGGTCGCGCTCGCCGGCCAGGCGCGCATGATTCTGGGCGCCCATTCATGAGGGGTTTGGCCTCGGCTGTGCTGGCGTTTCAGGCGATCGTGATTGGCCTAGCGATCCCGGTAGCCGTCGCCATCTATGACGTCGATGCGGCAGTGGCTGGTTGGGGCGGTGGCTTGCTGGCCATCTCGTGCCTCGTGGTGATTGGGCTGCTTCGCTATCCGTGGGCGTACGCCCTGGGGTGGGGGATTCAGATACTGACGATCTGCGCCGGTTTCGCCGTCCCCGCCATGTTCTTTCTTGGCGCGATGTTCTCAGCACTGTGGTGGTGGGCTTTGCGTTTGGGACGCCCGACTGTGGTCTAGTGATTTACGGCTTTGCAGGAATCTCACGAGGAGAGTCACATGCCCCTCCATCACGTTGGTCGTGGAAAGAACCCCAGCGAGACGGTGTCGGTGAATCCGATGTTCGGCGGTGGTGATGAGCCAGTCATTCCGCGGAATCGCATTCCTGATGGCGAGATGTCACCCGACACCGCGTACGGCGTGGTTCACGACGAGGCCATGCTTGATGGCAATGCGCGATTGAACCTCGCCACGTTCGTGACGACATGGATGGAACCGCAAGCCGCGCAGCTCTACTCCGAGACGTACGACAAGAACATGATCGACAAAGACGAGTACCCGCAGACGGCCGAGATCGAATCCCGATGCGTGCAGATGCTTGCTGATCTCTGGAATGCACCTGGCGAGACGATCGGTACCTCGGCCATCGGGTCGTCAGAGGCGTGCATGCTCGGAGGGCTTGCGTTTAAGCGACGGTGGCAGAACAAGCGCAAGGCCGAAGGCAAGTCGTTCGACAAGCCCAATCTGATCATGAGTTCAGCTGTTCAGGTGGTGTGGGAGAAGTTCTGCAACTACTGGGATGTGGAGCCGCGTTACGTGCCGGTGACGCTGGAAAATCCGAGCCTGACCCCCGAAACCTTGCTGCCCTTCATCGATGAAAACACCATCGGCGTTGTCGTGATCATGGGACAGACCTACACCGGCATCTACGAGCCGGTGCAAGAGGTGGCCGCCGCTCTCGATGACCTTCAGGCGCGCACGGGTCTGGATATTCCGATCCACGTCGACGGCGCGAGCGGAGCCATGATTGCTCCTTTCCTGCAGCCCGACATCGTGTGGGACTTCCGGCTGGAGCGCGTGCACTCAATTAATACGTCAGGCCACAAATACGGGTTGGTGTATCCCGGGCTTGGTTGGGTGATTTGGCGCACGCCGGACTTGTTGCCGGACGATCTGATCTTCCGTGTCTCCTACCTCGGTGGCAACATGCCAACGCTCGCGCTGAATTTCTCGCGCCCCGGTGCGCAGGTGCTCTTGCAGTACTACAACTTCATACGGTTAGGACGTGAGGGCTACTACCGTGTTCAGAAGACGTCGCAGGATGTAGCGCTCCACATCTCTGGTGAAGTGGGTGCGCTTGATGCCTTCGAGTTGCTCTCTGATGGCAGCGACATTCCCGTGTTCGCGTGGCGATTGGTCGAGGGCTACACCACGAACTGGGATCTCACCGACCTCTCAGAACGTTTGCGCCATCACGGGTGGCAGGTGCCGTCGTACCCGATGCCGGCGGACATCGAAGATGTCACCGTGATGCGCGTCGTCGTGCGCAATGGGCTGTCGATGGATCTGGCCCGCTTATTCGTGCAAGACGTCAAGCGATCGGTGGCCTTCCTCGACGGTCTCACCGGGCCGATGCCTCGTGAATCCTCCGACCCGGTGTCGACCTTCCACCACTGACCGATCGCGGAGCGAGGGTGCTCGCTAGGCTCCGCCTCCGATGATCGGTGGTTCCGGCCGATCCTGAATGGAGGCTCCGATGTCCGAGCGCACCCTCGTCCTGGTCAAGCCCGATGGCGTTCGCCGCGGACTCACCGGGCAGATCCTCGATCGCATCGAGCGCAAGGGGTATCGGATCGTGGCCCTCGAACAGCGCACCCTCGAGGTGTCAGTGGCGCAGGAGCACTACGGCGAGCATGCGGGCAAGCCGTTCTTCGACGAACTCGTGACCTTCATCACGTCGAGCCCGCTGGTCGCCGCCGTGATCGAGGGTCCCGAGGCGATCACCTCGTGGCGCACGCTGATGGGTACCACCGATCCGATCAAGGCGGCCCCGGGAACGATCCGTGGGGATCTGGCGACTGAGATGGGCCAGAACCTCGTGCATGGCTCGGATTCGCCCGTAGCAGCGGTCCGCGAGATCGCCCTGTTCTTCCCGGCGCTGCCCCCGGCCTGATCATGGCCAGGTACCCTGGTCTCTCACCTGGTACCTGATCTGCCTTTCGAAGGGTCGCTTCCCCATGGCGAACAGCATGTCGTTCATCGGCCGAGACATGGCCGTTGACCTTGGTACGGCCAACACGCTTGTGTACGTGCGCGGCCGTGGCGTGGTGCTCAATGAGCCATCGGTCGTGGCGATTAATCAGAACACTCGCGGCATTCTCGCGGTGGGCCTTGAGGCCAAGAAGATGATCGGACGCACGCCCAGCAATATCGTGGCGATCCGACCACTGAAGGACGGCGTCATCGCCGACTTCGACACCACCGAGCGCATGCTGCGCTACTTCATTCAGAAGGTTCACAAGCGCCGTCACTTGGCCAAGCCGCGCATCGTCGTGTGTGTTCCGTCGGGTATCACCGGCGTCGAGCAGCGCGCGGTCAAGGATGCCGGGTATGCAGCCGGTGCACGCAAGGTCTACATCATCGAAGAGCCCATGGCCGCCGCGATCGGTGCCGGGCTTCCGGTCCACGAGCCCACCGGCAACATGGTGGTCGACATCGGCGGTGGCACCACCGAGGTGGCCGTTATCTCGCTAGGTGGCATCGTCACCGCACAGTCGATTCGTACCGGCGGTGACGCGCTCGATATCGCGATCATCGACTACGTGAAGAAGGAGTACTCGCTCATGCTGGGCGAGCGCACCGCTGAAGAGATCAAGATGTTGATCGGTTCGGCATTCCCGGTTCCGGATGAACCTCACGCAGAGATCCGCGGCCGCGACCTTGTCTCGGGTCTGCCTAAGACGATCGTCGTGTCGAGCGAAGAAATTCGTAAGGCACTTGAGGTACCTGTCACGGCGATTGTGGACGCGGTCAAGACGACGCTCGACAAGACCCCGCCTGAGTTGTCCGGCGACATCATGGATCGCGGGATCGTGCTCACCGGTGGCGGCGCGTTGCTCAAGGGGCTTGATGAGCGCCTGCGCCACGAGACCGGAATGCCGATCCATATCGCCGAGAACCCTCTTGACTGCGTGGCCATCGGCTCGGGCAAGTGCGTCGAGGAGTTTGAAGCCCTGCAGCAAGTGCTGATCTCCGAGCCGCGCCACTGACCCAGGGTCGTGGGGTTGCTCCTGAGCCCTGGCCTTGTCCACGATGAGGGATTCCCGACGCGCTCGTCTGCTGCTTGCCGTCATGCTTTTGGCGGCCGTCACGTTTGTTGTGCTCGACCTTCGCGGAGGCAGCGGCACGGCGCGGGATTCAGGTTCGAGCGTCCTAGGTCCGGTAGAGCGGGCGGTGTCGTCCGTGACGCAGCCCATCGGTAACTTTTTCGGAAGCATCGGCCGTCTTCGTAGCAACGAACAAGAGATCGCTGATCTGCAACGACGCAATGCGGAACTTCAAACACAACTGCGTGATCTCGATTCGCAATCGGTGCGCGCCCAGCAGCTGCAAAAGTTGCTTAAGGTCGCCGGCATCGGTCAACTCCGTGTCGTCCCGGCGCAAGTGATTGCGATCGGCGCGACCCAAGGATTCGCCTGGACCGTCACGATCGATGCTGGTGCGCGCGATGGCATCAAGGTCGACCAAACGGTGATGAACGCCGATGGGTTGGTGGGCCGGGTCACCGGTGTTGGACGATCCACTGCCACCGTGCTGCTGTCGATCGATCCCACCTCGTCTGTGGGGGCGCGGGTGGCCAAGACCCGCCAAGTGGGCTTCGTTGAAGGCGGCGGTCTTTCGGGGATGTCGTTCCAACTACTCGATCCCTTGGCCCCGCTGAAGGAGGGTGACGCGTTGGTCTCCTTCGGTTCGCGGGGTTCGAGACCCTTCGTTCCCGGCATTCCGATCGGCACGGTCACCAAGGTCAAGGGCACGGCGGGATCACTTACCCGCATCGCCACTGTCGAGCCCTACGTCGATTACTCATCGGTCGACATTGTCGGTGTGGTGGTCGGCGGCCCGGCCAGGGATCCGCGCGATTCGCTGCTGCCCGCCAAGCCCGTTCCTGCTCCGACGGTGACTGTCACCGTGACGCCCAGCCCTAGTCCTTCGCCGACGAAGAGCTGACCGTGTCACCGGTCTGGGGACGCTCGTTGATTGCGGCGCTGTGGGTGGTCACCGCAGTGATGCTGCAGGTGGTCGTTTTCAGCCGGCTGCCATTGCCGGGCGCCACTCCTGACGTGGTGCTGGTGGTGGTTGCTGGGTGGGCGCTACGGCGGGGTTCCCTTGAGGGCGCCTTGATCGGGTTCTGCGCTGGCCTGGTGTTCGATCTGGCTCCGCCGGCGGTAGGGCCCCTAGGCCTGTGGGCCCTCGTGCTGGCCTTGGTCGGCTACCTCGTGGGCCTGGTGGCTGACGATGGGCAGCGGTCGTCGCTGACCCCACTGGTGGTGGTCGGGGTAGCCGGTGTGGTGTCGGTGTCGGTGTATTCGGCCCTGGCCGTGATTATCGGCGATCCCCCGATCACGTGGACCGACTTCGCTCGACAGCTGCCGGGCCAGGCTCTTTACACTGTTCTTTTGGCGCTGGTAGTGCTGCCAGCACTCTCGTCCTCGATTCGGCGCTTTGAGCCTTCTACATCGCGCTGGTAGTGAGGGCGGGAAACCCGCAGCGGCCTTAACGCGTCGAATGATGGACCCGACCTGCACGACGCTCAGTTCTTCACGACCGCTCAGCCCGCCTCGACCCTTGAAGGAGCTCTCCGCGTGAGTGACAGGTCCCGGTTGCGCCTCTTGGTGCTGCAGGTGCTTGCGCTCTCGTTGATGCTGACGCTCTTCAGTCGCCTGGCCTTCTTACAGGTCGTGACCGGCGACCAGTACCAACGTGCTGCGGCCGATAACCGCACCCGCGAAGTGGTGACACCAGCGGTGCGTGGATTGATCCTCGATGCGCAGGGCCGCCCGTTGGTGCGCAACCGTACGACTGTCGTGGTGTCGGTCGATCGCAATGAGGTCGGCGATCAAAAGGACAAGGGTGCTGTCGTTCTGGCCCGGCTCAGCAAAACGCTGGGACTCAAAGTCACCGGTCTGCGCGGTGCTCTCACGCTGTGCGGCACAACTGGCGCCGCCAAGCCGCCGGTGTGCTGGAACGGTTCGCCGTACCAGCCGATCCCCGTGGCCAAGGATGTTGCGACCGACGTTGCCCTGTCCATCTTGGAGCGTCGCGAGCTATACCCCGGCGTGAGCGCCGAGCTCGAAGCAGTGCGTGAATACCCCGCTCCTGAAGGTGCGAACACAGCGCACGTGTTGGGCTACCTCGGTCCGGTGACCGACGCCGAACTGAAGGCCAAGCAAGGGGGGAGCACCCGCGCCCAATTGCGTCGCACCGACCTGATCGGCCGGGCTGGTTTGGAGTCCACCTACGACGGATACCTCCGAGGCCTTCCCGGATTGCGTTCGCTTGCGGTCGACAACTCGGGTGCCGTCACAGGCACGGTTGATACCACCGATCCCACACCGGGCAGCTACTTGGTCACCAACATCGACGCCAAGGTGCAGGCCGTGGCCGAGCAAGCACTCGCCACGCAGATTCAGGCGGCCCGAGCCGGTAAGACGTACAAGTGCCCGGGCGGCTGCAACGCCGATTCCGGGTCGGTCATCGTGATGGACGTACGCACTGGTCGCATCGTCGCCATGGCGAGTTATCCCACCTACGACCCCACCGTGTGGGTGGGCGGTGTCTCGAAAGTCCAGTACGACGCGCTTACCGCCAAGAAGGCCAACACGCCGTTGCTTCCGCGGGCATGGGCCGGCGAATATGTTCCAGCGTCCACGTTCAAGGTGGTGTCGACAACCGCTGCTGTGCGAGCGGGCGAGAGTCTGTCGTCAACCTATGAATGTTCGCGCGAACTCCAGATTGGTAACACCACCAAGCGAAACTTCGAATCAGAGGCGTTCGGAAAGATCACCGTTCAGCGGGCTATTGAGGTGTCGTGCAACACCGTCTTCTATCGGCTGGGCTACGACGCGTGGCTGAACGATGGTGGCTTGACACCGAAAGCAGGGGGCGCGCGCGAGTGGTTCGTCAACACCGCTCGCGATTTTGGACTCGGTTCGCTGACCAACATCGACCTACCTTCGGAGGCGGCCGGCCGCATCGTTGGCCGCGAGGATCTTCAGAAGCGTTGGGAGGCGCAGAAGACGACCTATTGCAAACGTGCCGAAACCGGTTACCCCGAAGTCACTGAACGCACGCGAGCGAAGCTTCTGCAGGCGTTCGCCAAAGAGAACTGCGTCGACGGTTATCAGTACAAGGGTGGTTTTGCTGCCGACTTCGCCATTGGCCAGGGCGAGACCGCTGTCACGCCGCTCCAGATGACGCGCATCTATGCCGCCATTGCTAATGGCGGCACCTTGTGGAAGCCCGAAGTCGCCCGCGCCGTGATCAGCCCTACCGGCAAAGTAACCAAGGAGTTCAAGCCGACATCCGAAGGAAAACTTCCGGCGGATGCCGCGACGTTGAAGTACATCCAGCGATCGTTGCGCGGCGTGGCCACCGACGGCACCGGTAAGGGCTTGTTTGCCAACTTCCCCGTGCAGGTGTCAGTTAAGACCGGCTCGGGCCAGGTGACGGGCAAGGACGACACCTCGTGGTTCGCCTCGTACGCCCCTTCAAACAATCCGCAGTACGCGGTGGTCATGATGGTCAGTCAAGGTGGCACAGGATCGGGCACGAGTGGGCCTGGCGTGAAGAAGATCTATGAGGCACTTTTCGGCGTGAACGGATCCACCGTCGACCCCTCGAAGTCGGTGCTACCGGGCGGCCAGTTGCCGACCAAGCTTCCGGTCGTGCGCGCCGACGGCACGCTCGTGACGACCACGACGGAGCGCAAGAAATGACTGTGAGTTTCCCAGCGACGCGGCCGTATCGGCCGCAGGGCTTCAGCAATCGCGTGCTCGACCGCGAATCCCCGCTGCGTCGCCTCGACTGGGTGCTCATGGGTGCTGTGCTGGGTCTGCTGGTGCTCGGCGCCTTGCTCGTATGGTCGGCCACGCGTCAGCGCCAACTCGATGCTGGTCTTGACCCCGAATCGTTCCTGAAGAAGCACCTGCTCAACATCATCATCGGTCTTGCCCTGTGCGTCCTGACGACGCTGTTGGACTACCGCATGCTGCGCGCATACGCGCCGCTCATCTACATCGCATCTGTGCTCGGCCTGCTCGCAGTGCTCTCGCCGCTGGGAGCCACGATCAACGGCGCGCACTCGTGGATCATTCTTCCGGCCGGATTCAGTGTTCAACCGTCGGAGTTCGCCAAAGTGGCGATCGTCGTCGGTGTGGCGATGCTCTTGAGCGAACGTCGAGACGGTGATGACTCCCCGGGTTCGACGGACATCATGTTGGCGCTGGGATTCGCGGCCATCCCGCTTGGCCTGATCATGCTGCAGCCTGACCTTGGCACCTCCATGGTGATCTGCTTCATCATTTTGGGCATGCTCGCCGTCGCAGGCACACCGGCGAAGTGGCTCATCGGTTTGGTGGCCGCGGCGGGGGTCATCGGTGCGGTGGCGGTTCAGGTGGGCATCTTGAGCACCTACCAGGTGAATCGATTCGCGGCTTTCGCCAATCCGACGCTGGACCCTCGCGGTGTGGGTTACAACACCGGCCAAGCGCGCATTGCGATTGGTCAAGGTGGATTGACCGGCCAAGGACTCTTCCAGGGCACCCAAACCAACGGGAAGTTCGTGCCTGAGCAGCAGACCGACTTCATCTTCACTGTGGCCGGTGAAGAACTCGGACTGCTTGGTGCCGGCGGCATCATCTTGCTGTTGGGCATCGTGCTCTGGCGAACGATTCGCATTGCGCGCCGGGCAGAGGACCAGTTCGGCGTTTTGGTCGCCACCGGTATTGCCTGCTGGTTCACCTTTCAGGCGTTCGAGAACATCGGGATGACGTTGGGGATCATGCCCGTCACTGGCCTGCCATTGCCGTTCGTCTCGTACGGAGGGTCTTCGATGTTTGCCAACATGATGGCCATCGGTCTGCTTCAGAACGTGCACCTGAAGCGGTATGTGTAGCTGCTGGGCAGCGCAACGAAGCGGTATGTGTGATTCCAGGTAGGGTTCGGCCCATGCCTGGTGAGTCTGTGTTCGACCGCCTCGAGCCATTGCTCACATTGGTGGGAAAGCCCATTCAGTACGTCGGCGGCGAGTTGAACAGCACCGTCAAGGACTGGGATTCCTGCGATGTCCGCTGGGCCTTGATGTATCCCGATGCCTATGAGGTCGGGCTGCCCAACCAAGGCTCGATGATCTTGTACGAAGTGATCAACGAACAGGACGGCATGCTCGCCGAGCGCACGTACTCGGTGTGGCCTGACCTCGAACAGCTCATGCGCGATCACAAGGTTCCGCAGTTCACCGTCGATGCGCATCGCGCGGTGGGCGACTTCGATCTTTTGGGCCTCAGCTTCAGCACCGAACTGGGCTACACGAACATGCTCACCGCGCTTGATCTCGCGGGGATTCCGATGCACGCCGTCGACCGCGGGATCGATGATCCGATCGTGGTGGCTGGCGGACATGCCGCGTTCAATCCTGAGCCGGTTGCGCGCTTTGTCGACGCTGCGGTGTTGGGCGATGGCGAGCAAGCCGTGCTGATGATTTCGGCTCTGGTGCGCGACTGGAAGTCGGAAGGTCGTCCCGGGGGTCGTCGCGAAATCCTGTTGCGCCTGGCCGAAACAGGCAGTGTCTACATCCCCGCGTTCTACGACGTCGAGTATCACGACGACGGTCGAATCCGCCGGGTGACGCCGAACGATCCGCGGGCACCCTGGCGCGTGGCCAAGCACACCGTCATGAATCTCGATGAATGGCCTTATCCCAAGCAACCGCTCGTGCCGTTGGCCGAGACGGTCCATGAACGTATGAGTGTCGAGATCTTTCGTGGCTGCACGCGTGGGTGCCGTTTTTGCCAGGCCGGAATGATTACGCGGCCGGTGCGCGAACGCAGCATCACCGGCATCGGCGAGATGGTGAAGGCCGGCCTTGATGCCACTGGTTACGAAGAGGTGGGTCTGCTCTCACTGAGTAGTGCTGACCACAGTGAGATCGCTGCCGTGGCCAAAGACCTAGCCGATCGCTACGAAGGAACGCAAACAGGCTTGAGTCTTCCGTCGACGCGCGTAGACGCATTCAACGTGGATCTCGCGAATGAATTGAGCCGCAATGGTCGGCGCAGCGGTTTGACGTTCGCCCCCGAAGGCGGCAGCGAGCGCATGCGCAAGGTGATCAACAAGATGGTCACTGAAGAAGACCTCATCCGCACCGTCACCACCGCCTATGCGAATGGCTGGCGTCAGGTGAAGCTCTACTTCATGTGCGGCTTGCCGACAGAGACTGATGAAGACGTCTTACAGATTGCCGAGCTGGCAAAGCGCGTGATCGAGGCAGGCCGCGAGATCAGCGGTCAACGTGACATTCGATGCACCGTGTCGATCGGTGGCTTCGTCCCCAAGCCGCACACCCCGTTCCAGTGGGCCAGCCAACTCGACCACGAAACCACCGACGCGCGGTTGGGCAAATTGCGCGAGGCGATTCGATCCGACCGCCGCTACGGCAAGTCGATCGGCTTCCGCTATCACGATGGCAAGCCGGGAATCATTGAAGGACTGCTGTCGCGCGGCGATCGTCGCGTCGGTTCAGTGATCGAGACGGTGTGGCGTGAAGGTGCGCGTTTTGATGGGTGGAGCGAGCACTTCTCGTATCAGCGGTGGGCCGACGCTACGTCGACGGCGTTGGCGGACGAGCCGGTTGACCTTGATTGGTACACCACGCGCGAGCGTCAGCAGAGCGAAGTGTTGCCCTGGGATCACCTCGACAGCGGTCTCGACAAGGAGTGGTTGTGGGAGGACTGGCAAGACTCCCTCGATGACACTGAGGTCGAGGACTGCCGCTGGACTCCGTGTTACGACTGCGGGGTGTGCGACCAGATGGGCACCAGCATCCAGATCGGCCCGACCGGCCAGCGGTTGCTGCCGATCAGCGTGGTTGATCCGACTCCGGTGCTGGCCCGCGACGTCGAGGTGGGCTGAGTGGCGCGTCGGCCTGACGGTCCGCCCCCACCGCCCACGGTTCAGCGGCTGCGGATCCACTACACCAAGCGGGGCCGGTTGCGCTTTGCCAGCCATCGCGACTTCCAGCGCTCGTTCGAACGTGCTTTGAGGCGCGGGAGCATCCCGATTGCTTTCAGTGCCGGCTTCAGTCCGCACCCGAAGGTGTCGTATGCCAATGCTGCGGCCACCGGTGTGGCTAGCGAGGCCGAGTACCTCGAAATCGGAGTCGCGAAGGCGTGCGATCCGGCGAGGCTGCGGACAGTTCTGGACGAGTGCTTGCCGGCCGGGTTCGACGTCGTCGAAATTGTGGAGGCCCGCGAAGGCTCGCTGGCTGATCGCCTTGAAGCTTCGCACTGGCAGATCGTGCTGGCCGGATCCGATCCGGCATCGGTCGAGAAGGCCGCTGCCGATTTCCTGGCCCAGGATCTCGTCGAGGTCGAGCGCATGACCAAGAACGGAATTCGACGCTTCGACGCCCGGCAAGCGGTGGTGTCCATGATCGTCGAGCCCGCTGCGCGTGCCGTCGGGGACGATCCGACCCCCTGTGCGATACTCAACGTGGTCGTACGCCATACATCTCCGGCGGTTCGACCCGACGACGTTCTTACCGGTCTTCGCGAGAGGTCGGGTCTGACGCCCTCGGTGGCCCCTCGGGTCACCAGGTTGGCGCAGGGCCCGCTCGACGCGCGGACCGCAGCGATCGGTGATCCTTTTGATCCCGATCGCGGCGAACAGGTCGTCGCCTCGACCGGGTGACCGGCGCGGGGCACCCACTGGCTTCCCCTGAGCCTGGCTCAGGGACTTATCGCCCCCGCGGCGCACAGCGGTCGATGCTTCGGCGTTGATCGCCAGTCCGGGGGCATGACGGGAGACCTGCCCGGATGCTCGACAACGAGCCCACCGGTGCCGGTGATTCAACCGGTACCACTGCATCCACCACCCTCGCGGCCACGACCCCGGCCCCGCGCCGCCGTCGCACCGCTAGCCGTCCGGCTGGAGCCCCCCCTGCGGGAGCAGCGACCAGCGACCCGGCGACCGATGAGTCCGCGGCCCCGCGCAAGCGCGCGGTCCGCAAGAAGGCGACCGCCGCTCCTGAGGAGCAGGCTCCGCCCGCCAAGAAGGCCACGGCGAAGAAGGCGACCGCCAAGAAGGCCGCCACGGCTAAGAAGGCCACGGACAAGAAGGCTGCGACCAAGAAGGCCACCTCGAGCACAGTTGCCTCGAGCACAGTTGCCTCGAGCAAGGCCGCCTCGCAAACGGCCGCTGAAGCTGGCCCCAGCGACACCGACGTGGCCCCTCGTAAGCGTGCGAGCCGCAAGAAGACCACGGCCGCTCCTGAGGGCTCGAGTGCAAGCAGCGCTGAGGCATCGGCTACCGAGGGTGGCCCGGCCATTCCGGTTGTGCTCTTTCAGCCGCCCGCAGCCACGGCAGCACCGCGACGCTCACGCAAGCGGGCATCAGCCCCCGACTCCGACGGTGCCGAATCGGCCACCGCCGATGTGACGAGCACGGCCGGCTCCGGTCCGGCCGGAGACTCAGCGACTGATTCTGACGAGGATTCCGAAGGCGGTCCGCGTCGTCGCCGACGCCGTGGTGGCCGCGGCCGCCGAGGTCGTGGTGGCGAAGGCGCTGAAGGCACTGAGGCCGCTGAGTCGTCTGACGAGACGAATGAGTCGAGCGATGGCTCAAGCGATCAGGATGATCAACAAGGCGACGACGATGAATCTGGTTCGACCTCGCGTCGTCGACGTCGTCGTCGGAGCAAGGCCGGTACCGGCGGAGAAACCACGTCGGATGATCCGCCGAACACCGTGGTGCGCGTGCGTGAGCCGCGCGCCAAGGCTGAACCGCGCGGCAAGTCCGAGCAGACGACCATCAAGGGTTCGGTCCGAATCGAGGCCAAGCGTCAGCGTCGTCGTGAAGGTCGTGAAGCCGGACGTCGTCGTCCCCCGGTCTTGACCGAGTCGGAGTTCTTGGCTCGTCGCGAATCCGTCGAGCGCGTCATGGTGGTGCGTCAGGTTGAAGACCGCACACAGATCGCTGTTCTCGAAGACGGTGTGCTCGTCGAGCATCACGTCAGCCGTGAGTCGAACGGTTCGATGATTGGCAACGTCTACCTCGGCCGCGTGCAGAACGTGCTCCCCTCGATGGAAGCCGCGTTCGTCGATATCGGTCGTGGACGTAACGCCGTGCTGTATGCCGGCGAGGTCAATTGGGATGCTGCTGGCCTCGATGGTCAGCCCAAGCGCATCGAGTTTGCGTTGAAGTCGGGCGACGCCGTGCTGGTCCAGGTGACCAAGGACCCCATCGGTACCAAGGGTTCACGCCTCACCAGTCAGATTTCGTTGCCGGGCCGCTATCTCGTCTACGTGCCCGACGGCGCGATGACCGGCATCAGCCGCAAACTGCCTGACACTGAGCGCTCACGACTGAAGAGCATTCTCAAGCGGATCGTTCCCGGTGATGCAGGAGTCATCGTTCGCACGGCGGCAGAAGGTGCCAGCGAAGAAGAACTGTCGCGCGACGTTGCACGCTTGGCTGCGCAGTGGGAAGACGTTCAGAGCAAGACGAAGTCGGCCACTCCGCCCACGCTGCTCTATGGCGAGCCCGACATGACCGTCCGCGTGATTCGCGACATCTTCAACGAAGACTTCAAGCGACTCATCGTGAGCGGAGCCGATGCGTGGGATGTGATTGACAATTACGTCACGCACGTGGCTCCCGATCTGCACGACCGGATCGAGAAGTGGACCGGCACCAACGATGTGTGGACCGAGTTCCGCATTGACGAGCAGTTGATGAAGGCACTCGATCGCAAGGTATGGCTGCCCTCTGGCGGTTCGTTGGTGATCGACCGCACTGAAGCGATGACCGTGATTGACGTCAACACGGGCAAGTTCACCGGTCAAGGCGGCAACCTCGAAGACACCGTCACCACCAACAACGTCGAGGCAGCCGAAGAGATCGTGCGGCAGCTCCGGCTGCGTGACATCGGCGGAATCATCGTCGTCGACTTCATCGACATGGTCCTCGAATCCAACCGTGATCTCGTACTGCGCCGCTTGCTCGAATGTTTGGGGCGAGACCGCACGAAGCATCAGGTCGCCGAGGTCACCTCGCTTGGCCTCGTGCAGATGACGCGAAAGCGCGTGGGGCAAGGCCTCCTCGAGGTCTTCTCGACGCCGTGCGAGCACTGCCGTGGCCGCGGCCTGATCGTGTCGATGGAGCCCATCGACGACAAGCCGCATCGCCATGAGCAGGCACCACAGGTCAAGCACAAGGACGCCTCCAAGGAGGTAGCCAAGGTGGCCTCCGCGTCGCGGCGTGGACGCTCTGCCAAGGCCGAGCAGAAGGCTGCCGCGAGCGAGCCTGAGCCCACACCGAGCATCGAGTCCGCGGCGGTGGCCGCCCCGGCTGCCCCCGCCGCGATCGAAACCCCTGTTACTCCGGTCGCTGTTGCGACCGCTGTGGCCGAACCGGCTTCACCCCGGACCCGCCGACGTCGGGTGGCTACCAAGCCGGCCGGCGACCCGTCCGCGCCCGTGGGGGATGCGGGCTGACCCTGGTGCACTGCCGCAGGCGGGGAGCCCGTACCCTTGACCTCTGGCGCGTGCGTCGCGCCCTTTGTCATGTAGCCGGCCCTCGGGTCGCCGCATGACACCACATTTCGACAGCAAGGAGTTCCGCGGTGTACGCGATCGTCCGCGCCGGCGGCCGTCAGGAGAAGGTCGCCATTGGCGACGTTCTCGAGGTCGACCGACTTAAGGCCACGTCAGGATCGACGGTTGAACTGACCGCACTCCTCGTGGTTGACGGCACCACCGTCACCTCCGATGCAGCGACTCTGGCGAAGGTGAGTGTCACCGCTGAGGTGCTCGACCAGACCAAGGGTCCCAAGATCGACATTCTCAAGTACAAGAACAAGACCGGCTATCGCAGGCGCATGGGTCACCGTTCCAAGTTGACTCAGATCCGCGTCACCGGCATCGAGACGAAGTAGGTCCTGGACTATGGCTCACAAAAAAGGCGCGTCATCCACGCGCAACGGTCGTGACTCGAACTCCCAGCGACTGGGCGTGAAGCGCTTTGGTGGCCAAGCGGTCAACGCCGGCGAGATCATCGTGCGCCAGCGCGGCACGCACTTCCACCCCGGACTGAATGTCGGTCGTGGCGGCGATGACACGCTCTTCGCTCTGTCGGCAGGAGCTGTCGAGTTCGGCACCCGCCGCGGGCGTCGCGTCGTCAACATCGTCCCGGCGGAGTAGATCGCGCCGCACACGTACGTACGTCGAAGGGCGGGCCGGTCTTGAACGACCGAGCCCGCTCTTTTTCGTTAGATCAGGCATGGCAACCCGTGAGGGCTAGGCAAACCAGGAGGCAGTGATGACGACGTTCATCGATCGCGTCGTGCTGCATCTGGCAGCCGGTGCTGGCGGACACGGTTGCGCCTCGGTTCACCGTGAGAAGTTCAAGCCGCTCGGCGGCCCCGATGGGGGCAACGGCGGGCGTGGCGGCGACGTGATTCTCGTGGTCGATGGCGGCGAGACCACCCTGCTCGACTACCACCGTTCCCCCCACCGCAGCGCGACGTCGGGTAAGCCCGGACAGGGTGACATGCGCAATGGGGCTGAAGGTGACGACCTCGTGCTTACGGTGCCCAGTGGCACGGTGGTGCAGAACGCCGCTGGTGAACAATTGGCCGACCTCGTCGGTGCCGGTGCTCGTTACCTCGTGGCGCAAGGCGGCCGCGGCGGATTGGGCAATGCCTCGTTGGCTTCCCAGCGTCGCAAGGCACCAGGATTCGCATTGCTCGGCGAACCGGGGGAGTCCGCCGACATCGTCCTCGAACTGAAGTCGATCGCTGACGTCGCGCTCGTGGGCTTCCCGAGTGCAGGCAAGTCGAGCCTGATCGCCTCAGTGTCGGCCGCGCGACCCAAGATCGCCGACTATCCGTTTACCACTTTGGTGCCCAATCTCGGCGTGGTCGAAGCAGGCAGTGTTCGTTACACGATTGCCGACGTGCCTGGGCTGATTCCGGGTGCCAGTGAAGGCAAAGGCCTCGGCTTGGAATTCTTGCGTCACGTCGAGCGCTGCGAAGTCTTGGTGCACGTACTCGACTGCGCCACGCTTGAGCCAGGCCGCGACCCCATCAGTGATCTCGACATGATCGAGCACGAGCTGGCCCAGTACGGCGGGTTGGCGGATCGGCCGCGCATGGTGGCGTTGAACAAGATCGACGTTCCCGAAGCGCGCGAATTGGCCGAGTTCGTCGAGCCTTTGCTGCGCGAACGCGGTCTCGACGTGTTTCTGGTGTCGGCGGTGTCGCGTGAAGGGCTACGCGAACTCTCGTTCGGTATGGCGGCTGCGGTCATGAAGGCGCGCAATGCCCGGCCGGTTCAAGAAGCTGAACGCATCGTCTTGCGTCCCAAGGCAGTCGATGACACCGGATTCGAAATTCGTCGCGAAGGCGATGCCTTCCGCGTCCGTGGCGAGCGTCCCGAGCGATGGGTGCGACAAACCGACTTCAGCAACGACGAGGCGGTCGGCTACCTCGGCGACCGACTGGCGCGACTAGGTGTCGAGGCTGCGCTACTGGCGGCCGGTGCCACGGCAGGATGTGAAGTGCGCATCGGAAGTCAGGAGAACTCGGTGGTGTTCGACTGGGAGCCCACGATCGAGGCCGGAGGTTCGGCGACGATCATCAGCCGTCGTGGCAACGACGATCGGCTGGCGGGTCGATGATTCGCCGAGCCTCGGGCATCGTCGGTGCCAAGCGCATCGTGGTGAAAGTGGGCTCTTCGTCTCTGACCACCGATGGTGACGGGCTCGATATCGCGGCCGTTGAATCTCTTGTGCAGGTTGTGGCAGACCGTCGTGACGCTGGCGTCGAAATCGTGCTGGTCTCCTCTGGTGCTATCGCCGCTGGGCTGTCGCCCCTGGGATTCACCTCTCGCCCCCACGATCTTGCGACCCAGCAGGCAGCCGCCAGCGTCGGGCAAGGTGTGTTGATTCATCGCTATACCGAAGCTTTTGCGGCCCACGGGATGACCGTTGGTCAGGTGCTGCTCACGGTCGACGATGTCGTCCGTCGTGCGCACTACCGAAATGCGCAACGCACGCTGTACCGCTTGCTTGAGGTGGGCGCGGTGCCGGTCGTCAATGAGAACGACACTGTGGCCACCGATGAAATCAGGTTTGGCGACAACGACCGATTGGCCGCACTCGTGGCCCATCTCGTGCACGCGGAAGCCCTCGTGTTGCTCACGGATGTGGATGCGTTGTACGACGCGCATCCGAGCTCGCCCGGCGCTGCGCGCATCGCTGAGGTGCGCGATCCCGCTGAACTCGACAACGTCGCGTTGGGTGGCGTGGGATCGCGTGGGGTCGGTTCGGGGGGAATGGTCACCAAGGTCGAGGCCGCGCGTATTGCGACCGAAGCAGGCATCCCGGTGGTGCTCGCCGCGATGAGTGATGCGGCGGCGGCGCTGGCAGGGCAGGACGTCGGTACGTGGTTCCACGCGACCGGCCGTCGTCGCGCGACTCGACTGCTGTGGTTGGCCCATGCCACGAACGCCCGCGGTCGGCTGTGGCTCGACGCGGGTGCGGTGCGGGCGATCCTGACCGGACGCGCGTCGTTGCTTCCGGCCGGGGTCACGGGGGTGGAAGGCGAGTTCGAGGCCGGTGACCCGATCGACCTCGTGGGTCCCGATGGCGTGGTGGTGGCGCGCGGATTGGTGGCCTACGACGCTGTCGAAGTGCCCCAACTGCTCGGCCGCTCGACGGTTGAATTGGCCGAGGAGCTGGGCGAAGGTTACGACCGCGAGTTGGTACACCGCGACGATCTGGTGCTCGTCGAAGTCCGCACCTGATCCGCGCCTCACGCTCCGATTCCGCCGCGCCGTCTCATGTAAGGGACTGACAAAGCGGAGTCGGAGCGGGAGCATCTGGGAATGATCGAGCTCAAGTCACCGAACTGGCCGGCCGCCATCGTCTTCGCCGTTCTCGGCGTCCTGTTTGTCGTGTGGCTGAAGGTCTACCTGCGCGACAAACAGGTCTGGCGTTACGACACCAGAGCCGCGTGGTTGCGCGCGTTCGCGTACTTCGCGTTCGCTTGGTCGCTGGGTATGGCCAGTGGCACGGTGCCCACGATTCTGGGCAATCCGTTGGTGCTGCCAGGGCAGAGCAGCAGCATCTTCTGGATCGTCTACACGGTGCTTCTCACTGTGGTGGTGTTCATCGGTTACTGGATCATTTGGCCGATCGGAACATTGCCGCACGGTCGTCGGGTGATCGTTCCCGACACCGTGGTGTTCGGCGTGCTGTGGGGCGTCAGCGAGGGATTGCTCTTTGGCTCGGTCTGGTTGCTCGCGAAGCGATTCTGGGATGGACTGCTCGGCGCAGGAACTGGTTCTGATTTTGCCATCTGTTTCACCACGATCATCGTGTTGTCGGTTTTCGTTGGCATGTGGCATGCGCTCTACTGGGACGTTCACATCTCGCCGGAGCACAACATCTTTGAGTGGAACATTCGCAAAGTGCTGTTGGCGCACAACCCCAACTTGATTCTCGGCGCGATCTACGTCACGGCATGGCAGAACCTCGGCATCTGGGTGGCGCTCCAAGCGTTCGCGCTGTTCGGATCCACGCTCGCCATGCCGTTCCCCAGCGCCCGTTGGCCGCATCCGGTGGATCCGACGGGGCCCGCTCTTGGTCCGCAGACGGACGAACCCACTGATCTCAGTGGGCAAACCGTTGTCGTCACCGGGGGAGCCAGAGGGATGGGGGCGATGGCCGCTGGGCGACTCGCGGCACAGGGTGCCGACGTCGTGATTCTCGATGTGCGCGAAGAACTCGCGCGGACTACCGCTGACGAGATTTCGCGCGACACCGGCCGAACCATCGATGTCATCCACGTCGATCTAGCCTCGAACGATTCGGTGCATCAAGCAGCCGAAGAAGTGCTGCGGCGCTATCCGCGCATTGACGTGCTACTCAACAATGCCGGAATCTTCACCGAGATGTATCAGGAGAACGAGGCCGGACTTGAACTGACGATTGCGACGAACCACGTCGGGGGATTCCTCCTCACCCAACTTCTGCGAGAGCGCTTGCAAGCATCGAAGGCTCGGGTGATTTTCGTGAGTTCCGATGCGCATCGCCAAGCGATGAGCATTCCGTGGGACTCGGTGAACGGCACGGCGCTGTGGAAGGGCAAGGAGCGGAACGGTCAAGCCGGATTCGTGCAGTACAACAGTTCAAAGCTGCTCGT
>Ga0105047_10005202_pt1 | contig 22416 bp, 24 predicted proteins | sample MAT04_FD_78384 | JGI IMG/M metagenome (GOLD analysis project Ga0105047, IMG submission 78384) | Freshwater microbial communities from Lake Fryxell liftoff mats and glacier meltwater in Antarctica - MAT-04 (megahit assembly) | ecosystem: Environmental > Aquatic > Freshwater > Ice > Liftoff... | reverse complement strand
TGGTGGCCCGCTTCGAGGCGATCATAATGACGCCGGGTTTTCGGATGCGAGCCCGCGACCCGCTTGCCCCAGCGCGATCACGACGGGTGTTGGCGTTGTTGGGCTCCTGTCGTGCCCACAACGTGCCCAGCACAACAGGGAACAGGGGGCAACAGACACCACTGTCGACGTCCAAAGCAATCCACAAACCACCAGCTCACCACACGTTCGGGCTGCTCAACACACCTGTCGACCATCAGCCTGTCTCAGATTCCCTAGCTGAATACGCGGGCTCGATTCCCGTCATCCGCGCCACAAAATACCTGGTCAGAGGTGGTTTGGCCACGTTAGGCGTTCGGTTCGTGCCACGTCCGTGCCACGTTGGAGTCGAATCTCGAATCGATTCGGCCGAACCTTACGACAAGCCGCCCGCAAAGTCCCTGGTAGTCGCGTTCTCATGCCGAGGGATCATCAGTGTTCTCAGGCGACCAGGTGAGGTTCTTCGGGCAACATGAATCAGCTGTCCGCCGTCGTGGTCGAGTCCGGTGGTCCCGGAACGTGGTGGCCGGTGAACAGCTCGACAAGTCAGAAGTCAGGACACCTTGCGGGTCAGCAACACCCTGGGTCAGAGCAGAACACCGAACCACCACACCGGGAGTCTCCTCCACCGTCCGGAACGGTCTTCACATCATCTCTGCGACACCCACATGGTTGAATGAGTTGTGAGATCGAAAGGAAGCGGTGATCAGCACCGAGTTCTCACCAACCACCATGCCTGCTGCCGGTCGCCCGCGGCCCATCACCTGGCTCCATCACCCGCGCGTCACGAGTGGCGGTTGCGGCCCACCGATGGCGCTGCCGGTTGCGACGAGCACGTGCAGCACCGCGCCGCGATGAGCAGAACGATTCCGATAGTCCACAAGATGCTGGTGTTCAACACGAGGCCGAGCAGGAACACGACAAGTCCAGGACGATCAAGTGGCCAGCGCCACCCCCTTACGTAGGGTCAGGTCTCCTTGGCCAGCGAAGGTGGAACCTCGTCGATGACCAACGCAGCCCACCGATGCCAGCTCCGCGCTGCGTATGCTCGTGCTCGTGCACGTGACACAGACTCGGCCACGGACACGCCCGTGAGTGCCGACCTCGAACCAGCGGAGGCCCAGGCCGTTGGGGCGACGCACCAACCGCTGCGAGAGGTGGTTGCCAATCGGATCCGTGAGATGATTCAGCAGGGTGAGCTTCAACCCGGCCAGCGCCTTTTCGAGGACCGCCTCGCCGAGCAGCTCGGGGTGTCGCGCAACCCAGTCCGTGAAGCGATCCGTGCACTTGAGGCCACCGGATTGGTTGTCGTCGCTCCTCGTCGAGGGGCCTCGGTCGCCGTGTTCGATGCAGCGGCTGCCGCCAAGCTGCTCGATCTGCGGGCAGCGCTCGAGGCCTATTCCGCCCGACTGGCCAGCCAGAATCGAACGCCCGAACAGCTCGCCACCATGCGCGCCACCCTCGACCTCGGCCGAGCGGCCACCGCAGCCGGTGATGTCGTCGGGGCGGCACGTGCCCACCGAGAGTTCCACCTCTGCATCGAGGCCTCCGCCGACAACCCATATATAGGGCCGGTCGTCGAGCCGCTGCGCATGCAGACCGAGCTCGTGTTCTCCAAGCTCGTCGACCAGCGCGGGCTGGTCGGTTGGGAGCAACACGTCGACATCATGAAGGCCATCGCGGCTGGCGACGGCAACGCTGCCGAGGACGCCACTCGACGCCACATGAAGTCGGTGCTCCACGACTTGATGAGCGACATCCCCGAAATGCCGAACCGCAACGACGCCCGCGCCAGCATTCTGTGAGTCGTCGTACCATCGTCGTCGTCGGTGGCGGCATCGCCGGCGTCGTCGCTGCCGAGCGGCTCGCCAGGCACCACACCGGCCAGCATGTCGAGACCGGGCACGTCGACATCGGGCACGTCGATGTCGTCCTTGTCGAGACCGAAGCGGCGCTCGGTCAGCACGCGACCGGCCGCTCCGCCGCCGTGCTCTCCGAGACGTCCGGCCCCCGTGTCGTCTGCGCGCTGGCGCGAGCCAGCCGGACGTTCTTCACCGAACCACCGCCCGGATTCACCGATCATCCACTCACCGGTCCACGCGGCCTGCTGTGGATCGGCCGTGACGGCGACGGCGACGCCCTCGACACCCTCGCTGCCGTGGCCGCCAGCGGCGTCGCACCCACGGCGCGCCGACTCGGCGTCGCGCAGGCACGTCGGCTGATCCCCGAGCTCCAGCCTCACGCCATCGCTGCCGGCGGGGTGCACGAACCCGATGCCCTCAGCCTCGACGTCGACCTGCTCCTGTCGTCCTACGCAGCGAGCGCCCGACGCGCCGGCGCCATCCTCTCGCTCGACGAACGTTTCGTCAGAGCCACCCGACGCCTCGGCGGTGGATGGCACATCACCACCACGACGCGTTCGTTGGACGCCGACATCATCGTCGATGCGGCGGGTGCCTGGGGTGACGAGGTCGCCCGACGCTGCGGTGTCGAGCCTCTCGGCCTGCAGCCCCTCCGGCGCACCGCATGCCTCGTTCCTGCCCCGGACGCGGTGGCCCACTGGCCGCTGGTGATGGACATAGCCAACCGCTGCTACTTCGAACCGGAGACCGGCGGACTGCTGATCTCACCCGCCGACGAACAGCTCAGCGAACCACTCGACGTCCGGGCCGAGGAGGAAGACGTGGCGTGGGCCATCGAGATGGTCAACGACGTAACCGGTCTCGGCATCCGATCCGTGCGGTCCACCTGGGCGGGCCTGCGCACGTTCACCGCCGATCGATCTCCGGCTGTCGGACCCGACCCGGACACGATGGACTTCATCTGGTTCGTGGGCCAAGGCGGCGCTGGCATCAAGACCGCTCCGGCGATGACCGACGTGCTGATGGCGTCGCTCGGCGCCGAACCGTGGCCGAGCACCTTGGCTGAACTCGGCGTGAGCCTGGCTGATGTGTCACCCGCTCGTTTCAGGTGAGCGACTGCACCACCAACGTCGCAGCCGCGGTGCCCGACAACAACAACACCGCCGGACGTGTCCACCGATGGTCGAGGACTTGGGCGCACGGTCGCGCGAGCACCAGACCCACCGCCAATCCCGGGGCCAGGAGCAGCCCGTCGTGGAACTCGGCGCGACCGAGTTGCCCGCTGGATGTGAGCGCCACCAACGACAGGATCGCCCCGAACAAGAAGAACGCCGCCAGCGTTGAGCGCAGGGTGGCGGCTCCGGCACGCTGATACACCAACGCCATCGGCGGCCCACCCACCGACGTCAGCGTGCCCATCGCTCCCGACAGGGCTCCCGCGCCCAACAGGGTGCGGGCGTTCGGTCGCAAGTACCAACGGCTGACGCTCAGTGCGATGCCCAGCAGAATGCTGGCACCGAGGACGAACGACAGCCCGTCGCCGGCAAGCCGGCTGAGGAGCATCACGGCGCCAATGGTGCCGACGATCCTCCCGACGATCGCCCACTTCATCCCGTGCACGTCGAGAGCGGCACGTTCCCGCCATGCAACCACCGCGGTGAGCACCACCACCAGGAGCAGCAGCGGTCCGGGCACGAAGCGGGTGTCGATCACGCCGAGCACCGGGGCCGCTATCAGTCCGAGCCCGAATCCGAGCGTGGCCTGGATCATCGTGCCGGTCGTGATGGCCACGAAGGCCAACAGGTAGGCGGTGGTGCTCATCCGGTGGCGGATTTCCTTTCGCCGACGAGTTGCACAATCATCCGCACGGCCACGATCACCAACAGGCTGGCGAACAACACGTTCGAGGTTGTCGGGCTCATGATGTCGGCCACCAGGCTCCCGAGCGCAGCAGTGACGATGCCAGCCACCCCGATGATCGCAGCGGCGCGCAGATCGACATTGCGCTTGGCTCGGTTGCGCCACGTTCCCATCAGCGCCGTCGGGATGATCACCGCAGCGGACGTGCCCTTGGCCACGACAGGCGGTAAGCCGAACAGCAAGATCATCGCAGGCACCATCACGATGCCTCCACCCACGCCGAGCAACCCGGCGAGGACGCCGGTCACCACGCCGATCACGACCAGCGCCATCGCCACCAGCAACGTCATCTCGGGCTGGTCGCCGACGTCGGTGGCGACGAACAGCCGCACGGCCGAGATGAGCAGCAACGCCGAGAAGAGCACCGCCAGAATGCGATGCGGAAGGATGTGGAGCAGCTTCGTCCCGATCACGGCGCCGCCGACCGCACCGATCGACAACCACAACGCCACCGCCCAGTCGACGTGGCCGTTGAACGAGTAGGTGGCGAGCGACGCCGCCGAGATCGGCAGCACTGCGGCCAGCGAGGTGCCGTGGGCGAGGCGTTGGTCCATGCGAGCCACGAGTACCAGCGCGGGCACGATGAGAATGCCGCCGCCGACACCGAACAGACCGGCCAGGAAACCGGCGCAGACACCGACGATCAACACCGGGACGAACGGAACAGGGGCGGACGCGGGCGCGTCAATGGTGGGGGCGGGAGGGGTCATGCAGAACCTTTCAGCGCAAGAAGCACGCAGCCCAGTGACCCGGCCGCTTCTCGACGAACGGCGGCGTCTCCACCCGACACCGCTCCTCGACGAGCGGGCAACGGCTGGCGAATCGACATCCTGGTTCGGGATCGATCGGGTTCGGGATCTCGCCGCTGAGCACGATGCGTTGACGCGCACGTTGCAGCGGCGGATCCGGAATCGGCACGCTCGAGAGGAGCGCCTCGGTGTACGGGTGGATCGGCGAGTCGTACACCTCGTCGGCATCTGCCAGTTCCACTAGCTTGCCTGCGTAGAGGATGGCAATGCGGTGGGAGATGTGCCGAACGACCGACAGGTCATGGGCGATGAACAGATAGGTGAGGCCGAGCTCGTCCTGGAGATCCTGCAGCAGGTTGACCACCTGCGCTCGCACCGAAACGTCGAGTGCCGAGACAGGCTCATCAGCCACGATGAAGCTCGGTCGAAGAGCGAGCGCACGTGCGATGCCGACGCGCTGACGCTGGCCGCCCGAGAACGCATGTGGATAGCGAGCCGCTGCGTCGGCGGGGAGCCCGCACCGCTCGAGTAGCTGCACCACCTGATCGCGAGCGGCGTCGGCGTTCTTGGCGATCCCGTGCACGATCAATGGTTCGGCGATCAGTTCGAGCACCGTCATACGCGGGTTGAGCGACGAGTACGGGTCTTGGAACACGAGTTGCATGTGGCGCCGCAACTGCCGGAGTTCATCACCCTTCACGCGTGTGATGTCGGCGCCGTCGAATCGGATGCTGCCCGACGTCGGCGAAACACGCCGGAGCAAAGCGCGGCCAGTGGTGGTCTTGCCTGATCCTGATTCGCCGACCAGACCGAGCGTCTCGCCGCGCCGGATGGCGAACGATACGTCGTCGACGGCATGCACGCAGTGGGTCTGGCGCCCCCAGAATCCGCTCCGTCCGACAGGAAAGCGAATCGAGAGGTGGTCGACCTCCACGAGTGGAGCGCCGATCACGCCCGACTCATGACGCGGGTGTGTGGAAGTCTGCGGCTCGAAAGCATGCTGCGACACGTCGGCTCCCTTCTGGCTGGCCGGGAACGGCACGAAGCGCTGGCTGTTCGGTGAGGCACCGATCGATCACCGATGGACAACGTTCGGCGTACGCGCAACCGACCGGAGGCATGCGCAGATCCGGCGGCGAGCCAGCGATCGAGATCAGGCGTTCGGCACGCACGTCGAGACGCGGTGTCGAGCCGAGTAGTCCGGCGGAGTAGGGGTGCGCAGGCTTGGCGTACAGGTCGTGGGCGCTGGCATCTTCGACGATCTTGCCCGCGTACATCACTGCCACTCGGTCGCAGATACCGGCCACCACACCGAGGTCGTGGGTGATGAACAGCACGGCGAGTTTCATGCTCTGCTGCAGTTCGGCGAGCAGTTCGAGAATTTGAGCCTGGATCGTCACATCGAGCGCGGTGGTGGGCTCGTCGGCCACCAACAGCTCCGGCTCGCATGCAAGCGCCATGGCGATGAGTACCCGCTGGCGCATCCCCCCGGACATCTCGAACGGGTGTTGTTTGAATCGCGCCGCCGGGTTGGCGATGCCGACCAGGTCGAGCAAATCCAACGAACGCTCGCGGGCCTGTCTGCGGTCGAGCTTCTGGTGGCGGCGGAAGATCTCGGCCATCTGACTGCCGATGGTGAACACCGGGTTGAGCGAGGTCATCGGGTCCTGGAAGACCATGGCGATCTCGCGTCCACGAACTCGATCCATTGTCCTGGCGGCCGCCTTGCCCACCACGAGCGACTCGCCTTTCCACCGCACGTCGCCACCGACGATTCGACCCGGCAGCTCGGTGAGTCCCATGATCGCCTGCGCTGTGACGCTCTTACCCGAACCGGACTCTCCGACCAGGCCAACGGTTTCGCCGCTCGCGATCATGAAGCTGACGTCTCGGACGGCGTGCACCACACCGCGTCGGGTGAGAAAATCGACTTGCAGATGATCGACTTCGAGCACGTTTTCGGTCGAGGTCACGACGTGGCCTCGTTGAGACGAGCGGCCCGTTTGGCCTGCCTGGCCCGCTTGGCGGCGTCTTTGTCGGTGATGCCCTTCGCAGAGGTGGCGTGTCGCTTTTCCCGTTCGACCGGGTCGGTGGCCACTCGCAACCACGACGACAAGAAGTTGACCGCCAACACGATCAGGGTGAGGAACACCCCGGGTATCACTGCGAGTCGCGGCAGCGAGAAGAACGCTTCGCGCCCGGCCGAAGCCATCAATCCGAGCGACACGTCGGGAAACTGCAATCCGAGACCGAGGAACGACAAGGTCGCCTCGGCCAGGATGATGCGGGCGAACTCCAGCACGGCGAGCGTGGCCAACGACGACGTCAGGTTGGGCAGGATGTGTAGGAACATCACCCGGCGTGGTCGACAGCCGACGATCTCGGCCGCTTCCACATAGGGGTTCTCTTTGGCCGACAGCACGACGCCACGTGTCATCCGGGCGAACACCATCCACGCGTTGAACGCGAGGACGAAGATGAGCGACTTGATGCTCGCTCCGATTACGGCGATCATGATGAGCGCGATCAGGAGACCGGGGAACGCCACCTGCATGTCGACCCAGCGCATCAGCCAGCGGTCGGTGCGGCCTCCCCGGTAGCCGGAGATCAAACCCACGACGACACCGAAGATCCCGGCCACCAGTACCACGACGACACCGATCAGCAGCGTGGTGCGCGATCCCCACATCAGGCGGGACAGCACGTCATACCCTTGTGCGTCGGTGCCGAAGACGTGGGCCCAGGTGCCGCCATCCCAGATCGGCGAGATGCGTGCGGTGGACGGGTTGCCTTCGACGGGTCCGTACGGCGCGATCCACGGCGCAGCGAAGGCGATGACGAGCACGACAACCAGGAAGACCGCTGCGATGAATCCAGTGCGATCGGAGATCAGTTCGCCGAACAAGCCCTTGGTGGCGATGCGCACCTCGTAGGGCCGACCCTCCTGGGCCTGCTCGGCGTGCGTTGCGTCGTCGCGCTCATGCTGGGTGGAGGTGTTGGCGTCGACGGGCGTCCATGAGCTGGTCGGATCGTTCGTCATGAGAGTTTCACCCGGGGATCGATGAGTTTGTAGACGACGTCGATGCCGATGTTGATGACGACCACCATGATCGCCACTACGAAGACGATCGCCTGGATGAGGAAGAAGTCGCGCTCCTTGATCGCCGTGATCGCCAGGTCGCCGAGGCCAGGCCAGTCGAACACCGCCTCGATCACGAGGGTGAACCCGGCGAGGGCACGGATGGTCTCCCAACCGAACAGCGTGACAAAGGGGATCGAGGCGTTGCGCCAGGCGTGCACCAGCACCACCCGGCGGCGGGCGACGCCCTTGGCTTTCGCCGCCTTGACGTACTGGCTGTTCAGTTCGTCGATCATGGCCGAGCGCACGACCATGGTGAGGCGCCCGATCGCCGGCAGCGCCATGGCGATGGACGGCACGATCAGATGGGTCCACGGTCCGTCTCCGAACTGGACGATCTGGAACCTGACGCTGGTGAAGAAGAGCAGCAACTGGGCCAGGAAGAACTGCGGTGTCGCCAGACCGGCGAGGCTGACGGTGATCAGCACCTTGTCGAGCATCGTGCCCGGACGGGTGGCGGCGAGCGCCCCAAGTGGAATCGAGACCACCAGTGCGATCGCCATGCCACCCGCCACGAGCTGGAGCGTCTTGGGTAGGAAGTTCATCACGGTGTCGAACGCGTCCTGATTTCGGAACAACGTCGAGTCGCCGAAGTCGAGTCGGATCGCTCCGGCAATGAAATCGATGAACTGTCGCAGGATCGATTCGTCGAAGCCGAGATCGGCACGAAGCCGGACTCGCTGTTCCTCGCTCGCGGAGAGCGGGAGGATGAAGTTCACAGGATCACCGACGAGCCGTGTGATGACGAACACCAACACGGTCACGCCGAAGACGACGATGATCCCCTGGAACAACCGTTGTCCGAGATATCGACCCATGAACTCCTCCTCCCTCCTCGCTGCGATCCGAACCGACGCCGGTCAGCCCGTGACCGACATCTCCGCCACCAACAGCTTCGAGTCGACCCGAGGCTGCCACACGATGTTCTCGGCCAGGCCGTAGACGTCCTGGTTGTTCACCATCCAGACGAAGTACGCCTGCTCGTAGGCGAGAGCCATCGCTTCTTCGTAGATTCCCTGTCGGGCATCCTGATCCACTTCGCTGCGGCCGGAGGCGACCAGAGCGGCCAATTCCTCATCGGTGTTCGACGAGCCGACGCCACCCGATTCGTAGTAGGTGGCGAGCTGACGGTCGGGATCGAGCAGGTCGTTCGAGCTCGACACGTACACCGAGTCGACCCGGTTCTCCCGGTCGAACAGCACGTCGAGGTAGGCGCCGAACTCAAGGATCTCGAGCTCCACGACCAGGCCGGCTTCGGTCCAGTATCCGGCGATCGCCTCGAGAATCTCCCGGTCCTTCAGCCAGCGGCCGGCCGTTCCGACGAGCTCGATCGTCTCACCGGCCACGCCGGCTTCCTCGATCATCGCCGCAGCGGTCTCGGGGTCGTAGGCGTACGGATCGAGGGAGTCGTTGTAGCCGAGGATCGACGGGCTGAGTATTTGACCGTCGTCGACGCGAGACAATCCGCCGAAGAGGTTTTCCACGATGGCGTCCTTGTCGACGGCGAGGTTGAGGGCCTTGCGGACCTCGACGTCTGCGGTGATGCCCTCGTCGGCGTCAAGGATCAGGATCGGGTGCTCCTGGCCCTGCGCAATGGCGACCTGCGGTGCCTGGCTCGAGTCCTCGGGGTTGAGGTTGGTGATGAGGTCGTAGTTGCCCGACAGCAGCCCGGCAAGACGGGTGGAGCCGTCGTCGGCGAACTCGAAGGTGACATCTGCGATCGATGGAGCGCCGTCGCGGTAGTCAGCATTTGCCGTCAGCTTGATGTCGACGCCCTGATTGCGTTCGACGAAGGTGTATGGGCCGGTGCCGATCGGGGCGTCCGACAGGTCGGCGGACTCAGCGGCGCTGGCTGGGATCTGCTTCAGCCAGTACATGCGTGCTGGTAGCACGCCGTCGGGACCGTCGGTGAGAATGCGCACCGTGGCCTCGTCGACGGCTTCGGCGCCGGTGATGGTGGCGTAGAAACCCGAGTTGTCGGTGAGACCATCGGCGATGAGGCCGACCATGCGATCGATCGTTGCGACCACCGACTCGGCGTTGAACGGTTCGCCGTTGTGGAACGTGACGCCATCGCGCAGCGTGAACTCCCACGTGGTTTCGTCGATCTGCGTCGGCAACTCGGCGGCGAGCCCAGGAACGAGTTCGCCGTCGGCGGTGCGAGACAGGAGCGTCTCGTAGATGTTGTCGTTGATGGCGCGCTCGCCACCATCGTCGACGAGGTGCGGGTCAAGGCTGGTCGGCTCCGAACCCAGAGCAATCGTCATTGAGGCGCCGTCGACGGCGGCTGCGCCGTTGGACTCATCGGTCCCGGCGGCCGTGCTGCCGGCGTTGCCCTCGTCGGTAACGGTGTCGTCGCTGCTGCCGCACGCACCGGCGACGAGCGCCAATGCGAGAACGGGTGCGCCGAATTTCCATCTTGATCGCATAGCTTCTCCCCTGTGTGGTTGCATGGTCCCAGTCGAGCTGGTCCGCTTCCGAGACGACGGTCATCTCGGTCTGTACAATGTATACAATAGACAACGGCCCGTCAATCAACCGCTGGAAGGGAGGGCTCGTATGTCCATAAAGGGTCGATATTCCCCCGCCCCCGGCGGGGCGCCAGTCGGGTCCACTCAGCGACCGCTGCGTGTCGCTGTGGCCGACGAGCTGCGCGAACGCATCATCGCTGGTCAGCTCCGGCCAGGTGTCCGCCTTTTCGAAGAGGGCCTCGCCGCCGAGATGGGTGTATCGCGTAACCCGGTGCGCGAAGCACTCCAACTGCTCAGCTCCGAAGGGTTCGTCTCGATGGAACCGAGACGTGGGGCGCGAGTCGGCATCGTCGATCAGCGACGGGCCCAGGAGCTCTTCGAACTGCGTTTGCCGCTCGAGCGCACCGTCGCACAACTCGCAGCGCAGCGGCGCACGCCAGCACAGCTCGCCCATCTGGAGCAGGTGGTCGCTGCGGGCATGGAGGCGATCGACACCGCACGTCTCGAACGACTTCCTGCGCTCAACACCAAGTTCCACGACGCGCTTGCAGCCGCCGCTCACAACGAGTTGCTGGCTGAGACACTGCGCCGCATCTCCCACGTCGTGCAATGGGTTTACTCCACGCGACTCGAGAGTCGAGCGACACAATCATGGGGCGAACACGGAGCGCTACTCGTCGCCATAAGCGACCAGGACGGCGAACGCGCCGCCGAGCTGGGGGTCGCCCATATCGAAGCCGCACTTAGCGCGTTCCTCAACGCCAGCCACTGACGGGCCCGACACCGCCGCCCCCGAACCTGGGCCTCAGAAACCGCGGACGGCGCCGCCGTCGACTCGAATCGTCGATCCGGTGACGAACGTTGATCGAGCTGATGCAAGGAACACGACCACGTCGGCGAACTCCTCGGCAGTCCCGAGTCGCCCGAGGGGAATGCTCGATTCGTGCTCGGCGCGGATGTCGTTCATCCCTAGCCCAGACGACGCCGCCAGAGCCGCCTCGAACCTTCCGAGGGCAGGCGTGTCGAACTGCCCGGTGATGACCGTGTTCACCAACACCTCGGGTGCCAGTTCCAAGGCCAGCGATCGCGACGCTGCGGCGACACCGCTGCGCATTACCGACGACAGCGCCAGCTCTGGGCTGGCCTCGACCACCGACCGGGCGGTCAGGAACAACAGCCGTCCGCGACCCCCGCGACGAAGATGCGGAGCAGCAGCGCGAGCGATCTCCAGCGCGGGGCGCAACATCGAGTGATAGGCGCTGTCATCGGCACCGTCGGTGGCCATGATCGGCCCGGGCATCCCACCCCCGGTGTTGACGATGCAGATGTCGAGGCCGCCGAGCACAGCGACGGTCTCGGCGATGAGACGAGTACCTGCGCCAGGTTCGGTGAGATCGCCGGCCAATCCGCCACGCGCGCCGACGCGCTCCACGGCAGCGTCGATTCGTGCGCGATCACGACCGGTGACGACCACCTCGGCACCCTCCGCGCTCAGGCCGGCAGCCACGGCCATGCCCAACCCCGACGACGAACCGAAAACGAGCGCCTTGGCGCCGTCGAGTCCAAGATCCATCTCAGCTCCCCATCCAAACCGTACGACTGACGGTATAGAAGTCCATCACCGTCGGGCCGAGTTGCTCGCGATGCACACCGGATCCCGATGCCTTGATGCCACCGAACGGGGCGTTGAACGCCGCGCCGACGGTGGCCCGGTTCACCCGCACCATGCCGGCCTCGACCTCGGCGGCAAAACGCTGTGCGCTGGCGATCGCGCGGGTGCAGATCGACGACGTCAGCCCGTACTCCACGGCGTTGGCCGACGCAATCGCCTCGTCGAGCGAAGAGATGCGCTCGATGCCGATGATCGGCCCGAACACCTCCTGGCGGGCCAGCTCCGAAGCCGGGTCCACGTCGACGAACACCGTGGGTGAGAAGAACGCCCCCCCGTCGAAACTTGGCCCCGTCGGCACCGAACCACCTGTGACGAGCGACGCACCGTCGGAGATCGCTTGCGCACACACTCGTTGCATCTCGGAGACGGCCCGCTCGTCGACGAGCGGGCCCATCGTGACGCCGTCGACGTCGCCCGCCCCCAGCCGGTAGGCGACAGCACCGGCGATCACACGCTCGAGTAACTCGTCGTGCACCTCATGCGCGACGAGGATGCGGCCAGCGCCGGTACACGCCTGACCGGTCAGCGAGAACGACGACCGAACCACCACATCGGCAGCCGATGCCAGATCGGCGTCGGCCAGCACCACGATCGGGTTCTTGCCGCCGAGCTCGAGCTGCAGCCGCCGGTTCATACCCGACGCCTCGTGGATGCGGCGCCCGACGGCGGTGGATCCGGTGAACGTGATCCCCGCCACACGATCGTCGGCGACGAGGTGGGCTCCCGCCGTCATACCGTGCACCACGTTGAGCACACCAGCAGGCAGGCCGGCGTCGAAGAAGGCTGTGGCGAGGCGATCGCCCATCCATGGCGTCATCGGCGACGGCTTGAAGACCACAGCGTTTCCGGCCGCCAGCGCCGGGCCGATCTTGCGGCTGGCGAGGTTGAGTGGAAAGTTCCACGGCGTGATGACACCGACCACGCCGATGGGGTCGAGGGTCGAGTACACCACCGGGGTGTCGTCACTTGGATACGTGGCGCCGGTGAGTCGATACGCCTCACCCGCATACAACTCAAGGTTCTTGGGCGTGCGACCGGCCTCGTTGCGGGCGTCGGCCAGCGGCTTGCCTTCCTCGACGACCATGTCGGCAGCGATGTCGCCCGACCGCTCGGCCAGAAGTCGCCCGGCCGCCATGAGCACCTCGGCGCGCCGACTCGGCGTGCTTCGACGCCACTCGGCGAGACCCTCCAGCGCCGCGCCGACGGCGGCGGAGACGTCGCTCGACGACGACTCGGGAGCGGTGGAGACGACGTGGTCGAGCCGTGCCGGGTTGCGCCGCTCGAATCGCTCGGCAGCGTCGCACTGGACGCCACCGATCCAGTTCATCACCGCTATGGGCGGTGGGCTGGCCGAGGTGGTGGGAGCTGCTTCGGTCGACATGAACACGTCCTTGGTAGTGGGTGAGTCGGGTGTGATCGGTCGCGGCTGATCAGTCAGCCGTGGGCGCAGGGGGCTGCCAGTCGTCCCATTTGGTGAAATCAACGGGCGTTCCGAGGTGTGCACCGAGCGCCTCGATGGCCGCTTTGCAACATGCGATGTCCTCACGAGTGTGGCCACCGGACACGCCCACGCCGCCGACCACCTCACCGTCGATCTCGATCGGCCAACCGCCGACGAAGATCGAGAACCGTCCCTGATGCATGTTCATGATGCCGAACGCCTCCATCCCAGGTTGCGCATTGGTATAGGTGTGGGTCGGGCGCCGATGGCATGCCGCCGTGAAGGCCTTGTTGATGGCGATCTCGACGCTGGTGGGCTTGCCGGCATCGGGCCGCTTGATCACGATTGGCCAACCAGCGGCGTCGCAGACGCAGATCACCGAGGCCACACCGAGCTCGGTGGCTTTGGCGAGAGCGGCGTCGACGGCCAACTCGGCCTCTTCCATCGTCAGTCGTTTGGTAGGGATCATCGTGTGTCTCCGTGGGATCAGGACGACACGGTGCCTGGCACCATGTCGTCGGGTTGCATGTCGTCGGGTTGGGCGAGGTGGCACTCCCAGGCAAGGGCGGCGAGAGCGACGTCCGAGATCGCAACGCCCTGGGATTCGAAGAGTACGGGTCCGTCCCCGGCTCGTGGGACCTCGACGATGCCGGCTGCGAGGTCGCACAGCTCGACGGCGTCGTCCCAACAGAACGCGTCGACAGCGACTGCCGCAATGAGGTCGCCGCACTCGACCTTCGAGCCGACCACGTCGTCGCACACGACGGCGCGGCACCGTGCCACCACGTCGGCGCCGATCTCGACACGGTCGTACTTGGTGGCACCGATAGCACAGATCAACGTGTCGTCGCCCACGACATCGGCGCCGAACAGTGGTGTCGTGGCCGACGTGACGGTGACGACGACCTGCGCTCCGTCGACCGCGGCGTTGATGCTGGACGCGGCGACGGCAGGAATATCAAGGGCGCGCGCTCGCGCCACCAGATCGGCGACCTCGCTCGGCGAACGGCCAGCGACGCGCAATTCGGTGAGGTGAGCCATCTCGTCGGCCAGCATCTGCAGGTGCGGCCAACTCTGACGGCCAGTGCCGACCAGAGCGGCGACATGGGCATCGGGCACTGCTAGGTGTTCGATGGACAAACCCGAGGTGGGCGGAGTTCGCAACCGGGTGATCACGTCGCCATCGAGGGTGCACAACAGTCGGCCGTCTACGTCAAACAACACAATCACGAAGGTGAATCGCCCCGAGCGTGTGGCGTACACCTTGCCACCGCAGTACGGCTCGACCACCGCAGCCATCGCCGACGCCATCAACGCCGGCAAGTCGCCACGTTCGGGCAGCACCGCTCGCACCCGCTGAGTGGTCGCGGCACGCCCTTCGCCCCACGCCACGAACGCCGACGCCACGGCTCGTCGTGCGTCGCACGGCGCGACCAATTCGGCGATGGTGTCGTCGTCGAGGTGGATGAGCATGACCGAATGCCGTTCTGTCGGGGGACCGCGCCGTACTCGCAAGTTCTTGCATATTGTATCCGAGATGTCCGACACCCGTCCGCTCCGCATCGGCGTGCACACGCCGTTGCATCACAGCACCATCGACACGCTGCGCGCCGTGTGGACTCGCGTCGATGAGTTGCCCTTCGACTGGATTTCGGTCTGGGACCACTTCCGACCCGTCGACGGGGACGGCGACAATTTCGATGCCGTCGTCGCACACGCCGCACTCGCAGCGTGCACATCACGGGTGCAGGTGGGATGTCTCGTGTACTGCGTCGGCTATCGCACTCCGGCGTTGTTGGCCTCTGCTGCCACGGCAATCGACCATGTCAGTGCCGGGCGCGCCGTCATCGGGCTCGGCGCCGGCTACCTCGAGTCCGAATACCTCGCCTACGGCTACGACTTCGAACCACCGCCAACTCGCGTCGACCGCCTGGCGTCGACCTTTACATCGGTTCGAGCGCTCCTCGACGGCGAACGGGTGACCCGCCACGACCAGTTCGTGCACCTCGACGACGCCACCACGCGCCCCCTGCCTCAGCAACGACATCTGCCGATGTGGATCGGTGGTGGCGGTGAGCGCCGCACCCTGCCGCTCGCTGGACGCGTCGCCGATGGCTGGAACATCCCCATGGCCACGGTCGCGGACTTCACCCGCAAGAACGACATCGTCACCGAGTCCGCCGAGCGTTGCGGCCGGAACCCCGGCGAGATCGAGCGATCCGTCAATCTCGGACTCTGTTGGAACGACGACGACCTGCCAGAGCGTTTCGGACCACGTTGGGAGCAACTCCGTCCCTCGATCCTCGGCGGTTCCGCCGACCGAGTCCTCGATCAACTCGACGCCTACCGACGTGCCGGCGCCGATCGGGTCATGCTGTCGCTGCGCCCACCGTTGCTCCTCGACGACATCGAGCGGTTCGCGAGCGACGTCCTGCCGAGCCTGCGATGAACGCCGGACCGGTTGCGGCAATCCCCGCGCCGGAACGCACCCGCGCAGGCGCCTTCGTCCTGGTTTGCCTTGCGTACGTGGGCGTCACCGTCGGGGAGCAGGTGTTAGCGCCCGTATTGCCCGGCGTATCAGGCGACCTCGGATTCGACGAGAGTCGTACTGGCATCGCCATCGGTTTGTTGGCCGGAGCGATCGCCGTCGCCAACCTGATCGGTGGTGCGGTGCTCGGCCGAGTCGGTCCAAAGCGGTTGATGTTCGTGGCGGTCACGATCACCACCCTCGGCAGCGTCCTGGCGGCGCTTGCCCAGTCGTACTGGGTGCTGGTCGCCGCGCAGGTGCTGCTGGGCACCGGCGCCGGGCTCTACTTCCCGGCCGGTCTTCGCGCCGTGGCGCTGGTGTCAGGCACCGGACGACGCGGCTTTTCGATGGGTCTCTACGGAGTGGCGTTCTCGGTGGGTCTGGCGCTGGCTGCACTGCTCGGCACGTTCGGCTCGACGGCCGGATGGCGCAGCGTGTTCTGGGCATCGGCCGGTTTCGGGGTCGTGTGCATGGTGGGCACGGCGACGTTGCGACTGGACGCGCCACGCGTCGTGGCCCCGTTTCGCTTCCCGCTCCAGGCGATCATCGGGCTGCCGACGTTCATCGGCGCGATCGGGGCGGTGTGTCAGTACGGGGCGATGCCGTATCTTGCGCTTTTCGCGGTCGACACATGGGAGATCTCTGCGGGCGCTGCAGCCGCGCTCATCGCTGCGGGCCGAATCATCTCGATCGGCGCCAAAGTCGCCGCTGGCGCCAGCATGGATCGCTTCGGGGCGGTGAACAGCGCGCGAGTCACCGGTCTGCTGCTCGCTGCAACCGGTCTGGCGTGGGTGCTGTTGCCGGCGATGGTGGTCACGTACACGGCAGCAGCGGTGTTTGCCGGCATGATCAGCTCGCTGTTCCCGATCGCCAATCTCGTCGCTGTCGATCGGTTCGGATCGGACGGTCCGGCCCTCGGCGTGTACCGCTCGACCCAGATCGCCATCGGCGCCATCGTCGGCACAATGATCGGGCTGTTGGGCGCAACCTTCGGCCTTCGCGTCACGCTGGCGATCGCCGTTACCTGCCCACTGCTGCTGGTGGCGCTGCGCCGACCAACCGAGGCCTGAAGGCCGCCATCAGACGCTGCGGGTGATGCCGCCGTCGATGCGCAGATTCTGTCCCGTGATGTAGCTCGATCGAGCTGAAGCAAGGAACACGACCGCCTCGGCAATCTCCTCCGCCCGTCCGTACCGGCCCATCGGGATGCTGGCTCGACGCTGCTCGACCTCGGGTCGACTGTCGATGAAACCGGGCAGGATGTTGTTCATCCGAATCGATGCTGCCGCGTAGCGATCGGCGTAGAGCTTGGTGAACGACGCGAGTCCGGAACGGAACACACCCGACGTCGGAAAGGCTGCGTCTGGCTCGAAGGCCGCGTAAGTCGAGATGTTCACGATCGAACCGCCGCCCGCCTGCTCGAGGTGCGGTGTCACCAGGCGGGCGATGCGCACCACGTTGAGGAGATACACCTCCATGCCGAGGTGCCAGTCGTCGTCGGTGAGTTCGAGCAGCGGCCCTTTCGGACCGTGACCAGCGCTGTTGACCACGGCGTCGATTCGCCCCCACCTCTCCATCGTGGCGGCGACGAGCCGCTGGAGATCACCGACGACGAGATTGGAGCCCGTGATGCCGACGCCGCCGAGTTCATCGGCGAGGGCCTCCCCTTTGCCCGACGACGACAGGATGGCCACCGAATACCCGTCGGCGGCGAGCGCCCGTGCAGATGCCGCCCCCATGCCGCTGCCCGCAGCCGTGACGATGGCCACTCGGGCAGTTTGCGATGAGTCAGAAATGTGGGTTGCAGTCATGAGAACTCCTGAGTGATGCCGACGGTTCGAAAGTCACACACCGAGGGCGAGCCCCACGGTACGCGGGTCAGCAGCGCCCTCCAAGACGCGAGCAGGCGATCGCCTGGCGCTCGGCACGGCCACCACCTGCTGCGCTGAGGCGAAGGCCCACCTGTCGGTCTCGACAACCCGTGGAGCCACGCTGCGCAACGAGTCGACGTCAGCGAGCGCGGCCTCGACTCGCACGCCGTCGTCGGCTGGCAGCCACTCCCAACGCGGTGCGGTGACCAGGCGACCGGGCGAGCGTTCACCATCGATGATGCCCTGGACGAGCTGCGCGTTCCACGGCATCTGGTTGGCGCCTCCCGGTGTTGCGCCGGCAAACTCGGGGCGCCCGTTCGTGTCGCTGATCGCCCAGGCATGCAACGTGGTAGCAGGCCGGCGTCCGGCGATCGGAAAGTTGGGATGGCCGACCACGGGCGTGAAACCTCGGCCCGCGCGGTTGGCGAGCACGAGGTGGAAGTCCTCGACGACGAGGCCACTACCGAACTGGGGAAACGAGTTGGAGTGCACCACCACTGCGACGCACCCGTCGGCATCGACTGCGCTGACCATCGAGGTGCCACCAGGGTCGCTCAGGGTGTCGCGAGCGGCTGCGACGGCTCGCATGACCCGTTCGTACTGACGTCCCGGTGCGTCACCGCCTACGGCGTCGGCAACGGCGTCGATCAGCGCTGGCCCGTGGGTGGGCGCCGGGGTGGTCCAGATGGTGCGGCCGGCGGTGGTTCCGACGGCGCACGGCACCCACTCCGCGCGAGCGTGTTCGAAGTCTGCAGCCGTCAGCACGCCGCCATGACGGGCGACCGTGTCGAGGATGGCGGCGCCGACCGGGCCGGCAAGTAGGTCCCCACCACGGAGGACGAACTCGTCGAGGACGTCGGCGAGGCCGGGTAGTCGTACCAGTTCACCCGGCTCGAACGGTCGACCTTCGGGGAAGTAGGCCGTGCCGGCGGGGTTCCAGCGCCGAACCAGATCGGCCGACATCCGTTGCAACCGCGTGCACACTGCCGCCCAGGCGAAACCGTGTCGGGCCAGGTCGATAGCGGGCGCCGCGAGCCGCTCCAGTGGCAGCTCAGCCCGTTCGGCGAGCGCAGCGTAGCCCACTGCAGCCGCTGGGGGGCCGACGGAATCCGGGCCGGTGGTGGAGAACTCGGCGCCGTCGCTGATCCGTCGGGCGAGGCCGGCTGCGGCGCCACCGACGGCGACCAGCGACATCGGTGTCGGGCCCTGCTGCGGGTCGATGACGAGCGCCACGAGGTCACCACCGAAACCACACTTTGGGGGGAGCAACACGGTCTCCGCCAGTGCTGCGGCGAGCACGGCGTCGAATGCGTTGCCGCCGTCGCGCAATGCTGCTGCGCCGGCCTGGGCGGCCTGCGGTGCTGCGGCACAGACCACACCATGTGCACCACGCGCAGTGACCTGTTCGGCCAGCATGACAGCTGCGTGGTCGAACATCATCATCGGTTCGGGGAGCCGAACGACCTCGACGGCGTATCGAGTGCGAGCGAGAAATGGGTGTGGATCGCTCTCCACTGCGGGCCGTCGCCGGTGGCTGTCACGCTGCGCAACACGATGGTCGCTCGACCCGGTCGGTCGAACGGTGTGCCGTCGACGTGGAAACCCACCGACGACCACGGCACGATCGCCACGGCGATGGCACCGGGGTGATCGTGGTCGTGGTGCACGACGAGTTGGTCGGTAAGGAACGTAAAGCCGTCGATCGTGCCCCAGACGTGTTCCCACTGCTGTGCGGCGATCTGCTCCGCACCGTGCACCACGTCGGCTTTGGTGCCGAACGCGGTGGCGTCGTCGGCGAACCGTCGCCGACCTGCGGCGAAGTCGACGGCGGCTACCTCAGCGCCCCAATCGTCGACCCAGGCCCGAATTGACGCCACGAGATCCTTGTCCGAAGATTTCATGGGCCCCTCTTGCATCACATTGAATCTAGTATACAATATACTTCGGAACCATCGCACTGCCGACGTCCCGTCGGCTCGTCACAGACAGGATCATTTTATGACAGAGCTGCTTTCCCGAGACGACTTCCGCGCCGCACTCGAACAGGCCATCGTCGGCAACGAAGCGAAAAACGCCTCGTTCAGCCTAGCGTGGGCCAACGGCGACCTCAGCCGCGAGCACTTCGCACGTTGGGCCGAGAACCACTACCACTACGTCGGACCCTTCGCTGACTACCTCGCCTACATCTACTCCAACACACCCGACAACTGCACCGACGCGAAGGACTTCCTCCTGCAGAACATGTACGAAGAGGAACTGTCCGACGTCCGCCACACCGACCTACTGATCCGCTTCGCCGAGGCGTGCGGCACCACCGCCGAGCGCGTCACCGACCCAAGAAACATGAACGCCGTCACTCGCGGCCTGCAGGGCTGGTGCTACGCCGTGTCGATGCGCGAGCACTTCGCCGTCGCCACCGCCGCGCTCGTCGTCGGGCTGGAGTCACAGGTGCCCAGCATCTATCGCCGGCAGCTTCCGCCACTGATTGAGAAGTACGGTTTCACCGAGGACGAGGTTGAGTTCTTCGACCTCCACATCACCTCCGACGAGGTGCACGGCGAGCGGGGGTACCAGATCGTACTCGACCACGCCACCACCCCTGAGCTACAGCTGCGCTGCCTCGACATCGTACGGGCCGGCGCTCAGATGCGCTTCTCGTACACCAAGGCGCTCTACGACACGTATGTCGCGCCGGACCTCGTCCCAGCCTGAGCACCCTCCGAGCGGCCCGACGGCGCCAACTGTCGCTCGGGCCGCTCGACTGCTCCACTCACGCGTCCGCCACCCGAAGGGTTTGAGCGTCCATGCCAACGATCACGTTCGCCACAAGCGGCTTCGCCGTCGACTTCCCTGACAACGACGACGTCAATATGTTGCGCGTGTCGATCCGCAACGAATGCGGAGTGCCCTACCGCTGCGCCAGTGGCAACTGTGGCACCGACCGCGTCTTCATCGAGTCCGGCGCGGAACACCTCAGCGCGCCGCGCAAGCGTGAACGCGAGCGGCTCGGACCACTGCTCGAGCAGGGCTGGCGTCTCGCCTGCCAGGTCTATGCGGCTGGCGATGTAACCGTGTCGTGGGACCCCGAGCAGCGTCCACTCGACGAGCGCGCTGTCGACCGTTCGCTGCCGTCGGCAAGTGCGGAACGGCTGCAGCGCCGTTGGCTCGCCGTCGACGACACCGAATGAGTGCCGGCGACGGAACGTGGATGCCCGTCGGCACGGTCGCCGACGTGGGCAAGCAACGACGAGTGGTCGTGGAACTCGCCGATGAACGACAGATTCTCATCATCGCCCACGAGGGCGGGTTCCACGCCCTCGACAACATCTGCATTCACAAGCAGCGCTCGATGCAGAAGGGAGTCGTCTTGAACGGTCGTCTCGTCTGCCCTGGCCACCAGTGGGCCTTCGACCTGCAGTGCGGGTGGGAAGCCGTGAAGAACCAGTGCCAGCCGACTTACAACTTGCGCGTGGTCGACGCGATGGTGGAAGTCGACACCTCCAGCGCGACCACCGTCACCGAGGCGCCGGTTCGTTAATGCTGTTCGGCGCCAAAGCCGGCCTCGACGTCGGCATCGTTGCTCGTGACATCGACGCGATGCTCGAGTTCTACGTCGAAACGCTCGGACTCGATTACGTCGAGTCGCTCGCCATCCCGTGGGGAATGATGCATCGACTTCGGTTCGAGGCCTCCTGGCTCAAGCTCGTCGCTCCCACCGTTCCTGTGGCGAGCGGGCCCGGTGGTCTCGACGCTGCCGCAGGTCTTCGCTACGTCACATTCGAGGTGATCGACATCGATGCGCCGTGGGCCCGTCTCATGACCGCCGGTGCGGAGGTCTTCCACGACCTCGGACCGTTCGGTCGACACGGCGTCACGATGGGCATGGTGTTCGATCCCGACGGCAACGTCGTCGAACTCCTGCGCCGCACTAGTGTTCTGTTGCAGGCGCCAACGCCCACCGCCTAACGGCAGTGCCGCTCCCACCACCCGGCACGTCGATCAACCTTTGCTCTACAAGTCCCACCGCCGTTCTCAACACCGATCGGAGGCCCGAAATGGCCCCGGAGCACAATGACCGTCTCACGCAAGCCGGGTGGACGCTTCCAGCCGTCCATCCTCCACGATTCAACTACGTTGCCTCCATCGCAGTTGGCGACATCGTGTACTTCGCCGGCAAGACACCGCCACCCGAGTTCGAACACAGGGGTCGTCTGGGAGACGACATCGACATCGACACGGGGCGCCTTGCTGCACAAGCCACAGCCCTGCATTGTCTCGCTCAGGTTGAGGCGGAATATGGATTGGGCAACGTAAAAAGGCTCCTCAAGCTGACGGGTTTCGTCGCAGCGACCGCAGACTTCACCAGTCAGCCGCAGGTCATCGACGCCGCATCAGACGTCTTCACAACTGTGCTCGGCGAAGCGGGCCGCCACACCAGGTCGGCGATCGGAGTCGCGTCGCTCCCAGGTGGCTGGCCGGTCGAACTCGAGATCACCGTCCTGTTGACCCCACAGCGCTGAGGGCGACATCTACGAGATCTGACACGCCATGTCCTCAAAACGGCCGAGACCACGTTGACGCACTCGACGATCGGGCCGCTTCAATGAGTGCGCCGTGCCGCAAGCGTGCCACGCACCGAGGCCAACAGCGGCCAACTGCGGTCGACAGAAGCACCGCCAGCGACAGCGAATTCCCAGCTCACCACACGTTTGGGCTGCTCACCACACCTGTCGACCATCAGCCTGT
>Ga0105047_10005197_pt1 | contig 22423 bp, 19 predicted proteins | sample MAT04_FD_78384 | JGI IMG/M metagenome (GOLD analysis project Ga0105047, IMG submission 78384) | Freshwater microbial communities from Lake Fryxell liftoff mats and glacier meltwater in Antarctica - MAT-04 (megahit assembly) | ecosystem: Environmental > Aquatic > Freshwater > Ice > Liftoff... | reverse complement strand
GGGCGTGATCGCGGGCGTGATCGCGGGCGTGATCGCGGGCGCCGGAATCGCGGCGGCCATGTCGAGTCCGCGGAAGAACCAGTCCACATTGCGATCGCGCCCGTCAGCGTCGGCCGCTGGCGTCATCGACACATACAGCTGTTCACGAATCTGGCTGATGAGCGGCGACGTCTCGGTCACCAGGCGATAGGCGAGCTCCATCAACATTTCCGACGGACCGGTTTCGCCGCTGTGCAAGCCCCCCATGAAATGATAATGCGGCTTCGTATCGGCCAGCACCGTCTTCACTTGCGCCTCGGTCATACCGCGAGGATCGGCGATCCTGGCGAGGTTTTTCCGATTCTGTTCGAGGCGCTGCATGTTCGCGTCGGACGAGATCCAGACCACCACCAGCTCACGGCCTTCGTCGGAGCGTCCGATCGTTTCGATCTTCACACGCGGCGACGCGGCGGCGAGCGCCCGATAGTACTTGAGCTGATCGGCGTAGTACGTGAGCTTACGCGGCGCGCCGATGTGATATCCCAGCACGTCGCGCGGTGTGGGGATGCCCGCCACCAACGGCAAGTGATCCACCAACGGGCTGCCGTGTTTGGGATTGGCGAGCCACTCCTGGTAGCTCTGCGTGAACGTCGGATCCTGCTTCTGATTGGGATCGCGCGTTTCGGTCGTGAGCTGCTGAGCAGACAACGAGACGAACGGCGTCACGCCGAGCAACAGCGCATGGCGCACGTTGCGGGAAAACGAGCGACTGACGGCGAACATAGGAACTCCGAAGCAGTAGGGAGTGGGGAGTACGGAGTACGGAGTGGCAAGGGCGGAGTACGGAGTACGGGGTACGGAGACCCCGTCCCCGTACCCCGACCTCATACTCCTTACTTCGCCGTCACGTCAGAACCAATCCTGGAGCCACGTCTTCACGCGCGTGGCCAGCTTGTCGACACCGGCACCCGTGAGCGATGGACGGCGCGCGATCACGCCGCCGAGCGCCACGCGATGGGCGCCGTACAGCGCCAGTCCGACTGCTGTAGCGAAACGCGGCTCGGCGATCTGTTCCACGAGCCCGCCGACCGTGTCGCCCGGCACACCCACGCGTACGCCAAGTCCGAATACGTCGGCGGCAAGCTCGCTCACGCCTTCGAGCGCGGCGCCACCACCGGTGAGCACGATGCCGGCGTTCAGGCGGCCGGCAAATCCCGCGGTCTGCACTTCGCGCTGCACCTTGTCGAAAATCTCATCCATGCGCTGATGGATGATGTGCGTCATCAGCTCGCGGGAGATGTGTCGCTCACCGTGTGACGCCGATGCGGGCATGGCGATCACTTGCTCGGGGTCGACCATCGGCTCGTACGCGCAGCCGTACGCTTCCTTGAGCTGTTCGGCGTCGTTGTTGGTGATGCCGAGTCCTTGCACGAGATCGCTGGTAACGGCGTTGCCGCCGTAGGGAATCGTGCCGAGATGCCGGATCTTGCCCTCGTGAAACACGGCCAGATCGGTGGTGCCGGCACCGAGTTCGACCAGGATGACGCCGAGTTCCTTTTCTTCTTCGGTGAGCACGGCCAGCGCGCTCGCCAGCGGCTCGAGGACGAGCTCACGCGTTTTATATCCGGCGCGTTCGATGCTCTTGCGCAGGTTCATGGCCGGCGAGCTGCCGATCGTGACGAGATACATCTCTGTCTCGAGACGCGTACCGATCATGCCCACGGGATCGCGGATGCCGTCGGTTTTATCGACGCGGTATTCCTGCGGGATGGCGTGCAAGAGCTCGCGATCCTGCGGAATCGCCATGGCCCGCGCGACTTCGTTCACGCGATCGACGTCGGTGCGCATGATCTCGTGGCCGCTGATCGCCACCACGCCCGTGGAGCACATGGCCCGCACATGCTCGCCAGCGATGCCGACGTACAGCGAGTCGGGGGTGACGCCGGCCACGCGGCTCGCTTCTTCGACGGCCTTCCGGATGCTGCGCGTAGCCTCCTCGATGTCTGAGACGACACCGCGGCGCAGGCCCATCGTGCGGGTGCTGCCCACGCCGAGCACGCGCAGCGTCGGCGTGCGCGGCAGGTCACCGTGCACCGCCGCGACGATGGCGGTGGTGTAGGCGGTGCCGATATCGAGGGCGGCGACAATGGGTTCGGAAGTCATGGCTGTCTGGCGATCACCTGGTCACGAAAACGGAGGTCGATCTCCACCGCACGCAGATGATTCCGCGCGAGGTCCGCTTCCACGGGTAATATGTCCCTGAAGCGCGCTACGGTCACGTCGGAGGTGGTTCGCACCGTCACCCCCCCCAATTTGAAGCGCAATTCGTCCGTTCCGGCCCGTTCGCCATGCGAAACGCGGGCAAAAAGTCGCGGCGCGTCCTTGCGCAGACCGTCCAACACGTTCAGCAACGCACTGTCGGCGGTAGCGGCCACGGGAACGTCCAGTGGATAGCGCACTGGGTCGATGGGCAGCGAATGTCCGGACGCATCGGCCGGTACGAGTCGTCCTTTCCAAGGCACATAGGCCACGGGCTCCCGCTCAACCACGCGAATGAGCAAGGTGCCCGGCAGTTGCCGCTCGACAACCACCGACGCCGCCATGGGGTGCGCCCCGATGCGCTCGGCCAGTGGTTCGAGCGACTGCCACACCGACTGCAGCGTGTCCACCTCGAGCAGCGCGAGCAGTTCCGCGGGACGGGCGTAGCGCACCCCCTCGAAGACCACCCGGCGGGCATGGAAGTAATCGAGACGGGCGAGGGCCTTGGGGCCCCACCAGGGTGCGCCCACGACGAGACCGACGACCAGCAGGAACCCGAGTGCCCGAAGCCAGCGCAGCCACGTGGGGCGCGCCGCTTTCGGGGCCGCCCCAGGCTTTGCCTTCTTGGCCGACGCCATGCCGGGATCGAACGCCGTGGTGGCCATTACCCGCGCAGCGCCTCGAGCAATTCGGGACCGGTCTTCGTAATGTCCCCGGCGCCCATCGTGATGACCACGTCGCCCTCACGCACGATCGCGCCAAGCGCAGCGGCGGCCTGACTCCTCGGGCCCTGCCATTGCATGACGCCCGCGGGAACGCGGTCGCCAATGAGCGCCGACGTAACGCCGGGCTCGGGCGCTTCACGGGCGCCGTAAATATCGCAGAGCAGGAGCACATCGGCGGCGCCAAGGGCATCGGCGAAATCGGCCTGAAGATCGCGTGTGCGCGAATACAGGTGCGGCTGAAAGACGAGCACAAGACGTCGATCGGGGTACGCATGACGCGCTGCTGCGATCGTGGCCCGGACTTCGGTGGGGTGGTGTGCGTAGTCATCGACCACATCGATGCCCTGCACCGCTCCCAAACGCTGGAATCGGCGCTCGACGCCGCGGAAATTCGCGAGACCCGGCGCCATCCGGGCGACGGTGCAGCCAAGAGCGAGTCCCGCCCCGAGCGCCGCCATGGCGTTGCGCACGTTGTGCAAACCGGGCACGGCGAGCTGCACCGGTCCGAGATCTTCGCCGTCAAAGCGCACCTGAAAGCGCGAGCCCATCGCGTCGAGTACCAGGTGGTCAGCGACGAGTCGCGCGTCGCCGGCATGCCGAGACGGCGCCGTGCCGGGTGCGGTGGCCGTGTACGCCATCACCTCGTGCCGCGACGCCACGCGCAACGCCATCGCGCCGTCGTCATCGGCGCAGCGCACCACCACGCGCGCCGGCGTGACATACTGCTCGAAGGTGCGCATGATGTCGTCGAGATCGCGATAGATGTCGAGATGATCGGCTTCGACATTGAGCACCACGGCGACCGCGGGATCGAGCGCCAGGAAGGAGCGATCGTATTCGTCGGCTTCGACCACGTACGTGTCGCCGCCGAGTCGGAGATTGCCGGCCCAGAGTTCGACCCGTCCGCCGACCACCCCCGTGGGCTCGCGACCGGCGGCCGTGAGTGCTTCGGTCGCCATCACGGTGGTGGTGGTCTTGCCGTGCGTGCCGGCGACGCCGACGAGTGTTCCACCACTGACCGCATCCGCGAGCGCTTCGGCGCGTCGCACGAGTGGAATGCCGGCGGCACGCGCGGCCACCATTTCCGGATGTGACGCGGCGATGGCCGACGAGTAGACCACAGCCCGCGCGCCACTCACCAGTGCAGCGTCGTGCGCAGCGACGGCGATGCCGTAGCGCGCGAGATCGGGGGCACCCGCGGGATTGGCATCGGTCCCCTGAATGCGCACGCCCCGACGGGCGAGTAGTTCAGCGAGCGCACTCATGCCAGCACCGGCAATCCCGATGAAATGCACGGGACGCGGGTCGGTGCGATCGAGCAGTATGGCGGCCGTCAACGACGGAGCGCGGTCGCCGGATTCGGCGCTATCGAGGCGTATGTGCGGCGCAGACATGACTACAATATGGCGACGCGATCAGCCGATCCCCACCGTCTGTATCCCAAGGGTCATGATGACCGATCGCGCGATGTCGGCGGCAGCGCCGGGACGGGCTCGCCGCAGCGCGGCCGTTCGCATCGCCTCTCGCGTGGCGGGATCCTCGCGCATCGAGCGAACCGCGGCATCGAGCGTCGCCGCGGTAAAGTCGCGCTGCGGCACGTAACGGGCGGCGCCCGACGCCTGCGTAGCCTGCGCGTTGTGCGTTTGATGATCCTGCGCGGCGCTCGGGAGCGGGACCAACAGCGCCGGAATGCCCCAAGCGCACAGCTCGGCGATCGTCATGGCGCCGGCGCGTGTGACCGCGAGATCGGCGGCGGCATACGCCTCCGCGATCGGGGCGAGATACGGGCGCACGCGCACCATGTCCGATTCGCGACTCAGGTAGGCGGCCGCCTGTTGCTTGCCGGTGGCCCAGATCACGGCGACGCCGGGAGGAAGTCCCTGCTGCGTCCAAGCTGAGATCACCTCGTTGAGCGCACGCGCGCCCTGACTGCCGCCGACGACGAGCACGACGAACGCATCGTCGGGAAGTCCCCAGAGGCGACGCGCCTCGACGCGAGCGAGCGGAGCGACCGGCGGCGGCTCGATCGGACATCCCAACGGCAGCACCTGCGTGTTCGCACCCACCACGAGCCGATTCGCCGCCTCGGGAAATCCGAGGAACAGCGTTCGTGCGCCTTTGGCGAACGTGCGCGTGGTCAGTCCCGGATGCGAGTCGGGCTCATGCAGCATGGTGGGCACGCCGTGGGCACGCCCCCAGGCCAGCGCCACACCCGCCGCGTAGCCGCCGGTGCCGATGACCGCGCGCGGTGCGTTCGGCGCAGCCAGCCGCGTGATCTCGCGCCACGCTCCAACCGCGCCCACGATCGTGCGCCAGTTCTTCCACGGCACCCGACGGTACAGTGGATGCAGATCGAGCAACGTATACGCGAACTCCGTGGTTGGAAGCACGTCGCGCTCGATACCACGCCGCGCGCCGATGAAATGCGGCTCGATATGCGGCGCCTGCTTCACCAGCGCCCGCGCAATCGCCAACCCCGGATACAGGTGCCCACCGGTGCCACCACCCGCGAAGAATACTCGTGTCGCGGCCGGGCGCGTCATGCCATGGAAACCAGGGGATCGGTGGCGGTGGCGCCGTACACTCGCTCCCGATCGCTTCCGATATTCACGAGGATGCCGGTCATCGCCAGCGTCAGCACAAGGTTGGAGCGTCCGTATGACACGAAGGGCAACGTCAGTCCAGTGTTGGGGAGCAACCCGATCACCACGCCCAGGTGAATGAACGCGGTAAACACGGTGACGAAGGTGATCCCGATAGCGAGCAGCGCCGTGAACGGACTTCGGGCACGCCGGGCAATGCGGAACCCCAGCCAGCCATACAACGCGAAGGCCACGGTGAGACCGCCGAGTCCGAGGAAGCCGAACTCTTCACCCACGATCGAGCCGATGAAATCGTTGTACGCGAGGGGAAGCCATCCACGCTGCTGATTGCCCTGACTGAAGCCGACGCCCACAATGCCGCCCGACCCGACCGCGACGAACGACTGGTACTGCTGGTCGGCCGTGGCCGACCGTGTCGTCGACTCCTGCTCCTTGGCGAGAAAGCTCTCCACGCGCTTGCGCACGTACGCACTCTGCGACGCCTGAACGCTGATCAGCAGCAGGCCCACGGTACCGAACAGCAAAAAGTGCGACACGCGCGCACCACCCACGAACAGCAGGACCGCCATGATGAGGCAGAACATCATGGCCACGGAAATATCGGGCTCGAGAATCGCGAGCACACTGAGCGCACCGATGACCACCGCGAACGGCATGAGCCCTTTGCCCAGATGTTTCACCGCCGCGCCCTTCTTCACGAGTAGCATCGGCGTCCACACCAACACCGCGAACTTGGCCAATTCGGACGGTTGAATCGAGCCATTGAACAGATAGCGGCGCGACCCATACATACTTTTTGAGATCGCTTCCGTGCCCGGCAGGATCACGACGAGCATGAGCAGCAGACTGATGCCCATGATGTGCCACGCGTACCGCCGCCAGATCTCGGCGTCGACTTTGGCACAGATCGCGAACGCGGCCCCTCCTACGACGACGCCGGTAAACTGGCGCAGCACGAAGAAATGTCCGGGACTATTGGCCGAAATGGCCTGCAGTGCGCTGGCGCTGTACAAGACCGCCAACCCAAAGGCCATGAGCACGGCCGTCACGAGCAGCAGGGCGCGCGCCTCGAGCGACATGCGCCACCGTTCGCGCGTACCAGCCATCACTGCCCGCGCCGTACCGCTCACAGCGCGTCCACGGCGAGCACACCCGCCAGTCGCGCAAACTCCCGGCCACGTTCTTCGAAGTTGTTGAACATGTCGTAGCTGGAACAGGCCGGAGACAACAGGACCGCGTCTCCCGCCGCCGCGAGCGCGCGCGCCCGCCGCATGACCTGCTCGAAACTGTCCGACCCGCAATGCTCCACCATCACTCGTCCGTGCAGCGGCGCCTCGAGATCGCCGGTGATCAGCGCGCCGGCTTCGCCGTACGCGAGCACCGCCTTCGCGGTGCGCAGCAGCTCGGGAACGAGCGCGGTGTACGACTCCCCCTTGTGGCGTCCACCGAGCAGCACGATGGTGGGGCGCATCATGCTGGCCAGCGCCACGTTGGTGGAGTCGATGTTCGTGGCCTTCGAATCATCGAGCCAGAGTATGCCGTGGCGATCGACGACCGGCTCGAGGCGATGCGCCAGCGCGTGGAATGTCGCGACGGCTGTGGCCAGCTGCGCGCGGGCCGACGGGAGACGATGCATCGGATCGGCCGCCATCACCGCCAGCAGCGCCGCCAGCGCGTTGGCGACGTTGTGGTCGCCCACGAGTGCGAGTCGGTCACGCGCCACGACTGGTTCGCCGAATACCTGCAGCATGCCGGCGTCGCGATCGTAGTAGCCATCCACATCGGTGCGATGCACGGAAAAACGGTGCCACTGCCCGGGGATACCGGCCACCAGCGCCTCGACATCGGGATTGTCGGCCGTCGTGACCCACTGCGACGCCGGTTCGGCGTTCGAGAACAGGCGCTTCTTGTCGGCGTAGTACTCGGCCACGTTGGCATAGCGATCGAGATGATCGGGGCTGAGCGTGGTGAGCACACCCACATCGGGCATGATGCCGGGTGTGTCGTGCAATTGGAACGACGACAATTCGAGCGCCGCCCACACCGGCGGCGATTTCATGAGCGCCAGCTCGGAGACCGGTGTGCCGATGTTGCCCACGTCGGCGGCGTCATGTCCTACGGCGCGCAGCAGATGTCCGATGAGTGCGGTCGTGGTGGTCTTGCCGTTGGTGCCCGTGACGGCGATGTAGCGGAGTGCCGGCTGCAAGCGCAGCGCAACCTCGACCTCACTGACCACCGGCACGCCGGCACTGAGCGCAGCCCGAATCGGGGGCGCCGTGGGCGGAATGCCGGGACTGACGACCAGGACCGCACAATGCGCGATGCGCTGCACGTTGTGCACGCCAATATCGACACTGGTGCCTTCGCGCTCGAGGATCGCCCCGGCGCGGCGCACGGCTTCCGAGTTCGACGCATCCGAGGCGTACACCGACAGCCCCGCGGCGCGCAGCAGGCGCGCGGCGGCGATACCACTGCGGGCGAGTCCGATGACCGCGAACTCTCCCCGCTTTTCGGCGAGTCGTCGCGCGACGATCGACGCGAGCTCCTGCGGCAGCCGTGCGTCACCCATGGTTGCGCTCCGTCAACGCAGTTTGAGCGTGCTGAGCGCGAGAATCGCGCAGAGTACTCCGATGATCCAGAAGCGAATCACGACCTGCGTCTCCGGCCAGCCCGACAGCTCGAAGTGATGATGCAACGGCGCCCGCTTGAATACACGATTCCGCTGCGCGTATTCCAGTCCGAACCGCTTTTTCCGGTACTTGAACACCGAGCGTTGCAAAATGACCGACACGGTCTCCGCCACGAACACGGCCCCCACGATCAGTAGCAGGAACTCGCTCTTGAGCAGAATGGCGATCGACCCCAGCGCTCCACCGAGCGCGAGCGAGCCGGTGTCCCCCATGAACACCTGCGCCGGATGCGCGTTGTACCACAGGAAGCCGATGCAGGCCCCGACCACCGCCGCGCAGAACACCGTGAGCTCACCGGCGCCGCGCATGTAGAAAATCTGCAGATACGCACTCGTATCGACGCGGCCGGCCACATACGCGAAGAGGCCGAGCGTGAGCACGGCAATCGCCATCAATCCGGCGGCCAATCCATCGAGACCGTCGGTGAGATTCACGGCGTTACTGAAGCCCGTGAGAATGAACGTGACCCACGGAATGTACATCCATGCCGCCCACGCGAACGCCGGCACGACCAGGATGTACTTGAAAAACGGCAGCGTCGTGCTGGCGCCGGGAAGGGTGGAAACCGGAAACAGCAGCAGAATGAGCCCGAGACCAATGCCACAGGTAATCTGGCCGGCGAGTTTGTACCGCTCGACGAGCCCTTCGTTCTTCTTCCCCTCGCGCTTCTGCCGCAGTTTGAGGTAGTCGTCGAGAAACCCGATCATGCCCATCCACGCGGTGACGGCCATGGCGAGCAACACGTAGCGATTGCTCAGGCGCGCCCACAACAGCACCGGCACGAACGTGGCGGCCAGAATAATGAGGCCGCCCATGGTCGGCGTGGTGCCCTTCCCGGCGTGCGAGTCTGGCGTGCCCTCACGCACCACCTGATGTACGGCCATCGCTCGCAGACGGCGAATGATGACGGGGCCGAACACGAACGTGAGCAGCAGCGCCGAGACGAACGCGGCGGCCGATCGGAACGTGATGTAGTTGAGCAGATTGAAGACGCGCACGTCGCGCGCCAGCGGCTGGAGCAGAAAGTACAGCACTAGGCCGTCGCCCAGCTGGTCAGCGTGGGAACGAGCCGCTCGAGACGCATCCCACGGGAGCCCTTGAGCAGCACGATGGCATTCCGTCCGAGTCGCGGTTCCATGAGCGACCACAGCGCGTCGAAGTCCGGCGTCGCGATCACGCGCGGATCAGACGGCGACACGTCAGCGAAGGCCAGCGCGAAGTCACCGACGCCGACGATCAGATCGGCCTTGGACGCCAGCGCTGCGGTGGCCACATCCCGATGCTGCTGCGCCGACTGCGCGCCGAGCTCCCGCATCGTGCCGAGAATCGCCACGCGCTGTCGACCGGAACCAACGCGACCGAGCAAGTCGAGCGCGGCGCGCACTGAGGCCGGATTCGCATTGTACGCATCGTTGATCAGGATCAGCTCGCCCAGCTGCTCCCATTCGCCGCGCATACCAGGCACCGGCATCTCGGCCATGCCCGCTGCCGCGTCGGCCAACGGCACCCCACAGGCGCCGGCGGCCGCTATGGCCAGCATCGCGTTGGCGGCCTGATGCGCGCCACGCAGCGGCAATGTGAAACGCACGCCGTCGACGTCGAGCCACGGGCGTCCCTCCGCGTCGAGCCCCCACGCCGTGGGCGTGACGGTGCCCTGCTCGAGACCCGCCGACAGCACGGTGGTGGCACGCGCCTTCGCAAGCTCCATGACTTCGGGATGGGCGGACGGCACGATCGCGAGCGTCACGCGATGAAAGATCTCCGTCTCTTCGCGCAGCACGCCAGCCAGATCACCGAGTCCTTCCAGATGCTCTTCACCGATCGACGTGAGCACGGCGATGTCGGGTTCGGTGATGTCCCGCAACAACGCGACTTCTCCCGGCGTGTCGGTACCCACCTCGACGATCGCGATCTCGGCAGCAGACGGCATCGCCAACAGCGTGAGCGGCACGCCGATGCGGTTGTTCAGATTGCCCGTGGTGGCGTGCACCGCGAGCGTACGCGCGAACGCCGCCTTGAGCAGTTCCTTCGTGCTCGTCTTGCCGTTCGAGCCGGCCACGGCGATGACCGTGCGCCCCCAGGCGCGCCGCCAGGCCGTAGCCAGTTGTCCGAGGGCGACCAGCGTATCGGGCACGACGTAGGTGGGCACGCCGAGTCCGGCTGCCTTGGTGGCATCGCTCACGACGAACGCGGCGGCACCGGCATCGCGAGCGGTGGCGAGAAAGTCGTGCGCATCGAAGCGTTCGCCGACGAGCGCCACGAACACGTCGCCGCGGGCAATCGAACGCGTGTCGGTGGAGACACCGGCCAGCGGCCGCGGGATCCGCGGTCCGGTGTTCAGCGCATCGGCCACGCGTTCGAAGGTCCAGTACGGATGCGCGAGGTCGGGCGCGACGGCGGGAATCGCGCTGAACGCGGTACCGGCGGTAGAGAATGCGGTCACGCAGAATGGGGCGGACTGTTGGGAAGGACAGCCGACATCTCGGCCATGAGGTCGCGCACGATCTCACGTTCATCGAACGGGTACGACGTCGTACCGCGAATCTGATAGGTCTCGTGTCCCTTGCCAGCCAGCATCACCACGTCGTGCGGTGTGGCCATGCGCAGGGCGTGGGCGATCGCGTCGTGCCGGTCGACGATCCGGACATGATCACGGCGCGTCATACCCGCCTCGATATCGTCGAGAATGCGGTCGGGATCTTCAGTGCGCGGATTGTCGCTGGTCACGATCACGACGTCCGCCGAGGCCTCGGCAATGCCTCCCATCTCGGGACGCTTACCTCGATCCCGGTCGCCGCCGCAGCCGAAGAGCACGATCAAGCGGCTGGCCGATCCGTTGTCCTGTCGCGTGAACGGACGCACGGCGCGAAGCGCGCGATCGAGCGCGTCGGGCGTATGTGCGTAGTCACGCAGCACGGTGGGCGCCGTGTGCAATCGCTCGAGGCGACCCGGCACCTGCGGCGCGACCGACAGTCGTTGCGCGACGTCGGCGATGGGCATCCCCAAGGCCAGGGCGGCGGCGGCAGCACCCAGTGCGTTGGCAATGTTGAAGTCGCCGATGAGTGGCAACGACACTGCCTGCGCGCCGTGCGGCGACACGAGCAGGAAGTGGCTGCCGGCACTGGTGAAGGAGACATCGCGCGCCGAAATGTCGGCACCCGACTCGCTACCGAAGGTCCACGAGGTGGGGGCGTTGGTCACCCCGCGCCACGACGGATCATCGGCATTGAACAGGGCCACGCCATCGCGCGCCAAGAGTCCAACCAATCGCAACTTGGCGGCACGATACGCGTCCATCGTGCCATGATAGTCGAGATGATCGCGCGTGAGATTGGTGAACACCGCCGCCGCGAACGAAAGGCCATCGACGCGTCGCTGATCGAGCGAGTGCGACGACACTTCCATCGTGACCGTGCGTACGCCGCGATCGAGCAGTGCCCGCAACAGGCGCTGCAACTCAACGGGGCCTGGCGTGGTGAGTCCACTGCCCCCCGGCATCGCCACGCCTTCACTGCCCAGCAGCACGCCGAGCGTGCCGATCGACGCGGCCGGCCGCTCGGCGGAATCGAGCAGATGACGCAGCAGGCCCACGGTGGTCGTCTTCCCGTTGGTGCCGGTCACGCCCACCAGCGTGAGTTCGCGCGCGGGCCAATCATGGAAGGCGGCGGCGGCCACGGCCGCCGCCCGTCGGCCATCGCGTACGACGATCGCCGGGAGGTGAGCGGCCGCAGCGGCGGCAGCACCATCGACGGCGTCTTCCACCAGCGCGAGTGCGGCGCCACCGGCTTTAGCCGATGGCAGCCAGGCATGGCCATCCTGCACCGCGCCTTTCACCGCTATGAACGCCGATCCCGCGGTCACGCGCCGACTGTCGTCGATCACGTCGGTCAGCGTGGTTGGCAGATCAGGACCCGCCGACACCAGTAAGCCAGCATCGCGCAGCGCAGCGAGCACGACCGCCACGTTCACGGTACGCGACGTCGCGCTCACTTGGACGACACCATGCGCGGCATCTCCAGTTGCACCGTGCTGCCTGCACGTAGCATGGTGCCGACCGCAGGACGAGTGCGCACGTCGGACCCCATCGCGATGCTCACCTGAAAGCCGGCCGCGTACAGCGTGCGCGCAGCCTGTCGCACGTCGAGCCCGAAAACTGAAGGTACCGCCCGCACGTCTCGTTCCTCGCGCACCACCGCTTTCGGCGCGCGAAACGGGAGCGAGACGACCACGCGTGCGGCAGCGGGCGCCGGCTCCGCTTTGGGCGGCGATGGGGCCAGCAACGAGTCACGATGCAACGAGTCGCGCATCGCGAGCGCCAGCGCCCTTGCCGACTTGGGCTTCTCCACGGGTACCGGCATCGCCTTCGCGACCTCGGCCAACGCATTGCGATCGAGCGCCGAATTACGTGTGGCGAGGGCGGCCTGCAGAATCCCGTTCACCAACGTGCCCGAAACGATACCACCGTAGTACGTCCCCTTGGGATCGATGATGCGCGCCACGAGGACGTACTGCGGCGCCTGCGCCGGGAACATGCCGGCGAAGGTCGCGTTATACTTGCCGTCGGCATAACGGCCGTTCTCGGTGCGTCGCGCGGTGCCCGACTTGCCTCCGACATCGAAGGTGGCCAGTTCGGCGGCCATGCTCGTACCGCTGTCGACCACCGACGCCAGCATGCCTCGCATTTCCTTCGCCGTGTGGGCCGTGATCACGCGACGCACCACGCGTCGCTCGTGTCGATAGATCGTCGCGCCCTGCGCGTCCCGCACTTCCTTCACCAGCGCCGGCTGCAGGAGTTCACCACCGTTCGCGATGGCCGCGTAGGCCACGGCAATCTGCAGCGGCGTGGCCAGCACTTCGTAGCCGATCGACACCGCCGTCGGCGTCGTGCCGCTCCAGCGTGCGGGCAGCGGCAACGACCCCTTGGATTCGGCCGGATAGGGTACACCGGTGAGCGATCCGAATCCGAAATCGCGCATGGTTTCGAACTCCTCGCGCGGCGTCATGCGCAGCGCCAGCTTGGCGGTGCCGATGTTGCTCGAAAAACGGATCACATCGCGCACCGGCATCTGCGCGGCTTTGTGTGTGTCGGTGAGCGGCCGCTTGCGGCCGGGTAGCATGGCACTGCCGTTCTCGGTGTCGATGATCTCGTCGGGGGTGGCCTTCCCCATGTCCAACAGACGCGACACGAGAAACGGCTTCATTACGGAACCGGGCTCGTAGGCCAGCGCCATCGGCGTGCTGGTGATGGCCGGTTTCCCGTCGCGCACGCCGGCCAGGGCGAGCACCGCCCCGTCGCGCGGATCGAGCATCACGACGTCGCCGCCAGTGCCGCCAGTGCGGACCAGCGCCCGCTGGAGTTCGTTCTCGGCGATCTCCTGCAGCGCTTGATTCACCGTGAGCGTCACCGTGTGTCCGGGCAGCGCGTCGACGCTCGCCAGCTCCGGCGATTCCACATTGCCAGCCTTCGGATCCTTCACGACGGCGCGACGGCCGTCCTGTCCACGCAGGAACGCATCGAGTTCCAGTTCGATGCCACCAACGGGTGCGTCGTCGGCATCGACGGCACCGAGCAGGCCGCGCAGGTTGTCGCTGGCGGAGTTGATCCGACGGCGAACGCGCTCGACATGCACCCCGGGCAAGCCGGCAAAGCGCTCGACATCGGACGGCAGATAGAGCTTGGGCAGCGAGACCCACTTTTGATTGGTGTCCAGCGCCTTACGAATCTGCGCTTCCGGCACCGAGAGCGCGCGCAGGCCCGCGCGAATCACGGCGCGCGTTTTCACGAGCGGGTCGCCACGCTTGGCGTTTCTGCGGCGCACATCGCGAATCTCGCGCGGCGCGATGCTCAGCTTCACCTGTTCCCGCGACTCCACCAGCACCGTGCCAGTGGCATCGGTAATGGCGCCGCGCAGCGGCTTGACCGTCTGCTGATCCACGTGCTGTCGGTCCGCTTTTCGCACCCAGGTGGCATGCTCCACAATCTGCAGCTGAACGGAACGGGCCAGAATCGCGACGGCGAACACCACGAGTCCGCCGTGCACGATCATGGAGCGAGCGCGGCTGACCGTGGCTGGCGTGGTCAATTCGTCGGCTACGGGCCGTGACTCGTGCGCGGCGGATTCCCGAATCGGTCCGAACATCATGCGCGCATCATGAGCGTGACGCCGAATCGGGTGCGGCGGTATCCGGACGGACCGGATCGGCGAACATCGAATCGGAGAGCATGCGGGTTTGCGCGTCGGTCGCCACGTGCAGCCCCAATCGGCGCTCGGCCTCGCCGATAACGCGACTGCGGGCCATGGCGCTTCGGATATCGCGATCGAGCGTGGTCTTCTCGGAGATGAGCGCCCGTTGGCGATCAGTCAGCCGCGAGATGTCGCGCGCGGTGGCCGCTCCGACGCCGCGACGCCACACCACGATTGAGGCGACCACCACGAATACGCCCAATCCGATGGCGATCCAGGCGCGGCCCTTGAGCGGGCCGCGCGAGGCACGTCGCGTCGTGCGCTTGGTGGTGGAGGCAGCCATCAGTTCGCGCGCTTCCAGGCGCGCAGCCGCGCGCTCCGGGCGCGCGGATTTCTTTCCACTTCTTCCGCGGTAGCGTTGATCGGCTTGCGCGTGAGCGTCTCACCGAGGGGCACGCCACGGCAAGTGCAGATCATCTGCCGCGGCGGGCAGATGCAGGCGGTGCTCCAGTCGCGATAGGCGTTCTTCACCAGGCGATCTTCACCGGAGTGATAGCTGATGATCGCCAACACGCCGCCTGGGGTGAGTCGATCGCGCAGCAACGGCAGCGCGTGTTCGAGCCCGGAGAGCTCGTCGTTCACGGCAATGCGAATGGCCTGGAAGATGCGCGCGAAGTCGGGCGCGCCGCTGCGTGGTCCGAGCACCGCGCGAATCGCGTCGACCAGATCATCTGCGGTGGCGAAGGGACGGCGTTCGCGGCGTCGCACGATCTCGCGCGCCATGCGAGCCGCCCGCGGCTCGTCGGCATAGGCCCGCAGTAGCGCCGAGAGATCGACTTCATCGATCGTGTTCAGCAGTTCACCGGCGTCGGTCTCAGCGTCGGTTCCCATGCGCATGTCGAGCGGCGCCCCCTCGCGGAAGGTGAAACCGCGAGTGAGATCGTCGAACTGGTGCGAGGACACGCCGAGGTCGAGGAGAATGCCGTCGAAGTGCTCGACGGGGGCAAGGCCCGCGGCGTCGAGCGCGGCGTAGTTGCCGAGTAGCGCGCGGAACTGTCCGGCCCGCTCGAAATCGGCCAATCGTTCGCGCGCGGACGCGAGCGCCCGCGGATCGCGATCGATGCCGGTGACACGCATACGACGTTCGAGCAGGGCAGCGGTGTGCCCACCACCGCCCAAGGTGCAATCGAGAATGGTCGACGCGCCGGCGAGCAGCGTTTCGATCTCGGCCAGCAGCACTGGGACGTGGTAGGCGCCAACGCGCCCGGATGGGAGAGTACGGACCGGGCTCACGCGGGGAATTGAGGCTCGTTAGGGCGCGTCATGTTAGTGCGGTGTTGAGTGCACCGTCAAGCGATGCTGACGCGCTCAAGCATGTGCACTACCCCTATTCGTGCACGGATGTGATGCGGTGCATCGCATCCCGTGTACGGGCGGGGAGAAAACGAACGGGCCCACCGTCGGAGCGACGGCGGGCCCGGGGTCCTGCGACAACGGTGTTACTTACAAAAGGCCTTGACCATCTGGTCGGCCGTCGGATCGAGCTGCATCACGAAACCCATGTACTGGCGCATGGCGTCGGGGGCAAAGGTGCCGCCCTTGGGCAGATTGATCTGGGCATCGACGAAGAGATTCTTCGCTTCCTTGGCCAAGGGACAACTCTTTTGCTCACTCGCAGCCGTCAACTTCAGCTGCCCGTATACCACCCCAGCCGCTCCAAGCAGGAACTGCGCCTGCGCCTTGGTCGGTCCCTTGGAGACCGAGTCCGCGTACGTGAGTGTCGAAATCATGGCATCGAAATCAGCGGGAAGCTTGCTCGCCTGAGCCTTCTTGAACTGATCGTTGCCCAGCTGGACGAGTATTTGGCGAACGAGCGTACTGGTGTCGCCAGCCGCGATGACCGCGCGAGCCGCCGGCACGACCTCCGCCGTTCGGTTCAGATCCTTCAGGAGCGTCAGGCGCAGGAACGCGCCGTTCTCAACGGCCACCTTGGCCGCCGTCGCCTTCTCCAACGCCTCGAGCGCCTGCTGGTTCTGACCGGCCTTCTGGAGTGCCACGATCTGCGTGAACGTGAGCCCCGGCTCACCAGGGAATTTGGCGAGCCCTATCGCCGCCATCTCGGCGGCCTTCTGGAACTGACTGTCCGCGGCCATGGCCGCAGCCGAAAGCGAGAAGTACGACGTGTCAGCGAACGACGTGTCGAGCTTCACGAGCTCTTCGCCCTGTGCGAAGGCTTCCTTGTAGTCGCGCGTGGCGAGCAGGATGCGCCAGCGAAGACGCAGCAGGTCGGGATCGCCCGGGTTGAGCATTACGGCCGTGTCGATGACGGGCTTCGCGAGGCGCGGATTGGCGACGCTGGCCAACTCTTCGACGACATCCTTCTGCAGACGCGGGTTCTTGGGGTCGGTGGCGAGGAGACGCGTGAGCGCCACCACGGCCGAGTCCTGCTGACCCAACGCACGGTACGAGGAGGCCAGAATCGCGAGACCTGGACGGCTCCTGGGATCGATGGCAACGATCTCGCTGGCAATCGCGAGCTGCTCGGCGGCCGGCGCCTTCTGTGTGATGAGCACATTCGCCAAGCAGATGCGGGCGAGCGTCGCGCGTGGGAACAGCACGATGCCTTCCTTGGCGGCGGCAATCGCGGCGTCATACTTCTGGTCACGGGCCGCGTTGATGCACTTCTTCTCGGCGTCGAGCTGCTTGCGGGCTTCCTTCAAATCCTTCGAAATCGCGGTGGCGGCATCACCAACCGACTTCACGTCGTACGAGCCGATCGGCTGCACGAGCGAGTTGTCGCGGGCGAGGACGAGGTTGGCGTCGACTTTCACGCCGGTCGCGGTTTTGGTAACCGTGCCCGTGACGTACTCATCGGCGCGTAGCAGCGTGGCGAGCGCGCGCTGATCGTGCGGTTCGAGGGCGTCGGTAATGGGGAAGCCGGAGGCTTCGAGCGTGGCGTTGATGTCCGTTTTCGGCAGGACATAAACCTGCTTGAACGGGAAATCACTGTTCATGCGCGAACGCACGGCGTCTGCGGCCTGCACCCCCAATCCCTTCTCACCAGCCTTGAACACCGCCACGAGCACACGCGTGGCGTTCGGGTCGGGGACCCGATTGTACTGAGCGGACGCGATCGACGGCACCGCGAGGGTACCACCGAGCGCGAGACCGATTCCGGCGAGCGCCTGGAAATGCCGTGACATCAATGTCGTAACCTCCGCACCGTGAGCCGTGGACCCGGCATACCGCCGGCATACCTGCAACCCGAGTGGCCGTGCGCGAGCCAAGCGGGTCTGGGGAGAACTGCAGAACTTGAAGAGCACCGACCAACCGTGCAAGCATTCGGCCAAAACCGATACCAATTCGGTTGGAACGAGTGGGCGAAGAGGGACTCGAACCCCCGACATCCTGCGTGTAAGGCAGGCGCTCTAACCAACTGAGCTATTCGCCCGATGATACGACGCACCCTGTGACTTGTTGAACCTTACAACGGTCGCAGGGCGCTGTTCCCGCGTGAACCACAACTTAACCGGATCGTCACGATTGGCAGGGGTATGGTCCCGCGCCTGGCCGTCGCACTCTGCGGTTCAGCCCTTGATGATCGCGAGTGGCACCAGAACCACATAGCCGAGTACGAGTAGGAGCGGAGCGATGGTCTCGCCGCCGCGGGCGAGGTCCACGTAGCCGACTACCAACGAGAGTGCGGCGGCGCCCCAGTACAGCAGGGCGCGAGAGCGGGGCTTGTCGATCGAAGTCATGGCGCACGATACCGACAGACCAAGCCGCACGGCAAGGGCGGGTTCGGACCGACCTCGATTCAGGACATCCCGGCGGAACCGGATGGACCCGTCATTGGACCCGTTGTATGTCCCGTTTCCGGTTGGATGTCCTGTCCCGCTGCCAAAAGCGCCTGCAACGCTGAGGCCCGAGCTGCCTCCTCCTGCGCCAGGTCTGCCGCCCGCATCGCGTCCAGTTTCCGCCGGTCGCGGCGCCGCTTGCTGATGTACACGGGCAGCAAAATCACGCCGAACAACCCGAACACCGCGGAAACGCTCGTGGCCAGTGAAAGCGCCCCGTAACGGCGGCGCGTGCGCGCCTGCCAGTGCTTCTCGAACTGGTCACCCGTGATCCCGTACGCCTGCCGGACGGCCTTCTCCATGGAGCCAGTGGCCTTCCAGTATCCGAAAAAGTTGGACAGCCCGTTCACCGGATCGAGCGCCTGCAGCTCGCTCACCACGCGATACGCCATCGCGTAGCTCCAACTCGCCTCAGAGGCACCGGAAAAAAAGCCGTCCTCCAGCCGCTCCAGCGAGGGCAGCGTGCGCCAGACCATCGTCACGGACGTCTCGAAGGCCTCATCACGGGTCCACTCGCCGGCAGCGACGCTGGCGTAGCCTTCATCGAACCAGCGCGGTGGCAGACGCCCCATGTGCTCATGCAGCGCGAGGTGGGCCAGTTCATGACGCAGCACCGACACGGGATCGCCGGCGTCGCTGCCGGCCCGACCGCCCTGCAACACCAACCGCTGCTCGTCGGGGATCGCGATGGCAACACCCCACTCTGGCGCGTGCGGACCCACCCATTGCCGAAACCGCTCCGCGTTCGGGGCCACCGCGATCAGCACATGCGCCTGAGGACGCGGCAATCCCGGGAAGCTGTCGTTCGCCTGCGCCGCCGTGAGCAGCGTGCGGGCCAGACGGGCATCGCGCGTCTCAGCGACCACCGTGAAACGGCCCTCGTCGAGCCGCACACCGGGTGACGACGGCGCCTGCGCCGAAAGCGCGCGCGAGCCGACGATCGCCGCCACGAATAGCGCGACCCTCAGTCGATGCGCGGTGGCGCTCCGCCCTGCTCGATCTCCCCCAGCAGCTCCGCGCAGCGTTTCCCCCATGGACTGAACTTGTTGGCCTCTGCACCGGAACGCCACGCCGCGAAGGCGTCGTCACGTCGCTCGGCGAACCAATACACGCGTCCGAGTTCATACCAGCTTTGCAGCAGGTTGGGTCCGAGTTCCAGGGCTTTGCGGAAGAAGGTTTCGGCATCGTCGAACATCTCGCGCTCGCGATACACCATCCCGAGATAGAGATGCGCGTACAGCGTGGCTTTGCGGTCGAGGTCGAGCCGGATCACACGCGAGAGATGCTCGATCGCCTCGCCGTAGAGCCCCTGACGGAGGCAGATGTAGCCCACGTTGGTGTGTGCCAAGGCGTGCTCGGGATCGCGCGCCAGCACGCGTTGAAAGGTGGCCAGCGCGGCGTCGTACTGCGGTTGCATCATCTGCGCCCACCCGAGCAGGGTCTCCGCTTCGTTGCTGCCCGGGGCCAGCTCCAACGCTCGGCGAAGCGCGACGTCGGCACCGACGGGATCGCCGAGCGACAGCTTCGACCAGCCTTTCTCGATGAAGGTGGACGCGCCGAGGTGATCGACGCGTCCGGAGCCAGCACGAGCGGCCGGTACGCCATCAAGCGCCTTCCACTGTTCCACCAGTTCCTTGACGCTGGCCTTGAACGCGACGGCCGCCGTGGCCTCGGCATCGGCGTCGCGGAAAAGTGAAATGATCTGCTGCTTGAGACGCTCGCGCTCCTCCGGCTCCGGCTGGCTAGCCAGGGCCTCGTGGATCGCGTCGAAGCGTGTATGCAGGTCGGAGCCGGTGTGCGACATGGTGCGATTACGAGGCAGAGTCAGCGAAGCAGACGAACCAGGTCGAGCACCAGAACAGTACTTCCCCCTCGCGCAAACGTGGCGATGGCACCGGTGCGATGGGCATCCGGATGGTCGGCCGGCAGTGGGAGCACATCACTCGCGTCGACGCTGATCACGTCGTGCACCGCATCCACCGGCAGCGCCCACCACTGATCGTTCACGTGCGCAACGATCACGCGCCGTAGCGCGACGGCACCACGGCCGAGAGTGAGTCCAAGCGGCGAGGCAAGATCAGCGTAGGGGAGAACCCGTCCGTCGAACGATACGCTGGGCGCGTCGGTCGACGGGCGCAGCACGCGATCGATCAGTTCGACGGGCCCGGCGAGCCGATGCTCCCCGATGGAGAAGCAGACAAACGTCGCGCGCTCCACGGTGGTGACCGCGCGGCGACGGACGGCGAACATCGCCGTCGACTTGAACGGGCTCACGAGTGACTCACGCGATCCGCACGTCGCTGTCGTCGTGGGCGACACTCTGCTCCACCACGAGGCGGGCGATGGCGCCGTGCATGTCGCTCAGGGCCACGACGTCATCGGCGCCGGCCACGCGGAGCGCCGAGTCGGGCATGCCGGGAATCACGCACGAGGCGCGCTCTTGTACGACCGCCAGCCCGCCCGCCTGTCGGATGGCGAGCAATCCATCGGCACCGTCACGCCCCATACCGGTGAGCACCACCCCCAGGCACGCCGGGCCGAAGCTATGCGCCGCCGACTTGAACAGACGGTCGGCCGCTGGCCGGACGCCCCATTCCGTTGGTCCCTGATCAAGCAGCGCGACGGGCGCGTGTCGGGTGCCACCGACACGCAGGTGAAAGCCACCGGGTGCCACATACGCATGGCCAGCGTGCAGCGGCTCGCCGTGCATCGCCTCGTGAACGGCGAGCCGCGAGATGCCGTGGAGGCGCCCAGCGAAGCTCGCGGTGAAACCGGCGGGCATGTGCTGCACGATCAACACGGCGGCCCGCTCGAAGCGCGGCAGCTGCGGAATGAGCTGGCTCAGCGCAGCCGGACCACCGGTGGAGGCGGCGATGCACACCACGAACGTCGGTGGCTGTCCGTGCGCATGTGCGGAGGTACGCGTCGGCGCACGCATTCCACGATCAGACGCCGAACCGCAAAGGCCCGACGACGCCGGCACGGCCGTCGGCTCGCGTACCTGAAGGCGCGTAACCGACGCGGCGGCCCGCAATGCGTCGAGCAGTTGCCCGCGCACGAGTTCGAGATCGAGACTGATGGCACCGGAGGGCTTCCGCACGAACTCGACCGCACCACGGTCGAGCGCGCGCAGCGTGGCGTCAGCGCCGCCGTCGGTTCCCCCTGCACTCAGCATCACGACTGGCCGCGGCCATTCGTGCATGATCCGATCGAGACAGGCGAGGCCGTCGAGGTTGGGCATGTCCACATCGAGCGTGACGAGATCGGGATCGAGGAGCGGCATCTGCCGCAACGCATCCAACCCGTCGCGCGCCGTCCCGACCACGTCGAACTCGCCGCTGGACGCCACGATGTCACTGACAAGCCGTCGCATGAAGGCGCTGTCGTCCACCACGAGCACGCGACGGCGCGCGGTCACGGCATGGCTAGAGGAGGACATCTTCGCCTCGCACCGTCCGCACGTGCACACGTCCGGTAGCAACGTTGAAATACACCGAGCGCCCGAAGTCGCCACCGATAGCTTCGCCCACGATGGGAACGTCATGCGCGGCGCAGGCCGCCCGCGCGGCCTGCACGTTCCGCGCGCCGAGGCTGATCGCGCCGCACGCCAGGAGCGGCGCGAACATGCTCGCGCCTCCCACCAGTCGCGCTTCGATATCGCGCGTCGCCCCCAACGCGTGCATGCGGGAGAGCATCGCCGGAACCGCGGTGGAGGCGGCCTTACCGGCACTCGGCGCGTCGGCGGTGAGAGCGTGATGTGGCAACAGCACATGGGCCAAGGCGCCGATGCGATGCAGTCGATCGTGCAGCGCAATCGCGACGCACGAACCGAGTCCGATGGTGACCAACGTGATATCCCCGGCACCGGCCGTGAGATCAGCAATCCCGACGATGTGCTGCATCATGCCTTCGTCATCGCGACTCTACCGACCGGCGCCACGTCGCTGGTGTCGGGAGGCACGGGCTCCGAGGGCATGGCAACGCGACGCATGGCATCGAGGTTCGCACGCACGATCCGATTGTCGGGATCGAGAGCCAAGGCCTGCTCCCAAGCTGCTTGCGCCTCGGCCAGCGCACCGCGGCGATAGTGCACGTTGCCGGTCTTAAGGTAGATATCCGGCCCGT
>Ga0105047_10005195_pt1 | contig 22427 bp, 21 predicted proteins | sample MAT04_FD_78384 | JGI IMG/M metagenome (GOLD analysis project Ga0105047, IMG submission 78384) | Freshwater microbial communities from Lake Fryxell liftoff mats and glacier meltwater in Antarctica - MAT-04 (megahit assembly) | ecosystem: Environmental > Aquatic > Freshwater > Ice > Liftoff... | reverse complement strand
TGATCGAGCGCATGGATGTTCGGCCGGTGCTCACCGCGCACCCCACCGAGGCCACGCGGCGCACACTGCTCATGCTCCAGTCGCGGGTCGCCGATGGCCTCTTGCTGCGCGAGGTCGCAGGGCCGGACGAGCGCGCGCGGATCGAGTCGGAGCTGGAGGCGGAGATCGAGCTCCTGTGGCTCACCGCCGAGGTGCGCGCCGACCGGCCGACCGTGCGCGACGAGGTCTCGTCGGTGGTCTGGTACCTCGAGGACCGGCTGCTCGAGGCCGAGCGGCGGGTGAGCGCCGAGATCGGTCGCGCGTTCACCGAGGTCTTCGGCGAGCCGCTGGGGTGCCCGGCGCGCCTCACGCTCGGGAGCTGGGTCGGCGGCGATCGCGACGGCAACCCCAACGTCACCGCGGACACCAGCCTGTGGGCGGCGCGGCGCGCGGCGCTGGCGATCGCCGCGCACTATCGCAAGAAGGTCAGCGCGCTGATCGAGCGGCTCTCGCTCTCGGCGCGCATCGTGACCACGTCGGATGCGCTGCGCGCGTCGATCGAGCGCGATCGCGCCGAGCTGCCCGGCGTCTGGGCCCAGTACAACCGCCAGGACGCCGATGAGCCGCTTCGTTTGAAGCTCAGCTTCATGGTCGCGCGCCTGGTTGGCCGGGAGCGCGAGCTCGAGGCGCGCTTGCTCGGGGAGCCACGTCCGGCGATCGGCGCGTATCACCGCGCTGAGGACCTGCTGGCTGACCTGGCGTTGATTCGCGACAGCATGGGCGCGGCGAGCGTCGCGCGATCGACGCTGCTCGATCCGCTGATGGAGCAGGTCGAGACGCTGCGCTTCGCCGGGTACCGGCTCGACTTTCGCAACCACGCCGACGCCCACCGCGACGCGCTCGTCGAGATCGCGAAGCAGATCGGCCTGCCGCCGCTCGACGCGAAAGCGCTACGAAAAGAGCTTTCCGGGCGCCGTCCGCTCGGCGCCGCGCAGCTGCCGCTCGACGAGGCCGCGCGGAAGGTGGTCGACGACTTCCACGCGCTGGCCGCGATCCACCGCGAGCTCGAGCCGGCCACGGCGGCGACGTACGTGGTGTCGATGACCAAGAGCCCGGAAGATCTGCTCCGATGTCTGGTGCTCGCGCGCGAGGTCGGCCTGGTCGATCTGGCCGCGGAGCCGCCGCGATCGGCGGTGGACGTGGTGCCGCTCTTCGAGACGCTCGAGGATCTCGAGGCGGCGCCGGAGATCATGCGCGGCCTGTTCGCCGATCCGATCTGGAAGCGGCAGATCGACGCGCGGGGCGGCCGCCAGGAAGTGATGATCGGCTACTCCGACTCGGCCAAGGACGCGGGTGTGGTGACCTCCGCGTGGGCGCTCTATCGCGCGCAGGAGAGCCTCGATCGCATCGCGCGGGAGCACGGCGTTACGCTCTTCCTCTTCCACGGCCGTGGTGGATCGGTCGGTCGCGGAGGCGGCTCACCGGTGCACCGCGCGCTGATGGCGCTGCCGCCCGGGCCACTCCAGTCGGGCATCAAGATCACCGAGCAGGGCGAGATCATCTCGCAGAAGTTCGCGCTGCCGGAGATCGCCGAGCGCACGCTGGAGGTGATGTTCAGCGGCACGCTGCTCGGCGCGATGAGCGAGCATCCGGGGCTGGAGAAGGCCGATCGCGCGGTGCTCGATCGCTTGTCGGACGTCGCATTGAAGACCTACCGGCGGCTGGTCCACGAGGACCCGCGCATGTTCGAGCACTTCCGTAGGGTCACGCCGGTGAGCGCGCTGGAGCACGCCCACTTCGGCTCGCGTCCGGCGTATCGCGGCGGAAAAGCGCCCACGCTGGCCGGGGTCCGCGCGATCCCGTGGGTGTTCGGCTGGACGCAGAACCGATCGATGGTGACGAGCTGGCTCGGCGCGGGTGCTGCGCTCGACGCGATCGGCAAGGAGCGCGGGGGCCTCGAGACGCTGCAGAAGCTGGCGGCGGAGTGTGCGTTCTTCGAAGACCTGCTGGGGAAGATCGAGATGGTGCTGGCGAAGACCGATCTCGAGATCGCGCGGCTGTACTTCGATCGCCTGGGCGGAGATCCGGCGCTGTTCGCCGAGCTCGAGCGCGAGCACGACCTGCTGCGCAGCTGGATCACGCGCATCCGCGGGAACGACAGCCTGCTCGAGGGCCAGCTCCTCGCCGCGCAGATCGAGCTGCGCAACCCGTACGTCGACCCGCTGTCCTTGCTGCAGATCAGCCTGCTCGGCCGCGAGGGGGGCAGCACCCGGGACGCCGCCCTCGCCGCGACCATCTCCGGCATTGCCCAGGGCATGCGCAACACCGGCTGAAGGTGGGGCTTGACGAGCGGAGGCGTTTTTGTGCATTGCAACAAATATGACCTCCGAGCCCATCGGGATCGTCGGCTACGGCCTGTACATTCCGCTTCATTTCCACACTGCGGCTGATGTTGCGGAGGGCTCGGGCGGGCGCTGGACCGATGTTGCCGTGCAGCAAAAGCTCGGCTTCGACAGGAAGCCGGTCGCCGGTCCGCGGGACGGGACCCAGGCCATGGGCGCCTGGGCCGCCCAGGACTGCCTGCGCCGGACCGGGGTCAGCGCGGACGAGATCGACGTCATCATCTCGGTCGGCGAGGAGCACAAGGAGTTCCCGCTCACGACGACCGGCATCTACATCCAGGAGCAGATCGGCGCGAAGAACGCCTGGGCGATCGACCTCCAGCAGCGCTGCAACAGCACCGTCGCGGCGCTGCGCTTCGCCCGCGACCTCCTGATCGCCGAGCCCGAGCTGCAGACGGTGCTCATCGCGGGCGGCTATCGAAACGGCGATCTCATCGACTACCAGGATCCAACGACCTCGTTCATGTACAACCTCGCGGCCGGCGGCGGCGCGCTCCTCATCAAGAAGGGCCACACGAAGAACCGCATCCTGGCGGTGGAGATCGCCACTGACGGCTCGATGTCACGCGACGTCGGCGTGCGCTACGGCGGCACCCAGCACCCGATCGAGAAGCTCCCGGACGAGGTCCTGGCGGGCCTGCGCGCGAACGGCAACAAGACGCTGACGGTGTTCGAGCCCGAGCACATGAAGGAGACGCTCAACGCGATCGGCTTCGACAAGTGGCTCGCGTGCCTCGACAAGGCGCTGAAGAAGTCCGGCCACACCCGCGCCGATCTCGGCTACCTCAACGTGCTGCACTTCAAGCCGTCGATGCACGCCGCGCTGCTCGACACGCTCGGGCTGCGCGAGGAGCAGTCGTTCTATCTGCGCGACTACGGGCACCTCGGCCAGGTCGATCAGATGGTCTCGATCCACGAAGGCCTGCGCACGGGGCGGCTCGGCGACGGCAAGCTGATGGCGATGCTGGCGGCGGGGATCGGGTACGTCTGGGGCGTTGCGCTCGTCGCCTGGGGCTGAAAACGGGCTAGAAAGTCGCGGCGTCGATGCGGTCGAGCACGAAGCCGGTGTCCGTCACCGAGCCGTCGCTGGTGAACACGACCCGCACGGCCGAGACCGGGAACTCGTCGGTGACGAACTCGCCGAGCTTGCCGCTGTAGCGCGCGAGCTGGAGGCCGCTCGTGTCGCTCACCGTCACGAAGTCATAGCCGTCCTCGAGCGAGAAGCTGGCGAAGTGCAGCCGGATCTTGGTCGTGCCCGGCACCTCGCTGGTGACGAGCCAGGCCAGGCGCTGGTTGTTGCGGTAGGGCGCGGCGCTCCGGGCGTCGATCGCCTCCTCGGTCCAGCGCTCGACGGGCTGCTCGGGGGCGAGCGTGAAGGTCGGATCGCAGACGTACGCCGGGCACGCGAACGGGCCGGCGGTGAACGAGGACAGCGTGTAGCCGTCCTGGCAGCTCGGGACGCCGAGGGTGCAGACGCCCGCCTCGACACAGCCGGCCGGCATGACGCAGCGATCACCGGTACGGCCGAAGACGTTGACGAAGGGCTCCGGGCACTGCGCGATCGGAGGCAAGGGGCAGGGCGCGCTGTCGACCGGCAGGCGCAGGTAGACCTGGCTGGCGCGCAGGACGCGCTCGCGGCCGCCCTGGAGGAGGGCGCCGTTGACGAGGCGTCCGGCGACCAGCGCGCCGTCGCGCTCGACGCGCGCCACGAGGTAGGCCGGATCGACCAGCGGCGCGAGGGCACCCTGCACGTCGAGCGTGGTGAACGACGACGGCGCGGTGTTGCGGTTGATGAGCTGCGCGCGGGCGTTGTTGCACGGCGCCGCGAAGCACTGGATCGGCGGGTTGTTCACGATCACCGCGAAGAACCCGTCGCTGGCGCCGCGGGTGATGCCCGGCAGGCCGCGGTAAGCCTCGTGCACGATCAGCGTGCGGGTGTCGAAGCGCGGCTCGCGCGGCCCGAGGACGCCGTAGATGACGAGATCCTCGAGCGGGGTCTCCATCACGACGGCGGGGTCGAGGTTGCTCTGCGAGAAGTCGAGCGCGGAGACGTACTGGGTCACGCGCGTGGTGTTCACGTCGGTCGTGAAGTAGCCGCCGCACAGCGGCGAGACGCAGCGGCGCTGGTCGCGCGTGAGCGTCACGAACGCGGCGGTGCGCGCCGAGATCGAGTCCTCGGTGTCCGTCGCCTCGGGGGCCGGAGCCTCACCGCAGGCGAGACCGATCATCAAGAAGGGTAGGGCGTTCCTGGGGCTCATGCGGTTCCAATGGGCCCACTGAGGCCTACACTGCAACATCGAACTTCTGAGGGTCTTGTCCCCTGGAACAGAGGACTAGACCTTGAGCTTCGCGAGAAAAGGCGCGACCCGCGACGAGCGGGAGCACGTGCTGCACCTTCACCGCGAGCAGCGCCGCGTCCGGCATGCCGCGGTTCTCGGCGGTCGCCGGGTCCTGGCTCCAGGATCTCGCCCCGCGCGTCGGCGGTGATCTTGCGCGAAAGATCGCCCTTCGCGACCGCGGTGGTCACGTCGGCGATGTTGCGGACCTGCCCCGTGAGGTTGGAGGCCATGAAGTTGACGTTGTCGGTGAGATCTTTCCACGTGCCCGCGACGCCCTGCACCTCGGCCTGCCCGCCGAGCTCGCCCTCGGTGCCGACCTCGCGCGCGACGCGCGTGACCTCGGACGCGAACGTCGAGAGCTGATCGACTATGGTGTTGACCACCTTGGCCGTGCGCAAAAAGTCCCCCTTCAGCGGGCGGCCGTCGATCTCGATCGCCATCGTCTGGGTGAGATCGCCCTTCGCGACGCCCCCAATGACCTTCGCGACCTCGGCGGTCGGCTGCACCATATCGATGATCAGCGAGTTCACCGCGTCGATCGACTCCTGCCACCCGCCGATCGCGCCCTGGAGATGCGCGCGCTGTCCGGCGTGCTCGCGGCCATCGGGAGCGTCACCGTGAAGGCGCTGCCCTCGCCGAGGCCCTTGCTCTCCGCCACGACGCTTCCGCCGTGCATCTCGATCAGCCGGCAGGTTCGCGACGACCTGGGTCATCCGCGTCGGATCGACGTCGAGCGTGATCGCCCCGTCCGGGATCGCGACCTCGAGCGTGTGGCCCTTCTCCTTGACCAGCCGCTCGGCGGTCTGCACCGCCTGCTCGACCACCGTGGAGAGCAGCACCGGCGAGCGCTTCAGCTCGACCTTGCCCACGAGCGCCTGATCGGGGACGTTCATGAGGAGGCCGTGGGTGCGAGCGTCGCGAAGCCGCGGACCGAGAGCATCCGGCCGTCGCCCGACATCACCACGTCGCCGCGCGGATCACGCAGCGATCGGCGGGCTGGCAGGCGAGGCCGTCGGCGAAGCTGTGGCTGCACTGCGCAGTCGCGGTGTCGAAGAGGTCCTCGGTGCACGGGTTGCCGTCGTCGCAGGGCGGCGGCTCCACGGCCCGCAGGTGCACGCGCCAGGTTGTTGGGATTGTCATCGACGGCGAGGACGTCCACGGGGCCATCCGTGGATTTGAGTAGCTCCGGTGGTGAGCTCACGATCGTCGATCAGATACTGCAATGGCTGAGGCTTCGGCTAGCACAGAGGGACTTTGCGCGGCGCTTGCAATGCCCGGACGGGCCGCTGGACAAGCACCGATCGCTGCGGATCAAGCGGTCTAGCGCGGCGCCACGCGGATGACGCGGTTGTTCACCGCATCGACGAAGAACAGGTGCCCGAGCGCGTTGGCGGTGATCGCATCGTCGTGCGCGACCGGCCCGGGGACCTCGACGCGGCGTCCCTCGTCGCAGCCGAGACCGACGAACACCGTGAAAAGAACGCACGAAACCGCCCGGAAAAGCATGCGGTCGCACCATGTGCGTAGTGATGCACAGAGGGCGAGCAGAATCGACGCTCAGCCCTCGAAGCCGAGCGATCGTCCGACCCATTTGATGAGGGCGCCGCACACCAGATAGACGCCGATCAGCAGCGGGACCGCGAGGAACCGGCGCCGGCTCGACGATCGATCGGGGCTCAGCTCGCCCTGGATCCCGAGGTACGGGAGCACGTTGAGCGCGTGATAGTTGGTCATCGGATACGGCAGGAAGGCGAGCAGCGCCGGCGCACTGGCGAAGAAGAAGATGCCGCCATCACCCAGCGTCTGCCCGAGCGCCATGACGAACACGTACTCCCAGAAGGTGTATCGATAGTATCTCGCCAGCCGCTCGATGACGGCGAGGATCACCAGATACGCCGGCACCGTGAACGCGAGATCGATCGCATAGCGCTCGAGCGCCACGGAGACGGGCGTGTCGCGCGCCACCGTGAGCGACGCGAACACCGGCTTCGAGATCATGTGGAAGCCTTCGACCACGCACGCGAGCAGCGTCCCCAGCACCACGAACCGCGCGCGCAGCGGGATCCACTCGCTCAGGCGCACGATGTGACGGCCGAGCCCGAGCTCCAGCGCGAGGAGCGCGACGACCAGCACCCGCGTGGTGGCCTGCGCATCGAGCCCGGAGATCGCGATCGGGCCGGCGATGGAGAGGATGGCCCAGGCGCAGTACAGACGCGCCAGCACCGTCCCATACTATCTCGATTCTCGGCGAGAGCGAGTATGATCTGCGTCATGAGCGGCATGCGCGAGACGGTAGGTTCATTGATTGGGCGCGCGTGGTCCGCGCCCGTGGCGCTGGTGAGCGCGCTCCGCCACGCCCGCATGTTCCATCCGCGCGGCGTGGTCTTCGAGGCCGAGGTCACCGCGCTCGCGCCGATGGGCGAGCGGCTCGCGGGTCACGCGCTGGCGCGCTTCTCCGGCGCGCTGTTCAAGGCCGAGGTCGAGCGCTTCGAGGTGCTGGGGCTCGCGCTGCGCTTCTCGCGGGAGGTGCCGCGCACCGCGACGCCTGCGCCCGAAGATCAGGATCTCCTGCTGGCCACGATCATCAGCCCGTTCACGATGCCACTTTCGCCCTTCACGACGCGCTCGGATGACTTCCTCGCGAACAAATACTGGGCGGTCTCGCCTTTCGTCGTCGACGGCGCCGAGCGCGTGAAGTTTCGCGCGACGCCCGAGCACGCTTCGCCGGACACGGTGAGTGGTCGAGAGGACAAGCTCGCCGTGGCGGTCGCGCAGAGCGGCGCGCGGCTGACGCTGGAGGCCCGCCGCACACTACGAACGGGGTGGACGAAGATCGCGACCATCGCGCTGACGGCGAGCTCCGACGTCGATCAGGAGGCGCTGCGCTTCGATCCCTTCCGGTCGGGGCGCGGCATCGTCCCGGCGGGGCTGGTGCACGCGATCCGCCGCGACGTCTATTCCGCGGGCCAGAAGGCGCGGCCTCACTCGTCCGGGGCGGAGCGAACGGATCGACCGGTATCGTGGTGATGGACCTCGCGCTCGGGCGAGTGGGTGCGTCGAAGTCGATCGTCGTGCTCGATCGCAGCGTGAACGGCACGCTTCGGCCGGCGAGCTGCACCCCGATCACCGTGTCGAAGTTGTCGCCCAGCAGCGTGACGGTCTGACCCGGGAGGGCCAGCGTGGGCGTGACCCCACGGATCGTCGCCAGGTTGCCCTGGATGACGAGGCGGGCCCCCGAGGTCAGGTTCTAGGACCGACGGCCAGGCGAGGGAAATACAAACGTTTTACGCCCTGGTTTCCGCCGGACCTCTATCCTCGAAGCATGAACACGATGCGCTGGCCGCTGTTCTTCTCGCTCGTCGCGCTCACCGCGTTTCGACCGGCGCCCGCGGCCGACGCGCTGTTCTGGCACACCGACCTCGAGGTCGCGAAGATCGAGGCGCGCAACACCGGAAAGCCGATCCTGTCCCTGCGCATGCTGGGGAAGCTCACCGACGAGCTGTCCTGCGCGAACAGCCGTTACTTCCGCACGGCGCTCTACGCGAACCCGGAGGTCGCTGCCCTGATGCGCGAGAAGTTCGTGCTGCACTGGTCCTCGGAGCGCGCGGTCCCGGTCATCACGATCGACTTCGGCGATGGACGCACCATCAAGTCCACCATCACCGGGAACTCCGCGCACTATGTCCTCGATGACCAGGGGCGGGTGATCGACGTGATCCCCGGCCTCTATTCGCCCGCCGCCTTCATGACGCAGCTCCGCGCCGCCCCTTCGATCACGCCCGCGCTCCACGCGATGGCGGCCGAGCGGCTGGAGCGCGCGAAGAACGTGGTGATGCTCCCGCGCGGTCGCGCCCCGGCCTCCGCGGCGGTGCGGATCGCGGTGAGCAAGGCGATCGTCGAGTCGCCGATGCTCGGCGCACCTGCCGAGGAAGGCGCGCTCGCGATGGACGCGCCGGTGATTCTTGCGAAGGAGTCAATTGCGCGAATGCGCGAGGAGAATCCGTCGCTCGACGAGGCCACGTTCTCCGCCATGGTGCAGCGCTTCCAGCAGAACATCGCGCGGGACACGGCGCGCAACGAGAACGACCTCCACGCGCGCATCCACCGCTACCTGGCCTCACGAGATCGGCCGAATTTCGCCGAGACCAACGCCTGGGTGTACAGCGAGCTCTTCGCGACTCCGGCCTCGGATCCGTGGCTCGGCCTGCACGACGACACCGTCTATACCGGCCTCGAAAATGGCGGCGTGCAGTAGTTAGGCGGCGGATCGGGATGCGTTTGTCAGCTTGGGTGCCGAAGCGCCCGTCCAGCAAGGCGCGCCGTCCGAAGGCATACTCGTTGTCTGCTGAGGCGGCGCAACGCCGCCGGGCGGGATGGATCGGCGGCCAAGGTGGCAAACGTATTCCGATCCGCCGCCTTAGCCTCTCCGCCGATCGTCGGTATTCCTCGGATGTGTGTGCCTCTCCCCCGGTCATTCGACCGCATTACAGCGCGTGGGGCATCTGTTGAACTCATCCTCGATGCTTCCGTCGCGTGTCGTGGTCGTGTCGTTCCGCTTCCGCCCCAACCGCGACGACATCCACGGCGGACAGGACGCCTTCGTGCACGATCTGGTGCGCGAGTTGCGCGCCCGCGGCACGGCGGTCGACGTCATCACCTTCCGCGGTCGCGACGACGCCGAAGAGGCGATCAGCGACGGCGCGCGCGTGCACCTGCTCGAGACGCCGTACTCGGCCGAGCTCACCGCGCACGAGGCCCACCAGCGCGGCACGTGGCGCCTGCTGGAGGTGATGGAGTCTTACTCCAACGCCGTCGAGCGCTTCCTGCCCAAGCTTCGGGCGCGCATCGGCGGGCCGCTCACCATCCTCTCGCACGACATCGCGGAGGCGCGCTGGGTGCGCGGCGCGCGCCGCGCGGGCGATCGCATCGTCACCTTCGGCCACGTCTTCTTCTCCGAGTTCGCGCTCGAGGATCTCACCTCCGCCGAGCTCGAGCGCATGCACGCGCGCGCCCACTTCCCGCTGCCGCTGCTCACCATCGGTCGCATGTTGCTGCGCCGCTCCGATGCTCGGCAGCAGCTCGAGCGCGCCGCCCGCGTCTTTCGTCGGCCCGAGCTCCTCGCGCTCTTGCCGGGCCCCGCGCGGGCCGCGCTCGCGGGTGAGCGCTCGGCGTTCGTCGACGCGCACCGAGTTCTGCTCCCCGCACGCGCGATGCTCGAGAAGGTCGCGGCGGCCTATCCCCGCGCCGACGCGGATCGCGCGCTCTCGGTCGCCCCGTGGGGCATCGGCCTCTCGAGCGCGACGGAGGACGACGTCGCCACGCTCGCGAGGAAGTACGCCATCGACGAGGGCGATCGCGTGCTCGTCACGATGAGCCGCCTCTCGCCCGACAAGCGCATCGACGCGCTGCTCACCGCGCTGAAGCGGGTCGAGGAGATCGCGCCCGCGCTGGCGAAGAAGACGGTCGTCGTGCTGTGCGGCCGGCCGAGCTTCCTCGAAGATCACGCTTACCAGCGCGCGCTGATCGAGCAGGCCAAGACGCTCCAGCACGCGCGGGTCGTGTTCGCCGGGTTCCAGCGGGGCGTCGATCGCACCGCGCATCTGCGGCTCGGCACGCGCTTCGTGCAGATCGGCCGCTACGAGGCGTTCGGGCTGGGAATCGCGGAGGCGCTCTCGCTCGGCCTGCCTGCGATCACCAGCGACACCGACGGCGCGCGCGAGATCCTCGGCTCCGACACGCAGGCGGCCCACGTGGTGCGCGGCGCGCCGTTCGAGGAGTCCCTCGCGCACGCGATCGTCACCGAGATCGGCGGCGCGCGTCGCGACGAGCTGCGGGAGAGCGCGGCGCGGCGTATCGGCCAGCGCTTCGCGTGGGGCGGGACCATCGACGCCATCTCCGGGGCTATCGGCTCGATCAGTGGGACCGTCAGGGCTCGCGCCACGAGTCGAGCGGAATGACGGTGCGGACGCTCTCGCTCTTCCGAGCGGGGTCCTTGATCGCCGACATGAACAGCAGCGGATAGTCCTGGCGCACGTGGCGGGTCGCCGCGAGGAAGCTCTCCCCGAGCGCTCGCGCGGGTACTGAAGTCGCCTCACCCTCGGCAGGCGTCACGAAGGTCACCCGCGGAACTATCCCGGCATTCGAGACCGCGGCGACGCCGAGCTCGATGTACGGATCGTCACGCGCGACGAGCTCTTTCGAGAGGAGCTGCTCGGCCTTCGTGAAGCTCTCGATCTTGGCGAGGATCGCGCGGCGCTCTGCGGTCTCCACCACCGGCGGCTCCTGGCTGAGCTCGGCGGCGGCCATGAAGGCAATGAGCGCGTCGATATCCGAACCCACTTTCGCGTACTGACCCCCGAGGGTCATATAGTCCGCCGCGCTCTTTCCGCGGTCGCGCGAGGCATACTCGGCGATGAGTATCAGCTCGTAGTCATCGTCCTTCTTGTCGAAGACGAACGTCACGCGATGCGACAGCGGCGTTCCAGGCTTGTCGTAGAACATGACCATGCGATCGACCGGTCCACGCTCGATGACCATCGCGTCGTCGCCGCACGCCAACTTGGTCGGTGTCGGGACCTGGCTCGTCGCGCTCCAGACCGCCTCGAGCTTCGGCTCGTCCTGGCTCGCCAGGCCCGCGATGAACCGCTTCCATTCCTTGGTGGCCGATTCCCTCTGCTGCCGCTCGCTGAGCAGCCCGGAGGCCGTCAGGTCGTCGGGGCCGCGGCGGATGGAGGCCCAGACCTTTCGGCCGAGGGCGCTCTTGGCGGGCGCCGTTTCGGCCGAAGAGGCCTCGCAGTGGGCGGGGGTAGTGTCTGCCCCGCAGCGCGGAACGCAGCCGCTCATCAGCGCGAGCGCCGCGCACCACGTCCGAGGCAACATGCGCGCTGTCATACCATCTTCTCGCCAAAAATCGGATTCTGAAGTCTGCTCCCTCTCGCGCGCATGGATCGGCCGGACCTGTCACTCCTGATGACGCGCATCCTCCACGCGGGATATTTGTTCGAATGCGCGGGCATGAAGATCGCGATCGACCCGATCTTCGAGAATCCGTTCAGCACCAACTGCCAGGCGTTTCCGGACGTGCGGTTCGACCGAGATCAGATCAGGCGGCTGTCCCTCGAAGCGGTGTTCATCAGTCACTTTCACGACGATCATTGCTCGCTGGACAGCCTGGCGTTCCTCGATCGGAGGACGCCGATCCACATCTTCTGCATCTTCGAAGAGCTGCACGACATGGTGCGAGCGCTGGGCTTCACATCGGTCCACGCGCTCGCGCTCGATGTGCCGGTCGCGGTGGGCCCATTCACCGTCACGCCGCGGCGCGCGCTCGACGAGGACGTCGACTCGATACTCCAGATCGAGGCCGCCGGCCTGAGGATCCTCGACGTCGTCGACGCCTGGATCGATCCTGCGATGCTACGACAGCTCGCGACGCAGGCGCCCTGGGACATGGTGCTGTGGCCTTTCCAGACGATGCGCGAGCTGGAGGTGCTCGCGCCCGCGCAGGCCTCGCCCGCGCCCGATGGACTGCCGCCGGAGTGGCAGGAGCAGCTCATCGCGCTCGCCCCGCGGTATGTCGTGCCGAGCTCCTGTCAGTTCCAGATGGAGCCGTGGTCCTGGTACAACCGGGCGTTCTTTCCGATCTCGTACGCGCAGTTCGAGCGCGAGGTCGGCGCGTTCCTTCCGGCGTCGAAGATCGTTCGCCTCGACCCGTCCGCGACCGTGCGCCTCGATGCGCGATCGCTCGATCCCGCGCCACCGCCGAGCTGGATCCAGCCGGTGGGCCCTCGCGACGTCGACTACGCGTATGACCCTGTGCTCGTGCCGCCGTCGACCGCGGAAGTCGCGCGCCATTTCCCGGCGCTGAATCCGGACGAGACGCGCCTGGTGCTGGACTATTGCCGGGGTGGGTTGCTGGAGAGATATCGTTCCCTCGGCGGGGCCTCGAAAACAGCGTGGAAACTTTCCCTTTTCGATCACACCGGCGCGGTTACGAACTTCCACTATGCGATCGACGGTGACGCCATCGAGCTGACCGGCGTGCGCGACGTGCGCTGGAGGACCGAGGTGCCGCTGGCGAAGCTCCACGGCGCGCTGGTGCGCGGTGAGGCGCTGACGTCGATGTACATGCGCGTCGATGCGGGTGACGAAGACGTGCTCGAAGATCCGCTGATCCGCTGCCTGTTCGAGGGCGTGTTTGGCGCTTACCAGCGCGCGCAGCTCGCGAGGTACTAAACGATGCTGCGCACGACACCGCCGTCGACGCGCAGCGCGGCGCCGTTGGTCGCGCTCGCGGTGACGTCGGGCCGCGCGCGATCGTGGGCAAGATCGAGGACAATCGCCATCGAGGTTGCTTCCGAAGGCGGACCGCGCGATACGGCCCCTCATGACCGCCTTCGATACCGTCACCCATCTCACCAAGATGCTCGATAATCTCGATCAGTGGATCGATCTCGCGATCGCCCACGCCGAGAAGAAGAAGTTCAGCCCCGAGGTCTACGTCGCCGCCCGCCTCGCGCCCGATCAGTACGACTTCGCTCGCCAGATCCAGTCGGCCTGCGACGCGGCCAAGTTCGCCGGCGCCTATCTCGCGGGCCAGACGGCGCCGTCGCACCCCGACACCGAGAAGACGCTCCCCGAGCTGCGCGCTCGCATCAAGACCTGCACGACCTACATGAAGACGCTGATGGCGAGCGACTTCGCGGGCGCCGAGGAGCGTCGCGTGTCGCCGAAGTGGATGGGCGGGAAGTGGGTCACCGGGAGTGACTATCTGAATCAGATCGCGGTCCCGAACTTCTATTTCCACGCCACCACGGCGTACTCGATCTTGCGCCACAACGGCGTCGAGCTCGGGAAGTCGCAGTTCATGGGCGCGATCCCGATGAATGCCTGACTCACTCGTAGCGGCGCCAGCCCCACCAGCGCGAACGTCAGTCTCGGCGACATCGTGGCGATCTTCGCACGAAAACCGTATCCTCGCCCTCGACCATGCGCCTCGTCGTCGTCGCCGCGACCAACTTGCTCGCTCGCGGGTTCCAGGTGGTCCCGACCGATCGGCGTTTCAACGGCCTCTACGCCGTGGCGCGCGCGATCGCGCGGGTGCTGGGCAACAGGCCGCCGTCGCGCGCGATAGCGGTGATCGAGGCGCGGCCGCCGCCCGAGAGCTGGCCGCCGCTGCTGACCGCGCAGCTGCCCGCGCTGCCCGAGCTGCTGCGGACGCTGGGATTCCAGGTCGTGGAGGCCGAGGGCGAGCTCGACGTGGTGGCTTCCTACGCGCGAAGTGCGGTGGAGGAGGGGGGTGACGCGATCGTCGTCGGCGTCGACAAGCGGCTCGCCCAGCTCGTGAGTGAACGGGTCTGCTGGTACGACGCCAACAAGGACGCGAAGTACACGCCGGAAGTGGTGGAGAAGCGCTTCGGCGTTCCGCCAGCGCAGGTCGCGGAGTGGCTCGCGGTGGTCGGCGACGACGACGCGATGCCGGGGATCACGGGCATCGGCGCGAAGGGCGCCGCGACGCTGCTCATCGAGCACCGGACCGTGGAGAACGCGACCGCGGCGGGGGAGGGGCGCACCGGCAAGATCCTGCGGGCGTCCACCGAAGAGGTCGCGCGGGAGCTCGCGCGCGCGAGGCTCGACCAGAAGCGGCCGCTGCCGGCGGCACCGATCGATTACTCACCGCCGCCCGCCGCGCCCCTGAACTCCCTTTTCGAGCGCCTCGGATTCACCGAGCTCCTCATCTCGGACGGCGCGGCGATCGAAGTTCGGATCGGCGGAGCGAATTTCGCGAACGATTCGGCCATTCATGCGCTCCTCGAAGACCCCGCGCCGTCGCGCGAAGAGATCACCGGCATCGCGCTCTCGGTCGGCGACGGCAAGGCACAGTATGTCCCGCGCGCCAGCGAGGACTGGCCGGAGCTTGTCCTCTGGCTCGAAGATCCGAGCGCGCACAAGCTCTGCCACGACACCGTCGCCACCGAGGTCGCGCTCGCGCGCAGCGGCATCACCTTGCGCGGCATCACCCGTGATTCGCGGGTCGCCGCGCACCTCGCGCAGCCGAGCAACTGGGCGCCCAACGATCTCTCGATCGTCTCGAAGCAGGTGCTGGGTCAGGCCCTGCCCAATGAGGAGGGCCTGCGCGGCGTCGGCGCCAAGCGAAAGCGCTGGGCAGATCTGCCGGTCGCCGCGGTCGCCGAGTACGCCGGCCTGTACGCGAATCTCGCGGCCCAACTATGGCCGGCAATACCTTCCGACGCGGAGCAGGTCGCCGAGTATCTCGCGCTCGGGGTCTTACTCTCTCGGATGGAGATCAAGGGCATGCTGATCGATCGCCCCGCGCTCGATCACGCCGAGAAGGCCTTCGCCGAGATCGAAGATAGTCTGGGTAAGGAGATCGAAGCCCTCGCGGGGCATGCATTCAACGTCAACTCCACCAAGCAGCTCGGCGAGGTCCTCTTCGCCGAGCTGAAGCTCCCGGTGGCGAGCCACACCAAGACCGGGTGGAGCACCTCCGCCGAGGCGCTCGAGAAGATCGAGCACGCGCATCCGATCGTCCCGCGGGTCATTCGCTGGCGGCTGCTGCGGCGGCTGCGCGACAGCTGGATCATCGCGCTGCGAAAGTGCATCGACGAGGACGGCCGCGTCCACTCCCGCTTCCATCACGCGCGCTCGTTCTCCGGCCACCTGGTGAACAGCAACCCCGATCTCGGGCGGGTCCCCGGGCGCACGCCGGAGATGGCGATGATCCGCCGCGCGTTCGTCGCGCCGCCGGGCTACCGGCTGATGTCGATCGACTTCCAGCAGCTCGGCCTCTACGTGCTGGCGCATCTGACCAAAGACCCTGCGCTGGTCGAGCCGCTCCGCGCTCGCGCCGACGTGCACCGCCTCACCGCCGCAGCGGTGCTCGACAAGCCCTTCGCCGAGATCACCACCGACGAGCGCCAGCTCGGCAAGGTCGTCAACTTCGCCACGTTCGCCGGCCAGGGCCCGAGCGCGCTGGCGCTGCAGCTCGGCGTATCGGCGCAGGAGGCCAAGGCGATCATCGCGCGCTTCGATGTTCGCTACGCAGGCGTGCGGGCGTTCCAGGACGAGCAGCTCCGCCTGGTGCGCGAGCGCGGATGCATCGTCACGATCGCCGGGCGGCGCTGGCCGATCGGCGGTCTGGAGTCGCTCGACCCGCACGATCGCTCCTATGCCGAGCGGCTCGCGCGTCGCGCCACGCACGAGGGCTCGGTGAGCGACGTCTCCCGTCGCGCGCTGCTGGAGGCCGATCGCGCGCTCACGAAGGCCGGGCTGCGCGCCACGCCGCTCCACCAGGTGGTCGACGAGGTGCTGTTGGAGGTGCACGAGGACGAGATCGAGGCGACCGCGAAGATCGCCAGCGAGGCGATGCGCACCGGGTTCGCGCTGGAAGTACCGCTGGTGGTGGGCGTCGAAGTGGGGAATACCTGGGCGGATCTCCAGCCGCTATAGCTTCACGGGCTTGGTGTCGGTCTTCGCTTCGATCACCACGGGCACGACCTTGGTCGGAAACGAAAGCGTCTGATCATAGGTGACACGCGCGACGAGCCAGCCCGGGTCGCTGGTGATCAGATCGATCTTCGGGTCATTGATTCCCAGCGTGGCGAGCTCGGTCTTGAGCTTGACCTTCACCGGCTCGAGGTTCGGATCCTTCGACTTGTACTTCTGGAACATGTCGGTGGTGGCCTGCCGCACCATCTTCTCGGCGTTGCTCTCCTTCATCTTCGGCGGGACGTAGCGGATCCCGGCCCAGATGCCTGCGCCGAGCGCGGCGACGACGAGCACCGTTACGAAGTTGAAGTTTCCAGGTCCTTTTGCCACGCCCAATAGTTAGCACGAACTCAGTTTCCGGACGCTCGCAAGTACAGGCAGAGGGTCCCGAGGTGTTCGCCGTACCGCGCGAAAACACCCTCGAGATCCGCGCCCGGCCCGTAAACGGCGCGCGCGCGGGCCGCGATCTTGTCGTGGTGTGCCAGATCGAGTCGCTCCATCCGCCCGAGGCCTCGATACAGCACGAACGACGCGGACCACGCGCCGATGCGCGGCAGATCGAGGAGCCACGCCTCGACGTCCGCGTACGGCGCGCGCACCAGCCAGCTCTCGTCGACCTCGGCGTACGCGCGCGCGACCTTCACGATCGCCTCGGCCTTCACCGCGCTCGGCACCACCTGCTGCAACGTCGCAGCGCTCAACTCCGCTACCCTCTGGGCCGATGGGAAGGCGCCGTACTGCTCGCCGCCCACCTCGAGCCGGTCGCCGAAGCGGTCGACCAACGCGCGCTTCACCTTCAACGCGGGGCGGATGCCCATCCGCTGCACGAGCACTGCCCACGCGGTGATCTCGAACGGGCTCGGAAACTTCGGGTGATGGAGCCCGTGGAAGCGGCGCGCGATCGGCGCGAGGGCGCGGTCCTCCGCGGCGATCGCGTAGAACGGCGCGAGATCCTGATCGAGGCTGAGCATCCAGTCGACGCGCGCCAGCGCCGCCGCGCATCGCTGGTCATCGAGCCGCTCTGCCGTCAGTGCGACGTCGAGCGCCCCATCGGGACCGGCGACGATGTCGGCGACGACCGCGCCGTCTACCTGGAGGGCTTTGGTCAGCCGGCGCTCGGCGACCCGCTGCTCGCCGGCCATGGGCGTGAACCCACAGACGAAATGCAGAGTCTGATCGAATGAGTACGGCTGCCTGGGGAGGATGCGATAGGTCTGGGTTTGCATGTTTTCAAGATGACCTCAGTGCTGTCATCCTTGTGTCATATTTAGAGTCGAGCTCGCGCGCGTGGGCGTGACACGCGTGGTGGATCTGGCGCCATTCGCATGGGGTTCAGCCTCGCCGTGGCCGAGACGTTCGAGTTCCTGATTCAGTACGGTGAAGGCGCTGCTCCTGGTGGCCACGGCCGTCGTCGGGTGGCTTCTTTTCAAGCTGGCGCGGAGGCTCGCGGCGGGCGAGCCGATCGCCGTCGTCGATCTGCGCCACGGGCTCGACTATTCGAGCGGCACGGCCGGCATTCCGGGCTCGATCACATGGCGGCCGAAGAGATCGCCGCACGGCACCGCGATATCCCGCGCGATCGCGAGGTCGTCCTGTACTGTTCGTGACCCAACGAATACACGAGCGCCCGGGTGGCGCTCGAGCTCGAGCGTCACGGCGTGACGAATGTGCGGCCGCTCCTCGGTGGGTCGGACGGCTGACACGCGCGCCGGTGACATGCGCGCGGCCTGACACCCCTGTCATGCCGCCCCCCGCCCCGACGAACCCAACGCCGTGGCACCGTGCTTGCTCTACGCCTCCCCGATGCGATTCCGATCCGCACTACCCCTTCTATTCCTCGCCAGCGGGTGCGCGGACTACGGTTCCGCCTCCGGCGCGCCGCCCCTGGGTCGCGCGTCCAACGAAGGCGACAAGTACACCGCCGTCGGCACCAACCCGTTCGTGATGGCAGCGTTCGACCCGTTCTCGACCTTCGCGGTCGACGTCGACACCGCGAGCTACGACATCTTTCGCCGTGACATCGAGGCGGGCTCGTTGCCTCAGCCCGACAGCGTTCGGCTCGAGGAGTACGTGAACAGCTTCGAGTACGCGTACGACGCGCCCGCGCATGGGGCCGCGGTGCCGTTCGCGATCTCGCTCGGCGGTGCGCCGACCCTGACCAGCACGCGAACCTCGATCGTCCGCATCGGCATCCAGGCCGCGTCACCCCCGCCGAGCCAGCGGCTCCCGACGAACCTGGTGTTCCTCATCGACACCAGCTGCTCCATGCAGGGCGCCGATCGCCTCGGCCTGGTGCAGCGGGTCGTGCTGAGCGCCGCCGCCGGGCTCAATCAGGGCGACACGGTCTCGATCGTCACCTACGCGGGCAGCGTCGGCGTCGCGCTCGATACCACGCCCGCTTCCAACAGGGCCGCGATCGACAGCGCAGTCCAGAACCTGCAGGCGAACGGCGGCACGGCCGGGGCCGCCGGCATCGATCTCGCGTATGCGCAGGCCCAGGCCGGATTCATCCAGGGCGGCTTCAACCACGTCATCTTGTGCACCGACGGCGACTTCAACGTCGGCGCGTCGAGCGACGACGCGCTGGTCGACCTGATCAAGTCGAAGCGCGCCACCGGGATCACGCTGACCGCGCTCGGCTTCGGCACCGGCAACCTCAACGACTCGATGATGGAGAAGGTCAGCAACGCCGGTAACGGCTTCTACTCGATGATCTCCAGCCTCCCTCAGGCCGAACGGTACGGGTCGACGGGCCTCTTCAGCACCATCGAGATCATCGCCCGCGACATGAAGGTCCAGGTCGAGTTCAATCCCGCTCACATCGAGGCGTATCGCCTCCTCGGCTACGAGAACCGCCTCATCGCCGACGAAGACTTCGACAACGACCTGGTCGACGGCGGCGAGATCGCCAGCGGCCACCGCGTCACAGCGCTCTACGAGATCGTCCGCGCTGGTGAATTCGTACCCAGCCGCGTGGTCATCGCCACAGGTACCCCCGTCGAAGGTACGCGTACTATCTCCCCGAACGACGCGGTCACTATCCGCGTCCGCTACAAGCAGCCCATGGCCACCGACGCCGACGCCGCGTCGGAGGTCAGCGCTTCTCTCGCCCCCTCGGCGCTCGCGGTGAACGCGGCTGGGGACCCGGACACCCAGTTCGCCGCGGCGGTCGCTGCCTTTGCCGAGATCCTGAAGGGCAGCCCGTTCGCGGACGACACGCTCCTCCCGGAGATCCAGGCGACCGCGCAGGCGCAGGCGGCGCGCGACGATGGGCGGGCGGAGTTCGCGCGGCTGGTGGTGGAGGCGCGGCGGTTGCTCGGCCGCTAGGCGCCCTTGAGCGCCGCCTCGTGAACGCGCGCCGGGAGCAGCCCGAGCGTGCGCATCTCGGCATGGGGCGACGGGGTGAGATGGTTCTCCGGCCAGTATCCCGCCTCGATCTCGTCGATGGCCTCGTCGGTGAGCGCGTACCAGGGCTGTGCCGCGCCGCGGTCGTTGAAGCGGACCTCGATGTCGTGGCGCTCCGGCGCCGTGACGCGCGACGCGAGGCCGAGCACGCCGACCTTGCCGGCGTTGAGCAGGCCATCGAGCGCGGTGAAGAAGGCTTCGCGACACTCGGCCGAGGTGAGCTCGCAGCGGGCGACGAAGTCGCGGTTGATCGCGGTGAGTGTCTCGGGGTCTTCCGGAATGCACTCGTACAGGCAGCCGCTCAGATCGTTTGATTCGAGGATGCGCCGCTCGCGATCGGCGTCGGCCATCCGTCCAGCCGCTTCGTAGCTCGCGATGAGGAGCCGGCGGGTCCCGACGCGATGAGGCTCCATCGCGAGGATAGCGTCGTAGATGTGTTCCCTCGTCCATCGCTGCCAGGGACTTTCGGTGAAAGACGCGGCTGTCCTTCCCAGATAGACGCACGCTTCCGAGACACCAATCTCCCGACATGCATCGCGCGCATGATGCACGAACGCGAGCTCGGTACTCTCGCGAAACTTCGCCTCCAGGGCGTCGAGCGCCGTGCTCCAGTGCACCTTCGTCGGCCGCTCCTCGCCCATCGTGACGAAGCGTTAGCCCACCGTGGAAAGTCGCGCAAGACAGGCCTAAGTTGCGCCCCATGAAGCTCGAAGGCAGCGTCGCTCTCGTCACCGGAGCCTCCTCCGGCATCGGCCTCGCGGTGGCACGCGCGCTGGTTCGCGGCGGCGGGCGGGTCGCGATGGTGGCGCGGGGCGCCGAGCGGCTGGACAAGGTCTGCGCGGAGCTCGGGCCCAACGCGATCGCCTTTCCGCTCGACGTCGGCGATCTGCCCAAGCTCATCGCGCTGCCGGCCGAGGTGATCGAGAAAATGGGTCGCCTCGACATCGTCGTCAACAACGCCGGCCTCCACTATCGCGGCGACATGTTCCGCCACGACGCGACCAAGCTCGCCAGCATGTTCACCGTGAACTTGATCGCCCCCGTCGTACTCACGCGTGTCGCGGCCGACGTGATGACGGCCGGAGGTGTCGTGATCAATGTCGCCAGCCTGGCTGGCAAGCTCGGAGTGCCCGGCTCGGCCGTGTACTCGGGCACCAAGGCCGGCTTGCGTTTCTGGGCGCTCGCCGCCGCCGACGATCTCGCGCGCAAGAGTATCCGGATCGCCAACGTCAATCCGGGCCCGGTCGACACCGGATTTTTCGACGATGATTTCGAGAACGTCAGCGCCCTGACTTTTTCGCAGCCGATGGTGAGCGCCGAGGCCGTCTCCGATCGGGTGATGGAGGCGATCGGCAGCTCCGAGACCGGTCTCGACCTCGACATCCCGTACGCCTCGGGCAAGCTCGCCACGCTGAGCTACCTGCTCCCGGGGCTGGGGAAGGCGCTTCGTCCGCTGCTCGAAAAGAAGGGCGCGCGGGCGAAAGAGAAATACGCGGCGTCTAAGCGTTCTTGAGCATCTCGTCGATCATCGCGAAACGCGCCGGGAACATCGCCCGGACCGCGGCCTCTTGCGGCGTACTCCGCACCATCATGTACAGCGCATAAGTCTCGGCGAAGTCCTCGCGCGAATTCTTCTTCGCGTACTCCGAGGGAACGCAGCCGTCCTTCTTCGCGGCCTCTTCCCACTGCTTCCACTCCGGCTCGGGGCGGCGCGAGCTGCCCCACTCCTGCGAGGAGATGATGTGGCCGGTCTCGTGGAGCATGATCGCGTCGATCTGCGGCTGCGCTTGCCTCCACTTGGGCGGCCAGATGTTCACGATGCCGTCGTCGCCCGCGTACATGAACGCTTCGGGGTTGGGCTTGTTGTCGACGCGGACCTCGTTCACGCGCGAGCGGCTCTCGGGCGGGAGCGAGGCGAGGCCCTTGGCGATCTGCTCGACCGACGGCTGCGTGCTGTTCGGGTCTACGGGCTGCGCGACGAAGACAGGGACGACGCGGCCATCGATGGTCACGTCGTAGCGCAGCGCGGGCTTGTTCGTGTAGCTGCCGTCCGGGTTCTTGAAGCGGTGCGACTTCACCTCGGTCGGGCCCGCGATCGGCGGGACCGGCGCCTCGCGGTGCGCGTCGACCTGGTTCATCTGCTTCAGCGCGGGCGTCTGGAGCACCTCGCGCAGCATCGCGGCCTGCTGATCAGGGGTGGCGGCTCGGAACGCAGCGCTGCTGGTCAGAGCGTCGACCTGCGCGCGCGTCGCGTTCGCGATCGGGTTGTCGCCCGTGGTGAGCAGCGTGAGCTGGGCCTGCTCCTCGGGCGTGAGGCGCGCGTAGCCGGCCGTGCTCGACACCGGGACCGGCGCGGCGGTCGTGCGCGCGCGGAGCTGGCTCGCGAGGAGGTCGTGGCTCGCCCGAGCCCGGGCGCCGGCAGGGTCGATGCGACGGGCCACCGCGGGCGGGGCGAGAGGCGCCGGAGCCGGGGCAGGCCCGACCGGGTCGTCCGAGGGCGCGAGCAAAGGGCGCAGGAACAGCGGCAGCGGCGCGACGATCACCCCGCCTCCTGCAGCACGCCCCGGGCCACCCGGCAGCCGCTCGCCGAGCACCCCGACCCGCCTCCTCGACGTCATCCGCTCTTGTCTTCGAGTCACCCAGAATATGACAGAAGGCTGTCGTTCGACCCCGGCTAGTAGCTCTGCACAGTGAAGTTGATGGGTTGCGGGTGTCGAGGCGCTCGTCTGGCAAGGCGCGCCGTCCGACGGCATACTCTGCGTCTGTCGAGGCGGCGCAACGCAGCCAGGCGAGA
>Ga0105047_10005193_pt1 | contig 22431 bp, 19 predicted proteins | sample MAT04_FD_78384 | JGI IMG/M metagenome (GOLD analysis project Ga0105047, IMG submission 78384) | Freshwater microbial communities from Lake Fryxell liftoff mats and glacier meltwater in Antarctica - MAT-04 (megahit assembly) | ecosystem: Environmental > Aquatic > Freshwater > Ice > Liftoff... | reverse complement strand
TGGGTGGTCTTGGGGATTCCGGCGATGTGGCTGGCCTCGCGGATGCCGATTGTGTTTTACCGCCGCATCTCGTATCCCTTGCTCTTCTTGTCGTTCTTTCTTCTGATCCTGGTGCTGGTGCCGGGCATCGGTGTTGAGGTCAATGGCAACAGAAACTGGATCGACGTCGGCGGGCCGTTCCGTATCCAGCCATCGGAGTTCGCGAAGTTCGCACTTGTGCTTTGGGGCGCTGATCTTCTGGCGCGCAAAGAGCGCACCCTCGGTCAGTGGCGACACGTGGTGATTCCTTTGTTGCCGGTGGCTGGCGCACTTCTTCTCTTGGTGCTTCTCGGTGGCGACCTTGGCACCTCGTTGGTGCTCATGGCCATCACTGGCGCCTTGATGTTCTTTGCTGGCGCTCCGATGCGGCTGCTGACACTGATCGCGGGTGCCGGCTTGAGTCTGGTTGCCCTCATGAGCATGACGCAGGGCTATCGGCGTGAGCGCTTTCGCGGCTGGCTTGATCCATCCTCTGATCCGTTAGGGGCTGGCTGGCAGGCACTCCACGGCACCTATGCCTTGGCCTCGGGTGGTTGGTGGGGATTGGGGTTAGGTGCCGGTCGGGAGAAGTGGGGCGGACTTCCCGAGGCGCACACCGACTTCATCTTTGCCGTGATTGGCGAAGAGCTCGGTCTCTTCGGCACGCTCATCGTCCTCGTCCTCATTGGCCTGATCTGCTTCTCGGGCTTGCGCATCGCCCTGCACACCCCCGACACCTTTGTGCGGTTGGCGGCAGCAGCTGCCACCACGTGGATCATCGTTCAGGCCACGGTCAACATCGGTGCAGTGCTTGGTGTGCTGCCGATCACGGGAATCCCACTCCCGCTGGTGTCGTACGGCGGTTCTGCGTTGATTCCCACGATGGTCGCCCTCGGTATGTTGATGGCCTTCGCGCGCCGTGAACCAGCGGCAGCGCAAGCATTGGCCGCGCGAGGCCCTGGCCCGATTCGACGTGCGCTTGCGGCACGGCACGAAGGACCCTGATCAGCAGTGCCCACGATTCACGTCCTGCTCGCCGGCGGCGGAACGGCAGGACACGTTGAGCCTGCGCTGGCCACGGCCGACGCACTCGTCGAACTCGGAGAGCAACTAGGCGTCAATGTTGAGATCACCATGCTCGGTACGGCATCTGGCTTGGAGACCAGGCTGGTGCCTGCGCGTGGATTTCGACTTGAAACGATCCCGCGAGTCCCGCTTCCGCGTCGACCCTCGGCTGATCTGCTGACCGTCCCCATGCGGTTGCGTGGCGCTGTTCGCGCCGCGGATGCCGTGATGGTCAACCGCTCCATCGATGTGGTGGTGGGTTTCGGCGGCTACGTGGCACTGCCGGCCTATTTCGCGGCACGTCGGCGGCATCTTCCGATGGTGGTGCACGAGGCAAACGTTCGTGCGGGAGTAGCGAACCGCATCGGCGCACGCATGACGGCGTTGGTGGCGACCGGGCTTCCTGGCACGCGGTTGCCACACGCCCGCTTGGTCGGCATGCCGCTTCGGCGTGCGATTGCGACCGTGAACCGAGCGGCCCTGAAGCAAGAAGCGCTCGCAAGTTTCGGCCTCGACCAACGCCCCGTGCTTCTGGTGTTCGGAGGTTCGCAGGGGGCATCGCGCATTAATGCTGCGGTGCTTGACGCCCAGGCCCAGGTAGCCAGCGTCGGTGGCCAGATCCTGCTGGCCACGGGTGAGGCCGGCGCCGATCTCGCGCGCACGCAGGCGGATCAGACGATCACCACTGTCGTGGACTACATCGATCGGATGGATCTGGCCTACGCCGCTGCCGATTTGGCCGTCGCGCGCGCGGGAGCGATGACGTGCGCGGAGTTGGCGGCCGTTGGCCTCGGAGCGGTGCTCGTTCCCCTTCCGATTGGCAACGGCGAACAGCGTTTGAACGCCGAACCCTTGGTGACGGCAGGAGCGGCGGTGATCATCGACGACTCTGACTTCACCGGCCCTAGCGTGGTGGATCGCGTCGTGCCGATCTTGGCTGATCCTTCGCGTTTGGCGGCCATGGATGCGGCCGCTTTGCGGCTCGGTCGACGTGATGCTGATCGGGTTCTTGCCAGAATGGTCTTGGGCGCCGTCCTGCCGGGAGTGGCAGGTAGCAATGCTTCTGGCGCAGATCCCACTGGAGGAAGCGACACATGACGGGTTCGGTGCCAGAGGTGCAGACACCGATGCCGAAGTATCACTTCATCGGCATCGGCGGAGCTGGCATGAGCGGCATCGCGCGCATCATGAGGGCCCGCGGGTTCGAGGTGAGCGGAAGCGATGCAAAAGACAGTCGGACGCTGACTTCGCTGAAGGCGCTGGGTATCGAGGTATTCGTCGGACACGATGCGCGCAACATTGCAGGTGCCGATGTGGTGGTCGTCTCGACGGCCATCGCTGAATCGAACGTCGAACGCCAAGCCGCCGTGGCTGCGGGAGTTACCGTGCTGCGTCGCGCGGAGGCCTTGGCCCAGGTGATGGCCGGACGTCGATCGATTGCCGTGGCCGGCACCCATGGCAAGACGACGACGACATCGCTGCTGACTGTTGCGCTGCAGCACACCGGCGTCGATCCCTCGTTTGCCATCGGTGGCGATCTGTTCGCGTCGGGAGCCAACGCCCACGATGGCAGCGGCGATCTGTTCGTCGCCGAAGCGGATGAGAGTGATGGTTCCTTCCTGCTGCTGCATCCGTTTGCGGCCATCGTCACCAATGTGGAGGCCGACCACCTCGACCACTATGGGTCGGCTGAGGCAGTGGATCAGGCGTTCATCGAATTCCTCGCCAGCATTGATCCCGAGGGTTTCGCGGTTGTGTGTGCTGATGATCAGGGAGCCCGCCAACTCACTGTGAAGGCGCGTGCGCAAGGTATTGATGTGCGCACCTACGGCGAAGCCGACGGTGCTGACCTGCATATTCAAGGAATCCTTCTCGAAGGACGGGCGGCAAGCTTTGACGCGATCTGGCGCGGAGTGCGCATCGGTCGTGTCGAATTGCAGATTCCGGGTCGTCACAACGTGCTCAATGCTGCTGCCGCGTTGGCCGCCGGGTTGAGTCTGGGGTCTGCGGCAGGTGGGCTTCTTGAGGGATTGGGCAGCTTCACCGGCACGCGGCGTCGATTCGATCCCAAAGGCAGTGCGGGCGGCGTCCAAGTCTTCGACGACTACGCCCACCATCCGACCGAAGTAAGAGCCACCTTGGTGGCCGCTCGCGCGTTGGCCGGCCAGGGTCGTCTTGTGGTGGTGTTCCAACCCCACCGGTATAGCCGCACCGAAGCCTTTCTCGCCGAGTTCGGCGTCGCACTAGCTGCGGCCGACGAGGTCGTGGTGATGGAGGTGTACGCCGCTGGCGAAGATCCGATCCCTGGGGCAGGCGGAGCGGCCGTTGCCGATGCGACCCTTGCCGCTGGAGCCGCTTCGGTGCGCTTCCTCGCCTCCTGGAGTGCTGTCGCTCCTGCGCTCGTGGACCTGCTTGTGCCGGGGGACGTGTTGATGACGTTGGGCGCGGGTGACATCACGTTGATCGGTCCTGAAGTCGTGTCCGGGCTCGAAGCACGCGTTCGAACGTCTCAGGCATGAAGCGACTATGGCTCGCTGTGGGCTTACTGGTCGCGGTCACGCTGATCGTGGTCGTCGGGGTCAGTGGTGTTTTCAGCACCGACACGGTTGAGGTGGCGGGTGTGGATGCGGCAACCGCGCGCCAGATCAAAACTGCTGCAGACGTGCCCTTAGGCAAGCCGTTGGCTCGCATCGACACGGGGGCGATCGCAGCCGACGTCGCGAAGGCTGTGCCACAGGTGACGTCGGTTGACGTGCAGCGCAAGTGGCCACACACGATTCGAATTTCTGCGAGCCCGCGCACGGTCGCAGCGAATGTGACGACAGCTGGCACCGTGCGATGGGTGGATCCCTCAGGCGTGGTTTTTGGTCCTGCTGATGAACCACGTCGCGGTGTGCCGTCGATCGTCCTGCTTGAGAAGTTCTCGCAACAGGAGCAAAGCCAGCAGCAAGCAGCCGTAACGAGTGCGATCACGGTGGTGGGCGCGCTTCCTGCCGCAGCGAAAAAGCGAGTGGTCCGCGTGGAATATCGCAGCGCGGATGACATCTCGGTGATCTTGAACCCGCGAGGGGTGCGGGTGCAGTGGGGGAGCGCCCAGGATTCGGTACGCAAGGCGGTTGTGCTGGCTGCCCTGTTGCCGCGCAAAGCCGCTGTCTACGACGTGAGTGCGCCGGATCTGCCGACGACTAAGGGGAAGGAACCAGGAAGGTGATCACTGGTGGATGAGCACCCCCTCCACGAGACCTCCCTCAAGATCACCCATTCCAGCGTGAGGTTGCCGTTGGCACCAGCCGACGATGGTCGGGCCTTGGGTGAGATCACTGCGTTGATCGACACACCAGAAGAACCCCACGGCCGGGTGTTGCTCTTTCATGGATTCGGACGCGGTCCCGATGCGCTCGATGCGTTGGCACTGGCGATAGCCCAAGCGGGAATCTGGGTGATGAGGCCGCATCTGCGTTCGCGTCCGGCCAAGGGCGGATTGAATGATCGAGATCTGATGGCCGCTGTTGGATTTGCTGCCGCTGCCTTCGAGCCTGATGCGGGGCCGCTGGTCATCGTGGCTCATTCCGCCGGTGGTGCGGTGGGCATGCGCGCGGCTCAGCGGCTTCTTGCCGCGGGCGTTCGTCTCGAAGGGGTCGTGCTGCTCGACGCAAACGGCAACGTCGAGCAGATCATGCAGCCCGCGTTGGATGCGTTGCGCGAAGCAGGTGTTCCGGTGCGAACGGTCGCTGCGGCCGCAGGTCGTTGCAACAAGAAGGCGCAGATCGCGCGATGGCTGGGGGACCAGGACCTTGGCTTCGCCGGGGTGCAGTTGACCAGCGGAATGCACTGCGATGCCGAAGACGACAAGGCCGACCTCACCTGCCGATTGCTCTGCGGGGGAGCGGTGAATCCGCGCAACGCTGCTGTGCTGCGGGCCTTGGTGGTGGGCTGGGTGCGCGGCTGGATTGCCGGCCAAGACGATGCGGATCTGCTGCCTGGTGGTCGTCGGTTGCAGGTGTGGCAGGACCTCGACGTGATCCAGCTCATTGACTGATTTTCGAGGGTGGGTGGCGGTGGGTGTGGTTGACGCCCTACCCTCCTCTCAACGTCAGGTTGACATAACTCTGACTCTCAGGTAGAGGGTGAGAGTGTCCGCATCAGCGGACTCGGACATCACGGAAGGCTCGCGCTGTGGCAGCTCCGCAGAACTATTTGGCCGTCATCAAAGTCGTCGGAATCGGCGGCGGTGGCGTCAACGCCATCAACCGCATGATCGACGTCGGGTTGAAGGGCGTTGAGTTCATCGCCATCAACACAGATGCTCAAGCGCTTCTCATGAGTGATGCCGACGTGAAGCTCGACATCGGTCGTGAACTCACGCGCGGTCTCGGCGCCGGTGCCGACCCCGAGGTGGGTCGCAAGGCTGCAGAAGATCACCGCGAGGAGATTGAAGAGGTCCTCAAGGGGGCCGACATGGTGTTCGTTACTGCCGGCGAAGGCGGTGGCACCGGCACCGGTGGCGCTCCCATCGTGGCGAGCATTGCGCGCGGGCTCGGTGCACTGACCGTTGGTGTCGTGACGCGTCCGTTCACCTTCGAAGGTCGTCGTCGCCAGGTCGTGGCTGAGACCGGAGTTGAAGAACTGCGTGAAGAAGTCGACACGCTCATCGTGATTCCCAACGATCGCTTGTTGCACATCAGCGACCGCGACATCAGTTTCATCGAAGCGTTCAAGTCAGCCGACCACGTGCTGCTGTCGGGTGTGCAGGGCATCACCGACCTCATCACGACTCCTGGACTGATCAACCTCGACTTCGCTGACGTCAAGTCGGTCATGGCTGGCGCCGGATCAGCCTTGATGGGCATCGGCTCGGCCCGAGGTCAGAACCGCGCCACGGATGCTGCGGCTGCTGCCATCTCGAGCCCGCTGCTCGAGGCCTCGATCGAGGGCGCCCATGGCGTGCTGCTCTCGATATCCGGTGGTTCAGACCTGGGGCTCTTCGAGATCCATGAAGCAGCCGAGATGGTCAAGGAGTCGGCCCACAACGAGGCCAACATCATCTTCGGCGCTGTGATCGACGACGCCCTGGGCGACGAGGTCCGCGTCACCGTGATCGCTGCTGGTTTCGACGGCGGTCGACCGCTGCCGCGCACCACACCAGTGCCTGGTCGTCGCGTTGCGCCGACGGTCTCTAAGGACGCAGCCATCAAGGCTCCTGAGCATGACGAGTCGGCCCCGGTGCGCACGAGTAAGCCTGAGGTCGAGCGGCCCCCGGTCAAGACCGTGGTGTTTGACGACTTCAACGATGACCTCGACGTTCCTGAGTGGCTGAAGTAGTAGACGCATCAGCCGGCCACGGAATCGATCCGTGGCTGGTGCATGAGGATGAGCGCCTAGCTATTCGTTGCTTCGATCGCAGAGCAGGCAGTGCGCCCGACCTCGTGACGTTGTCGCCATCGTTGGCCGGCATCCCGTTCGCACGGATGCGCCAGGTGCACGGATCAACCGTCGTCCTGGTCGATGATCTCGACGGTGGTGTCGATCCGTCGGAAGCCGATGCTCTGGTCGCCTTCGCACGACCCACCTCGTTGATCGTGCGCACCGCTGACTGTGTTCCGCTGGTGCTGTGGGATCACACGACGTCGGCGGTGGCCGTCGTGCACGTCGGCTGGCGCGGACTAGTAGCGGGGATCGTTCCGGCCACGATCACCTCGCTCGTGGGGCACGGCGTTGCACCGGAAGGCATCCGGGCATGGATCGGTCCGTACATCTGCAGCGGCTGCTACCCAGTGGGCCATGACGTTCAAGGGCAGATCGTTGCTGCCGCCTCGGCCGCTAAGGCCACCTCTCGCACGGGGGAACCGGCGGCCGATGTGGGCGCTGGTGTCATCGAGCAACTGCGCGCCCTCGGTGTTCAGGCCATCACGGTCGATGGTCGCTGCACGAGGGAATTCGTCGATCTCTTCTCCGCACGCGGCGGCGACGCCACTGATCGCCTCCAGTTTGTGGCGACCGTCTCATGACCACCCAGGGCGATGCTTCTGCAACACCTGAGCGAATCGATGAGTTGGCCTTTGGTCTGCAAAGCGTGCGGCAGCGGATTGCCGATGCGTGCGCACAACATGGGCGCGGCGTTGATGAGGTCACGTTGATCGTCGTGACGAAGACTTACCCCGCTCGCGATGTGGTCGCGCTACGCGCACTCGGGGTGAGCGACGTGGGGGAGAACCGGGATCAGGAAGCGGGGCCCAAGCATGCCCTCGTCAGCGCTGGCCACGGCAGTTCCAGTCATGGCGGGGAATTGACCTGGCACTGCATCGGACAGGTTCAGACCAACAAGGTGAAGAGCATCGTGGCCTGGGCTGACGTGATTCATTCGATCGACCGCCCGCGACTCGTGAGTGCATTCGGCCGCGCGATGCAGGGTTTGGAGCATCCGCGGGAAGCGTTGATTCAGGTGAGCCTGGACCCATCAGGGGATGTCGAACGGGGTGGCTGCGATCCGGGCGACGTGCTGACGTTGGCCGACCTGATCGCCGCCACAGGGGGTCTGACCATTCGAGGCGTGATGGCCGTGGCCCCCCTGGCGGCAGATCCTGGGCTGGCCTTCGAACGGTTACGCACGATTTCTGAGCGCTTGCGTGAGATCCACCCCGCAGCGTCGTGGATCTCGGCTGGGATGAGTGGTGATCTGGAGCAGGCGATTGCGGCCGGCGCGACACACGTACGTGTCGGGAGCGCGGTGCTCGGTACCAGGCCCCCGGTCGGGTAGCGTCGCGACGACAGTCACGACCACTAGAGGAGCGACCCGATGGCCGGCGCCATGAAGAAGATGGCCGTATACCTCGGTCTGGTCGACGAGGGCGAACCCCGCTACGACGACTACGACGCGGCAGCAGACGACTATGACCGCGCGGTACAGCAGCAGACCGGTCGTCGCACCGCCGACACCACGACTGCGCAGTCGCAGTCACCCACGGTCACACGGGTCGATCGCATGGACGAGTACGGCCAGACCCGCGCTGTGCCCGTGACCCCCGCACTCGAGCAGTACCGCATCACCACGCTGCACCCCCGCAGTTACAACGACGCCAAGACGATCGGCCTGGAGTACCGCGAGGGCACGCCGGTCATCATGAACCTGACCGAGATGGACGATGCCGACGCCAAGCGTCTCGTCGACTTCGCTGCCGGTCTGGTGTTCGGCAAGCGTGGCCAAATCGAGCGCATCACGAACAAGGTGTTCTTGCTGTCGCCGGCCAACGTCGATGTGAGCGACCAAGCCAAGGCGAGCATCGCTGAGGGCGGTTTCTTCAACCAGTCGTAAGCGGTGGCGCCGATGGGGGTCAGCGTGCACAGTGCTGAGTCGTCAAGAGATGCCGAGTATTCAAGAGTCTGAGTACTCAATACTGTGATCACCCACTACGCACTGTCGAGCATCACGTTCGGTCGGCCCAGGGCGTCATTGCTAGTCAAGGAGGAGAGCCGTGAGCCCGGTCGGCGAGGTCCTCTACCTGATTCTTTTCGTCTTTACGCTTCTTCTGATCGCCCGGATCGTGTTCGACTACGTGCGGATGTTTGCCAGAAGCTGGGAGCCTCGAGGTATCGCGCTGCTCCTTCTCGAGGGCATCTACACGGTTACTGATCCACCGGTAAAGGCGCTGCGACGCGTGATCCCGCCGCTGCGACTTGGCGGCGTTGCCCTCGACCTCTCGATCCTGGTGCTGTTCCTCATTCTGGCCATCGCCATGCGTCTGGTCGTCCTGATTTAGTGCTCCTCTTCGCTCGTGACTCTCCGACTTCTCCCAGACCCTGCGGATGGCTCCTTCAGCCGAGACTGATCATGGCCGACTAGGGTGAAACCAGACCTGTACCGACCTGGCTCCGAGGTGACTCAATGGCACTGACGCCCGATGATGTGCGCAACAAGCAATTCACCACCGTGCGTCTGCGCGAGGGCTACGACGAGGACGAGGTCGACGCCTTCCTCGACGAGGTTGAGGCCGAATTGGCCCGGTTGCTTCGCGAGAATGACGAACTGCGCCAACGCTTGAGCGCTGCGTCGGATTCTCCGGGAGCGATGGGTCAGGCGGCAATCGGCAACGGCGCTCTGGCGCAAAACCCAATGACCCAGACCGCACCCGTGCCGATCACCCCGGCCTTGCAGCCGGCTCAGCCGGCCTATGGAGAGCCGGCACCAGTTGCTTACGTCGCCGAGCCGGTCGCTCAAGCTCCCATGCCCGCGCCCGCCTACGTCGAGCCGGTCGCCGTTCCCCAATACATGGAGCCGATGCCTCAGGCATTTGTGGCTCCGGTGGTTCAGGCGGCTCCCGCCCCGCCGCCGCCGTCGGCTGATGCCGCGGCGCGCGTCCTTGAACTTGCTCAGCGCACGGCCGACGACTTGGTGGCGCAGGCTCGCTCAGAGGCCGATCGCATCGTGGGCGAAGCTCGCTTACGCGCCGAGACGACCGAACGCGAATCTCAGGTGCAGCGAGCCGCACTCGAAGCGCGTGTGGAAGACCTACGGAACTTCGAGCGTGAATACCGCACCCGGATGCGGGGCTACTTCGAGAACCAACTGCGCGAGCTGGAATCGCGTGGCGGTGCCGATCCCGCGGGTGCCCTCGGCGCTGTAGCTCCGGTGGGGGTTGAGGCCGGCACGCAGGGTGCCATTGCGGCCGCACAGCCCGCGGCCCAGTCTGAGCAGGCTCTGGCCGCTCCAGCCCAGCCGCAAGCAGCTCAGCAGGCCACCCAGCAGCCGACGACCGCGTTTGGCGCTCAGCCCCAGGCCGTGCCACAGCCGGCACCCCAGGCTCCGATTGCTACGCCGGTCCCGGTGCCTGCTCCGGCCCAGGCAGCGCCAGTGCAGCCGGCTCAGCAGCCGCAGCCAGCGGCGGCACCAAATCCCGTGCCGGCTCCGGCGCCGCCGATGGCACCGGCCGGGCCGATCGTTACGCCGTCAACACCCTTCCCGCCCTCGGGGGCACAGCGTCCGGCCGGTCCGTTCAGTCCGCCGGCAGCGACCCCCGTTCCCACGCCCGATGGCGACTAACCCCGAAAGCCGACTCGCCCCACCTCACGACTGACCCCACCTCACGACTCACCCCACAACGCAGCACCGCCCCCAACCACTCGATCCGATGAGGATCTGTGGTCGAAGGCGGTGCGCTTGTGTGTGGGGTGGTGGGTCCGCCACCGTGAAGTGGGGGTTGCTTCAGACCAGCGCGGGGCGGCGGAAGGGATCGCGCCTCGGGGGTGCCGGCATGGTCACTCGAGCGCCATCGACGGGCACTCCGGTCAGACCCAGCACCTGCGCCAGGATCGACAAGGTCGTAGCCCCGGCGGCGACGCCCTGCTCAGTCACCATGGCGCGGTAGATCGTCACGTAGTGCTTGACGGGGGTGTCGTACGACCAGTCCACCGATCCCAGATGGATGGCATCGCCAGGGCTGTCGGCGCTGGCCCACGGCCGGTCCCACACCTGGATGCAGGCCGGACTGGTCGCGAAAACGCCACCTCGGCTGACGTCCTCTCGCGTCGAGGCCTCGCTCAACGAGCGGGCCTCCCGCTCGGCCAGCACCAAGGCCGGCCGCACGTGGCTCGAGAGGGCCGGAATGGCCACGGCACCCGGCCGAAGGGCCACGTTCGAACCGGGGCCGTTCATCAGGGCGCTGCTCAGGGTCACCAGGTGTTGTGCCACGGGGTGCCTCCGTCAGGGTTGTCGATCTGGGTGTCATCGGTCAGGGCCAGTGCGTGGGGAGCGCCTCGTTGCCACTCACGCTGGTGGTGCTTGACAGTTCAGTAGGGCCTTGCAGCTCGTGCTTCGCTCGAATGCTCCGCATTGCTGCTATCGGCTGTCTTGCACCCCTGACTTCAGGTCGTTTGCTCAATTACGGCCGGTCTTTACGAAGTTCGAACACAAGGCCCAGTTCTGCTGCCTGAACGCCAGCAGCTGGTGCCTGATCCACCTGGTCGATGCGAGTGGCTAACACCTCGGTGGCCAGCAGGTCGCTGCCTGCCGTCAGTGCCGTGATCGTGGTGGCATCCGAGGACCACCAGCTGAGCTCAATCCGATCGGTCACTTCCAGGCCTGCCTGCTTGCGGGCCTCTTGAACCGCTCGGATCACGTCACGCACCACACCGGCCGCCCGAAGTTCGTCGTTGAGTGTGAGGTCGAGGGCGCAACTAGCCCCGTCATCGCTAGCAACGGCCCAGCCTTCACGCGGGGTCTCGGTGATGATGACGTCGTCCAACCCGATCGTGAGCACTTCACCATCGACTTGCACGGTGGCCAGGCCGGTGCGCAAAGCGGTCGTCAGCGCCGCCGGATCTGCGGCCGCCACGGCTGCGGCTACGAGGGGAGTGCGCTGGCCGAAGCGCTTGCCAAGGCTGCGGAAGTTGGCCTTCACGCTCACCTCAACCAACCCTTCGCCCACCTCGTCGAGGGCGTCGACGCGCTCGACGTTGAGCTCAGCGGCCACCTGATCACGCAGTTCGGGTTCCATCGCCGACCAGCCGGGTGCGGCGACCAATGCGCGGGCCAGCGGCTGGCGCGTCTTCATTCCAGATTCGGCGCGGGCGGCTCGACCGAGTTCGACCACGCGGCGCACCGTGGCCATGTGGGCTTCGAGCGTGTCGTCGACCATCGCGTGATCAACCTGCGGCCACGAGGTCAGGTGGACAGAGTCGGGTGCCTGGTCATGACCGACGTAGAGGTCCTGCCACACCTGTTCGGTGATGAAGGGCGTGAATGGCGCCATCACCTGCGTCACCGTGCGAAGGGCCTCATGCAGCGTCTGCAAGGCATCCGCATCTCCGTCCCAAAAGCGCCGACGCGAGCGACGGACGTACCAGTTCGACAAGTCGTCGATGCATTCGGCGATCAGTCGCCCAGCGCGCTGGGTATCGAAACTCTCCAGCGCATCGTCGACATCGCGTGAGAGTCGATGGGTCAGCGACAAGGCCCAGCGATCAAGCGCGCTTCGCTCATGCGGTGCGCGAGCAGGTCCATCGCCAGGTGACCAGCCAGCGGCACGGGCGTAGAGCGATTGGAACGACACGGTGTTCCAGTAGGTGAGCAGCACCTTGCGGACCGTCTCTTGCAGAGTGCCGTGGCCCACTCGTCGCGCTTGCCAGGGGGACCCGCCCGCGGCCATGAACCAGCGCACCGCGTCGGCTCCGTACTCATCCATCAAGGGGATGGGTTCGAGCACGTTGCCCAAGTGCTTGCTCATCTTGCGGCCCTGCTCGTCGAGGATGTGCCCCAGACACACGACGTTGCGGTAGGACGACTCGTCGAATACCAGTGTGCCGATGGCCATCAGGGTGTAAAACCACCCGCGGGTCTGATCGATCGCCTCGCAAATGAAGTCAGCCGGGTACGACGCCTCGAATTGCTCGTTGTTGCGGTGCGGTGCGCCCCATTGAGCAAACGGCATCGCTCCGGAGTCGTACCAGCAGTCGATCACTTCAGGAACGCGGCGGAAGGTTCCCTCGACTCCAGGCTTGGTAAACGTGATGTCGTCGACGAAAGGGCGATGCGGATCGAGCGCGGAAAGCTCTTGACCGGCCAGTTCACCCAGTTCGGCCAACGATCCAATGGCCACCATGTGGGTCGGGTCGAGGTCGTTAACCCAGATGGGCAGGGGAGTGCCCCAGTAGCGAGAGCGCGAAACGGCGTAGTCGATGTTGTTGCGCAGCCAATCGCCGTAGCGACCCCACTTGATCGTGGGCGGGAACCAGTTGGTCTTCTCGTTCTCACGCAGCAGGGCGTCCTTGATCTGCGTCGTGCGGATGTACCACGACAGCTGCGCGTAATACACCAGCGGCGTGTGGCACCTCCAGCAATGCGGGTAGGAGTGCTCATACGGAAGATGCTTGAGCAGCAGCCCCCGTTCTTGCAGATCAGACACCAACGCTTCGTCAGCCTTCTTGAAGAACTGTCCGCCGACGAGTGGCACCGAATCCTCGAAGTGCCCATCGGGTCGAACGGGGTTGACCACGGGTAGTCCGTAGGTCCGCGTGGCCGCAAGGTCATCGGCGCCGAAGGCTGGCGCGAGGTGGACAAGTCCGGTTCCGTCGTCGGTGGTGACGTAGTCGGCGAGCACCACGTAGTGCGCGTCTGGAATTTCGATGAGGCTGAAGGGCCGTGAATAGGTTGTGCGTTCGAGGTCGCGACCTGAATAGCGCGCCAACTCGACGGCGCCTTCGCCGGCCACCGATTCGACCAACTGTTCGGCGAGCACCATCTGTTCACCGTCTGCGGTGCGGACCACCACATAGGTCACGTCGGGATTTACGGCGACAGCGGTGTTCGACACCAGTGTCCAAGGCGTCGTGGTCCACACCACGAGGTTCACCTCACCGTGAGCCTGCTTGAGCACGCCTCCGGTCACCGGGAATCGCACGTACACCGAAGGGTCGACGACAGTTTCGTAGCCCTGGGCGAGTTCATGGTCGCTGAGTCCGGTACCGCAACGGGGGCAGTACGGCGCGACGCGATGGTCTTGCACGAGCAAGCCGTTGTCGAAGATGGTTTTGAGCGACCACCACACGCTTTCGACGTAGGTGGCATCCATCGTGCGGTAGGCCTTGGTCATGTCGACCCAGTAGCCCATGCGCCGCGTCATAGCCTCGAAGGCGTCGACATGGCGCTCGACCGAATCGCGGCACTTCGCGTTGAACTCGGCGACGCCGTAGCTCTCGATGTCTTGCTTGCCGCTGAAGCCGAGTTCCTTTTCTACCGCGAGTTCGACCGGCAGGCCATGACAGTCCCAGCCGGCTCGGCGAGGAACGTGATACCCCTTCATCGTGCGGTAGCGCGGAAACACGTCTTTGAAGACGCGCGCCTCAACATGGTGGGTGCCTGGCATGCCGTTGGCCGTTGGCGGACCTTCGTAGAAGATCCAGCGCGGTCCCTCGATGGTTTGCTCAAGGCTGCGATCGAACACGTTGCCGCGCTCCCAAAGATCCAGGACGCGGTGTTCCAATGCAGGCAGATCCACCTGGGGGGAGACGGCGCGGTACATCGGCGGAGCCTTCCGGTCAGTCACGCGCACGATCGCGAATACGGTCGTACGACAACGGTTCCGAAGGGACGAGGCAAGCAGCTGGACGCCGCCCGCTCCGCGGTACCACCCTCCTTGGTCAAGCCCTGAGGCTGAGACCCTCTCGAGTTGATCGGCTGCCGGTTCTACTAGCGATGACGTGGTCATCGGATTCTTCCGGCGGCTCAGAGGCGATGTCCGCTGCCCATCCCCAGGAGGAGGGTGGCGGTCCTCGTCGATGCCTTACTGATCATTGATGAGACTAGCCGAGCCGGCCCGTGGGCGACCGGCTCAGGGCTTGTCGCGGACTAAGATTCCCGCAGCATTCCGTGGTGGACGTGGTTCACCGATGCTGTTTCTTCGCGGAGGTTCCACCATGTCGTTCTTGCAAGTCTTTTGGTACATCTTCGTGGGCTTCCTGTTCTTCGCGTGGCTCGTGATCCTCTTCCAGATCGTGGGCGACTTGTTCCGCGACAAGGATCTCGGCGGATTCGTCAAGGCCCTCTGGATCGTCGCTTTGGTCGTCCTGCCGTTCCTGTCGATGTTCATCTACCTCATCGCGCGCGGCAAGGGCATGGCCGAGCGTCAGATGGCCGCCGTTCAAAACATGCAGGCCCAGCAGGACGCCTACATCAAGCAGGTAGCCGGGGGGTCCTCGACCGATCAGATCGCTCAGGCCAAGTCTCTTCTCGACTCCGGCGCGATCACCCAGGCCGAGTTCGATGTACTGAAGGCCAAGGCGCTCAGTTAATCCCGCTGGGTAGATCCCGCTGGATTGATACCGCTGGATTGATACCGCTGGATTGATACCGCTGGATTGATACCGCTGGCACGATGGCGCGATGAATCCAGGCTTGCGTGTGACGGTGCGCGTCAAGCCTGGTTCGTCGAAGCCGCGAGTAGCTGGGGTGTACGGCGAAGGTGAACTGGTGGTGGCTGTGGCCCCACGACCGGTCGATGGTGCAGCGAATTCAGCGCTGAAGGCGTTGGTGGCCAAGGCGTTCGGTGTCGCGCCTCGCGATGTTGAGGTGATGCTGGGAGCCACCGCCCGAACCAAGGTGCTGCACATCAGCGGGGACCCTGAGGTACTGACGGCCCGCCTTGACGAATTGCTCCGCCTGAGCTGAGAGTCGCCAGGTGGAGATGCACCTTTTGAGGTGTCCTCGATCACACGCTTCGGCGGTTCTTGGGCGTTGTCGTTGAAGGACTCTGCCCCGACCCCTATCCTGCCGCGAGGCCGAAGGGCCGACACGGTGCGGAACCGCACTCGGAAGGGGCCCCACATGGCAGCGCGAGGCACGGCGGGATCGGTCAAGAAGGCCGCAGCAGTGAAGAAGTCTGCTCCGGCGAAGAAGGCCGCAGCCAAGAAGGCCCCAGCTACAAAGGCTGCTGCGAAGAAGGCTGCTGCGAAGAAGGCGCCCGTCAAGAAGGCCGCAGCCAAGAAAGCGCCTCCGACGAAGGCAGCTGCAAAAAAGGTCGCAGCAAAGAAGGTTGCACCCGTCAAGAAGTCGACCCCGGTCAAGAAGGCTGCCCCCGCCGCCAAGAAGGCTCCGGCAGCAAAGCCTGCTCCGGCCAAGCGCCCGGTCGCCAAGAAGGCCGTGGCTAAGAAGGTGGCGCCGGCCAAGAAGGTGCCGGCCAAGAAGGTCGCCGAAGCACCTCCGGCTCCGGTCAAGAAGGCGAACCCGCCCAAGAAGGCTGCTCCCAAGAAGGGGCCGCCCCGCAAGTTGGTGCCTCTGAACAAGGCTGCTGAGCGTCCGGCCCCTGCGGTTTATGTCGTGCGTGCCGACGAGACGCCGTGGACGACGGCGGAGTTGAAGGACGTCCGCAGCGAACTCAACCGCGAAGCCAAGCGCCTGCGTGCCGAGATCGTGGTGGCCGAACAAGAGATCGCTGATCTGATCGCCGATTCCGGTGACGGTGCAGGCGATGATCAGGCCGATGCAGGCACCAAGACCTTCGAGCGTGAGCACGAAATGTCATTGGCCAACAATGCGCGCGACCTTCTCGAGCAGGTTCAGCACGCGTTGAATCGCATCGACAAGCGCACGTACGGCGCGTGTGAGAGTTGTGGCAATCCCATCGGAAAGGCTCGGCTGCAAGTGCGTCCGAGCGCGACCTTGTGCATGACGTGCAAGCAGCGCGAGGAACGTCGCTGAACGTCGCCCCCCGTACCGGTCGTGTCTCCACGGTGGTTCTGGTTGCGGCCTTTGTGGTCGTGCTTGATCAGCTCGTCAAGTGGTTCATGGTCGAGTACCGGGAAGGGCGCGAACCGCTCACCATCGTCGGCGACTTTCTAAAGATTTCGGTGATCCGCAACCCAGGCGCAGCGTTTGGCCTCGGTGGTGGAGTCACGGTCGTGTTCTCGTTCATCGCGTTGGTCGTGGCGTTCGTGGTCATCCGTCAGGCCCGCACTATGACGTCCACCGGATGGGCAGTGGCGCTGGGTGCCCTGCTCGGCGGCGCCTTGGGAAACCTGGTCGATCGCCTGCTGCGCGAGCCGGCCTTTGGTCGTGGCGCTGTGGTCGATTACGTCGATGTGCGCTATTTCTCGGTCTTCAACTTGGCCGATGCGGCGCTCACGTTGTCGGCTATCTCGATCGCGATCCTCGCGTTGCGCGGAGTGCCGATGACCGCGCCCGGGCCGCAGGATCGCCCGGCCGCTGATGAGGCACCGACAGGTGACGGCCCATACTCGGGCCTGTGAGCGACACCCGAAACATTCGATCTCTTCCCGTGCCTGACGGTCTCGACGCCGAACGCGTCGACGCTGGCCTGGCCCGGTTGCTGGGCCTGTCGCGCACCAAGACGGCTGACCTCGCTGCGGCCGGTCATGTACTGCAGGACGGCCGCCCGGTGGGCAAGAGCGATCGCCTCGTGGCCGGATCCTGGCTCGAAGTGAGCCTCCCCGAGGCTCCGGCCGCCACTGAACTCGTGGCTGAGCCGGTGCCGGGCATGAGCATCGTGTTCGACGATGACGACATTGTGATTGTTGACAAGCCCGTTGGCGTAGCGGCCCACCCGAGCCCGGGATGGACCGGACTCACCGTGATTGGCGGTTTGGCTGCCGCCGGCTACCGAATCTCCACCAGTGGGGCTGCGGAGCGGCAGGGGATCGTGCACCGGCTCGACGTCGGGACGAGCGGACTCATGGCGGTCGCCAAGAGTGAGCGCGCGTACACCGCGCTCAAGCGCGCGTTCAAGGAGCGCGCGGTGGAGAAGATCTACCTCGCCGTCGTGCAGGGGCACCCCGATCCCTCCGCTGGCACCATCGACGCGCCGATCGACCGTCACCCCACCTCGGACTACCGGTGGGCGGTGGTGGCGGGCGGAAAGCCGAGCATCACCCACTACAAGACACTCGAGGCCTTTCCGCATGCGAGTCTGCTGGAAATTCATCTCGAGTCGGGCCGCACCCACCAGATCAGGGTGCACATGTCCGCTGTCCGTCACCCGTGCGTCGGCGACCTGACTTACGGCGCCGACCCCACGTTGTCGTCCCGGCTCGGCCTTGATCGCCAGTGGCTTCATGCCGCCCGGCTCGGCTTTGATCATCCGGGCACCGGCGAATGGCTGCAGGTCACCAGTGAGCCGCCGGCTGACCTTCAGCATGCCCTCGATGTTCTGCGGGGCTGACCGCCGGTAGCACGGTCGCGGGGCTGGCATGACCGCGCGCCGATCCGGCTCGGTCTGAGGTGCGGACTACCCTGGACCCTTCACGGCCGAGCCCTCCGACTTCCCCCGGAATCGGCCCCAGCGGTGATCCAGCACAGTTTTAACACCGACACACGACAGATCCAGCGGCGGAGGGGAAGCAGTGGCTTCGGGCGACTCGTTCGTGCATCTGCACGTGCACACCGAGTACTCCATGCTCGATGGAGCCGCCCGCGTCAAAGACCTCGTCGCTGAGGCCGCGCGGTTGGAAATGCCCGCCATCGCGATGACCGATCACGGCAACCTGTTCGGCGCGTTCGACTTTTACAAGCAGGCCCACGCCGCCGGAATCAATCCGATCATTGGGCTTGAGGGTTACTACGCGCCGCAGGGTCGACGCGAGCGTCGAGCCTTCGACTTCGGCGGCGGTTACGACGAACACGGCGAAGACCCCGGCGCAGGCAAGGGGCGCCAGAACTACACGCACATGACGCTCCTGGCCGAGACGACTGAGGGCATGCACAACCTCTTTCGCCTCTCGAGCCGGGCGAGCATCGAGGGCTACTACTACAAGCCGCGTTTTGATCGCGAACTTCTCGATACCTACGCCAAGGGGCTGATTGGCACCACCGGTTGCCCGAGCGGCGAAGTAAACCGCTGGCTGCAGGCAGGCAACTACGACAAGGCGATTGCGGCGGCGGCCGACTTCCGCGACATCTTCGGTGCCGACAACTTCTACTGCGAACTGATGGACCACGGTCTCGGGATCGAGCGACGTCACCGTGAAGATCTGCTCCGTATTGCGCGCGCTCTTGACATTCCGCTGCTGGCCACCAACGACCTTCACTATGTGCATGCAGACGACGCCGAAACGCACGACGTGCTGCTGTGTATCGGCACCCGCGCACTCAAGTCTGAAGAGAACCGCTTTCGATTCGATGCGCAGGACTTCTATCTGAAGACCGCCGACGAGATGCGTGCGGTGTGGTCTGAACTTCCCGAGGCATGCGACAACACGTTGCTGATTGCCGAGCGTTGTCACGTCGAGTTTGTCGAAGGCGCGAACCTGATGCCGGTCTTCCCGGTGCCCGAAGGTCACACTGAACAAACATGGTTGGTGCAAGAGGTTGAGCGCGGATTGAATCGGCGCTTCCCAGAGGGCGTACCTGATGGTCATCGACGCCAAGCTGAGTATGAAACCGGCGTCATCATGTCGATGGGATTCCCCGGCTACTTCTTGGTCGTCGCCGACCTGATTAGGCACGCGCAAGAGAACGGCATCCGGGTGGGGCCTGGCCGTGGTTCTGCCGCCGGCGCCGTGATCGCGTGGGCCCTGGGTATTACTGAACTCGATCCGATCAAGCACGGTCTGGTCTTTGAGCGGTTTCTCAACCCCGAGCGCATCTCGATGCCAGACATCGACATCGACTTCGATGAGCGACGCCGCGGCGACATGATCCGCTACGCGACGCAGACCTACGGCGACGATCGCGTGGCGCAGATCGTCACGTATAGCTCGATCAAGGCCAAGGCGGCGATTCGCGACTCGGCTCGAGTGATGGGCCACCTGCCATCACTTGGCGACAAGATTTCGAAAGCCATGCCCCCCGCCGTCATGGGCAAGGACATTCCGCTCGCCGGCATTTTCGACACTCAGCACGATCGCTACGGCGAAGCCTCTGAGTTCCGGGCGCTCTACGAATCTGATCTCGACGTCCGGGAAGTAGTCGATACCGCCCGCGGTCTCGAGGGTCTGAAGCGGCAACCCGGCGTGCATGCGGCCGGCGTCATCTTGAGCCGCGAGCCCCTGCTCGATGTGATCCCGGTCTGGCGGCGTGATGACGGCTCGATCGTTACCCAATTCGACATGGGTGCGTGCGAGGCGCTTGGTCTACTCAAGATGGACTTCCTGGGACTGCGCAACCTGACAGTTCTTGAGGATTGCCTCGCGCACATCAAAGCCAATCGCGGCGAGGAGATCGTCCTCGAAACCCTCACACTCGATGATCGGCCCACGTATGAGTTGCTCGCTAAGGGCGACACTCTTGGCGTATTCCAACTCGATGGTGGGCCGATGCGAGCGTTGTTGCGCTCGATGCAACCGGACAACTTCGAAGACATCTCTGCCGTTCTTGCGCTCTATCGGCCAGGACCGATGGGTGCCAACGCCCACAACGATTACGCCGACCGCAAGAACGGTCGCAAGCCGGTCATTGCGATCCATCCTGAACTCGAGGAGCCGCTGGCCGCCATCCTTGACGACACGTACGGCGTCATCGTGTATCAGGAACAGGTCATGTCGATCGCGCAAACGGTGGCCGGCTACACGTTGGGTCAGGCCGACCTGCTGCGACGAGCGATGGGCAAGAAGAAGAAGGAGATCCTCGACAAAGAGTTCGAGCCCTTCGCTGCCGGTATGCGTGAGCGCAACTACAGCCAGGGCGCGATCGATACTCTCTGGGCGATCCTGGTGCCCTTCTCGGACTACGCGTTCAACAAGGCACACACCGCCGGCTACGGGCTTGTCTCGTACTGGACGGCCTACCTGAAGGCGAACTATCCGGCCGAATACATGGCGGCTCTGCTCACGTCTGTCAAGGATGACAAGAAGGACGCCGGCGGCAAGATGTCGGTGTATCTGGCCGAGTGTCGCCGGATGGGTTTCAAGGTGCTGCCTCCTGACGTGAATGACTCAGACTCTGACTTCACGCCGCGCGGTATCGATATTCGCTTCGGGCTGTCAGCGATTCGCAACGTGGGCGAGAACGTCGTCGAGTCGATCATTGCCAGCCGCAGAGCCAAGGGTCGGTTTGCCGACTTCGCTGACTTCTTGCGCAAAGTCGATGCGCAAGCGTGCAACAAACGCGTCGTCGAGTCATTGATCAAAGCTGGTGCCTTCGATTCGCTGGGTCATACCCGTCGAGGGCTTTTGGCCGTCCACCTCGAAGCGGTTGACGCTGCGGTGGATACCAAGCGGGCCGAGGCGATCGGGCAGTTCGGCCTGTTCGACGATGCTGACGAGGCCGGTGGCACGAGTGTTGGTGGGCTTGAGATCGTCATCCCCATTGCTGAGTGGGAAAAGGGCACGCTTCTGGGGCATGAGCGCGAAATGCTCGGGCTCTACGTGTCTGACCATCCCTTGATGGGAATGGAACATCTGCTTTCTCAGGCCGGCGACTGTTCGGTGCTTGCCTTGGTAAACGACCGGCCCGATGCATCGATCGCCACCATCGGGGGACTGGTCACCACCGTCACCCCGAAGGTGACGCGCAAAGGCGACAAGTGGGCGGTCGTCACGATTGAAGATCTTGAGGCGGCCGTTGAGGTCAACTTCTACCCGAAGTCGTACGAGGCGGTGATGACGCAACTGACGCCCGACCGCGTGCTGTTGATGAAGGTGCGAGTCAATCGTCAAGAAGACGAGCCGCGCTTCATCGGACTTGACGTCTCGGTGCCCGAACTTGCCTCGGATGGTCCGCGTGGACCTGTCGTCGTGCGGTTGGCGGCAGCACGTTGTGTTCCGGCCGTGGTCGAAGCGTTGAAACGTGTGCTCAGCACGCACCCAGGAGTCACTGACGTGCACCTCCACCTGGAGTCACCAGGTCGCAGCAAGATCCTGCTCGTGGGTGACAATTTCCGGGTGTCGCCATCTCCTGCTCTCTTCGGTGATCTCAAAGCCTTGCTGGGCCCCGGATGTATCGGATGACATCTCGCTGGGGGTTCCCGGGTCTGGTCACCATCATCACGGCCGCCGGTTCGCTGATGGGTTTTCTGTGGTGGGTCCTGTCGCCGGTGGTTCCCGGGCTCTACGTGAGCGTCACCGTCTTCCCGCGCGAGACTCAACCGGCCGGTTACATCGCCACTGATGCCTACTACGCCATCGGGGCAGCGTTCACTGGCTTGTTGGTGGCGGTTCTGGTGCGCCGACGATGGACCGGCCCGCCCGCATTGGCCGTCGTCGGATTGGCTCTGGGCGGCATCGCAGGCTCATCGTTGGCGGTGCTGGTCGGATATGCCTTTTCGGCGCCGCAGTTCCCCGATATTCCAGTCGGTTCCAATGCGGCCGTCCCGTTGACCCTGGGTGCGCCCGGTTGGCTCCTGGTGTGGCCCATCGTTTCCGTGGGCTTGTGGTTTGTGCTCGATCTGTTCACCGCGCGATCGGAGCAGCAAGCCCCCGTGTGATGTCGATCAGATCCTGCGGAGCCAACTCGATATCGAATCCCCGTTGACCGCCAGACACCATCACCGTCACGTGCTCGTACACGGAGGAATCCACGACCGTGCGCAGCAACTTGCGTTGCCCGATCGGGCTGATGCCACCGGCGACGTAACCACTGCTCCGTTCCGCATCGGCCACCGATGCCATCACCACTCGCTTAACCCCCAGAGCACGAGCGAACGCTTTGAGTTCAAGGGAACGATCGACCGGCACGAGGCCCACCACGAGCACCGATGTCGACGACGCGTCGTCGATCTGGGCCACGAGGGTCTTGAACACCCGCGACGGTTCAACGCCGAGTGCTTCGGCAGCTTCGAGGCCATACGAGGGCGTGTGGGGATCGTGCGCATAGCGATGCTCGGTGAAGGCGATGCTGGATCTGGTGAGTGCTGTCGTCGCGGGAGTGCCCTGGCTCATCTGCGAAGTCTGTCGGAACCGCTGGCGCGA
>Ga0105047_10005192_pt1 | contig 22432 bp, 22 predicted proteins | sample MAT04_FD_78384 | JGI IMG/M metagenome (GOLD analysis project Ga0105047, IMG submission 78384) | Freshwater microbial communities from Lake Fryxell liftoff mats and glacier meltwater in Antarctica - MAT-04 (megahit assembly) | ecosystem: Environmental > Aquatic > Freshwater > Ice > Liftoff... | reverse complement strand
CCTGGCCATCTACGAGCTGGTCGCGGGCGCCCAGCAGGCCGCGTTCGATGCGCTCATCGCAGCGGCAGCGGCCGGAGAGCATCCGGGCAACCGGGTCATCGACGCGGCGGCCCGGGACCACATCGCGGCGGCAGGTCATGGCGACCACTTCGGCCACGGGCTGGGCCATGGCATCGGCCTCGCGACGCACGAGGCGCCATCGCTGGGTCGGCTGGCGCCGGAAGCACCCTTGCCGTCACCCACGGTGTTCAGCGTCGAGCCGGGGGTCTATCTCGACGGCGTCATGGGCGTGCGCATCGAGGACCTGGTCCTGTTCGACCCCCAGGCGGCCCGCTGTGAGCGGCTGACCCACTTCCCGCGTGAGGTCACGATCGTCGGCGTCTGAGTCGGCTGCTCCGGTACACTCCGTCTCCCATCCCGTGCGCGGCAGCCGGCCCGGAGTCGCCCGCGTCCAACACCTTCGGAGAGATGCCCCGACCATCGGAGCCGACTCCGGCACTCGAGGGAGCGCACAGCACTCATGATCTCGACCGGTGACCTGAAGAAGGGCATCGCCATCGAGCTCGACGGCGAGCTCTGGCAGATCCTGGACTACCAGCACATCAAGATGGGTCGGGGATCCGCCCAGGTCAAGATCAAGCTGCGCAACATCCGTCGCGGCCAGACCATCGAGCGCAGCTTCCAGGCTGGCGACAAGTGGCCGCGTGCCATCCTCGAGAAGCGTCCCGCCCAGTTCCTGTACCAGGACGGTGACGACTTCCACTTCATGGAGCTGGAGAACTACGAGCAGTTCTCGCTCACCCGCGCGCAGCTGGACAGCGTCGCCGACTACCTCGTGGACGGCATGCAGCTCGACCGCACCAGCTGGGAGAACGAGACCATCGGCATGGAGCTGCCCATCTCGGTGGACCTGAAAGTGGCCAATACGGACCCCGGCTTTGCCGGTGATACGGCCACGGGTGCCCGCAAGCTGGCCACCATGGAGACGGGTCTCGTCGTCCAGGTGCCGCTCTTCGTGGCCGAAGGTGACGTCATCCGTATCGATACCCGCAACGGCGAGTACCAGACCCGGGTCTGAGCTCGCATCGGCCGGGTCGCAGGCACGCGCGATGGGCCGCCCGCCGGACGAGCAGGCGTGGTTGCCGTTCGAGGAGTTCCTGGCGTCCGGCGCCAGGGGACCAAAGGCGGCCGCGCCGCCGCCGGACACCGCGGGTCCTGATCGATCTCTGCCACGCATCCTGCTGGTCGGGGAGCTGACGCGTCACATCAAGGACGCGCTGCGGGACGCGCCGCAGCTGCGCGACCTGTGGGTCGAAGGTGAGGTGGGACAGGTCAGCATCAGCTCCGCCGGCCACTGCTACTTCACGCTCAAGGATGAGCGCGCGCAGGTCCGCTGCATGATCTTCCGCGACGACCGGATGGCCATCCCGTTCCAGCCCCGGACGGGGGTCCGCCTCGTCGCCCACGGGCGGGTGGACGTGTTCGAGGCACAGGGTGTCTACCAGCTGTACGTGGATACCCTCCAGCCGGCTGGCTTCGGCGACCTTGCCCTGCGCTTCGAGGCGCTCAAGGCGCAGCTGACCAAGGAAGGGCTCTTCGACAGCAGCCGCAAGCGGCCGCTGCCGACGTGGCCCCAGACCATCGGCATCTGCACCAGCCTGTCGGGAGCGGTGCTGCACGACATGCGCCAGGTACTGTCGCGCCGCTGGCCGTCCGTCCGGGTGCTCGTGAGCGCCTGTCAGGTGCAGGGGCCGGGCGCGCCGGAGAGTGTCGTGGCGGCACTGCGACGGATGGCGCGGTGGGCCGATCCGGCCACCGGGCGCGTGCCGGACGTGGTCATCCTGGCCCGCGGCGGCGGCTCGATGGAGGACCTGTGGGCCTTCAACGAGGAAGCGGTCGTGCGGGCCGTGGCCGCATTCCCGGTGCCCATCGTCGTCGGTGTGGGACATGAGACGGACGTGACGCTCGCGGAGTTCGCGGCGGATGTCCGAGCAGCGACTCCGTCCGTGGCTGCCGAGCTGTGCGTGCCCTCCCGGGTGGACCTGGAGGCGCGCCTGCGGACGCTCGACGGGCGCCTGTCGAACGCTGCCAGCCGGGGACTGGTCGCGGCACGCGCGGAGCTGGATGCCGAGCGGCGTGCCCTGGAAGCGTTCCGGCCATCTGCGTACCTGGCCGCGGAGCGCGAGCGCGCGGGGCTGCTGCTGGACCGCTCCACGCGCGCCGTCACGGCGCGTATGGAGGCGGACACCGCACGCCTGCAGCGGCTGGATGACCGGCTACCACTGATCCTCCAGGGCCGACTGGCGCGTGCCCGTACCGATCTCGCCAGGAGTGCCGCCACGCTTGGCGCCCTGAGCCCGTTCGCGACACTCGAGCGAGGCTACGCCATCGTGCGTGACGCGAACGGCGCCATCGTGCGTAGCGCGGCGACCGTGGCCACGGGTGACGCGCTGGAGATCCGCCTCGCACAGGGCGCAGTGGACGTGCGCGTGGAACGCGTGCCAGACTCGGCGCCATGACCGACGACCTGACCCCCACGGTGGATCCGACCATCGCCGCGATGCCCTTCGACCTCGCCCTGGCGGAGCTCCAGTCGGTGGTCGGCCGCCTGGAGTCGGGTGGCCTGGCGCTGGAGGACTCCATCGAGCTGTACGAACGGGGTGTCGCGCTCCACGCGCACTGTGCCCGCTCGTTGACATCGGCCGAACTGCGCGTCCAGCGGTTGGTGGAGGGAACGGGGGGCCGGCTGCAGGCGCTGGACCTGCGTCCCGACGATGAGTCCTGACGCGTCCTGACCGGCCGCGCTAGCATCCCCCTGCCACTCCAAGGGTCGGACGCATCCCGAAACGACGACGGGACTGGCGCGGCAGCTGCCGCAGCACAGGAGCGACGTGTTGGCCATCCTTCCCGGTATCCGCGGTCCCCAGGACCTGCACGCGCTCTCGGACGAACAGCTCCCGGAGCTGTGCGAGGAGATCCGCCAGACCATCATCAGCACCGTGTCCGAGACGGGCGGTCATCTCGGCAGCTCGCTCGGGGTGGTGGAGCTGTCGGTGGTCCTGCATCGGCTGCTGGACAGCCCGACCGACCGGATCGTGTGGGACACGGGCCACCAGGCATACGCCCACAAGCTGCTGACTGGCCGCCTGGAGGCCTTCCCGACCTTGCGCCAGATGGGCGGCATGGGTGGCTTCCCGCGGCGCAGCGAGAGCCCCCACGATGTATTCGACGGTGGCCACGCGGGCACCGGCATCTCCATCGGGGAAGGGCTCGCCCTCGCCCGTGACGTCCGCGGCACGAAGGAGCGGGTGGCGGTCGTCGTGGGTGACGCGGCACTCATGGCCGGCCTCTCGTTCGAGGCCCTCAACGACCTCGGCCAGCGTGGCACGCGCATGCTCATCGTGCTCAACGACAATGAGATGAGCATCTCGCCGACGGTCGGCGCCATGAGCCGCTACCTGTCGCGCATCAAGCTGTCGCGGACGTGGCGTGGGTCACGTCGTGCCTATGACGATGCCGTCCGGCGGATCCCCAAGGTCGGCCCCACAGCATACGAGTGGTCACTCCGCCTGCGAGCGGCGGTCGTCGACTTCGCCCAGCCCGGGCGGCTGTTCGAGGACCTCGGCATCACATACGTGGGCCCCGTGGACGGCCACGACCTGCGCGCCCTCGAGCAGACATTCCGGGATGCCTACGATGACATGGAACGGCCGGTGCTGGTCCACGTACGCACCCGGAAGGGACGCGGCTACCATCCAGCTGAGGCGGACAAGGTGGGTTTCCATGGCGCAGCCCTGCCGCCCATGACGGTCGTCAACGGCAGTGTCGATGCCACGGTCCTGGATGGCGATGCGACCCCGTCGGATGCCCAGCGGGCCGCGGCCAGGAAGAAGCCACCCAACTACACCGCGGTCATGGCCGATGAGCTGGTCCGCATCGGTCGCGAGGACGCGCGCGTGGTGGCCATCACCGCGGGCATGCCCACGGGCACCGGTCTCAGCAAGTTCGGGGCCGCGTTCCCGGACCGGATGTACGACGTGGGCATCGCGGAGCAGCACGCCATGACCCTTGCCGTGGGCCTTGCGCTCGGCGGCCAGCGGCCCATCGTGGCGCTGTACTCCACGTTCCTCCAGCGAGCGTTCGACCAGGTCGTCCATGACGTGTGCCAGAACGATGCACCCGTGGTCATCGGCGTCGACCGCGCCGGCCTGGTGGGCGAGGACGGCACCAGCCACCAGGGCATGTTCACGCTGCCGGCACAGCTCCAGTTGCCGAACCTGATCGTGGCATCACCCCGGGACGAGCAACAGCTCCGGAGCCTGCTCCGGACCGCATTTGCCCAGGATCATCCGTTCGCGCTGCACTACCCGCGCGATGCCGGCTTCGACCTGCCCGAGGTCACGCCGACCATCATCCCCATCGGTCAGGGCGAGACCCTCCGGGAGGGTACGGAGCTGCTGCTGGTGGGTTTCGGGCCCATCGTGATGCGTGCCATGGAGGCCGCGGAGCGCCTCGGGGCCGCCGGCTGGTCCGTGGGCGTCATCGACGCTCGCTACGCCAAGCCCCTGGACGCAGGGCTCATCACCAGTGCGGCCCACGGCAAGCGTCTGGTCGTGACGCTCGAGGAGAGTGCCGCGACGGGTGGCTTCGGTAGTGCGGTGATCCAGGCAATGGAGATGGCTCGCCTCACGGACGCCGGACTGCGGGACGTACCCGTGCTGCCCATCGGGATCCCCGCCGATCGGTTCGTGGACCACGGGTCCGTCACGGACCTGCGGCATGCGATCCGCATCGATACTGAAGGCATCACGGCCCAGGTGCTGGAAGCGATCGGGCGGATGGGTGTCGAGCCGGCGCATCCGGCGGTGTCGGTGCCGGCCCGCTCCGCGTAGCCGCGCGCTGCGCGCTGCCCAGGGCAGCCACTCGACCCGTCCGGCTGGGGCGCTGGCCACGCGCGGCCGGTTCCTGCCACCATGGCAGCGTGCCCAAACGAGTCCGACTCGACCAGCTGGTGACCGATCGAGGTCTGGCCGTCACACGCAGCCGTGCCCAGGCATTGCTGATGTCCGGCCGCGTCCGCGTCGGGGCGGGGGACGGTGGTCGGCTGGACCGGAAACCCGGCGATATGGTCGATCCACTCATCGACATCCAGCTGCTTGCGGCGGCGCCCTATGTGTCGCGGGGTGGCGAGAAGCTGGCTGGCGCCCTCGATTCGTTCGGCATCGACCCCGCCGGGCGCACCTGCCTGGACGTCGGTGCCTCCACGGGCGGCTTCACTGACTGCCTGTTGCAGCGTGGCGCGACGCGTGTCTATGCTCTCGATGTGGGGCGCGGACAGCTGGCTGAATCACTACGCGTCGATCCGCGGGTCGTATCCATGGAGCGGACGCATGCCGCTCGGCTCGATCCGGACTCACCGGAGCGACTGGTCCTGCCGGAGCCGGTGTCACTGACCGTCGCCGACGTCTCCTTCATCTCCCTCACCCGGCTGCTCCGGGGCATGGCCGCAGCGACCGCGCCCGGTGGCGACATCCTGCCCATGGTCAAGCCCCAGTTCGAGCTCACGCCGCGCGACGTACCGGGGGGCGTAGTGCGGGATCCGGCGCTTCGCGCGGCAGCCGTGACGCGCGTCCGGGAGCACGCGATGGCATCCGGTCTGACGGTCATGGGCGAGTCAGAATCACCACTCGTGGGGCCAGCGGGCAATCACGAATGGTTCCTGTGGCTCCAGGTGCCCGTCGAGTCTGCAGGGACAGCAGCATGAAGCGCATCGGCTTCGCCTACAACCCGACCAACGAACAGGCGCTGGAGCTGCGCGAACGAGCCACGGGCTGGTGCTCCGTCCGCGGTATCGAGTCCTGGGCATCGGCGGCGGGCGAGCTGGAGCAGCTGCTCCGGGAGCTGCCGGGCACCGACGCGCTGGTCGTCCTCGGCGGTGATGGCACATTCCTGCGCGCGGCCCAGGGCGCAGTGCTCGTGGACGTTCCCATCCTGGGCGTCAACTGCGGCAAGGTGGGCTTCCTGTCCAAGGCCGAGTCGAACGCCATGGAGAGCGTGCTGGGGCTCCTGGTGGAGGGCGCCTGGGCCATCGAGCCACGAATGATGCTGGACGTCCGACTGCTGCCCGGCGGCGACGAGGCACGGGCCTCGACCCACCTCGCCCTCAACGATGCGGCGGTGGTCCGCGGGTCCATGGCGCGCGTGGTGCGACTGGAGGTGAGCGTGGACGCGTCGCACGTCGCTACCTGGATCGCCGATGGCCTCGTGGTCAGCTCACCGACCGGCTCCACGGGCTATTCCTTCAGCGCCGGTGGGCCCATCCTCGATCCGACCAGCCGCAACCTGGTGGTCACGTCCATCGCCGCGTACCTGTCGGCGATCCGGACCTTCGTGGTCTCGCCCGACCATACCGTCTCGGTGCGGGTGCTGGATGCGTTCGACTGCATGGTCAGCATCGATGGTCGCGACGAAGTGCCGCTCCAGTCAGGCGATGAGGTGCGCGTGAGTGCGCACGAGCGGCCCATCCGGTTCATCGAGCCGCGTGGCGCATTCCCGTTCTGGGAGCTGCTGCGCCGCAAGGCCGAACTGCTGCCGAGCTGAGATGGCGCTGCTGGAGCTATCGGTCACCGATCTGGCGCTCATCGAGCGCGTCCGGGTGGCCCTGGGCGTCGGCCTGACCGTCATCACTGGCGAGACGGGCGCCGGCAAGTCCCTGGTCATCGATGCGCTGGCACTCGTGAGTGGTGGCCGGGCAGACACGTCGATGGTCCGGACGGGTGCGGCCACGGCCCGCGTGGAGGCGCTGTTCGACCGGCCCACCGCCATGGACGGTGACCCGGGTGAGCCGCTCATCTGTGTCCGCGAGCTGGCGGCCGCGGGACGGACGGTCGCGCGCATCGATGACCAGACGGTGCCCGCCTCGCGGCTGGCCGGGGTCGTCGAACCGCTGGTCGCCATCCACGGCCAGCACGAGCAACAGCGACTGCTGTCGGGCGCGCGTCAGCGGGACCTGCTCGATGCCTTCGGTGGTCATGCATCCGCGCGCTCGGACGTGGCCGCGCGGGTCGGCGAATGGCGCGCCAACCGCGATGTGCTGTCGGCGCTGCAGGTGTCGCCAGAGGAGCTGGAGCGCCAGATGGCACTCGCACGCCATGTCGTGGACGAGGTGGCCGCGGTCGACCCGCAGCCGGGCGAGGTCGATGACCTCCGGACCCGCCTGGCCGTGCTAGCCGGCGCCGAGCGCTCGATGCGCATGAGCGCCAGCATCCGCGCCGCCCTGGTGGGCGAGGGCAGCGGCGTCCAGGACCTGGTCGCCAGTGTGCTGCACGAGGCTCGGGAGATGGCCCGTGCGGACGTGAGGCTCGATCCCGTCCTGGCCCGACTGGCAGGCCTGGAAGCGGAGGCAGTGGACATCGCGGACGAGTTCCGCCGGGCCGCGGATGGCCTGGAGGCCGACCTCGGTGCCGTGTCGGCCCTGGAGGAGCGGCTGGGTGACCTGTTCGGGTTGCTGCGCAAGTACGGCGGCACGGAGGAGGCCGCGCTGGAGCAGGCGGGCCTCATGACGCAGGAGATCGACCGCCTCGAAGGGCTGGAGTCGGAGCGCACGGCTCGCGCTGCGGCCGACGAGGTGCTGGGTGCCGCTGCGGACGAAGCGGGTCGGCTGCTGACCCTCGCCCGGACCACGGCTGCGGCGGCGCTCGGGTCGGCCATCACGGACATCCTCCAGGCGTTGGGCTTCCCCGAGGCGTCGTTCAGCGTAGCGGTCGGACCCGCCGACCTGGACCTCACGGGGGCGGACGAGGTGACCTTCCTGCTGGCGCCCAACCCGGGCGAACCGCCACGACCCCTGGCCCGCATCGCGTCGGGGGGCGAGCTGTCCCGGGTATCACTGGCTATCGAGCAGGTCCTGGCGGCTGCGGATACCACGCCCACGCTGGTATTCGATGAGGTCGATGCGGGCATCGGTGGCCGCTCGGCAGACCCGGTCGGACTGAGCCTGTGGCGACTGGCCAGGCATCATCAGGTGCTGTGCGTGACCCACTTGCCACAGATCGCGGCGCACGCGGATGCCCATCTCCACATCGCCAAGTCCGTGCGCGACGGTCGCACCGTGACCGCCATCCGGGAGCTCTCCGTAGACGAGCGGGTGCGGGAGATCGCGGCCATGCTCGGCGGCGCGGACACATCCGCGGCTTCGCAGCTCGCGGCACGTGAGCTGCTGGACCGCGCCCAGGCGCTCCATCACCCAGGCGTCACCGGATGACCGGCCACGTGGTCGAGGCGGCGCCCATGCCGCCTGCGATGGCCGCGGCGCTGGAGACCTACCTGGACCACCTGCGTGTGGAGCGTGGCCTGTCTGCGGCCACCATCCGGGCATACGACACCGACCTCCGTGCGTTCGGGAGCCGGGCGCCGGCCATCTCCGGTTGGGCACAGACGGCCGACCCGGCGCTGGCCTATCTGGCCTCGCTCGGTCGTCCGCCCGAACCACTCCGACCATCCAGCATTCGTCGCAAGGCGGCTGCGATCCGGGCGTTCTATCGCTTCTGCGGTGCCGAAGAGCTGATCACGGTGGACATCGCCGACCAGCTCGCACTACCGCGTGCGACCGAGGTGCTGCCCGAGACGCTCGATGTGGGTGAGGTGGAGGCGCTCCTGGAGGCGACCACGGTGGACACGGAGCTGGGCATCCGCGATCGGGCGCTGCTGGAGTTGCTGTATGCGTCCGGCCTGCGGGTCAGCGAGGCACTCGGCCTGGACCTGACCGACCTGTCGACGACCGGCGAGTCGGTGCGCGTCGTGGGCAAGGGCGACCGGGAGCGGGTGGTGCCGGTGGGCGACATCGCCCTTGCCGCCCTGGACCGCTACGTCACCGGCGTCCGCCCAGCCTGGCTGGCGGGTGCTGGTCGTTCGAACGCGGTGACCCGGGGCGCGGCCGTGCGTGCGCGGCGCGCAGAGCAGCGGCGTGGTGGACCGTTGTTCCTGTCACAGCGCGGTCGGCGCATGGGCCGGATGGAGGCATGGCGGGTCGTTCAGCGTTCCGCGCAGCGAGCCGGGCTGACGGCGCATGTGACGCCGCACACCTTGCGGCATAGTTTCGCTACGCACCTGCTGGAAGGCGGCGCAGACCTGCGCGTAGTGCAGGAGCTGCTCGGGCATGCCAGCATCACCACCACACAGTTGTACACGCACCTGACGGGCGAGCGGATCCGCCAGGTCTACGCTCGGGCGCATCCCCGCGCATGACGGCACAAGGAGGCTGATCGCATCCCATGGGCACATACGCGGACTCGCTCCTGGCTCAGGGCGAAGTGGTCCTCCGGCGCGAGCGCCAGCACTGGCTGTCGCTGTTCCTGGAGAGCCGGTTCTCGATCCTGCTGTGGATCATCGCCATCGTGCTGCTGGTGCTCGCGTTCAACCTGCGCGATGCCGCTCGGGACGGTCTGAGCCTGGGCGCGCTCGCGCTGATCGTGCTTGGCGTCAGCTTCTTCCTGTTCCGCTGGTGGCACTGGAAGACCGACGAGTACGTCATCACCAACCGGCGGCTGCTCAAGGTCGAGGGCATCATCAACAAGCGCTCGGCTGACTCCAACCTGGAGAAGATCAACGACGCGATCCTGGAAGAGAACCTCATCGGCCGGCTGCTGGACTACGGTGACCTGGACATCCTGACCGCGGCAGATATCTCGGTCGATCGGTACCGGATGCTCAACCACGCGAAGGCGTTCAAGAAGCAGATGATGACCGCCAAGCACGCGCTCGAGGATGGGCATCAGTACGGCGAGATCGCGTCGGCGCCGGTGCGCGCCTCCGATGCAGGTCCGGCACCTCGGCCGGACACGGCCGCCACCGAGCGAGCCGATACGCCCGAGGAGATCTCTGCGTCCCTCAACCGGCTGGCCGCCCTGCGCGATTCGGGTGCCATCACGGCCGCCGACTATGACGCCAAGAAGAGGGAGCTCCTGGGCCGGCTGTAGCCGCCTGAACCATGGTCCTCGATCAGCAGCTGGTCTACGCCCTCCTCGCGGTGGGCATCATGCTCGTGGTCGGTTTTCCGGTCCACGAGTTCTGCCACGCCTTCGCGGCATACCGACTGGGCGACTCCACTGCACGCTGGCAGGGGCGCCTGACGCTCGATCCGCGGGTCCACTTCGACCCCGTCGGCGGGCTGATGCTGGCCATCTCGGCGATCATCAGTTCCGGGGCGTTCTTCTTTGGCTATGCCAAGCCGACACCGGTCAACCCCATGAACCTGCAGGGTGGCCGGCGAGGCGAGGCGTGGGTCGCCGCCGCAGGCCCGTTCTCGAACCTGATCATGGCGGCGATCGTCGCCGTGCCGCTGCGGCTGGTGTATAGCTCGCCAGACCTCGTTCGGACCGTCATCGAAGCCTGGCCGCTCGCGGTCCTTGCCAACATCGCGGTCTACTTCGTGCTCATCAACACGTTCCTGTTCATCTTCAACCTGCTGCCGGTACCGCCACTGGACGGCTGGAAGGTGCTCGGCGGCCTCGTGCCTCGCCAAACTGCATGGCAGATGCGGCAGCTGGAGCAGCAGTACGCGCAGATCATCCCGCTCATCTTCCTGGCCTTCATCCTGCTGGCCGGCGGCAGGATCATCGGACCCATCGCGGACTTCGTGCTGAACATCCTGCTTGGCAACAATGGCTTCCTGTTCCCCGTGAACCGGTAGCCGTGGCCACGTGGTGGGGCGGCAAGGGTCGCCAGTTCATGCGCCATCTCGGGGGCCAGGTGACCCCGGCCGAGCGCACGGAGCTGAAGGCCTGGCTGACGCCCGCCCAGGTCAGCCTGTTCGACCAGATGCATCCCGCGGACCAGCGCCACGGCCTGGACGTCGCCGCCGCGCTGCGGGCAGATGGTCACGATGCACCCGACCTGCTGCTCGCGGGCCTGTTCCACGATGCGTCCAAGGGACCGCGCACCCGCCTCTGGCATCGGGTGGCGTGGTCACTGGGCGAACGCTACGGCTCGTGGGTCTGGTCCGCGCTCCGGCCACTGCCGGGATTCGGCCCGGCGTTCGATCGCATCCGGACCCATCCGTCCGACTCGGCACTGCTGGCCCAGGCAGCCGGCTGCTCGCGGGCGACTGCGGAGCTCATCCGTCATCAGTCTGCGCCGCGGGACCCCGTCGCCGGCGAGTGGCTGCGCGTCGCGGACGAGGCATCCTGAGCGGGTGCCACCGACCGACCCAGGTGCGCTCCTGACACGACCAGCACCCGTCCGAGCGCCAGCCTCCGTGGCCGTGCCGCGTCTCGTCCGGGGTGCCACCAGCATCCGGGTCACGGATGACCCTCGGCCGGATCGCGCGGCACACGTCCACACCGGCGACTTCGACGGACCCCTGGCGCTGCTGCTGTCGCTCATCGAGCACCGTCAGCTGGATGTACTGTCCGTGCCGCTGGGCGAGCTGGCCGCGTCCTATCTGGAGGCGCTGGCGACCATCGAGGGCGACCAGCTGCCCCACATCAGCTCGTTCATCACGGTCGCCTCGCAATTGATCCTCATCAAGAGCCGCGCGCTGCTGCCCCGCGACCCGGACCCGGTGACCGCCGACGACGAGGGCCCGGACCCCGAGGAAGCGCTGCGGCTGCGGCTCATCGAGTACCGGCGCTACCGGGATGCGGCCACCCTGCTGGGCGACCTGCTGGCATCGGGCCGGCGCATGTTCCACCGGGAGCCGACCGTGGCGTCCGCCGCGGCCCGGACGGGTGCCGTCGCCCCGCCGCCGCGGCCCATGGACCCGGCCTGGCTGCCACGCGCCCTGGAGCGCTGGATCCAGGTGGCCCTGCCCCTCGACGAGCCACCGGTCGTGGTGCCCCGCAGCGTGACCCTGGTGGATCGTGCCCGGGTCATCCGCGAGGCACTCCGTGAGACTCCGGCGCTCGTGCTCCAGGAGCTGCTCGCCGGCGTCACCGACCGGGTCGTGGTCGCCATCACCTTCCTCGCGATGCTGGAGCTGGTCAAGGGTCGCGAACTGATGGTCGAGCAGGCCGAGCCCTGGGGTCCCATCTCCATCCGACGCCGGGAAGGCCTGGCCGCCGTGGATGCGCCGGTGGCAGAGGACGACGCCGATGACGACTGAGCCGATCGATGCGGCTGCAGCCGCGGAGGACCTGGCTGCTGCCGTCGCGACACCCGTCGGTGCCCGGGAATTGGAGGCGCTCCTATTCGTCGCAGAGCGTCCGCTCTCCCGTCGCGAGCTGGGGCAGCTGTGCGGCATCGATCGCGAACGCGTTGACACCCTGCTGGGCGACCTGGAGGTGGCACTCCAGGGTCGCGGTATCCGACTTACCTCGGTGGGCGAGCATCTCCAGCTGACCACGGCGCCGGAAGCCGGGCCCCTCATCGGCCGCTACGTGGGCGCAGATGGGGCGCGCGTCTCGGCGGCGGCCATGGAGGCACTCGCCATCGTGGCGTATCGTCAGCCGGTCACCCGTGGCGTCGTGGAGCGGATCCGAGGCGTCGATTCCGACTACGTCATCCGGAGCCTGATGCAGCGCCGACTCATCGTGGAACAGGGACGCGCCGATACCCCAGGTCGTCCCATCCTGTACGCCACCAGCTTCGAGTTCATGGAGCGGTTCGGGCTGACCTCGCTGGACGAGCTGCCGCCACTCGATCCGGAGGTCGCCGCACGACTCGCCGTGAACATCGAGGAGCCTGGAGGGTCTGCGGGCACCGACACGGACGACGAAGCGACCGATGACGACGGCACGGACGGTGCACTCGCATGAGCACCCCGGACGTGCGCATCCACAAGGCCCTCGCGGACGCAGGTGTCGCGTCGCGTCGGGCATCGGAGGCACTCGTGGCCGCCGGACGCGTGACGGTCAACGGCGAGCCGGCGGTCGTCGGCCAACGGGTCACGCCAGGTGTCGATCGACTGGCGGTCGATGGACGCGAGGTCGGCGGACGACCCCGCCAGGTCCACCTGGCGCTCCACAAGCCCGCGGGCGTCACCAGCACCGTTGCCGACCGGCACGCCGAGCGGACGGTCGTCGACCTCATCCCCCGGGAGATCCTGCAACGGGCCGGTCGGGTGTACCCCGTCGGTCGCCTCGACCGCGACTCGGAGGGACTGCTGCTGCTGACCAACGACGGCGAGTGGGCGCAGCGGGTGCTCCACCCCAGCCACGGCGTCGAACGAGAGTACGCCGCGGGCATCCAGCTGCCACTCGTGGGTGACCAGGTGGCGGAGCTGCTGCGCGGTGTGACCCTCGAGGAGGGTAGCGCCCGGGTCGTCTCCATCCGCCGCCAGACCGAGACCGAGACGCGTCGCCTGACCACGATGGTGGGCGGCCGGACGTATCCCGGCGAGCAACTCACCTGGTACCGGGTCGTCCTGACGCAGGGCTGGAAGCGCCAGGTGCGCCGGATGTTCACGGAGGTCGGGTCGTCCGTGGAGCGCCTGGTCCGGGTGCGCATCGGCGCGGTCCGGCTGGGCGAGCTGGCACCCGGCGAGACACGCGAGCTGTCCTCGCAGGAGCGGGACCGCCTGGGCTCGGAGCCTGCCTCTGGCCGCTACCGACCCTCAGACACCGCTGACCGGCCGCGCGGCGCCACCCGCCGGCCACTGGTCGTGGCCATCGATGGCCCGGGGTCGAGCGGCAAGTCAACGGTCGGCGCCGGCGCCGGCGCACGCCTGGGCTACCGGTTCTGCGACACGGGCGTGCTCTACCGAGGACTGGCCTGGCTGGCCGCCGACCAGGGGATCGACGTGCAGGACGTGGCGGGCCTGGTGGCGCTCATCCCCTCGCTGGAGCTGGTCGATGCCGGCGAGGGCCGCATCAGCCGGATGCTGGTCACGGGTACCGACGTGACGGACTCCCTGCATGCGGCCGAGGTCGATCGGATGGTGAGTGCCGTGGCGCGGGTGCCGGAGGTCCGGGGCGCATTGCTGCACGTCCAGCGCGAGATCGCCCGTGCCCATGCACCCGGTGGCGTCATCCTGGCCGGTCGCGATGTGGGCAGTGTCGTGCTGCCCGACGCCGACCTGAAGATCTACCTCCAGGTGTCCATCGAGGAGCGGGCGCGACGCCGTGCCGAGCAGCGTGGTTTCCGACCGGACAGCAAGGGCGCACGCCTGATCCGCGAGGAGCTGGAGCGCCGCGACGGTATCGACAGCTCCCGAGAGACGGCACCCCTGGTCGTGCCGGAGGGCGCCCTCACCATCGATACCGACGGCCACAGCCTGGACCACACCATCAGCCAAGTCGTGGCCATGATCAGGGCAGCGGAGGCGGCCGGGGTATGAGCACGTTTGGGGATTGGACCCTATGGCAGCGGGTGCTGGTGTATGGCTCGCGCCTGATGGTCTGGCTGCCCGCCCTCGGTCGGGTGCAGGTCGAGGGCCTCGACCGCCTGCGGCAGGACGAGAACCTCCACGATGGGCCGCTCATCGTGGTCGCCAACCACGCCAGCAACTTCGATCCGCCGCTCGTCGCTGGCTGGGTCGGCCCGCTGCTCCGGCGCGGGTCGTCAGTGCTGGCCAAGGAAGGGATGTTCCGGGGACCCCTGGGCGCACTCATGCGCCGCTCCAACATGGTCATGGTCAAGTCAGGCGGCTCGGACATCGACGCATTTCGAGCGACCAAGGCAGTGCTCGACCGGGGTGACGTGATCCTGCTGTTCCCGGAGGGGACCCGGAGCCCGATGGGCGTCATCGGCCCCGCCCATGCTGGGGTGGCGATGCTGGCGTCGCGCACGGAGGTGCATGTCCTGCCCGTGGGCCTGTCCAACACCGATCGGCTGTTGGGCAAGGGCCAGCGCTGGCCGCGGTTCGGCACCCGCCTGACGATGCGCATCGGCGAGGCGTATGTCCTGACGCTCGATCCGAGCCTGCCGCGACGACAGGCCTTGCTGGCCGCGAACCGGGACATGATGCGCCGCATCGGAGCCCTCGTGGATGAGCGTCAACGGGGCGACATCATGGCCCCCGAAGCCATCGACAGGACCGTCCACCAGGCCTGAACCAGCGCTCCCGGCGACCGACGCATCCGCGGGTGCGATACTAGGCAGGTCATGGGAACCGTGGAACAGGTCCGGGTCGCACGGCGCACCGGCTTCTGCTATGGGGTGCGCGAGGCGATCGACCACGCCCGGACATCGGCCGCGAACGGCCAGGAGACGCTCACCCTGGGCCAGACGGTCCACAACGAAGGGGTCATCAGCGACCTCCGTGCCCGTGGCATCCGGACCGTCGACTCGCTCGATGACGTAGAACCCGGCACGTCCGTGGTCATCCGCGCCCACGGCGTCACCCCGGACATCATGGAGACCGCCCAGCGTCGCGGCCTGGATGTCATCGACGGCACCTGCTCCTGGGTCGTCCAGGAGCATCGCGAGGTCGCCCGCCTGGTGGAGGAGGGGTACACCATCGTGCTCCTGGGCACGCCCAACCACCCCGAGGTCGTGGGCATCATGGGTTACGCCCCGGACGCCATCCTCGTGGATGAGGAAGACGAGTGGGATCGCATCCCGCGTACCAAGCGGATGGCACTCGTCAGCCAGAGCACCCAGCCGCCCTGGAAGTTCCAGAAGCTCGCGGCATTCATGGTCAGCCGCGCCCACGAGCTCAAGATCGTGAACACCGTGTGTCCCGTGACCATCCGGCGTCAGGAGGACACCATCGAACTCGCGGACCAGGTGGACATGATGGTCGTCGTTGGCGGCCGCAACTCGGCCAATACCCGGGAGCTGACACGGCTGGTGGACATCGCGGGCAAGCCCGCCGTGCAGGTCGAACGTGCAGCGGAGCTGATCGACACGAGCCTGTTCGAGGGCTACCGCGTCGTGGGCATCACGGGTGGCACCTCGACGCCCATCGAGGACCTGGAGACCGTGGCGCGTCGGGTGTGCGAGCTGGCGGGCACGGATGCCGTCCAGGCGGACGCGGCAGAGCTGGCGCACGCTGCGGTCGCGCTCGTGGCGGACCCGGCGTATCGCAGCACGTCCATCGGTCGACCCGAGCGTGGCAGCCGACAGGCACCCCGGCCGGCCGTCGCTGTCGGCGCTGCCTGAGTGGCGCCCAGGCGCACGAGCGGATCCCACCGACGAGATCCCCGCGAACTGCCCATCGATGGACTACCGCTGGTGGCCATCGTCGGCCGGCCTAATGTCGGCAAGTCCACGCTGTTCAACCGCATGGTCGGCGGCCAGATCGCCATCGTGGAGGACCGCGCCCGGACCACGCGTGACCGGCTGTACTCCGCAACGGAGTGGAACGGTCGCCGGTTCGTGGTCATCGATACCGGCGGTCTGGAACGACGCCCGGGCGACCCCATCGAGGAGAAGGTCCAGGACCAGGCACGCCTGGCCATCGCCGAGGCGGACATCATCCTGTTCGTGGTCGATGCTGCGTCCGGCCTGACGCCCGCGGACGATGAAGCGGCCGAGTTGCTGCGGCGCGCCCAGGTGCCCGTGATCGTGGTCGCCAACAAGGCGGACAACGAAAAGCGCGAGCTGGAGGCGGCGGAAGCGTTCTCCATGGGCTGGGAGGACACGTACGCGGTCAGCGCCCAGCACGGCCGAGGCACGGGCGACCTGCTGGATGCCATCGTGTGGGCGCTGCCGGCGGAGTCCGAGTCAGAGATCGAGCGCAAGCGCCGCGAGGAAGAGATCGAGGAGCTGGCCGCGCTGGAGGCGGAGGGCTTCGCACCGCTGCCGTTCATCGTCGGCGAGACCCCCGAGGGTGATGAGCTGGACGAGGACGACCCGGATGCGGACGAGGTCGACCCCGACCCGCTCGCCGCGCTCCGCGGAACGATGGCGCGTATCGCCATCGTGGGCCGCCCGAACGTGGGCAAGAGCTCACTGCTCAACTCCCTTGCAGGGGAGGAGCGGGTGATCGTGAGCGACATCCCGGGCACGACCCGTGACGCCATCGACACCCAGCTGGAGTGGAACGGCCAGCCGGTCAAGATCGTGGACACCGCCGGTATCCGGCGGCGTGGCCGGGTCGCATCCGGTCCCGCCGCGGAGAAGTTCTCCACGCTGCGCTCGCTGCGGGCCATCGGACGCGCGGACGTGGCACTGCTCATCCTGGATGCCGTAGACGGGCTCACCTCGCAGGACGCCCATGTCGCGGGCTACGTCGTGGACGAGGGTGTCGGCCTGGTGGTCGTCATCAACAAGTGGGATCTCGTGGAGAAGGACGACCGTACCTTCGACGAGTACTCCGCGCGCCTGCGGGTCCAGGCACCCTTCCTGGGCTTCGCGCCCATCATCGCGGTCAGCGCCAAGACCGGACAGCGTGTTGGCAAGGCCCTGGACGCTGCCGTGGAGATCGCGCGCGGCAGACGCCGCCGGATCGCGACGGGAGCCCTGAACCGCGTGCTGAACGAGGCCACGTTCCGCCAGCCCGCTCCGCCCGTCCGGAACCGCAGACCCAAGTTCTACTACGCCACCCAGGCATCCATCGAGCCGCCCACGTTCGTGCTCTTCGCCAGCGGCTCGGAGCATGTCCACTTCAGCTACAAGCGATATCTCGAGAACCGCCTGCGAGAGGCCTTCGGTTTTGGTGGCACGCCGCTGCGGATCATCGTCCGGGAGCGTTCCCGGATCGAGCTCGAGTCCAAGCCTCGCAAGCGGATGTCCACACGCGGCACCAAGGTGCGGGTCAAGGGCAAGGGCAAGGCTGGAGGGAAGCCGCACTGAGCAACGGCTCTGCGTCTTCGCCCATCCGGGCCGTGGTCGGGACCGGCGCCTGGGGCACCACCCTTGCCCTGATGCTCGCGCGAACCGGTCCCGTGACCCTGGTGGCGCGTTCACCGGAGGCCGCGGCCGTCATCAACGGTGCGCGTGAGAATGTGGCGCACCTGCCGGGCGTGGCCCTCCCTGAGGACGTGCTGGTCACCGCCGACGAAGGACGAGTGGCAGCAGCCCGCGAGCTGATCGTGCTGGCAGTACCCGCCGCACACATGCGCGACGCCGCCATCCGCATCTCGTCCATGGTCCGTCCGGACACCATCATCCTGTCGGTCGCCAAGGGCATCGAACGCGACACGCTCGCCCGGATGACCCAGGTGATCACGTCCGAGGTGCCCATCGACCAGGGCCGCGTGTGCGCCCTGTCGGGTCCCAACCTGGCGTCCGAGGTCGCCCGAGGCCTGCCCGCGAGTGCCGTGGTGGGCGCCACGGACGCGGACGTCGGCGCGCAGGTCGTGGAGCTGCTCAGCAGTCGAGCGTTCCGCTTGTATCGCAATCGCGACCTCGTTGGCGTGGAGCTGGCCGGGGCGCTCAAGAACATCGTGGCGATCGCTGCCGGCGCCGCTGACGGACTGCAGCTTGGTGATAACGCCAAGGCCGCCATCGTGACCCGGGGCTTGGCGGAGATCACGCGCCTGGGTGTCGCGGCGGGTGCCGATCCGCTGACCTTTGCCGGACTTGCAGGCATCGGCGACATCCTCGCCACATGCACCTCGCCGCTGTCGCGCAACCACCGCCTGGGCATGGAGTTGGCGGCAGGTCGTCGCTGGGTCGATATCGAGGCGTCGCTGCCGGGGGTCGCAGAAGGTGCCTACACGGTGCAGGCAGCACTCGCGCTGGCCGAACGGCTGGGGGTCGACCTGCCCATCACGTGCGAGGTCCACGCTGCGCTATACCAGGACAAGCCGGTCCAGGACTCGTTGCGCGACCTGCTCTCGCGAAGCTGGAAGGACGAGCTGGCGGGCCTGTAGGCCAGGTCGCGCAGTCTCGCTCAGATCCGTGCGCCGCGATGTGCTGCGACTGCCGACCGTTCGCCGGCCGATATCCACCGGTTGATGCGCGCCTGCCGGCAGTCGTGCACCGGGTGATCACTACGTCGGTCGGCGGCATCGGGTGATGTGTGCTCGCCGGCCCGCCGTGCACCGGGTGATCACTACGTCGGTCGGCGGCATCGGCGACCCGTCTCCAGCCGACGATCCGGTCGCCCAGCGCACATCTGACCGCTGAGGTCCAGATCCCGCCCCGGCGCGAGCCCCTCAACCGTCGTACCGGTCACGAGGTGCACGCCTGACGGGGGATGGGGGCCGGAGACTCGTCACTGGACCTCCGTCCCGGACCCCTGATAGACTGCCGGTTCTGTCGGGGCGTGGCGCAGCCTGGTAGCGCACCTGAATGGGGTTCAGGAGGTCGGACGTTCGAATCGTCTCGCCCCGACCAGTACTCTGAGCGTGAAGCGCGCCCCCGGAGGATGCCCTCCCGGCGCGCGCTCGGTGACGCGGACTCAGCCTACCTGCGGGATCGTGCGTACCCGGAAGGGCACTCCCCAGCCGTGTGGCAGCCGAGGACGCCCCTTGTCGCCAACGCGGCTGTCGCTGCCCATCGCATCGGTTCGCGCGGGAGGACGGCCGATGAGCGGGCCCTCAGCCCACCCGCTCACCATCCTCATCGGTGTCGTCGCCGAGGTGATCACGCTGGGTCACCTCCGCCTCCTTGCCGTCGCCTCGACTCGTGGCGACATGCGGCGGTCCCTGCTCAGCGTCGCGCTGCCGCGGCTCCACCCCTGCATCCCGACCATCGCCCAAGTCATGGCCAGTTTCAAGGTCGCGGCCCATCGCCTCGTCCAGCATGCCGCCGAGGACGGCCGTCTCCGCAGGAGCGTATCCGCTGTCTTCATCCGCGCCGACGCCACTCACCGGCTCGTCACGGCTGAGGCCATCGTCAAGGCCCTCGGTCTCACGCATGTCGGTCTCCTCGATGTCGGCGCGACGGAAGGCGCACACCCTGGCGGCACGGTAGCTGAGCGGACGGCACGAACGCCACCTCGCCCAACGGCGCCCGCGTTGCAGCTCTCTCGCATCGGATAGGCGATGTGACCGACGACAAGCCCAAGCCACCCAACCTCGTCACGTCCTGCTCAAGGCCTTCGTGGGCGTGCCGATGGTCATCCACCTCGATGACCACGGCTGTCTCGGTGCCGTCGTGCTCCAGCTCGGCGTGGTGCTCGCCATAGGCTCGGCGTGGTGCTCGCCATAGGCTCGTCGTGGTGCTCGCCACATGCTCGGCGTGGTGCTCGCCATAGGCTCGGCGTGGTGCTCGCCATAGGCTCGGCGTGGTGCTCGCCACATGTCTGACCAACACGCCCAAGGAGAACGTCGAGGGAGCCCTCCAGATCTGGATGACCCGACCGCGACATTCGCCATCGCAATCGCGGACGGGCGCGCCTCGTTGGACCCGGTGGCGTCCACGTCGAGGGGTTCATCGGTGAGGCAGTCCCGCGATACGACCTGCGCGATGAGGGCCAGGCTCAGGACTGGGACCCGGGCGATGAGTAGCCCGTCAGCCCTCGCCGTCGTGGACACCGGCAGGCACGTCGAGTTCCGCCTCATCGTCGTCCCTGCCGCTCGGATCGGCACTCTCGCCGACATCGAGGTCCCCGTCGTTGGTCGGCTCCGGGACGTCCCGTGGCGTGAGAACAGAACCGTCCTCCGGCCCAGGCAGCTGCATGTCACCGACGTCGTCGGGGTTGGGCTCGGAATCCTCCCCAGTCAGCGCGTCCTCGGTCAAGCCGACCAGTGCCCCAAGCCCACGCATGTCGGTCATCTCGTCTCCTCACTCGCGGCCCCGCGGCCGTCAGGCCCAAAACCCTATCTCAACTCAGGCGTCTGCCGACAGGACGCCGGCGCGCACCAACGTTGCAGCGGCGTGGCGATCGCTGGCCAGCGACGACGGACCTCATCCCGCGACCCCCGCGCGGCATGTCCCGCGCCAACGTCCACTCGACCAGGTCGTCGGCGTCGCTGTGAACCGGCTCTACCGATATGGGTTCGTGACGATGTTCTGATATCACCTCGGGGTGAGCCGGCCCGTCGTTGGCACTGTCGTGGCCCTCGATGCCCATCTTTCTCGGCCTGCGCTTCTTTCCCGCGCCAAGAGTGGTTCGTGGGATCATCTGGACGTGAACAGAAGCAACTGCCCCGGGCACGCCCTACGCCTCATGGACCGCACCCGCGTCGTCGTCCGCCCCGAGCTGGCGACCTGCTGCGCGTGTGGCGGTCTGGTCCCCACGACAGCCGCAACGAGCCTCCGGGGTCGGGATGGCGTCCCGCTCACCGCCATCGGACCTGACGAGTCAGACCGCCAGGCGTGGGGAGCGACTGAGGCGGCGGCATGGTGGGCCTTGGCGGAGGCACTCGTGGACATCGGCGAGGGCAGGATGCTGCCGGTGGAGAGACGGTAGGCGTACCGTTTGCTGTACCGCTAACGCAACGGTACGGACTCGTCCATCCTTGTCCGCTCCGTGCTCAGGATGCCGCTCCGAGCACGCTTGCCAGCGAATGGGATCCAGGAGGTCGGACGTTCGAATCGTCTCGCCCCGACCAGTACTCTGAGCGTGAATGAGGGGTCTCCGGGAACCGGGGGCGGTGGGCCCACCCGAGCCTCAGCGCCCACCCCGAGCGCGATGCGCAGCACGCAGCAGCAGGTGCGCGCGGGTCGCTATGGGCCAGCGTCCTGGCCGACGCCTCCGCGACGCGGGCCTGGTGGCGTCATCGCGCGACCACAGCATCCGCCAACCGGCTGCGAGTGGGCGGTCGTCCACCGCGCAAGCGCCTGACCCCAGTCGACCCGGTGGTGGGGTCCTCACGCTGAGGGGGGACGTATAGGGCGTATCCAGGCGGCTGTCGCAGCCTAGGATGCGAGGCAGTCGACGACGCGCACAGGGGTCTGGTACCAACCAAGACCGACGTCTACTACCAAGCACACCCCGCCGACGAAAAGTCGGGAGAGGGAGCGCCGTCTGAGGGCCCGCGAAGCTGTGGAGGAGGAACGGGATGCCTCGGAAGGCGACATGGGCACTCATCATCTGGACCGCTCTCGCGGTCCTGCTGGTCTGGGGGACCAGCCAGGCGACGGGACAGGTCGACACTACGGACTGTCAGACCGAACTCGGTACGTCCACCTGTCGGGCCGTGACGCAGATCGCGGGCGGCATTTGGGTCGTGATGATCTCGGCGGTCTGGTTCATCGGCTTCGTCGTCCTCGGCATCATCTGGCTCGGTAGTCGCCCACAGCGCCGGCTGTGCCCGGTGTGCGGTCACCAGATCAAGAAGGGCATCGTGGTCTGCTCGCGATGCGGTTACGACTTCCGGGCAGCTGCCGGCATGCCGCCGATGCCCGTCGGCCCACCGCTGGGTTGGGGCCAGGTGCCTCCCGCCGGGCCACCCCCTGGTTGGTGGCAGGCGCCACCGCAGGGGCAGATGCCGCCGCCTCCGGACCGGTGGCCTCCGCCGCCCGATGGGCGCTGAGCCGCGTGGAGCGGGCGGGAGCCGCCCTGGACAGGCGCTGGGCAGTCAAGCAGATAGGGAGATACGGAATGCGCAGACCATTGGCGATCTTGGCCCTGGCGGGCCTCATGGTGGTCCCGGGCGTGGCGGCCGCGCAGTCGCCGCTGCCGTCGTTGCCACCGGTCTTCAGCCAGTCGGCGTGCGTG
>Ga0105047_10005189_pt1 | contig 22443 bp, 20 predicted proteins | sample MAT04_FD_78384 | JGI IMG/M metagenome (GOLD analysis project Ga0105047, IMG submission 78384) | Freshwater microbial communities from Lake Fryxell liftoff mats and glacier meltwater in Antarctica - MAT-04 (megahit assembly) | ecosystem: Environmental > Aquatic > Freshwater > Ice > Liftoff... | reverse complement strand
CCCGCGCCTAGCCCATGAAAGAAAACGCGTCCAACGGCGTCCCCCGTCACGGCGACTGCGTTGTAGGCGCTGCGGACCTCGGCCAGTGGCGTGCCGCATTTGACCAATGTGGGCGAAACGTGAAGTTCCAGATCCCCGTTGATCAGCTCTGCCACGGCTAGCAGTTTGACGCGGTAACCCAGCTCCTTGGCATACATCAGGTCCGCGACGTCGAGTGTGTCGATGCCCTCGCGGGCGATGTCGCTCCAATGCACTCGCGCGCCAAAGGCAAGGTGGGCCAGGATCGCCAGCTTTTGCGCGGTGTCGGTGCCATCGACGTCCATCGTCGGATCGGCCTCGGCGTAACCCAGCTTTTGCGCGGCGGCGATCGCGGCGTCGTACGTCATGCCACGCTCTTCCATCTGCGTCAGAACGTAGTTGCTAGTCCCATTCAGGATGGCGGTGAGCGAAGTGATTTGATTCGCCGACAGGCACTGGCTGATGTTGGCGATAATGGGAATGCCGCCAGCGACCGAAGCCTCGAACGCGATCGACCGGCCTAGCTCGCGGGCCCGATCGAATAGCTCTGGTCCGTGCTCCGCCAGCAGCGCCTTGTTGGCAGTAACCACGTCTTTGCCGCTTTCGAGCAGCTTGATCATGATTGAGCGGGCTGGCTCCAACCCTCCCATCAAGTGAGCAACGGCCACAATCTCCGGATCGCCCGTGATTCGGCTCAGATCGTCTGAAAGAATGCCTTTGGGGAGTTGGCAATCGCGCGGTTTATTGACGTCGCGAACGACAACTTGCTCCAGCCAGAGCGTGCGTCCGGCGTGACGCCCGGTCCGATCGCCGTAGTCCAGCAACAACTTGGCGACGCCGGACCCGACGGTGCCGAGTCCAACGATGGCGACTTTGGTTTTCTCCATATTCATGGCTGCGACGACGGCAAAGACTGGGGATCGGGAATTTGACATCGTAGGTCGTGCAGTCGCGGGTCGTCAAGGCGGCAACAATCGGCGATAGCGTGAGGTTAGATCGACGGCAACATGGCCCGGCGTGGAGTCGGACTTTGCAGAACTGCCTGCAAACGCGATAATCTGGCCGTCGAACGATATCTGTTTACCCGATTGCGCCCGCTGATTCTGCAAGGAACACCGATCCATGGACAAAGCCCCGCTCGAGTTTTTCAAGAAGATTTTGGAAACGCCCAGCCCCTCGGGCTTTGAGCGACCGGTGCAGGAGATTGTTCGCGGATATCTGAAAGACGCGGCCGATCGGATTTCGACCGATCTGCATGGTAACGTCATCGCCGTTAAGAACCCGGACGCCAAGCTTCGACTGATGCTGGCTGGCCATTGCGACCAGATTGGCATGCTGGTCCAGTACATCGACGCCGAAGGCTTCATCTACGCCCAGACGATCGGTGGCTGGGATCCGCAGATCTTGATCGGCCAACCGATGACGCTCTGGGCCGCCAATGGCCCGGTCAACGGAATTATTTCTCGCAAAGCGATTCACTTGCTAACGGACGAAGAGCGCAAGCAAGTGGTGAAGTTAAAGGACATGTGGATCGATATCGGAGCCAAGGACAAAGAAGACGCCCAGTGCGTCGTCCGCGTCGGCGATCCGATCACGATGCAGTTGGGTCTGCGAATGCTGCGGAATGACTGCGCATACGCCACGGCCATGGATGATAAATCTGGCCTGTGGGCCGTGGCCGAGGCCTTCCGACGCGCGGTAAAGCAACCGCTGGATTGCAGCCTGTATTGCGTCTCAACAGTTCAAGAGGAAATTGGACTGCGCGGCGCCCAGACGGCTTCGTTCGGGATCGATCCGCAGGTGGGCATTGCCGTTGACGTGACGCACGCTACGGACTGTCCGACGGTCGACAAGAAGCAAGAGGGAGACGTCCGGCTTGGTGGTGGTCCGGTAATCTATCGCGGGCCAAATATGAATCCCAAGGTCGTCGAGCGTCTGGTGCAGGTCGCCGAGCAAAATAAGATCCCATTCCAGATGGCCGCCTCGGGTCGCGCGACGGGCACCGACGCCAACGCCATGCAACTCAACAGGGCCGGTATGGCGACGGGTCTGGTGAGCATTCCGAACCGCTACATGCACAGCCCTGTCGAGATGATTTCGCTACTCGATATCGACGCCACTGCCAATTTATTGGCCGCGTTTGCCGGCAGTTTGAAGGCGACCGACGATTTCACGCCTTGACCGCGTACTATAGTTGGTAAGCCGGAACGTCAACGACATTCAACGGCGCGGCGACCCAAGGGCATTGCTATGTGTGGCCTGAATCGATGGATGTTCCGATATGCCAGCGGTGTATTCGCGGCTGCAATGCTGTGCAATGTGCTTCCGTCGCACAGCGTAATCGCCGCGCCACCCGAAACAGCCGATAAGCATCCGGCGCCGTTGAGCGTGCTGGCCAACTTCGCTGGTCAGTGGAAAACGGAGGCCACGCTGCGCCGGCCAGACGCGCCTGCTAAGCAGATCGAGACGCGTGGAACGGCAGTCTGCCAGGCGACACTTGGCGGAAGATACTACGAGTTTCGCGCCGAAACAGTTCCGGCCGCTGATTCGGACTTGCAAGTGATGACGTTCGATGAGGCGGCGGGCGTCTTTCGGCAGTGGATCTTCTCGTCGGATGGATTTCGACACGAAGCCACCGGCGAGTGGGACGAAACTACCAGCACGCTCACCTGGCGGGGCAAAACCGCGGCGGGCGCCTTTGTGATTGAGGATCACTGGGTCTCGTCGGATCGGCTCGAATGGAACCTGGTTCGCAAGGACGCCGCCGGCAAGGTGGTGCAAACCATTCAGGGCGTCGTGACGCGGGCAAAACCGTAGACATCTGGGATGCAATGAGAATCGAGCGTCGCGCTTTAGCGCGGCGCAAGCATCGCTTCCAAACGCGTCTTGACCTCGGGCCACTCCGGCGCTAGAACGCTGAAATAGACGCTGTCTCTCAGTCGTCCACCGGGGCAAATCATGTGGCTGCGAAGGGAGCCTTCTTCCGTGGCGCCAATCCGCCGTAAAGCCGCGCGAGATTTGGTATTGAGCGAGTCGGTCTTGAATTCAACGCGCACGCATCCCAAGTCCTCGAAGCAGTGCCGCATTTGCAGGTACTTGGCCTCCGTGTTGCACGGAGTTCGCTGCCATGGCGTGGCGATCCATGTGCCGCCGATCTCGACTCGGCGATTGCCGACGTCGATATTCAAAAAGCACGTGCCACCGATTGCCTGGTCGGTGGCCAGCTCGATCGTGGTGAACGGGATGAGGCCGCCGACTTCCATCATGGTCATGCAGCCGTTCAGGTAGGTCTGCAATTGCTCGCGCGTTTCGAGCGAATAGGGAAACCAGCGAAAGATATCCTGGCCTGTTCCGATATCGATCAGCCGCTCAAATTGGGCAGTTTGTAATGGCTCGAGCCGAACGTAACGTCCGACGAGCATCACGGTTGAATATCCATTGGAGTTACCGCCTGGGTTCTCGAAATTTGGATGGCAAAATATTGTGGACGAGCGAGACAGTATAGTTACTTACAGACGATTTTCGAACAAAGACCTGCGTAAACTCTCGAGGGTTCACTGGAGGCTTTATGACCTCATCCAAGTCAGCATCCGTCACAGGGCCGAAATTGGATCCGGCGGTCCAAAAGTATCTCAACAAGATCGCGGCGATGAACCCGCCGCCGATCTACACCCTATCGCCACAAGACGCGCGGAACGCGCTGGCCGCTGCCCAGTTGGGCAACTACGCCATGCCAGCGGCTGATATCGAACAGCGAGAGTTTCCCGTTTCGGGCGATCCGAAGGACGCCCTGGTTCGCGTAAGGATTGTGCGTCCAAAAGGGACCGAAGTCACTCTCCCGGCCATTATGTATTTTCATGGCGGCGGTTGGATCATGGGAGACTTCAGCACGCACGAGCGGCTGGTGCGCGAACTTGCCGTAGGCGCGAATGCGGCGGTTGTATTTGTCGAATATGATCCAGCTCCCGCGGCGAAGTATCCCGCCCAGATTGAACAGGCGTATGGCGCCACCTGCTACGTTGCCAAGCATGCGCAGGAGCTCGGTTGGGACGCCAAACGGATTGCAGTCGTTGGAGATAGCGCCGGCGGCAATATGGCGACGATTGTAGCGGGGATGGTGAAAAAGACCGGGCCCAAACTCATTGCGCAGATTTTGTTCTACCCGGTGGTCGACGCTAATTTTGAGACCGCATCCTACAACGAATTTGCTGAGGGGCCATGGCTCACCAAGACGGCTATGAAGTGGTTCTTCGACGCGTATGTGCCGGAAGCGGAAAGTCGCAAGTCGATCGGGATCGCACCGTTGCAAGCATCCCTGGAAGAATTGCAGGGCCTGCCGCCGACGCTGGTCATCACTGCCGAAAACGATGTTCTCCGTGACGAAGGAGAAGCTTACGCCCACAAATTAGCTCAGGCGGGCGTGCCAGTGACGGCGGTTCGATATTTGGGCACGATGCACGATTTTGTGATGATCAACGAACTGGCCGAAACGACCGCTACGCGGAGCGCCCTGGCGCTGGCCATTTCGACGCTACGCGTGGCGTTCGAGCAATCGCCGTGATTTGCGGATACTTCAGTTCAGTGAGTCCGCATCCGCGGTTAGCCAGTAGGCCCTGTCGAATAGCGTTACAAAAAGCAGGTCACCACTGACTGTCATCGCCGCAAAGACGGGCGTTCGGCCCAGTAAGACCAAGACCAACACCGCGATTACAAACGATCCCTTGGCCAGGATTGCCAAAGGCATGATCGGTCGATATCTGCGTGGGTTGAGCGCGATCCACAGGTAGACCAACTGCCAAGGCAATGTCGCGCCGACAAACCCGTAAAAGAACTCGGCGTGCGTAATGACCGGCGGAAACGCCTGGCCGACGTGTTCCTCCAGGAAATACATCGGCGGCAATAACAACAGCCCGAAAATGCCTGCCACCAGAAAAACTCGCTGGGCAAATATCATCGGCGCGGTTCGATGGGGGAGATGGTGGTTTGGCCCTTTAATGATCGTATTCTGTCTGACTGTTTGCAAGAAATGCGGTTGCAAAACTTGCCTCTTCAGCGATGGCGCATAGAATCCGCATCCCAGCCAAATCGCTTGGCCGGCGTCTCACACTTCAATCCACAGAACGGAAGGAAGCATTCATGCCCGATCCAAATGCCGTTGACGTTGTTACCCGTTATATTGAAAGCGTGTGGAATGGCGCTGACATCGCAGTTTTCGAAGATCTGACGACGCCCGATTTCGCCTATCACCTTGGCGGACAGCTGCCGAGAGACCGCCAGGGTATGCTCGCGTTCTTGGCAATGGTGCGGCTGGCGTTTCCGGACTGGCGCGTCGAAGTCGTCGACACAATCGCGGACGAGCATCGCGTCGCCGTTCGCTGGCACGGGCAAGTAACACATCAAGGCGCCTTTCACGGCATTCCGCCCAGCGGTAAACGCCTCGCGGTCTCCGGCATCAATGTCTATCACGTCGTCGATGGGCGCATCTCAGCAGAGTGGGAACAGATGGACTCGCTCGGAATGCTGCGTCAGATAGGCGTGCTGAAGTCGAACTGACCATCTTCTGCGGATCCGTCTTGCTGAGTCCTCGGCGCAGCTTCTTATAGACAGATTACTTGCGATATTCTCTCGTTGCGTTGTCACAAACCGGCCACGGCAACCGTCTACTTGCTAGAGAAATGCATCAATGGCACGTATCGGGAGGAGCGAACGATGGAAGCGCAGAAGCAGTCGGTCGAGAAATCGGGCGCCGCGGTGGATGTTGTTGTCATCGGAGGCGGCCTGGCTGGTTTGATCGCTGCGGCAAAAGTAGCAAAGACCGGGCGAACCGTCACGGTTCTGGAACAATCGAAATCCTGGGGAGGGCGCGCCGCCACGCAGCTTCGCGGCGGAGCCTATTTCAACCAGGGCGCGCATGCCTTGAACTGCAATGGGAACGCGAAACGGATATTGCAGGAGCTAAATGTCCCGGTCTCTGGCAGGTTTCCCAGCCCGGGCAGCGCGAAGCTGATGGTCGGTGGCCGCGCGTACGCGATGCCCACGGCGTTTGGATCCCTGCTGAAAACTCGCCTACTGACAGTCTCAGAAAAAGTTTGCCTGGCGCGCCTTCTCAAAGCGATCCCCGACATTGATGCCAGGGCGCTCGACACCACGCCACTGGCGGACTGGTCGGCTCAGCACGGCGGCCGTGGCAACTTGCGATTCTTTCTTGAAGCGCTCGTCCGCGTAGCAACTTACGCGGCAGATCAAAAACGCCTTTCCGCAGGCGCTGCGATTGATCAGTTGCGATTGGCGCTCTCAGGTAACGTCTGGTACCTCGATGGCGGTTGGCAGCGATTAATCGAAGGCCTGCAAGGTATCGCCGCTCAGCACGGCGCTCAGATGCAAAACGGCTCAGGCGTGGAGCGAGTCCTGGTAGACGCTCCGGGTCATGGGGTCACCGTGCAACTCAAGGGGGGCGCCCCCGTCAATTGTCGCGCCGTTATCTTGGCGGTCGGTCCGGAGCATGTGCGTAATATGCTTCAACTACCGCAGACTTCGGAACTGCGCCGCTGGTTGCACGCGAACACGCCAGTAAAGGCGGCGTGCTTGGACCTGGCGTTGTCGCACCTACCGCGTCCTGACGTGCGATTTGCGCTAGGCGGAGACGAGTCGACCTATTTTTCGGTCCATTCCGCCGCCGCGAAATTGGCGCCAGAGGGTATAGCGCTTGTTCATACAATGAAGTACTTGGACGGCGGGCAGCACCAGGATTCAACATCCGTGGAAAGGCAACTGGAATCAATGATGGACACGCTTCAACCAGGATGGCGAGCGCACGTGATCGAACAGCGATATTTGCCTTCGATGACCGCGGCAGAGTCGCTCCCAACAGCCGTCGAGGCGGGGCTGCGTAATCGCCCTGGTCCGGCCGTGGTCGCTTATCCGAGCGTGTTTTTGGCCGGAGATTGGGTAGGATCGAGAGGAATGCTGGCCGACGCCGCCGCGGCAAGCGCAGAGCAAGCGGCGCAGTTGGCTCTTGGGCACATCAGTGAGAGCGAGGACCGTCATGATCGAACAGAATCGTTCGCCAATGCTCGATGAAGAGTTTGAGTCGCATCGCCCCAAGTTGCTGCGGCTGGCGTATCGCATTCTAGGTTCGATGGCCGACGCCGAGGACGTTCTGCAAGAGGCATTTCTGCGCTGGACGGGGAAACGCGAATTAGCCCGCTGCGCCGAGGCCTATCTTCACACAACGGTGACGCGGCTATCGATTGATCGTCGCCGCGCGATCGACTCAGCCAAAGAAACGTACATCGGACCGTGGCTCCCGGAGCCTCTGGTGGAACTCCCGGCGGATGATCCCGTGCACCGCGAAGAAGAGGTCTCACTGGCGTTTATGGTCGTGCTGGAGAGTCTCACCCCAACGGAACGGGCCGCGTTTGTTCTCCGCCGGGCGTTCGACTACGACTACAGCGAGATCGCTGACATCCTGGAGAAGACCGAAGCGAATTGTCGGCAACTGGTGAGTCGGGCGGAGGCACATGTGTTGGCGGAACGCCCTCGCTTCGAGACGACTCGCGCCGCCGCCGCGCAATTGACAGAAGTATTCTTGCAGGCTTGCCATAGCGGAGACATCGACGCCCTGGTCGAAATGTTCACGGCGGATGCAACGATGTTTTCCGACGGCGGAGGCAAGGCAACCGCGGCCATGATTCCAATCCAAGGAGCGGATAAGCTGGCCCGCTTCTTTGTGGGCATTTTCCGCAAGGCGCAGGCCGGTATGACTTTGTCGCGCGTTACGGTGAACGGTATGCCGGGGTTTGCCGCGTTGCATAAAGGTTGCGTCGTCTCGCTCTTCAACCTGGAGTTTGTCGATGGCAAGGTGACGGACTGTTATGTCATCCGCAACCCCGACAAACTAGCCCGCGCAACCGAAGTGGTAAACCGGACAATACCGCATTAGATTGAAACGCATCGAGACATAGGTGAATGGTTACCGCAAGGAAGAATCAATCAATGCACAGTGACGCGAAAACCGTGGCCCGCTATTTGGCCGAATTGTCTGGGGAGCGGCGCGAGATTGTTTCTGCCGTTCGCAAAGTAATTCTGGCCAATCTTGGCCGCGGTTATGAAGAAGGGATGCAATGCGGTATGATCGGATACTACGTACCGCACAGCGTTTACCCCAAGGGTTATCACGTCGATCCGCGACAGCCGTTACCGTTTGCTTGTCTGGCGTCGCAAAAGAACCACATCTCGCTTTATCTGAATTGCCTCTATATGGATCCGAAATCGGCCAAGGCGTTTCAGCGGGAGTGCGCTGCGAGCGGCAAGAAGCTGAATATGGGCAAGTCTTGCATTCGTTTCAAAAAGCTAGACGATTTGCCGCTGGCTGTAGTGGCGAAAGCCATTCAACGTATTTCGGTCAAGAAGTTCATCATCGGTTACGAGGCCGCGTTGGCGGCGCCGAGAAAGAAGCTGGCGCCTGCACGAACGGTGAAAGCAAAAGCGGTCAAAGACGCAAAGCCAAAGCCGACTGCAATGGCGGTCCGAAAAAAGCGGGCCGCTCGACAGACGAATTGAAACGGCGCTTCTGGAAGGGGCTATTGAGCGCGCCCTCTATTTATTCGATTTTTCCGCGGCTTCTTTCGGACGGATCTCCGAGTAGAAACCGAACATCATTTCGTCCCAGGTTTGCTCGCCCCAATTGACCGTCTTATTGGGATTTGGATTCGCCAGATTATCGACCGAGTTATCAAAGTAGGCTGTACAAATCATCGTGCTCCCCCTGGCGATCGTCCGCGGCTCTTTCAGCATGTACCAAAGTTGCCAATTGAAGTCGTAACGCGGCACGTCGAGCAGCGTTTCTCGCGTGCCGTCCGGGGAAACCAGTTCGTACTTGAATGACTTGCCGCGCAGGTGCATGTGCGGATTCATGCCGAGCAGAATCGTTTCTTTCGGGAAGTATCTTTCGGCGGTCACCAGGTGGTTCGCGTCGTTTGGCGGAATCCGCAGCGTTGTTTTACCGCAACTATTGCCGATAACTTCGTGCGTGACCTCTTCCGGCTTGGCATAGACAAAGCCGACGTAGCTCCGGTCGTCTTGCGACTTGCCATTCGGAGTGTAATGGCACTGAAAAATCAACTTCGACCCGGCCGGGACGCAGATCGCCGCGCCATTTTCCAACCGCCTGGGGGTCATGCCTGGGGCAAACGCCATCTGCGGATCGCCAAAGCCCAGATCGCCGCGGCGCTGGATGAAGACGATCACGTGATGCACGACGCTTGGCGAACCTGCTTTGACTTCAGCCTGCTTAATCCAGCGATCTTCGGTGAAGCCAGGATCGACGATAAAATGCTTGTAACTCACCACGCCCTCGGCCGGAACCGTGTAGGGCTTATCGCGCATATAGAAGACCTCGTCCGGCTTGGTGATGCCCCACCCTTCGGCAAAGATGGGCGGGGGCGGCAGGTCGGCCTTATCCCCTTCGGGACAGCCGTTGGCGACCCACGTGTCCAAAACCGCTAGTTCCTCTTTGGTCAGCGACGGATTGTTCTTGAAGTCGCCATGCTTCGGATCGGCAAACCAAGGGGGCATGCGGCGCTCATGGACGACCTCCTGCATCATCTCGGCCCAGCCGACAACTTCTTCAAAGTTAGTCAGCGAAAATGGCGCAATCTGTCCGGCGTGGTGACACTCGACGCAGCGATCCTGCAACAGCCTTGAGATTTGCTTGGAGTAAGTTACCTCGCCCGTTGGTCCGGGTCGTTTAACACGGCCAATCACGCAGCCAATCGTCTCGGTGTCTGGCACACTAACCGGTTTGCCGGCCAACAGTTCTTCGATAGCAATCTCCAAGTCCGCGCGTGTCGCTTTTTTCTTCTGATAGCCGACGCCGTATTGATCGTCGATCCGACCGACATATCGCACGGCTCGCTTACCGTCCAAGACAAATACCTCGGGCGTCCGCTCCGCGCCAAACCGATCCGCAATGTCGTTCGATGGATCTTTCAGCACCGCGCAGGCAATTTCCATCCGCTTGGCGTGGGCCGTGACCTCTGTCATGGTGTCTTGTTGATTCGCGTTGATGACGACGAACTTGACCCCTTTGCCCTCCCAGCGAGCGGCGATCTCGTTCCATCGCGGCACATACATGTTGGCCAAAGGGCACTCGGTTCCCAGGAACGCGACGACTACGACCTTGGCGTCGGCCCAATCCTTGAGCGATTGAACAGGACCGCGGCAATCGTGAAGTTCAAAGTTCTCAATCGTCCGACCAATGCGAGCTGCCTTTACAGGCGTCGCGGCGACAGGGGGCGCTGGGGCTGACTCCGGCGCTCCTTGCAGCACCGCTACGCGCGCAACGGCCATTAGTGAAACCACGGCAATGCCCCAGGCGAGCGACGGACGGCTGAACAGCATCATGGATCGTTTTCCCCAAAATTGGAATGAGAGCCCAACTCTTGCCGGCCGAGCCTGCCATGGGCCCGCACATCGTAACATGCGCAGGGCTTGCGTTCCAAGTCTGTATTCCGCGTCACCGCGAGTCAGGCTTCGCCGCGATCCCCGGCCGCAAAGGGCCCGCCGGGATTGAAGTCCACCACGGTTCGCGCCGGTGGGAGGAGCGACGGCTGATGCTGGCAGGTCCATTTCTGGTCGGGCGTTAGGCCTTGGATGGTGTGGCCATTTTCAATGCAGTCGCCATGTTCGAATACATAGAACCCGCAATTGTAGAGCAGCGATGCGACACTCGTGGGATCGAGATCGCGGAAGTGAACCTGCAAGTCCGGCAAGCCCATCGCGGCCAGACCACGCGTGTCCATCAGCAGTTCGTCGGACTCCTGTTCGCCGACGCGGATCAATCGCACGTTCAAAAATGGCGCAAACTGCTCGGCGGGATCTTTCGATAGTGCCGCCCGGATGATCGCCTCAGGCTCGATGATTCGCTCGGCGCTCGAGCAAAATACGGCCGCCGGAGGGGCGACCGCCATGACCTCGCAGAGGGTCGCTTCGTAAAGTTCCAGGCGAATCTTGCGGTCTAAAGTGTGCGTCATCAGTTCCGTCACAATGATCTGATGGCGGCAGCGGGTGACTGCGTCGCGGGCTTCAGGCCAGCCCCAGCTTTGACCGATCGCGCTTTCAAAGCGCTCCGCGATAAATGGACTCCCTAGCATCACGGCGGTTTGGGCCGGAATGGACTTGCCACCTTCGAACTGAGTTCGATGGTTCTGATGCCCGACGAGCGTAACAGGCTGCTTGTCTCCCCCGGTCACAATGTCCGCATGCGGGAGCGAGAGGGCCATCCGCTGCCGGAACTCGTCGGGGTCGAACTCAGGAGGTGTTTGGTAGAGCAACTCCGTGATCAATAACGGAGCGGCGACGTCGGGTCGCAGTGGCGAAGCCTGTGATGTTCTGTCCGCCACGCCCTTGCTCCTGGTTGCTGGAGATATTTGACCGTCAGATGCGCGCGTGCGAACCCGTTCCGTCGCCACGGCCGATGGTATTTTAACGACGCAATTCGCGTCGCAAAGTGGGGGGCGCAGAAGGGATCAAGTGCCCAAAGTCAGGAGCGATGGACCGTCCAAGCAGTCCACGAATGATCTGCCATGCTTATTTGCGCAAATCATAGCAGAGCAGTTTATCCCCTTCGCGCAGATAGAGTTTGCCGTCCAGGATCACCGGGTGCGACCAACTTGGCCGGTCGCCGCTCCCTGGCGTTTCGAACGCGCCAACTTCTTTAAAAGCGTCCGGATCGGCGTTCACGAGCGTCATCATTCCATCTGCGTAACGGACATAAAGATGACCGTCGGCCGCAACGATTGCAGCGGAGTTGCGTCCCGACCCACGCCCCTTCCATAAAACTTTGCCGGTCATCAGCTCCGCGCAAAATGGGACCCCGCGATCATCCGAGTCGCCATACAAGTAATCGCCAACCAGCACGACGCCGCCATGTTTGTTGGCTAGTTCGCGCGCCAGCGGATAGATCTCTTCGACGGTCACGGCTCCATCTTCGCCCGACAGTTGCTTGAGCAACGCGCCGCCGCGACCGTAGCCAGCGGTAAAGAATACCAGGTCGCCTCGAATAATCGGCGAAGGCGCGACGGCCGTGGTCTTTTCGATGTCGTACGTCCAGAGAAGCTTGCCATCTTGCGCACGGACGCCCATGGCGCCACTCCCCGTGGTCTGCACATAGACTCTCGTGTCGCCGACCTCCGACGGAACGATTGAAGCGTGCCCTGCGCCTCGGTCTCCGCCCCGGGCAGTGCTCCAAATGGTAGCGCCGGTCTTTTTATCGAGCGCGACCATCGTTTGGGATTCGCCGCCCGGCGTGCAAACAACTTTACCGCCATCGACCAGCACTGATTCGCTGTATCCCCAGTTGTCCGCTTTATCGCCGTCAAAATCGACTTTCAAGTTTTTGCGCCATACTTCCTTCCCATCGGTCGAGGCGCAGATCAGGTTCCCCTGCGCCGTCAAGACATAAATATGGTCGCCATCGACAGTGGGGGTGCTGCGCGAACTGTGCCAGGTCGGCTTGCCACCGGTCCAGGCCGGGCCGGTCTTTAGTTTCCAAATCTGTTTGCCGGTGGCCTGATCGAAAGAGAGGAGATATTCATCCTCGTCGTCCGCAGTGGTCGGCGCGTCTCCGAGCGTATAGATGCGCCCGTCCACGATCGCCAGGCTCGAATATCCGCGGCCAGCGCCATCCACTTCCCACAGGAGCTTTGGCCCCTCTTTGGGCCAAGCGGTTAGCAAACCTTGATCGGGCGCTAGGGCCGTGCGGCCGGGGCCGCGGAACGAAGGCCAGCCCTTAGCGGACGATTGCGCCAATCCAAGACTTGGCGTGGCGGCGACGAGCAACCCGGCGGCGGCGAACAAAACAATACGGCGAATCATGGGATCTCTCCGAAGGCAATTAACACTCATTCAACCCCGGTCGCCCCGCCAGGCGCCGGTGTTCCAGAAGAACATATCGGAGCGGCCGGCGAAACCGTGCTCACTGCGCGGCTTATCAAACGGGGATTCTACCGCGACGTCGGTTCCAACAGCCGCCGATCACAATACAATCTCAAATGTCAGAGGCATTTGGGTCGAGCAAATTCTACGCAAGTTGGCGGCGATCGGATGAGCACCCCGGTGTTTTTTCATCTTGAGCGGCATAGACCCGGCCGATTACTGGCGTTTGTTGCCGGAATCACTGGCGGATTTGCGCTGTTGATAATCGCGCCCAGCGGACCGGTTTTGGCGGCAGGCATGTTCGTTTGTGGCGCCTTGCTGGCCGTGGGGGCGCCAGTCGTTTTGGGGGGAGCAACCTGGGAGTGCTGGATCGCCTCGGGGCGACTCTACTGGGTCTCGCCTGGCTGGCTGTGGGGCCGATGGGCATCCTGTACCCTGGCAGATATATCAGAGTTCGTAGCCGCGGACGCATCATCGACGGCAGCGGTGCAAGGGTCTTGTTGTCTAGTGCTGTGCGACGGCAGCCAGAGGACGATCGAGCGGCGTTGTTTTGGGGACCCTGGCGAACTTGCGCGCGCGCTGCAGCAAGAAAACCCCCAGATCGCCTTTCGTCGTCTGCGCGATTGATCGTTCCTGCGTTCAACCAGCTACAGAAGCAAAGAGCCTAACAATGGAATACGTCAATCTCGGTAACAGCGGACTTAAAGTCTCAAGGCTCTGCCTGGGCTGCATGAGTTATGGCGTTCCGGATCGCGGCGCCCACGCCTGGACGTTGAACGACGAGTTGAGCCGGCCCTATCTAAAGCGGGCGCTCGAATTAGGAATTAATTTCTTCGACACGTCCAACTCGTATTCCGATGGCACGAGCGAAGAGATCACCGGCCGCGCGCTGCGAGACCTGACGGCGCGCGAGAACGTGGTGATTGCCACCAAGGTTTTCTTCCCGACGCGCCCCGGCGCTAGCGGAGGTGGACTTTCGCGCAAGTGCATCATGACGGAGATCGACGCCAGCTTGCGGCGTTTGCAGACGGACTACGTCGATCTCTACCAGATTCACCGTTACGACTACAGCACGCCGATCGAAGAGACGCTGGAGGCGCTTCACGACGTGGTGAAGGCCGGAAAGGCTCTCTACATTGGCGCCTCGTCCATGCACGCGTGGCAGTTCTGCCAATCGCTGTATCTGGCCGAGCGGCACGGCTGGACGCGGTTTGTTTCCATGCAGAACCATTATAATCTGCTGTATCGCGAGGAAGAGCGCGAGATGTTGCGGCTTTGCGCAGCGCAGCGGATTGGCGTCATTCCCTGGAGCCCGATGGCGCGTGGACGTCTGACGCGTCCTTGGCAGACCGAGGCGACGCATCGCTCCCAGACAGACGAGATGGACAAGACACTCTACTCCAAGACCGAGGACGCGGATCGCGCGGTAATCGATCGCGTCTGCCAAGTGGCCAACGCTCGATCGATTCCGCCTGCGCAAGTGGCCTTGGCGTGGGTGCTGAGCAGGCCGGTCGTCACCGCGCCGATCATCGGCGCGACCCGCCCCTATCATTTGGAAGACGCCGTGGGCGCGCTGGGATTGCGGCTCTCGCAGGAAGAGATCCTGTCGTTGGAAGAACCGTACATCCCACATGCAATTTCAGGCCATAGTTGAAAACTCTCGCGATGCACTTTTTTGAAAATCAAACGCAGGGAGTGGACTAATTTCAGATCGATCCGTAATGTTGACGATTCAATTCGACCACATGACTGCGTACTCGCATTGGTTGCCCACGATTCAATAAGGACACGACCATGACAATCGCCGAAATGTTCTTGCCTGAATACGATCTGGAGATGGCCAACACTCGCAAGGCGCTCGAGCGCATTCCTGACGACAAATTGGGATGGAAGGCGCATCCAAAATCGAACACGATTGGCTGGGTTGGCTCCCATCTGGCGGAGATCCCCGGCTGGGTCAGCGGCACGTTGATGATGAACGATTGGGACATTGCACCGGTCGGTGGCGATCCATACCGCACGCCCACTCTCAAGAGCCGGCAGGAAATCTTGTCGCTGTTTGACAAAAACGTCGCTGAAGGACGCGCAGCGATCGCGGCCTGCTCGGACGAAGCGTTCATGCAGCAGTGGTCGCTGAAGGCCGGCGGTCAGGCGCTATTCACCATGCCACGCGTCGGCGTGATCCGCACATTCGTCTTGAATCACACGATTCATCACCGCGGCATTCTGTGTGTCTATCTGCGTCTAAACGACATCCCCGTGCCAGGGATGTATGGGCCATCGGCGGATGAATAACGACGATTTGAACCGCTGGATTGCGGACGTCACAAGATGAAGATCGTCTGCCCCACGTGCCAGCAATCGATTCCTGCGGACGACGTTAATGTTGCAAAGGACGTCGCGTTTTGCCGCATCTGCGACGAAGCGTATTCGCTGGCCATCATGGTCGAATGCGGCGACGCGAGTAACTCGGAACTAGCGGAACCGCCCTCCGGATCCTGGTTCACGACGGGAGAGAACGAGTGGCAGGTGGGCGCCACGACTCGCTCTGCGGCCGCGGCCGGCATTCTGATCCCATTTACGGTGGTTTGGTCTGGTGGCAGTCTGATCGGCATCTATGGTACGCAAATCTGGAATGGCGACTTTAGCATTACTACTTCGCTTGTCGGAATTCCGTTTGTGCTCGGTTCGGTGGTGCTGATTTGCGTGTCGGTCATATCAGTGCTTGGACAGGTGGTCCTCAGGGGCTGCGACGACGACGCGGTGCTATTTACAGGCGTCAGGCGGTAGGGACTCCGCAAGCGCTTTCAGTGGTCGGCCATCGAGCGCGTGAGCGAAAAGCGAACGAGTCCGAAGGACTCGGAATCGACGCAGACTGGCGTCAGCCTGACAGGGAACAATGTTGATATTCACTTTGGCACAATGCTGTCGGACGAGCGCAAGACATTCATTGTCCGGCTGCTCCGTCGGATGCTGGTCAAGTCAAAGCGCTAGCGACCTAGGGTGACCACCGTTATGGTTTGGCTACTTTTTGCTTCTGCTCCAGCAAATACGCCAGCAGGTTGTAGTAATCGGCTTCCGGAAGCTGATCCGCCACGTTGGCCGGCATCGGCGAGAGCTTTTGCATGGAACGCTCTGCGACTTCATCGGCCGGAACGCGGACTTCTTTGCCTAGAGCGTCGGCCAGGATCAGCACGGCGCCTTCTTCGCGTAGGAAGAGTCCGTTGATGACCGTGCCCCCTGTGGTGGCGATAACCGTGGTGCGGAATGCCTCGTCGACGTTGCGGCTGGGATCCAGGGTGTCTTCCAGAATGCGGTCCAATCCTCTGAGGCCGACGCCATCCAACCCCGGGCCGATCTTCGCTCCTTGGTCGCCAAGCTTGTGACACACGGCACAGGACTTGGCAAAGATCTTTTGACCCGCCTGCACGTCACGCTGGCTCTTATGAAAGCCTTCTCGGCGGGCGGCCACCAGATCGTGCACGCGTGGATCTTCCGCCGGCAGATCTGCCGTAAGCTCTTTCACTCGGGCGTCAATTTCCGGAACCTTCAGCGAACCGATCCGCTGCAAGGTCGTAGTGTCAGCCAGGAGCTGCGGGGACGCCTTGCCGGCGCCGACTTCGCCTATCAACGTCTCGGAGCCTTCCCGCGTGCTCGAGAGGCCACGAGCAATTTCCACGGACAGCTTCTCGGGGGCCACACGCAGTTCTTCGGCGAGTGACTTGCGAGATTCCGGAAGATTCAGCGCGGCGAGCGCCTGCGCGGATTTGAGGCGAATTGGCAACTCCTCGCCTGAGTTGCTCACCAGCGTCGCCAAAAGTATCGCCGAGCGGGCTTTGTCATTTGCGACGCATGCGTCGATGGCTGCCGGGCGTAGCTTATCCAGCTTTTGTTTGCCACGGGCGAGAGCTGCTAGCCGATCGAAAGCTCCTGCGACTTTTAACTCTCTCGCGAGATCGATGCCGCGTTGCACATCTCCTTCTTGCGAGGCGGCCAATAGTTGTTCCGACAATCGAGTCGCCCAAGCGTTGAGTTGCTCCGCCAAAGGCTGGCCACGTTCCTGCGCCGCGCGCGCGATCGCCACCAACACCGACTGTTGCCGCGCAATGGACCCTTGCTCGAACTTGAGCGCTAGCGCCGAGACATCCGCTGCCTGGTCGTCGGCGATGTACCGCGCAATGTCATGCGCGTATTCCGCCAGTCGGCCATCATCCGCAACTTCATTCGCATTCAGATAGCTCAGCAGAAACGCGGCGGACTCCGCGTTGCGGACGCCCAGGCTGACTTCCGCCAGACGAGCGCCATCCGCCGGGCTGGCTACCGCTAGTTCGACCGCCTTTGCATACAGCCCAGGATTCAACAACTGATCGCGGAGCGACATCCGCGCGACGTGGATCAAGTTTAGATCGTCCGCAGGCGTTTCGGCCCACAGCTTTAACAGCGGCGCCAGGTTGTCTGCCTGGGGATGCAATCCGAGCGAGTCCGCGGCGGCGCGGCGCACAAATGGGTCTGAGTCCACAAGCTGATGTCTGGTCAATTCGTAGAGATTGGGCGCAGCGTCGTTCCATTCCGGGCGACCGGCCATAGCCTTCACCAGGTGGACGCGCACCATTCGCGAAGAATCGGCCGCCAGACGATTGATCTCTTCTGGGGACAGCCCTCCTTGCGCGTGTCGCTCGCCGTTTCCGTCCAATTCGGCCAGCCACATCGCATGCACTTTCCGGAGCGTGGTCGCCGGATCATCGCCACGGGCGACCATTGCCGTTCGGACGCCGTCCGCCACGGCGCGCGACTTCACCTGGCCAGTCAATTGCTCGCTGGCCAATACGCGAACGGACATATTCGGATGGCCGAGCAGCGCAATCAGTTCGGCCGGGCGCAGCCTGGTCAGGTCTGGCATGGGCGTCATTGGAACCGCAGTGGGTTTCGCGGCTACTTCGTCCTCGTTAGGTGTGACACCTTCGCCAGTGTAGATCACTCGCCAGATTCGGCCGTAGCTGCGATCGCGACGTGGGTGTTTGAGCGGCACTTCGTAGTGGCCGATGATGCAGTTGTAGAAGTCGGCGATGTACATCGCGCCATCGGGACCGAGCTTGATATCGACCGGGCGGAACCAAGGGTCGTCGCACGAGAGAAAGTCAGGCAGTTCGATCGCCTTATACGTCGATCCGTGTTGTTCCAGGCGATCGCGATTGATTCGGCCCGTCACAGGATTACCGATGAATACCGTGTCGCGGTATTCGGCCGGGAATTGATCCGCGTCGTAATAAACCACGCCGGCGATCCCGGTCGATCCGTGCAGATGTTCGATCATCTCGGGCCCGTAGCCCAATCCATCGTGCGGCTTGCCAAAGCTGGGATACCAAGCACCGCGGAGGAGCATGTAGATCGGCTTGGTGTGGCAGTCCGATGAATAGAGATTGCCTAGCGGATCCATCGTTAGACCGAATGGGTTGACCTGACCGTGAGTGAACTGCTCAACGTGCGAACCGTCTGCGCGAAAGCGGTAGGTGTTGCCGGAGTTCATCTTCAAGGCTTTGTCGTCGGCGCCGCTGATCTCGGAGTCGTTATTGAATCCGTGGCAGGCATAGACCCAGCCGTCGACCCAGCGCGTGAACGAGCTGGCCATACCGTGCGTATCTCGGAAGCCAAATTGACCGAAGAGCAGGCTCGATGTTTCGTAAAGCCCGTCGCCGTTTTCGTCCGTTGCGCGCTTGATGTCTGGGATTGAGTAATAAATTAAGCCATCTTCGCGCGGCAGCAATCCAATCGGGATGTTCAGACCTTGAACGACGGTGACTACCCTATCCGGTTTGCCATCTGGGCCAATGTTATCAAAGCGTTTGACCACGTCGCGTCGCGGCGCGTCCCCTTCCGCTGGAAATGGATACTCGGTCGATTGCGTGGCGTAGAGCCGGCCATGCACGTCAAAGTTCAAGTTCATCGGCTTGCGGATGTCCGGCTCAGTAGCGACGAGCTGGATGTCAAATCCCGGCGGCAGATGGAACATCTTCAGCTGCTCTTCGGCGGAAAGTGCCTCGGTCGGAGCGACTAATTGCGGCGAGTCCGACGGGCCATCCGCGGCGACGGCCAGCGAGACCATGAGCATCACAAACGTGCAGCCAGCGCGGCCTACGAACCGAACCAAAGGCATGAGAAGTTCCAACTTCGAGTGGGATCCATGGGGGGCGCCTGAGCGCGGTGAACGCTCGGGCGAGGGACCTCCAAGCAGGGTTGAGAGTCCATGCAGCTAGTGTAAAACCGCGGATTCCGAGGGGCAAGCAGCGTTTCTGCCACAGGCGTGAACTCAATACGTTATTCGCGCAAAATAAAGGCCCTGAGACCACGTTCGACGGAATCATGGCCTTGATCGCCGCTAATCGGCCGCGCTGCGGACTGAAGTTAGTTGGTCTGTACTTCCTGCACTTTGAGGACTTCCTTTTCGCGGTCAACCTTCCTAGAGTCGCCGACCTCTGGTGTTTCGGCGTTTTCGTTCGCTTCGTAACTCAGGCCATTCCTGAGCATCGACTTCACCAGCCGCTCGCGAATGGGCTTGAGGTTTTTGACGAACGCCTCTGGATCTTTGTAGTCGCGCACCGCGTATTGCTCAGCGACCAGGCCGCCTTGATCGGCTTTGCGATAGCGAAAGACGTTGAACTCAACGAATGATTTGTCTTCCGGCCAGGCCAAGAAGTCGACGACCGCTTCGCCGTTTGCGTTGTTATCTGTCACGCGGCCGTTGGCGTCCGCGTTCATATCCATGGCGCGCTTGGCCATCGCGCCGCAAATCAGAAACGGATCATTCAGTTCCGGATAGTCTCGGAGCGACGCCAGCTCAGTCCAGGTTTCCAAGTCTTGGCCCTGCGGGATGAACTCGCGGATCGTTGGTTTGTCATCGTCGTTTTGCCAGGCGAGAAAGAGCGTCTGACCGTCAAACGTCACAGAGGGTTTGTCCGCGGTGGCCGAGTCGCTGTCCGCGCGCGCGATACCGACGCCCAATAGAACCGCAATCGCGAATGTCCCAAGGAAACGCATGATTCGCTCCCGATCATTGTTGACGTCTTGCCATTCAGTCTGGCTTGGGTTCGGTGCGATCAAAGCACGCGCACCCGTAATTGAATCGTAGGTCACGACCGCTTCGAAGGCGGATAGCAAAGCGACGCGGATCGCTCTTGGGCTGGCTGCTTTTGCGGAGAATACTGACGTGAAACGGAGGAATTACCCGCAGAATACGCATCGTTGCCTTGCGTCCGGCGCGCAAACAAAAACCCCTCGGTCGCGCTTGGCGGCCAAGGGGTTTGGTCGAGAGATCCACTCAAGGTCGGAGTGATTGTCCGACGCCAATGGATTTTGATTTCCGCAGAGTTTAGCAGGCGCCGCAGCAAACCGGTGTTCCACCGAAGCAGACGTAGCAGCAGCAGCCCGAGTTGCACAAGCAGCTCAAGCAATCGCAGCACGCCTGAATCATGTCGCAGCAGGCCTTGTCACCGCTGGTGCAACTGATGCATACACCATCTTTGGTGCATTCGCACTTGCACATGCCGTAGCACAGGTTGCACTGGCAGCAGGCGATACCGTTGCACGTGCAGCAGCAGCTGCAAGTGGCGCCGGCCAGCATGTTGCACAGACTCTGGAGCGTGGCGCAGCTCACGTCATCAGCGCACTTGCAATGAATCTTCATCCCGCCAGCACACTTTTCGAATTTCAGCGTGCAGCGTGGCACCACGCACCAGTTACCGCTGGTGGGCGCGCTGGTCGCTGGCGACTGTCCGCCGAGCGTCGGGGTTTGAAAGCTCAGGCCGGCGCGCTCCAACAACATGGCATTCGACATTCAAAGAACTCCTTTTCCTGGACTTGGCCGCTGCCAGAGACTGCCCAAGCAGCCACTAGCGTCCGGACGAGGAGTCCGGCGCCGCCGTCGATAGGTCCCAAACCTCAATCATAGAACTAGTTCGCGCATCTTCCACTGACACTGCAAACCAGCCATTTTTGCCCACCCAATGCTTCCGGTTAGGCAAGCCATATACGACATGAATCGTAGCGAAACCTTTTCTCGTTCCGCGGAGCAGGTTTACTTTAACGAACTTGTCGTTTGGTCCATGAAACTGCAGGAAAAGCTCCAAAAACGGCCGACGCTTGTAATGAAAGCATGACAGAGTTCTCGATACAGAGCATGTTGATAATCTAAGTGTCGTTACGCTGGCGCCCCCCGAAGTTACGCTAGCGGTCGGCCGACCCGAAGGACTATTGCAATGCCCGTTAACCGCTTTGCCGACCAGGTCCGAGAAGTAGCCGCCGCGCCTGTGGGGCTCCCTATGGGTTTTGCCCTGGTGCCTGTATTCTTCGTGCAGGCGCCTCAGCAGGTGAGCCTGATGCAGGAGATCTATCGCAGGGCGTATGAAGACGCCCAGCAGAAGGTCCGCATCTCGCAACTTGAGAAGCGGTTCTTTTCCGTCTGGAACTGACGGCCGGTTGATTGAAACAATAGGCTGCGTTGGACTTCGATCCAGGCTTAGATCATCAGCCGGCGAATGGGCGCGCCGGGTGAGACGATCATTGGTCGTCCCTGAGGATCATGAATGGCCTCATGCTCGGGAACGCCCAGCAGGTGGTAGACCGTGGACACCAGGTCCACCGGGGCGACAGGATCGGTCGTTGGATAGGCCGCATGCTTATCCGAGGCGCCATAGACCTGGCCCCCTTTGATCCCGCCTCCGGCCAGGACTGTGGAAAAGCAGCCGGGCCAGTGGTCTCGCCCATCTCTCCCCGCGCCAGCGTCGCTGTTGCGTTGTCCGACGCGCGGCGTGCGGCCAAACTCGCCCGTCCAGAGGACCAGCGTGTCTTCGAGCATGCCGCGGTTTTCGAGATCGTCTAGCAGCGCAGAAAAGGCCTGATCCGCCGGAGGCATCAGCCGATTCTTTAGATCGACAAAGTTTCGGCTGTGCGTATCCCAATAGACACTGACGTTCTTGATGCCATCGTTCGGCCAAAAGACCGTCACCAGCGGCACGCCACGCTCCACCAGGCGACGGGCTTGCAATACGCTTTGCCCATGCGGATGCAGGCCGTATTGCTCCCGCATGGCTTGGGATTCTTTGCTGAGGTCAAACGCATCGCCACCGGTGGCCGAGTCCAACAGCTCGAACGCCTTGCGGTAGTGACCATCCAAGGCGTCGAGCGCTCCGTCGGCGATTCTTTGCCGCAGGCCGGAATTGAACTGCCCTAAAAGCTCTCTGCGGCTACTAAATCGCGGACCGGAGATTTCCGCCGGCAACTCAAAATCACCCACGCGATAGTTCTCGCGGCTGGGATCTGCGTCGATCGTTAATGGATCGTACGCCTGTCCTAACCAGCCGGCAAACTGGCCGTGGCTTTGCTCGACGAACCGCGGCACATCGTTTTCAAGCTTTGGTCGCATCGAGACAAATGGTGGCAGCGGACCTTCGCCCCGACCAAGCCTGGCAAGCACGGCGCCGATATGCGGCCAGT